>Ga0066679_10001264_pt1 | contig 9980 bp, 8 predicted proteins | sample GraSoiAngelo_128_FD_62298 | JGI IMG/M metagenome (GOLD analysis project Ga0066679, IMG submission 62298) | Grasslands soil microbial communities from the Angelo Coastal Reserve, California, USA - 14_0927_12_20cm | ecosystem: Environmental > Terrestrial > Soil > Grasslands | place: USA... | reverse complement strand
CTCTTACTGGTTAGCAAGTATGGCTGTCGATTTGTCACATTTTTTGTCACATAGAGTTTTGGTTGTGCTGCGGTTGACACACTCTTAGAGTTCGCTCTTGACGTTGCTAAGCTGCCCAGGGCACACTTTCAGAAAGGTTGTCGGTACTTATTTTCCGTGCGGAGTCGTTTATGCAGGCGCTGGGCCTTCCTTTGCTCGTTCAAATCAGTTTGGCAATCGGAATGGCGGGCCTGTTGTGGCCCGAGAAGGCAAAGCCGGTATTCGAATTCCTGATGTTCCCCTGGTTCCCAACCTATCGCGCACTGCGTATTCATAGCATCGGCGCAATTTGTTTCTCCGGTCTGCTGTTTTTTACCTGGCTGACACGCCTTCGCTGAAATACCCGCTGCTGCAGGCCAGGCTCTCGCTCAATTGCGATCACAACTTGGGCTCCCTGGATCGATTACTGAAGTCCACTGTCGTCTTTGCCGGTCGAACAAGCATATACGAGACCTCCGGGTGCGCCACTGCTGACGACTTAGCGTTAAGTTACTCAGAGCACAAAGCGCGGCCTGATCGCCGGGCCGGCGGCGTGTTTACTCCTCACAAGAGGCGCACACTATGCAGACTCCAAACGCTCTCGAAACCCGGCGGCGCAGTTCCAGAGTGCCGGCCAACATCCCCGTCCTTGTTACCAGCTTGGCTCCTGGCGCACGCTTCTCCGAAATCTGCGAGACCTTGGTCGTCAATGCGCATGGCTGCGCCATCCGTTCGCCTATTAAACTGGAGACCGGCGTTCCTGTGCACCTGCACAGCGAGGAAGGCCGCCAAATCAAGGCTCAGGTCGTCTCTTGCCAGCCGATGGGGCCTAACCAGTCCGGTTGGCGGCTGGGCGCGCGTTTGGAGCGGCCGGAAAATTTCTGGGGATTGAAGTCTTGTCCTGAGGACTGGGTACGCGTGCCAGGCCTACCTGAGACGAGTGAATCGAAATCCGGACGAAAGCAGTTAGCCGCAAACTCCAAGGCGAGCGAGCAGCCCAATCAGCTTCCGCCTGTGGTGAAGATGCAGCTCGACAGCGTCCAGAAGCAGGTTTCCAACGAGCATTTGAAGCTCATCATTGCCGAAATCGTACAACCCTTGCAGGCGGAGATAGCCGAGCTCAAAGCCAAGTTGCCAAAAGGAGAACAGAGGCGCAGCAGTTTCGACGTGTCCCTGTCGCAGATTCCGCCGGAGCTCGAAGAGCAGTTGTGGAAGCGCCTTCGGCAAGACTTAGGGACCCGCGCCCTGGAGCAAACCCGGCAGCAGTCCGAGCAGGTACTTGGCGCGGCCAAAGCCACCATCGACCAGAAGATAACTGCAGGCCAGGGCGAATTTCGTCAGTGGGTTGCTAACGAGCTGCAGGGCATTACGCAACGAGCGCAAGGACTTTCTGCGGAGATCGCGGACCGCGTCCGCCAGCACATCCGCACCGGCGTAGGAGAGTTCCAGCAGCAAGCGGCAGAGGCCGGCAAACGGCTCGACCAGCGCAGCGAAGAACTCTTGCAAGGCCTGCAGCAGCGCTTGAACGAAGAGCACGATGCGCACCGCTGGGAGATGCAACAGATTCAAGCTGGCGTCGCCGCAGAATCCACACGGGTTGAGAAGCAAGTCGCCGGTCTCAGCGGCCGCATCGCCAAGCTGGACGAAGCCGCACAGCGGCTGGAGTCGGGCCTCGACAAGCGCTTGGGCCAGATGGCAGGCGAAATCGTTTCCAATGCGCGCAAGGAACTCGAGACCGCAATCGAGTCCGGTCTCAAGGACATGGAGACCCACAGCGCGAAGGAACTCGCAAAGCAATTGGAAGACGCCTGTGCACACCTGAAAGTGATTCAAAAGGGAATCGAAGCCTCGGTTTCCGAGTCGCTGCAGACCCAGGTCGCCAAGACCCTGCGCTCCTTCGAGCACAACCTCGAGGACCTGGCGCAAAACTCGGTTGATCAGTTGCGCAAGAAACTGGCAGGCGGCTTCAATTCGCTGGTGAAGATTCTGGGCGAGCACTTCCAGGAATGACGCCGATGGCGTCGTAAGTGGCTTTCGGCTGGATGTTGTCATCTTGAGGGTTGGTGACTTTCTCGTTTTTCTCGCACGGAGCGATGCGGAAAACAAGCAGTTACGTACCGGAAAAATCGCTTCATCCCAAAAAGTCACAGACTCTGACGGGGAGCGCGCGCTCCCCGAAGGATCTTGCGTGCCCAAGACGGTGTTATTACACGCCCATCCGGACCGGTCTCTACATAGGTGCCAATTGTGCCGCGATGACCTGCCATCCCGGCGGCCTCTTCTGACAAACCAGCGTCACGCGAATCGGCTTTGCTTGGGGCCCGCCGGCTGTATTGATAACCCCCATCAGCACGCCGGTGTCGCCAAAGACTCGGGCAGTCGTTTCGCCCGGAGTCGCGCTCGCAAACCCGCCAGGCCCTGAGCCCTATGGGATGATGTCCTCCTTGCTCAGCACCCCGCTGTTGAAGCTGCTGCCGATGAACTCGTCGGAAGTACCTGTTGTCATTCCGCGCTTCTTGCCGCCTGTCAGCCCCCTTCCTTCTTGTCATTACATTTTTCCTCTTGTCATTCCGAGCAGAGCGAGTTAACAGGAGACAAACGCACCCACAATAGGCCGATATTGTTTGTGTATACCAATTGCGAATGCGAGCGAGAGCCGAAATACCCAGTAAATCCGCGGCGATCTTGAGTTTTTATTTGTCAGGCGGAGCCGATGCCCAGGTAAACTCACGCTAGATCGGGGCCCTACCCATCCTCTAAGTTTCTGATCAGGTCTTCTGTCTGCATGGTTCCGGGCAGCGCCTTTGGCGGCGTCAGGCCCGGTACTCTCCACCGTGCGCGAGCGGACGCTTCTTTGCAGCCTGCCCTCCTCTTGTCCGCGGGCGCGGGGTTGCAGCCTTGGCCGTGATAGCCTTCGATTTTCTTGCGGTCGGGGTATCGGACAGCTTGTTGTTGCCCGCCGTGCTCTGTTGTATATCCAAGCCAAACAGTTCGGCGAGGTCTTCGCCGCTGCCGAGGACCTTTGCCGCAGCAGGTCCTTTGTTCGCCAGCGGAAGCGAGTCGCCGGCTTTAGCAATGAGGTCGTTCTCGTCCACCTGATTGAGTCTAAAGAGAAGTTCCGGTTGCTGGTCGAGCCGTGCGCCGATGCCATAGAGGACCGCTGCGACGTGCTTGCACATCTCAGCCCAGTCCGGGCAACTGCACGAGAGCTTGATCTCGTTAGGCGACGGGAACAGGCCAGTTCTTTGCCGGCAGATCCGTTCCATGACGCCCTTGGAGAGACGTCCCTGCAGAAGTTCGACGAGGGAATCAATCGCTCCGCCACAGTCCCTGCAGATAGCTTTCCAGCGTGCTTTCGTGACCGAAGCGACGCTTATAGCCACGGTATAAATGTCCGAGCCGCTGACCAGCGCTTCGATTTTGCCAGGCGAGATTTGCAGATCGATAACCGAACCGTTGCGCACATAGGTCCGCCCGCGCGGCAGGCGGTTAGCAAAATCACTATAGCGCTCCAGGTTGTCGCACCAGGCCTTGCCCCAGAACGTCCTGGCGATGGCCCTCCCCTGGATGAGGACCGGCGAAACGGTCTGCCCTTTCTTCCGGAGCTTCGCGATCTTGTTGGCGGCTTGCCGCCGCCGCTCCACCACTGATACATACCGTTTCCATCCCCATTCATAGTACACGGGTCAGTTCTCCTTGAGAGCGCGGTTGAGATCCAGCGCAACCAGCCTGAGCAACTCCTCGTCTTTCAGTTCGGTCAAGAGCAGGTCTGCGCCGCCTTCGAGCAATTCCCTGGAAAGCTGCTGCTTGCCCTCGATCATCTGGTCGATCTTTTCCTCGATCGTTCCCCGACACACGAACTTGTGTACCAGCACGTTCTTGTTCTGTCCAATACGAAAAGTCCGGTCTGTCGCCTGGTTTTCCACAGCCGGATTCCACCATCGATCGAAATGCACGACGTGAGAGGCAGCGGTAAGATTGAGGCCCACACCCCCGGCTTTGAGTGAAAGCACGAAGAATCCGACGGATTCATCTTCCTGGAAGCGCCGCACCAGATCCTTGCGCTTCTTGACCTCGGTTTCTCCGTGGAGAACCAGGCCCGGGCGACCGAAAACTGATCCGAGGAACTCTGCCAGAGGAGCCGTTACCTGGCGAAACTGAGTGAATACCAGCACCTTCTCTTGTTTGGCGGCAATCACTTCGGCGATCTCCCGCAAGCGCGTCCACTTGCCGCTGTCTGCCTCGTTCCATGCCCCGTCGACCAGCCACTGGGACGGGTGATTGCAAATCTGCTTGAACCGCATCAGGAACGACAGGATCAGACCCTTGCGTTGGATACCCTCAGTGTTATCGAGCAACTCCGCCAGTTCTTCGACCGATTGCTGATAGAGCGCCACTTGTTTCCGGGTAAGCTGGCAGAACGCCTTGACCTCGGTCTTGTCCGGCAGATCGGAAATCACCGTTTTGTCGGTCTTCAGCCTTCGCAGTATGTACGGTCGTACCAGTTCGCGCAAAGGCCCGTAGGGGTTGTGCGGCCGGTCCGCCAGATGTTTTGTGAAACGGGTAAATTCCTTTGCCGACCCGAGCAGACCCGGGTTGATGAAATCGAAAATGGACCACAAATCTCCCAGGCGGTTTTCGATAGGCGTGCCGGTAAGCGCGAATCTCGATTGTGCCTTGAGCTTCTTGGCAGCGTGAGTCTGCTTCGCGTCCGGATTCTTGATGGCCTGCGCTTCGTCGAGCACGACCAGTTGCCATGAGGCCTCGGCAATCCACGGCATGCGGAGCAATGATCCATAGCTGGTGATGACCAGATCCATTTCCCGCAGACGCTCGGGGGCAAGCGTCTTCAGATCGGCCGCGTTCATTGCCGAGGGATGGGCGATCAGGGCCCTCAAGCTCGGCGCAAAGCGTTCCAGTTCTGACGCCCAGTTGGCGAGCAGCGAGGCGGGAGCAACCAGCAGGTTTGGTTGCCCCTGGCCATTCGCCTGCGTCTTGAGCACGAGCAGCAGCGAGAGCACTTGAACGGTCTTGCCTAGTCCCATGTCGTCAGCCAGGCATGCGCCCAGCCCGAGCTTCGCCAGGAGGTAGAGCCAGCGCATGCCCACTTGCTGGTAGGGCCGCAGGTTCCCATGCAGTGCCGCGCCGGGGTCAATGCGGGCCAGCCCTTCAGGACTGCGCAGCCCGTTCAAGGTTTCTGCCAACCAGGGACCTGCGACCACTTGCGCCCAGTCAGGATCGGTGCCGCCGGACGCGCCATCGGCGCCAACAGCGGCACCGGCGACCATGCGCATGGCCTCCCCAAAGCTGATGCCATTTTGGGCGGCCGTGCGCTCAACTGCGCCAAAGTGCTCGATCATACCACCCAGTCGTTCATGGTCAACTTCGACCCAGCGTCCCCGCACTAGCGCCAGGCCGTCGGACTTGGCCAGCAATTCCCTGATTTCCTCCGCCGTCAAGGTTTCGCCGTCGAGTGTGACTTCCATGCGGAAATCGAGGAGCGCGTCCTTGCCCAAGCCCGACGGCGTGCTGCCGCCCACTCTGCCCGTCACCTGCGGACGCGGAGGTCGGTTCGACCGCCAGTTCGCTGGCATCCGCACGACCACGCCCGCGCTCTCCAATTGCGGGACATCTCTCAGGAGCTGTAAAGCTTTATTGGGCTGCCAGCGCAATGGATGGAAGATTTCACCCGCGTCAACCATGGCTTTTAGCCACGGACAGCTCTCCGCCGCACGTTGCACGGGCAGAAGCAGAGACAACAGACGACCCTTGTTGGCCGCGCCCGCATACTCGCGCATCGCCTGGCCCAGGGGAAGATGCTGCGCCTTGGCGTGGGCGGAAAGACGCGTCGTGTAGGTGGCGAGAAATGCGAACGGTGCCTCCTCATCCTTACGATTTTCGGCGAGGTTGAAGTGCACCCGCCCGACCAGGTTCCACGCCGGGTTGCGGTTCTTGAGAAACTCCTGAACGCCGCATCTCCACTCGGACAGCTCCAGCCGGAAGGCCGCGTCCGTTTCTTGCCAGAGAGCGTGGAGCACTCGGGCTGCCAGGTATTCTGCCCCCATCATGGTCGGCGCGCCCAGGGCTAACCACTCCAGTTCTAGGTCCGGCGGGGGTGGCACATACGCGTCCTGTGGAGACGCCTCCGCTTCTGGCTGCGTGCAAAGGGCGGTCACGTATCGCGCGCCGAATTCGCGCCAAAACGAGAAAGCAGGAGGCAGCGCGGTCCCCACCTCACCCGCACCGAGTTGCAGAAGACCGTGACCCGGCCCACGCGCGAAAGCGTCGCGCAAGCGTCGCGCAAGATCGGGATCAAGAAGTGGCGCGCCATCTTCCTCCGCCAACGCGAGACGCCCGTGCGGAGTCAGGATCGGCGCAAGGGAAACCGAATCCATGTGGCAAACGTATCAGCCAAAAGGGGCATCCTGCAACGGCTTGCTCGAGCTCCCTTCTCCAGTTCGCCACCTTTCGAGCAGTGGCTGGCGGGTGAATTTATTTATTCCAAAGGCTTGGCTCGCGATCCATGGGCGGGAGAATGAAACTGTGGGCACGGAGAGCACAACCGGCTTGGCATTGCGGACAGCTGTCGGGACGATACGGATCGGGATCGGAAAGTTGTTGCAGATACTGTTGGATGGCGCCGCGGTGGGGGTGTAGCATTTGCATGAGGGACCTCCCTCCGGGAGAGCTAACTCCCGTGATTGGTTTAGGCCGGAGGGCTTCACCGCCCTCCGGGTGCTAACCAGAGAAATCCTACATCCGAAAAACATCAGCTGCACTGCACCGGGATAAGAACTTATCCCGCGCGATCCACTGGACCTGCACATTCGGCTCCGACATCTTGTCACGATCGTTCTCTTCCAGGTAGGACTAAATCAGAAGAGAGAGTGTTTGGCGGGGGCAAGTAATCCGAAAAATTACACCTAATTACAGCGGCGGCGGAAACGACGATTACGTATTGAGACTACGTCTTTCGCCTCGTGGTACCCAATTGAGGTCGGTCGGCCCTAGCAAACGATTTTAGCGAGAACTCTCGGGTGTACCCCTCAGCCTGCCAGAGGTGGCCATTGCCAAAGGAGAGTCCTCGTCCACTTTTATGCGGTAGGTCTTCGTGCCGAACCTGCGTCTTCTGTCGGAGGAAGCTTCCGACGAATCAGCGCTTCGGTGCCCAAAAAGCGAGGGTCCAAAATAGTCTGTGACAGGTCGTTCCATACGGACCGCTGCGGCCGCCCTACCGACCACCGCAAAAATATTCGCAGAACCTGTTTCTTGAGTAGGACTACTCCTCCTTGACCCGAGATCCCGATCACATTCGAGTCTGTCGAACCATGTGACCCGCTAAGGGGCTCCTTGGCCAAGCGTAAATGCGTTTGCGTTTGGCGCTACTATGTGTAAGCATGGTTTCATATGGTACGACGACACTTCTGGCTAGGTCTGCTCCAACAAGCGTGGAAGGACCGCTCTGTAGTCTGGGTCGCTGGGGTTCGTCGAGTCGGAAAGACGTGCCTGTGCCAGAGCCTCCCTGACATCGAGTATTTCGACTGCGAACTGCCTCGCGTCCGACAGATGATGCTCGACCCCCAAAGCTTTTTCGACGGTTTGCCGGGCAAGCGGATTGTTTTGGATGAGATCCACCGGTTGCAGAACCCATCGGAATTGCTCAAGATTGCAGCCGATCATTATCCGTATACGCATGTAGTGGCAACTGGCTCTTCTACTCTAGGTGCGTCGACAAAATTCCGAGACACGCTAGCCGGACGCAAAAGAGACCTCTGGCTAACTCCCATGTGCCTTCCCGACATGGACGATGCCAAGCGGACCGACATCAAAAACCGTCTTCTGCGAGGTGGGTTGCCTCCGTTCTTCTTGCCCGACAAGCTCCCCGAACGAGATTTTCAGGAATGGATGGACGCTTACTGGGCCAAGGACATTCAGGAGCTCTTTCGCCTGGAGAGGCGAGATTCGTTCCAGCGATTCACCGAGCTAGTCATGGCACAAAGCGGCGGCATCTTTGATGCCACTCGATTTGCCCGCCCTTGCGAAGTGAGCCGTCCCACCATTTCAAACTACCTTCGTGTTCTTGAAGCAACATTTGTCGCACATGTGATTCGTCCGTTCAGCAGTCGCCGGCCAACCGAAATCGTCTCCGCACCTAAAGTCTATGGCTTCGACACAGGATTCACCTGCTACTACCGTGGCTGGCAGGACTTGCGAAACGACGACCTCGGCGTATTATGGGAGCATTTCGTGCTCAATGAAATTATGGCTCGCTCACAGAATCGCGAGGTTTTCTATTGGCGAGACAAGCGCGGGCATGAAGTGGACTTTGTCGTGGCGACCAACCGAAAGAAACCCCTCGCCATCGAGTGCAAATGGTCCGCGAGCAACTTCGATCCTGCCAATCTAATCGCGCTCCGACGCCAACACCCCGAAGGCGAGAACCTTGTCCTCACACACGATGTGGAGCGTGCTTTCTCCCGCACCTATGGAGCATTGAAAGTGCGCTTTCAAAGCCTCAGGTCTTTCGCCGAGCTACTTGCTTCATAGCAACTCTGGAACGCGAGTGCTTTCCTGACTTCCATCTGCCAAACCTTTTTCAGCCCGGACAGGCTGCTCCACAGGCCGTCATTGCTTCAGGGGGCAAAGGACGACTGATGGCCCGTGTCTACCGGCTAGAGCTAGAATGGTCGGCTCTGGCAGACGATTTTCGAACTTTTTGGCTGTATGAATTTTGCAGTAAGCTTTCAGCACAGCAGGCGTGAATCACCTAGAACGCTCACACTCTAGCTCCCTCGAAAATAGCCGTAAGTGACTGATTGCGCGTCAGCGCATTTTCATGATCCCTTGTGAGCCAGCAGGATCATGGGAAACTTAGCTACCTCATTCGCAAGCAAACGGTCGGCAGCGTGCGCCCGGTCCCGGATCGAAAACAAAAGAGGCGGATTGCTGTAAACCACAACCCTTTATGCAGGAGCATCGGCTGCCTGATGAATTCGCCGAACATGAATTTGTCCCTCCCGCTTGCGGGTCTGGGCGATATCGTAGGAAGCCTGCATCCTCATGAGCGTGTCCATCTTGACTCCAAAAGCCTTTTCGATGCGTAACGCCATATCCCCGGAAAGGTCGGCATTGCCAATTGCGTACCCAAGCTCGGTTGCTGGGGCAACCATAAGTCTCTGCAAGTCTCTGCTGAAGCCGACAGTTGAATTCGACGCGCCCTGCATGGCATACGAATGGCGGTTGCGATTGTCGCTAGGATTCAAGCGGTTCTGGAGTTCCTGGATCAAGACTGGACATCTCCGCAATCACGGCGAAGGCCTAACTGGGCCGCAGTCGTCCACGGAGGCCTCGGCAACCGCGCCAGCTTGCAGTCCTGATTGGCGCTTGCCACAGCTGAACTCGTGTGATCAGCCAATAGGAGGCAATGCAGTTCAAAAGTGTTGGATGGCTATTTTCGCAAGTGCCTGATATTCAGGACCGAATTGATTGGTCGGCCCTAGCAGAACGATTTTCGAACTTGGTTCCAAGAGGCCGCTTAAATGGTCCGTGGAGAGGGCCGTACGGTACGTACGGTACGGTATCCGAGACAGTATAAGCTCACCAGGTTTAAATACCTTGCAAAAATGGCGCAATGCTCCATAATTGCAAGGATGATTGAGCGCCGCATACATAAAGAACTTGTTGCTTCGATTGACAGCAATCCCGCCGTCGCATTGCTGGGGCCACGCCAGGCCGGAAAAACGACCCTTGCTCTTGAGATTGCCCACACACGCCCTTCGCTGTATCTCGACCTCGAGAGTCCCTCTGACCGCGTGAAACTCACGGACCCCGAGGGCTACCTTGCCGACCATGAGGACACGTTGGTGATCCTCGACGAGGTACACCGGACACCCGAGCTTTTCCAGAGCCTCCGGGGTCTGATTGACAGAGGCCGGCGGCGTGGCAAGCAGGTTGGCCGCTTC
>Ga0066679_10001262_pt1 | contig 9985 bp, 8 predicted proteins | sample GraSoiAngelo_128_FD_62298 | JGI IMG/M metagenome (GOLD analysis project Ga0066679, IMG submission 62298) | Grasslands soil microbial communities from the Angelo Coastal Reserve, California, USA - 14_0927_12_20cm | ecosystem: Environmental > Terrestrial > Soil > Grasslands | place: USA... | reverse complement strand
ATCTTCAGCCTCTACGGCATCTTCGGCGCCTGCGTCACCGATCCCGCGACCGGCGTTGTGCTGCAAAACCGCAGCGCCTACTTTTCGCTCGATCCCGCGCACCCGAATCGTCTCGCGCCCGGCAAGGTGCCGATGCATACGCTGATCGCGTCGCTCGCGTTTAAAGCAAACCGGCTATGGGCGGCGCTCGGCTGCATGGGCGCCGACGGCCAGCCGCAGATCCACCTGCAGGCGTACGTCGCGATGATCGATTACGGCCTGGACGTGCAGCAGGCGGTCGCGGCGCCGCGCTGGCTCTCGGGCCGCTTCGCGCTCGGCGAGGCGCGCGACACGCTGCACATCGAAGCGCGCTTCCCGCGCGAGACGATCGAGGAGCTCGCACGCCGCGGCCACCCGCTCGATCGCTGGGGCGACTGGAACGAGCTCGCGGGGCATGCGCACGGCATCACCATCGATCCGCAGAGCGGCGTGCGCGCGGGCGGCTTCGACCCGCGCAGCGACGGCGCTGCGATCGGCTACTGATGCTCTTGCTTGCTGAACGGCGGATCGAAGAGGCCATCGCGCGCGGCGAGCTCGACGACCTGCCGGGCGCAGGGCGGCCACTCGAGCTCGACGACGATCGCCTGGTGCCGGAGGAGCTGCGCGTCGCCTATCGCATCCTCAAGAACGCGGGCTACGTGCCGCCGGAGGTGGACGAGCTGCGGGAGATCGGCCAGCTCGAGCGCCTCGTGCGGCAAGGCGCGGCGGATGCGCTCGCACAGACACGGGCGGTGAGGAAGCTCGCGCTGCTTAAAACGAAGATCGAAGCGGCGTATTACGCCAGAGCGGTGGCGCGCCTCGGCCGTTAGCGGCTACTGCTTGACGGTCTTCGCCTCGGCGTCGGAAATCGCCTTCTTGAGATCGTTGTATTCGCTGCAACCGAAGAAGCAAATCTTGTCGAGCGCGCCGAGGTGCTCCTTCGCCTTGGCGACGTTGCCGACCATGAGATAGGCCTCGCCGATGTACTCGTGCGCGCCGCGGTGCTTCGGATCGATGCGCAGGGCTTCGTTGTAGTGCTTGAACACGACGTCCATGTCGCTGCTGCCGCTGCGGCGCAGCGCGTAAGCGTAGAGGCTGTGGTAGTCGGCGTTGCGCGGATCGGCGCCCAGCGCCTCGGTCATGGCGGCGGCGGCCGACTTCCAGTCCTGGCGCTCGGCAGCCGCGTGGTAGCGGTCCATCATCGGATCGGGGCGCGAAGCCGGTCCGGAAGAGTCGGCCGCGTAAACGGCATTGGCGACGACAAGCGTCAGAATAGCTGCGAGCGAATATGCCTTCATGAGACTCTCCCTTTGCGGTAGCCGAATCCTACTCCTTGCCGTTGCGCTAACAGCGGTGACACGGCTGGCATTCCCGCTATCAATAAGCGGGTTTGCCCGAGGCCCGTGCATCTCCGTAGAAGTAATAGATGGCCTTATATGGAGATTGCACGAGCCGGCCAAGCTGATCCCTCTGGCAAGGCTGCTTCGGCTGTAGCCCGCCCGTAGTGTCGAGCCGCTGGATGCTTTTCACGTTGGCAAATACGCCGCTCCCGCTGTTCTGGGTCGAGACGAGCAACAGTTGGGGAATAGCATCGCGCAATTCTGAGTCTGCGGAGGAGACGAGGCGTCCGACGACCTTGCTGCCGTCTGACGCCTCCCACGTCGGACCGGCGTAGTGTCTGCCGATCGCGCGGCCGGCTTCATCGGTGAGCTCGGCCTGCGGACTCTTAGCGAGCGTTTGAAACCCTGACGAGCGCGCGCGATAGCGCTACAGTTGAAACGGTGCCCGCCTGAACCGATGGTGTTTCCATCTCCACGTCGCAGCGTCCTGCTCCCTGCCCTCGTTTTAATCGTCTGCGCAGCCGCCGCGTTTGCCGAGCCGCCCAACTCGCGGCAGCAAGCGCTCGCGCAGCTCGCGAGTAGCGAAACTACGGCGCGGCTGGAAGCGATCGTGTGGCTCGCAAACTACGGCGGCGTGGTGGACACGCCGCGGCTCGACGCGCTCCTGCGCGACGACAACGCCCTCGTGCGCGACTATGCAGAACGCGGCCTGTGGGCGCTGTGGAGCCGCACGGGCGATGCCGCCCTGGATCGGCTGATGGCGCGCGGCGTCGAGGAGATGGACGCGGAAAACTATCGGGCGGCGATCGCCACCTTCAGCGAGATCGTGCGCCGCAAGCCCGACTTCGCCGAAGGCTGGAACAAGCGCGCCACCGTCTATTACCTCGCCGGCGAGTACGCAAGCTCGATCGCCGACTGCGGCGAAGTGCTGAAGCGCAATGCGCGCCATTTCGGCGCGCTCTCGGGCCTGGGACTCATCTACACGCAGCTCGAGCGCTACGACGAGGCGCTCGCCTGGTACCGCAAGGCGCTGGAAGTCAATCCGAACCTGCTCGGCGTCGAGTTCAACATCAAGAGCATCGAGCGGCGGCTCGAGGAAAAGCGCGGCAAGCGGACCTAGAGGTAGTCCTTCGCCGCGGTGTCGGCGTCCGCCGGCTGGCCGATGAGATAGCCCTGGATGTAGTCGCAGCCGCAGCGGCGCAGGAACTCCTGCTGGGCCTCGTTCTCCACGCCTTCGCCGATCACCTCGATGTCGAGCGCATGCGCGAGCGCGACGATCGCGGAGATGATGGCGCCCTGCTCGCGGTCCTCCGGCGCGTCGGCGACGAACATGCGGTCGATCTTGACCTTGTCGACCGGGAAGCGGCGCAGGTACGCGAGGCTCGAGTAGCCGGTGCCGAAGTCGTCGATCGCGATCGACACGCCGAGCTTCTTCAGGCGCTTGAGCGTGCTGAGCGTGATGTCGGTGTGCTGCATGGCGAGCGTCTCGGTGATCTCGAGCTCGAGCAGCCGCGGCGGCAGCCCGGTCTCCTTCAGCGCCTGCGCCACGTGCTGCGCGAGCTTGGGGTCGTTGAACTGGCGCGGCGAAAGGTTGACGGAGATCTGCAGGCCGCGCTCGACGCCGATGAAGGTCGCCCAGCGGCAGGCTTCGCGCAGCACCCATTCGCCGATCTTGAGGATGAGCCCGCTTTCTTCGGCGATCTGGATGAATTCCACCGGCGGCACGAGCCCGCGCTCCGGGTGCTGCCAGCGCACCAGCGCCTCGTGGCCGGTGACCCGGCCGGTGTGCGCATCGACGATGCGCTGGTAGTGCACGCGCAGCTCGTCGCGCCCGAGGGCGCGGCGCAGGTCGGTCTCGAGCGCGAGGCGCCGCGAGGCGGCCTGGTTCATCTGCTCGGTGAAGAACTGGTAGTTCGCGCGGCCGAGCTCCTTGGCGTGGTACATCGCGGCGTCGGCGTTGCGGATCAGCGTCTCCGCGTCGCGTCCGTCGTCGGGAAAGACGGCGATGCCGACCGAGCAGGTGACGGCGAGCTCGCGCTCGTCGACGAGCACCGGAAGCGACACCTGCTCGATTACCTTCTGCGCCACCTGCGCGGCGTCGGAAGCGCGCCTCACCTCGGGCAGCACGACGACGAACTCGTCGCCGCCAATGCGGCAAATGGTGTCGCCCTCGCGCAACTGATTCACCAGCCGGTGTGAGACTTCCTTCAGCAGCACGTCGCCGACCGCGTGCCCGAGCGAGTCGTTGATCGGCTTGAAGCGGTCGAGGTCGATGAACATCACCGCGGTCTGCTTGCGATTGCGCTGGCTGAGGGCGAGCGCCTGGCGCAGCCGGTCCTCCAGCAGCCGCCGGTTGGGAAGACCGGTGAGCGCATCGTGGTCGGCGAGGTGCTGCGCGTGCGCCTTCGCCTCCTGCAATTCGGTGGTGCGCTCGGCGACGGCGCGCTCGAGCGCATCGCGCGAAGCTTCCAGCGATTCGCGGGCGTCGTGCTCGGCGGTGACGTCGTCGTAGATCCAGATCGAGCCGGCACGCGGATTCGCCGGGTCGATCGCCTTGCCGACCAGCTTGCACCAGAAGCGGCTGCCGTCCTTGCGCCGGTACTCGCGCTCGGCGGTCACCGAGCGGCCGGCGCGCATCTCCTCGTACCAATCGGCGTCGCGCTCGTACTCGTCGGCGGAGCCGTAGATCGCGCGGGTGCCCTGGCCGATGAGCTCGCCCGGCCCGTAGCCGAACATCTGCTCGAAGCGCGGATTGCAGCGCTGATAGGTGCGGTCGCGCACGAACGAGATGCCTACCGTGGCGTTGTCGAGGATCAGCTCCTGCTCGGCGAGCGCGCGCTGCACGCGCTGGTCGGCATCGCGCTCGGCGGTGACGTCCTCGAAGCTCCAGATCCACTCCTGCGCCTCGTCGCCGGCGTCGATGCGCCGGCCGCGCGTGCGGCAGCGGAACGCCGTGCCGTCGCGGCGCTTGAAGCGCCACTCGGCGTCGTGCGTGCCGCCGGGCGCGGTGGTGACATAAGCGAGCGCACCGGCGCGCTGCCAGTCGTCGCGATCGGCGAACAGGATCTCCGAGCTCTGGCCGACGAGCTCGCCGGGGCCCGCGCCGACCATCTCCTCGAGGTAGCGGTTGCAGCGCTGGATGCTGCGGTTCCTGACGAAGGCGATGCCCACGGTGGCGTTATCGAGGATCAGCTCCTGCTCGGCGAGCGCGCGCTCGATGCGCTCCTCGGCTTCGTGCTGGCGCGTGATGTCCTCGAAGAGCCACACCGAGCCCTGCGAGGGATCGCCCGCCTGCAGCGCGCGGCCGCTGATCGAGCACCAGATGAGGCTGCCGTCCTTGCGCATATGCTGGCGGCGCAGCTGCTGGGTCTCGCCGCGCCAGACCGCCTCGTACACCGGCGCGCCGCCGGCGTCGTATTCGGCGTCGCTCCTGAACATGAAGCGCGTCGGCTGGTTGAGGAGCTCGCCCGGCGCGTAGCCGAAAATTTCCTCGAACCGCCGGTTGCAGCGCACGATGCGCCGCTCCTTCACGAAGATGATGCCGGCGAGTGCGTTCTCGAGCACCGCGTCCTGCTCGCGCAGCAGCCGATGCAGAGCCTCGTCGGCGCGCTTCCTTTCGGTGATGTCCTCGCACAGCCAGACGTAGCCCTTCGCCTGCTCGCGCGGCGCGACCGCCCTGCCGGTGACGCGGCACCAGAAGCCCGAGCCGTCCTGGCGGCGCACCCAGGTCTCGCGCGCATGCATCTGGCCGCGATCGAGCTCGGCGTAGGTCTCGGTCACCTGCTCGTATTCCGCCTCGGTGAAATAGACGTCGCGCGTCGGCGCGCCGACGGCGCTGCCCGGCGCGTAGCCGAACATCTCCTCGAAGCGGCGGTTACAGCGCACCGTGCGGCGATCGCGCGTGAACTGGATGCCGACCACGACGTTGTTGAGGAGCGCCTGCTGCTCGGCGAGCACGCGCTGCAGCTCCTCCTCGGCCTTGCGCTCTTCGGTGATGTCTTCGACGATCCAGACGGAGCCTTTATGCGGCTCGCGCGGATCGACGGCGCGGCCATCGGCCCGGTTCCAGAAGGTGCTGCCGTCCTTGCGCCGGCGCAGCTCCACGCGGCGCGAGGTCTCGCCGCGCGCGAGCGACTCGTAGACTTCGCCGCCCTGCTCGTAGCCTGCACCCCCGGGGTAGAGGATGGTGGTCGGCTGGCCGTTCATCTCGCCCGGTCCATAGCCGTACATCTCCTCGTAGCGCCGGTTGCAGCGCACGATGCGCCGGTCCTTGACGAAGACGATGCCGATCGACGCGGTGCCGAGGATCGCGTCCTGCTCGCGCAGGAGCCGCGCCAGCTCGTCGGCCTGGCGGCGCCGCTCGGTGATGTCCTCGACGATCCACACCGTGCCGCTCTGCGTGTTCGCGGCGTCGATCGCCTTCGCGATCAGGCGGCAAAGCAAGGTCGAGCCGTCCTTGCGGCGCATCTGCCATTCGACGTCGAGCTGCCGCCCGGCGGAGAGCGTCGGCACGGCGATCGCCCCGAGCGCCGCATAGCTCTCGCGGCTCGGATACACCACTTCGCCCGGCTGGCCGACGAGCTCGTCGGGGCCGTAGCCGAACATCTCGGCGAACTTCGGGTTGGTGAGGAAGAAGCACCGCTCGCGCGTGAAGGCGATGCCGATCGAGGCATTGGCGAGCAGCGCCTCGTATTCGAGCTGCCCGTGGCGCGTGCGAGCCGCCGGGCCGCTCGGCGGCTCCGGCCGCAGCGCCGCGGCCGCTTCCGCCAGCTCGCGCCGCGGGGCGGGCTCGCTCATCGAGCGCTCCCGGCGAGGGCGCGGAACTCCTGGGCGTAGCGCGCGAGGTCGTGCGCGGCGCGCGCACGCTGCTCGCGCGTGAGCGCGCGGTCGATATCGAGGATCATCGCGCCGTACTCCTTGCGCGCCGCCTCGATGGCGGCGTCGTAGGGCGGCTCGCGGCCGCGATCAAAGTGCTCGACGAAGTCGGGCAGGCGCTTTTTCGCTTCCTTGGCGCGCAGCATCGCGAGCAGCTGCGCCTGCAGGCGCTTGTGGTCGCGGTCGCGCAGCTCATCGAGCAGCGGCGCGCGCTCGGAGTATTGCTTTACGCGCTCAAGCTGCGCTCGGGACAGTCTCCCCAACCAGTCCTCCAGTCGCTCGACGTTGCGCTCGGTGCGGCGCTTGCGGCGCTCGCGCTCCCCGCCGCGCAGGTTCTCCCTTGCGAACCTGCGGTTGTCTTCCGCCAGGCGCCGCTCGAAATGCGCGATCTGCCGCGGCGTCAGCCGATCGAGCAGCGGTGCCATGCTTTCTGCTGCCGCGCGCATGTCTTCTCGCAGCTGCGCGACGACGGAATCGTACCCCCAAACGAGATCGTCGGGTTGCAGCTGCCGCTCCAGCCGGCGCCGCGCTTCGTCGGCGATTTGTGCATATTTCGGCAGCGAGTGCGTGCGATGCCACGCCATGTACGCCGCGATGCGCTCGTCGAGCTCCTCGGCCATCGCCTCGTCGGGATCGAGGTAATGCGCGGCGCGCCATCGCACGTAAATATCTGCATTGTCGTAGACGAGCCTTACCGCGCTGCAACCCGAGAGCAGCGCAGCAACGAGAAGCGCGCAAAGCGCCCTTACCAAAAACTTTCCACCGTGATATGGCCGGGTGCGCGCCGCCGGTGCTTGCGCATGCCGCGCGCGGCGAGCGCCGCAGTCGCGTCGCGCAGCATCTGCGGATTGCCGCACAGCATGACGTGCGAGTTCTGCGGCGTGAGCGGGAGTCCGGCCGCGCTTTCGAGCCGCCCATCGGCGATCGCCGCCGGTATGCGCCCGGCGAGCGAGCCGGGTGCGCCCTCGCGGCTGACAAAAGTCACGTAGCGCGCCGACGTTGCCTGTATTACCTCCTTATAAGTGAGCTCGCGCGCATAGCGCACGGCGTGTACCAGCACGACGTTCTTAAACCGCCGCCACGGCGCCGGCGTGCGCAGGATCGAGAGGAACGGCGCGAGTCCCGTGCCGGTCGCCACCAGCCACAGCGTCTGCGCGTCCGGTACTTCCGGCAGCACCAGAAAACCGGCCGGGTTTGCCGCCACGTAGAGCGCATCGCCTGCCTTCAATTTCGCCAGCCGCGGCGAGAGCGGGCCCTCCGGGACGATCACGCCGTAGAACTCGAGCATCGGATCGTCCGGCGGGTTGACGAACGAGAAGGCACGCGCCACGCGTTGGCCGTTGATGTCGAGCGCGATGCGCACGAACTGGCCGGCCTCGTAGCGCAGGGGCGCCCCTTCCACGCGCAGCGAGAAGAGCGTCTCGGTCCAGTGCCGGTTCTCGATCACCGTGCCGGTGAGCCACTTCTCGCTCATTGCATCCTGTACGGTTCCAGGTGCATGTCCGCTACGTCGCCGCCCAGCATCACGATGGCGCCATGGCGGCGATTGTTTCCGGTGTCCGAGAATTCGAACGTATACGTGCGCTTGATCTTGATCTGCCCGTCCTCATCGCGCGCGAGCCGCATGCGGGCAAAGGCCACCGTGTCGTCGAGGAACTGGAGCTGATAGCGCTCGCAGGCCGAGCGGCCGGCACGCACCGCACGCTCGCGCGCCTTCAGGCTATCGGCCCAGAGCAGCATGCCGAGCACGATGACGAGCAGCACCGCGAGCGCTTCCCACACCGGCCGATTATAGGGAGGCGTCCTGCTTCAGCAGGTCGGCGCCCTTCTCCGCGACCGCGATCACCGCGGCGTTGATATTCCCCGAGGGCACCGCAGGCATCACCGAGGCGTCGATCACGCGCAGGCTGCCGACGCCGTGCACGCGCAATCGCTCGTCGACCACTTTGCCCATGCTGCAGGTCGAGCTCGGATGGAACACCGTCTCGCCGTACTCGCGTACGAAGTCGAGCAGCTGCGCGTCGCTTCGCACCTTGGCGCCCGGCAATTCTTCGGCAGTGACGTACTCCCGCAGCGGCGGCGTATAGACGATTCGGCGAACGAGCTTGACGCCGTCGACCATTACGCGCCGATCGTTCTCGGTCGCCAGATAGTTGTAGCGGATCGCCGGCGGCTCGCCCGGCTCGCGCGAGCGGATGCTCACGCTGCCGCGCGATTCCACCTGGAGCTGCGACACGGAGCACGTGAAGCCGGAGAACGGGTGCAGCACGCCGCCGCGCTTCGCGGTGGAAAAGTTGATGAAGTAGATCTGCACGTCGGGCCGCTTGAGCTCGGGCCGCGTACGCACGAAGGCCGCCGCGTAGCCGGCGGCGATGGTGAGCGGTCCCTGACGCCGAAGCAGATATTGCGCGCCGATGCGTGCGCGGCCAACCCAGGACGCCATATCGTCGTTCAGCGTGAGCGGCTTGCAGCAGCGCCAGAAGGTGCGCGCGTAGTAGTGATCCTGCAGTCCTTCGCCGACCGGCAGGTCGGCGAGCACGGGGATGCCGAGCCGCTGGAGCAGCGCGGCGGGGCCGACGCCCGAGAGCTGCAATAGCTGCGGCGAATTGAAGGCGCCGCCGGCGAGAATCACCTCGCGCCGTGCGGTGAACGCCTGCGTCGCGGTGCGAACGCCCGTGGCGCGGCGGCCAGCGAACGTGATGCCGGTGGCGAGCGTGTTGACGAGCACGCGCAGGTTCGGCCGCTTCTCCGCCGGCCGCAGATAGCCGGTCGCCGTGCTGCAGCGCCGCCCGCGGCAGGTCGTCGCCTGGTAGTAGCCGGTGCCTTCCTGCGAGGCACCGTTGAAGTCCCGGTTGCGCGGTATGCCGAGCGCCGCGGCGGCAGCAACGAAGGCGTCGCAGAGCTCGTGGCGCTCGAGGTCGCCGACTTCGAGCGGACCGCCGACGCCGTGCCAGGCATCGGCGCCGCGCGCCTGGTTCTCCGAGCGCTTGAAATACGGCAGCAGGTCCGCAAAGCTCCAACCCGGGACGCGCCAGCCGTCATAGTCCTCGGGCTGCCCGCGGATGTAGACGAGGCCATTGATCGACGAAGAGCCGCCCAGCACCTTGCCGCGCGGCGTGAAGATGCGCCGGCCGCCGAGCGCGGGCTCGGGCTCCGATTCGTACGCCCAGTTGACGTCGGTGCGGGCGAAGAGCTTGCCGTAGCCAAGCGGCACATGGATCCAGAAATGCGTGTCGCGAGGCCCCGCCTCGATGAGGAGCACGCTCGTACGGGCATCCTCGGTGAGGCGGTTGGCGAGCACGCACCCGGCCGAGCCCGCGCCGACGATGATGTAGTCGTACGTGCTCAGACGGTGGCGATCGGCGTCGCGGGCGAGCCGACGGCGCCGGGAAGGCGCAGCGGCGGCGCGGTAAGGAGAAACCGGTTGCGGCCATGCGCCCGCAGCCAGCGCGCGAGCTCGGTGAGATAGAACAGCTCGCCGAGATGGATGCCGTTCTTGAAGATGCAATGCTCATGCAGCGGCATCGCGGCGTGCGGGCGCGGCTTCGTAATGCTGGTCGGGATCAGCTCGACGGCGAAGTTGTCGGCGATAAGGCAGGCGACGCCGCTGTCGCTCAGCCATTGCAGCAGGCGGTCGTCCCGCCCTTCGAGGCCGCTGCAGGTGCCATGCAGGAGCTTCGGATCCGGATTCTTGCGCAGCTCGAGGATCACGTCGGCGAAGCCGGTATAGAAGCACAGCATGTCGCCGCGCT
>Ga0066679_10001256_pt1 | contig 9997 bp, 7 predicted proteins | sample GraSoiAngelo_128_FD_62298 | JGI IMG/M metagenome (GOLD analysis project Ga0066679, IMG submission 62298) | Grasslands soil microbial communities from the Angelo Coastal Reserve, California, USA - 14_0927_12_20cm | ecosystem: Environmental > Terrestrial > Soil > Grasslands | place: USA... | reverse complement strand
CAACACGAAGAACTTCATCTTCGACCTCGGCTACCTCATCCAGTACCTGACGAACATTATGACGCTCTCGCCGGGCGACCTCATCTCAACGGGCACGCCGGCGGGCGTGGGCTTCTCGCGCAAGCCTCCGATCACGCTCCAGCCCGGGGACGTCTGCAAGCTCGAGATCACCGGGCTCGGCACGCTCGAGAACCCGGTCAAGGACGCCTAGTGTCTGGCAGCAAACGTGCAATTCGTGTAGGAGCGCCATGCTCGACCTGATCCGGTCGCTCGTCGTTTCCAATACGACCAAGATCGTGCTGCTTTCGCTGGACGGGCTCGGCGGCCTGCCGCGGCCGGAGACCGGCCGCTCCGAGCTGGAGACGGCCCGCCTGCCGAATCTCGACGCGCTGGCCGGCGAGGCCGCCTGCGGGCTGCTTCGCCACGTCGCCCCCGGGATCACGCCGGGCAGCGGCCCCGGGCACCTCGGGCTCTTCGGCTACGACCCGCTCGCCTACCAGGTCGGCCGCGGCGTGCTCGAGGCGCTCGGCATCGAGTTCGACCTGCGCGCCGGCGACGTGGCGGCCCGCGGCAACTTCTGCACGGTCGACGCCGGCGGCCGGATCACCGACCGCCGCGCCGGACGGATCCCGACCGAGGTGTGCATCCGCCTCACCGAGCGCCTGCGCTCGATCCGGCTGCCCGGGGTCGAGGTCCTGGTGGAGCCGGTACAGGAGCATCGGTTCGTGCTCGTCCTGCGCGGCGGCGGGCTCTCGGGACGGCTGAGCGAGACGGATCCGCAAGCACTCGGCAAGCCACCGCTGCCGGTGCGCGCGCTCGAGCCGGCCGCCGCTCGTACCGCCGAGCTCGTCAACGCGTTCGTCGACGAGGCGCGTCGAAGGCTGGCCGACGCCGCGCCGGCCAACATGGTGCTGCTGCGCGGCTTCGACAAGCTCCCGGAGCTGCCGCGCTTTCCCGAGGTGTACGGGCTGCGGGCGGCGGCGATCGCGGCGTATCCGATGTACCGCGGCCTGGCGAAGCTGGTCGGCATGGACGTGCTGAAGACCGGCCGCACCTACGCCGACGAGATCGCCACGCTCCGCGAGCACTGGCAGGCCTACGACTTCTTCTTCGTGCATTACAAGGACACCGACAAGGCCGGCGAAGACGGAAAATTCGACGCCAAGGTCGACGCCCTCGAGCGCTTCGACGCCTTCGTTCCGTCGGTCCGCGAGCTCGGTGCCGACGTCCTCGTCGTCACCGGCGACCACGCGACACCGTCGGTGCTGGCCGGCCACGGCTGGCAGCCGGTGCCGGTGCTGCTGTGGAGCCGCTACTGCGGCGCCGATCCCGTCGCCGCGTTCAGCGAGCGCGCCTGCGCCGGCGGAACGCTCGGCACGCTGCCGGCCCACCACCTCATGCCGCTGGTGCTGGCCAACGCGCTCAGGCTGACGAAGTTCGGCGCCTAGCGGTGGCGGTCGTCGTATGCGGTTCCTGATCCGGCTCCTCGGCGCCCTCTGGTTCGCGACCCTCGTCGTCAGCGTCGGCTTCGCGTGGTACGAGGTGCACGAGGAGCGGAGCCGGCTCGTCGAGGACCTCCAGCGCCGGGCGTCCCTCACCGCCGACGCCGTGCGCGAGGCCGCTGAGCGGCTCGGTCCCCGCCCGAGCCGGGCCGGCTACGAGCGGCTGCTCATGCGCTTCTCGCGTCCCGACCGCGCGGTGGCGATCTACGACGCGTTCGGCTCCCCGATCGACGCCACCCCGGAAGTCCGGCGCGGGCTGGGCCTCATCTCCCCGCTCGTCAGCGACGCCATCCGTCGCAACGCGACGACGCGCGGCTTGCTGCCCGTCTCCGGGCGCACGCGCTTCGTGCACGTGGTGCCCCTGCAGCAGGAGGACCACGTCGTCGGCGCCGCCGCCGTGCTGGTCGACGCCGAGCCGCTCGAGGCCAGCGAGTGGGACCTGTGGCGCCGCACCGCCGTGCGCATGGGCGTGCTGATGCTGCTGGTCACCGGCATCACGTGGCTGACGGTGCGCTGGTCGGTGACGCGCCCGATGGAGCGCATCGCCGAGTGGACGCGCCAGCTCAAGTCCGGCCAGCCGGTCGCGCCGCCGCCGGAGGCCGACGCCGGTCTCTTCGGCTCGCTGGCGACCGAGGTCACCAGCCTCGCCCGCACGCTGGCCCGCGTGCGGCTGGCCGCCGCCGAAGAGGCGCGCCTTCGCCTCAGCGGCGAGAGCCTGTGGACGGAGGAGCGGCTCAAGCAGTTCGTCGAGATCCGCTTCGGCGAGCGACCGATCTACATCGTCTCCAATCGCGAGCCGCTCAGCCACGTCCGCGAGGGCCGGGCCATCGTCGAGGTGCAGCCGGCCAGCGGGCTCGTCACCGCGCTGGAGCCGATCATGCTGGCCTGCGGTGGCGTGTGGGTGGCCCACGGCAGCGGCAGCGCCGACCGGGTGATCGGCGATCGCGTCGGGCTGCCGACGCCCGATCCCGCCTACACGCTGCGGCGCGTGTGGCTGTCCGAGCAGGAGGAGGCCGGGTACTACTACGGCTTCGCCAACGAGGGATTGTGGCCCCTCTGCCACATCGTGCACGAGCGCCCCCACTTCCGCGCCGACGACTGGGAGGAGTACCGGCGGGTGAACGGCCGCTTCGCGGCCGCGCTGCTCGAGGAGATGGAAAAGACCGAGCAGCCGATCGTGCTCGCCCAGGACTATCACTTCGCGCTGCTGCCCCAGCTCGTGAAGCAGGCGCGGCCCGACGCGCGGGTCGCGCTCTTCTGGCACATCCCGTGGCCGAATTTCGAGGCCTTCGGCATCTGTCCGTGGCAGGAGGACATCCTGCTCGGACTGCTGGGGGCCGACCTGATCGGCTTCCACACGCAGTTCCACTGCAACAATTTCCTGGAGACCGTGGAGCGGACGATCGAGGGCCGCGTGGACTGGGAGAACTTCGCGGTCGTGCGCGGGCAGCACACGACGTTCGTCCGGCCGTTCCCGATCAGCGTGGCGCCCGTCGAGACCGACGGGACGGCGGAGGCCGACCGGCGGGCGCTGCGGGCCGAGCTCGGCATCACCGCCGACTGGCTCGGCATCGGCGTGGAGCGGGTGGACTACACCAAGGGCCTGCCCGAGCGCCTGCGCGCCATTCGGCGGTTCTTCGAGCGCTGGCCCGAGTTCCGTCGGCGGGTGGTGTTCGTGCAGATCGCCTCGCCGAGCCGCAGTCGCATCCCCCGGTACCGCGCGCTGCAGGAAGAGGTCCGCGAGGCCGTGCGCACGATCAACGAGGAGCTCGGCGAGCACGGCTGGGAGCCGATCGTCTACCGTGAGCGGCACCACGACCACACCGAGATCCGCCGCTACTACCGCGCGGCGGACTTCTGCCTGGTCACCTCGCTCCACGACGGCATGAACCTCGTCGCCAAGGAGTACGTCGCGGCCCAGGTCGACGACGACGCCAGCCTGATCCTCAGCCGCTTCACCGGCGCCTCACGGGAGCTGGGGGACGCCTGGATCGTCAACCCCTACGATGTCGAGGACGTGGCCGGCGCCATCCACGTCGCTCTCACCGTCGACCCCGCCGAGCGCCGCTCGCGGATGCGCCGCATGCGCCAGCACGTGCGCGAGCACAACATCTACGGCTGGGCCGGCCTGCTCGTGGCGGAGCTGGCGAAGATCCCGCAGCCGTCGTTGCAGCGCGGCTGACCCGAACGCCGCAACGAGCCGCCCCGTCTGTGGTAGACCTTACAGGTGTAAAAGATGCGCGCGTCGAGATTCGACTCGCAACCTCGCGAAAATCAAGGTTCTGACAATGGCACCGCGCTTGCGTTCCGGTACCGCGATCAGTGGCCGCCACGAGGCGGCCCGAATCGACGCAGGAAAGGCAGAGCGCAGCCATGGACGACCAGAATCTCAGCGACATCTCGATGAAGGGCGCGCCGGCGTGCGGGCGCTGCCACATGCTCGTCGCCCGCTTCGCGCCACAAGTCGTGGCGTCGTCGGGCACCTATCACCGCGAATGCTTCGAGGCGTGGTATTTCGGTCGCTATGGCAAGCGGCCCGCGCTGATGGCGGGCGCCAACGGTGACCGCCATCGCTTCCAGGTCCGCGAGACGAGCGAGGTCCGCGAGCGGGCAGCCTGAATCCGGCGGCGGGAGGCGGCGCCGGCGCGCGCGCGGTTCCACGCGCGTCGAGCGCGACAGCCTCGGGCCGCTGGCCGTCCCGCGGCGCGCGCTGTGGGGGGTGTTCACCGAGCGCGCGCGCCACACCTTCCAGCTCACCGGTCGTGCGCCGCACCCCGCCCTCGTTCGCGCCTACGCGCGCATCAAGCAGGCGGCGGCGCGCACCAATGCGCGGCTGGGGCTGCTGCCGCCCCGCTGGGCGACGGCCATCGACCGGGCCGCCGCCCTCGTGGCCGCCGGCCGCGTCCCGGACGCCGCCGCCATCGACGTTCTCCAGGCCGGCGCCGGCACGCCGGCCCACATGAACGTCAACGAGGTCGTGGCGAACCTCGCCAACGAGCGCCTCGGCGGCCGCCGTGGCCGCTACGTGCCGATCCATCCCAACAGCCACGTCAACCTCGGCCAGTCGTCCAATGACGTCACGCCGACCGCGATCCGTCTCATGGCGCTCGAGCTGCTCGGGCCGCTCGACGCCGAGCTGGCGGCGCTCGTCCGCGCGCTGCGCCGGCAGGCCGCCCGCGAGCGCGACGTCGTCAAGCCCGGCCGCACGCACCTGCAGGACGCGGTGCCGATCACCTGGGGCCAGGTGCTCGGCGGCTGGGCGCAGGCCGTCGACGATGCCCGGCGGGCGCTCGGCGCCGCGCGGGCGGAGCTGAGCGTGATCGGCCTCGGAGGCACCGCGGTCGGCACCGGCCTCACCGCGCACCCGCGCTTCCGCGCGCTGGTGACGCGCGAGCTGTCGCGGCTCGTGGAAGTTCGTCTGCGGCCGGCGCCGACACCGGTCTCGACCACGTGGTCGCTGCGGCCGCTGCTGGCGTGCTCGGCGGCACTGCGGGGGGCCGCCGTCGACCTGGCGAAGATCTGCGTCGACCTCCGGCTGCTCGCCTCCGGCCCCGACACCGGCCTCGCCGAGCTGCGCCTGCCCGAGGTCGAGCCCGGATCGTCGATCATGCCCGGCAAGGTCAACCCGTCGGTTCCGGAGGCGGTGCAGATGGCGTGCTTCCAGGTCGCCGCTGATGACCACGCCGTCGCGCTGGCCGCCGCGGCCGGCGAGCTGGAGCTCAACGTCATGACGCCGCTCGTCGCCGACAATCTGGCGGGGGCGCTCACGCTCCTGACCCGCGCCGTGCGATTGCTCCGCGTCCGCTGTGTCGAGGGGATGGCCGTCGATCGCCGCCGCGCGCGCCGGCTCGTCGCCGGCAGCCTGATCGAGGCGACGGCGCTGTCCCCTTACCTCGGCTACGACGTCACCGCCGAGGTCGTGAAGGAAGCGCGCCGCCGCGGCCGGCCGCTCCGCGACGTCGTGCTGGGCCACCGCCTGCTCGGCGAGCGGGAGCTCGGCCGCGTGCTGTCGCCGGCCGCGCTGACCGGGCCCCGCGCCACCGACGTCGCGCTGCGCCGCCGCGTCCAGCGCGCGCCGGCCTACCGGGCGTTCCGCGCGTCGCTCGCGGAAGAATAGGCTTGTCTGGCCGGGCCCCGGGTTCATACTTCCACTTGACGTGATGCGCTGCCTCTTCGTGTGCGCGGACGACTTCCTGTGGCGGCTGGCCGCCGACCGGGGCGAGGCCCGGCTGGCGCCGGTGTGGATCGTGGAGCAGCCGCGGCTGCGCGCCCGCATCCACGAGCACGGCGGCGAGGCGCTGGCCGGCCGCCTCGACGACGAGGCGGTCTATCGCCGCGCGTTTCGCAGCGGCACCGAGCCGGTGCTGATCGCCGTCGATCGCGCCCGGCAGGCGCGTGTGATCGCCGCCATCCGGGGGGTGGCGCCCGCCGCGCCGCTCGTCGTGTTCGCCGACGCGGCGCCGGCCGACGCCGAGCCGGTGGCGACGCTGGCGCCCGCCCGCGTCACCGCCGCGATCCTGGAGCCGGCGCTGGAGCGCGCCGTCGCCCGCGCCCGCGCCGCCCGGGTGCGCGAGCACTTCGCCCGGGCCGACCGCGTGCTCATCATGATGCAGGACGATCCCGACCCGGATGCGATCGCCTCGGCGTGGGCGCTGCGCACGCTGCTCGGTCGTACGAAGTCGGCGGCCACGATCGGGACGTTCGGCGCCATCACCCGCCCCGAGAACCGGGCGATGACGCGCATCCTCGAGATCGACGTCGAGCAGGTGAAGCCGCGCGCGGTCGAGGAGTACGACAAGATCGCGATGGTCGACACCCAGCCGGCGTTCTTCGAGGAGCGCCTGGCCGAGGTCGACCTCGTGATCGATCACCATCCCGAGGACACGCCGGTCCGCGCGCGCCTGCGCGACATCCGCCCCGCCTACGGCGCGACGTCGACGATCCTCACCGAGTACCTGCGCGCCGCCGACGTCAAGATCCGCGAGCGTCTGGCCACCGCGCTCCTCTACGGGATCAAGGCCGACACGCTGCATCTCGAGCGCGGCGCCACCCGGGCCGACATGGACGCGTTCGCGTTTCTCCACGGCCACGCCAACCACAACGCGCTCCGGCGCATCGAGCGGCCCGATCTGCCCGAGGCCGCGCTCGACGTGCTGGCCCGCGGCATCGCCGGCCGCCGGCTCGTCGAGGGCGTGATGTTCGCGCACCTGGGCCCGGTCGGCTATCCCGAGCTCGTCGCGCAGTTCGCCGATCTCTTCCTGCAGGTCGAGGGCGCCGAGTGGTCGGTGGTCTCGGGGCGGATCGCCGCCGAGCTGCACGTGTCGGTTCGCAACGTCGGCTACGTGCGGGCCGCCGGCGACGTCGTGCACGAGGCGTTCGCCGCTCTCGGCAGCGCCGGCGGCCATCGCTCGATGGCCAAGGCCGTCGTGCGCGTCCGCGACTGGCGTGCGGCCGGGCTGCCGGCCGGCGAGCGTGAGGTCGGGGACGCGATCATGACCCGTTTTCTGGCGGCCCTGCGGGGCGGCCGCGGCTAGAACACGCGACGTCAGTGGCCTCATCCTTGCTGCCCGGGGACTCCGTGAGCGGGACCGGCCGTCACGGGACCAAGCCTCTTGGCAACGCCGGAGGGCAGCGAGTAGAATCGCCGCGGACCAGCATCCCAGGCCTCCAGAGCGACCTCACACCATCCCAGACGCTGGAGGGGTACACGTGGACGTAGCGTTGGAGAAGAGGCAGGTCGAGCGCGCGTACGATTTCTACGCCCCGGTGTACGACTTCATCTTCGACTGGATCTTCGCGCCCGGCCGCCAGGCGGCCATCACGCAGCTCGACCTGAAGCCCAACGACACGATCTTCGAGGTCGGCATCGGGACGGGGCTGAACCTGCCGCTCTATCCGGCCTCGTGCCGGCTGACCGGCATCGATCTCTCCCAGGAGATGCTCGACAAGGCGGTGGAGCGCGCGCAGAAGCTCATCATGCCCAACGTGGTCCTCAAGGTGATGGACGCCACCTCCCTCGACTTCGCCGACAACGAGTTCGACAAGGCGGTGGCGACGTACACGATCTCGGCGGTGCCCGATCCGGTGGCCGTGCTGCGCGAGATGCGGCGCGTCGTCAAGCCGGGCGGCCTGCTGGTCCTGCTGAACCACTTCCGCAGCGATCGCCGGTTGTCCGGCCACCTCGAGGACCTGGTGGCGCCCGTCTGCACGCGGCTCGGCTGGAAGTCCAACCTTCCGATGACGCCGCTGCTCAAGCAGGTCGGGCTGACGCCGGAGCTGGTCATCAAGGTGAATCTCTTCAACGGGTGGCGCCTCGTGAAGTGCGTCAACCGGAAGTAACCCGGCTCCTCGGCCTCGTCGTCGCCGCGCTGCTCGTCGTGCCGGTCGCGCAGGCCGCCGTCGGCCTCGTCCTCGCCACCGCCTTCCTGGTCGAGTTCCTGTCGGGCGGCGCCCGGCGTCCGCTCTCCGCGCTGACCCCCGCCCCGCGCCGCGAGTCCCTGCACGTCGAGGGCGCCGCCGTCGACCGCTGGAGCGGCGACGGCGGCGTGCCGCTCGTACTCGTGCACGGCTACGCGCCGGGCGGCAAGGATGAGCCGCGCGTCCAGGCGGCAGCCGCGCTGCTGGCCCGGGCCGGCTTCGACGTCACGGTGCCGACGATTCCCGGGCTCACGCGCGGCCGGCTCCGGCCCGAAGACGTGCGTCCCGTCGTCAGCGCGCTCGCCGCACGGGCCGCGCCGACCGTCGTGGTCGGCGTGAGTGTCGGGGCCGGCCCCGCCCTGCTCGCGGCCGCCGATCCCGCGGTGCGCGAGCGCGTGCGCACGGTGCTCAGCCTCGGCGGGTACGCGTCGGCTCCGGAGCTGCTGCGCTTCTTCCTCACCGGGGAGTACGCGTGGGACGGCGTGCGCGGTCGGGTCGTGCACGCGCCCGACGTCGTCCGCGCGTTCGTCGAGGCCAACGCCGATCTCCTCGACTCGTCCGCCCGCGAGGCTCTCGCCGATCCCGGGCGCGCTGCCGCCGTGCTGCGCGCGCCTCCGCCCCGCGTCGCCGAGCTGCTGGCCCGGCTCTCGCCCGAGCGCGTGGCGCGCGAGATCCCGGCGCGCCTGGTACTCGTGCACGGCGTCGACGATCCCGCGGTGCCCTACACCGAGAGCCTGCGCCTGGCCGCCGCGCGCCCGCAGCGCACGCAGCTCGTGCTCGTCCACGTCCTGCAGCACGTGGACCCGGGCCGCGCGGCCGACCGGCTCTCGGCGGTGCGCGAGTTCGGGGCCCTGGTTCTCGTGCTTTACGGCCTCGGACGCCCCTGACCCCTGATGGCACCCATCGTTCCGGGGTGCGGATGATTTCTGATCACCCCCGCGCGCTGCGGTCCGGGGCCCGCGTCACGACCATTGACTGTGCCCTGGCGTCTACGCAATGATCGGTGCGCCGTCACGAGCGTCGGGCACAACGCCGAACGCGCCCGACCGATGGCGGTGAAATGGGCGATGGGACACGGGCGAGCGCGGGCAATCGAGGCGCGCAAGCGGCTGCAAACACAGCGTCGATCGAGGCGTGAGGGGCCTGGCAGGCCCTTTGCCATCGCGTCGATCTCCCAGAGTCCGAACATGCGGATCGCGCTTCGAGGAGGACTCATGAGACACACAAGGACGCTGTTCACGGGATCGATCATCGCTGCCGCCGTCGCGCTCGCGCTGCCGCTGGCGGCGTTCGCGCAGGACATGAAGCCGGCCGGGTTCGTCACGACGCTGCAGGGCACGGCGACGGTCCGGCGCGTGTCCACCGAGCAGCCGGCGCCGCAGATCCTGCCGCTCAAGTTCAAGGATCCGGTCCGGGTCCAGGACATGATCCAGACCGGCGATCAGTCGCTCGCGCGCATCCTGCTCGGCGGCGCCGCGGTGGTCACGGTGCGCGAGCACTCCTCGCTGACGATCACCGAGACCGGGGGCACCTCGACCATCGACATCACCTCGGGCCGGGTCGCGCTCGCCGTCGCCAAGGAGAAGATGAAGCCCGGCGAGCGGATCGACGTGAAGACGCCGAATGCGGTCGCCGGTGTCCGCGGGACGGTGCTCATCACCGAGGTCACGCAGGTGGCCGGCCAGCCGAAGACCGATCTCACGCTGCTCACGGGCCTCGTCGACGTCTTCCTGCGCGACCAGTCCGGGCGCCTCGTGGGCTCGCCGTTCACGCTGAACGCGCTGCAGACGCTCGGGGTCAGCGGCTTCACGCCGCCGACCGGGCCGCGCAACATCACGCGGCTGGAGGCGCAGACCATCGCCAACAGCTACAAGGCCCGCCTGCATCAGCCCCCGAGCGGGGCGAACCAGCACATCAGCGACCGGCAGGTCGAGCAGGCCAGCAACGTCGCCGCCGCGACGGGCGGAGCCAGCGGCGATTCGCTGAACAGCTTCACGCCGCGGCCCAGCGGACCGCGCGTGAGCGGCACCGACCTTCAGAACGGCAGCGGCCACAATCCCGCGATCGTCCCGACCGCG
>Ga0066679_10001253_pt1 | contig 10013 bp, 6 predicted proteins | sample GraSoiAngelo_128_FD_62298 | JGI IMG/M metagenome (GOLD analysis project Ga0066679, IMG submission 62298) | Grasslands soil microbial communities from the Angelo Coastal Reserve, California, USA - 14_0927_12_20cm | ecosystem: Environmental > Terrestrial > Soil > Grasslands | place: USA... | reverse complement strand
TTGTTGAAGGCAATGAACGATTGCCAATTCACAGTTTCATCCACAAGACCAACACCGCCGCGGAGCACTGTGCGTCCCGTACCGAATACGTCCCAAGCAAAGCCCGCCCGCGGACCGAAGTTGGTGTGATCAGGGTTATAGAGGCTGGGGATCTGATTAGGGTCTGTGTTTACTTGTACTAATCCGCGCGTCGGATCAAAATTCCCGAGCAGATTGTGTTGTTCCTGTAGAACCGTGCTGTACTCGTAACGCAAACCCAAGTTCAGCGTAAGCCTCCGGTTCACGCGCCAGTCGTCCTGAAAAAAGCCCGACGACGCCCAATTATGCAGGTGCAAAGTCGGGTTGCCCACCTCAACCGAAGCCTTGAACGGATCGCCTGCGAAAAAATCCTCCAGCTGAGTCGAAGCGGGATTCAACACGCCGCCAAGGAACGTGATACTGCCGCGCGAATTGCCGTAAGCTGCGTTGGTAACCTTGTTGTAGTGAAGTTCGCCGCCGAACTTCATCGAATGTTTGCCGGCCGTGTAGGAAATGTGGTCGATGAATTGGGTACGGGAGTCGGGCCCTTGGAACTTTGGCCATTTGAAGCCGCCTAGTCCCGGGAAGAAATATCCGCCAAACCCGATGCGCGGCAACCCGCCTGTGAACGGACCCAAGACACCGGTGTCCAGCCCGTAAGCCGACGCGGGTGTGTCGAGGTCGCCTGGCAATGTCGGTTGATAGAGACGGTTGTATCCAACGCGCGCCTCATTCACCCAGCGTGGAGTCGGAGTCCACACCCAGCTTCCACCCACCACTTGCGCCCGCGTATGAATGTCCGATCGCCACTTCGATTGCAGCTCCGGAAAATCTTCAACCGTTCCCGTGTTGTTGCCGAAGAAGTACATCGCGCTGAGCCGGTTGCTTTGGTTGATGTTCACATCCACTTTGCCAATCGCGTTATATACCTTCACATCATTGGAGAACCCATTCGAAACATCAATGCCCGTAGTGTTGTTGGTCGGGAACCCAGTGCCGTTGCACGTAACCGTAGAACCAGAGAGCGCACATCCGGCAATATTCAAGCTGGCCGCGCTCGGCGTGATTCCTCCCGCCTGAAGATCGGCGATCACATTGGGGATACTATTCGCGCAGTCGCCGGTCATGGAACCAAAGAGGCAGTTCGGAGCGGTGACACCGTTCACGACTGGCGTGGGCAAGGGGATCATCGACGGGCTGGTGACGCCGCCGAAAGAATTTCCCACATCGTAGATCTGCCCTTCATAAGCGCCAAAGAAAAAAACTTTATCTCTTATAATCGGTCCGCCAATACTGCCACCGTACTGTTCCAGGGTTCTCGGCAGCTTCGCGTTGGGGACAGTGTTGAAAAAGTTGCGGGCATCCATCACGCCGTCACGTCCAAATGCGAAAGCCGTGCCGTGAATCTGGTTGGTGCCGGACTTCAGTCCGACGTTAACGACCGCCCCAGGTTTCCATCCGAACTCTGCCGGCGCAAGTTCTTCCACGTTGAATTCCTGAATCGAATCAATCGGCAGAATGGTCGCTGAATCGCCCGCGATCCCAGCGCCGTTAATAATCGCCTGGCCGGAATAAGGCTCGCTGTTAAATAGGCCCTCAACAAAATACGCGTTATCTTCGGCGCGCAGTCCGTTAGTGCTTGTCGTCGAGAATCCGCCGCCCGGATATCGCATCACGCCCGGACGTAATTGGAGAAGGTTCTCGTAATTGCGGCCATTCAACGGAAGATCATTGATCTCCGCATTACTCAACGTCCCTCCTAAGGTAGCGGACGTGCTGTTTACCAGCGGCACTTCATCGGTAACCACTACCGTTTCGGAGATTTGGCCTGGCGAAAGCGCGATGTCGACGCGCAGATCTTGCGCCACTTCGATCACAATATTTGGCCGCTCGACCGACTTGAAACCCTTAGCCTCAGCGCGAATCTTGTAAACCCCCGGCTGCAACTCGGGCGCGGCGTAGTCTCCGGAGGCGTCGGTGGTCAGGGTACGCTTCGTGTCGCGCTGCATATCAGTAACCACAACAGACGCTCCAGTTACGCCAGCGCCAGACTGATCGCTAACCGTTCCCAAAATGCGTCCGGTTGTGGTTTGCGAAAACGCAGGAAGCGTGAGGGCGAGCAGCATGCTAGCGAGGGCGAGCACGCGAATGCCATTCGACAGAGAAAGCATTACGACCTCCAAATCCTCATAATGAGGGTAGAGCGGGTTTGATCAAGCAGCAGTCTCGATGAATTCCACCAGGAACCAAAGTTAAAATTAAAAATCAGGCGATTTGAAGATATAGCCTTGACGCGGCCTACCCGTCAAGTAGTATTGTGGTTCGACCACAAGACAGCTTCCTGGGTCTACGGGTTGTGTCCCCGACGTTAGCATTAGCTCCTGGAGAAAATCTAGCATTATGGCTATCGCAACCATCAATCCTTCGACCGGCGAACTGGTCAAGAGCTTCGAGCCCCTTAACGAAGCGCAGATTGAGGAGAAACTGCAACTCGCGGCCTCCGCATTTCAAAAGCATCGGAAGACTCCATTCGCGGACCGCGCAAAGAAGATGATGCGCGTGGCCGAAATTCTTGAAAGTGAAAAAGATGAGTGCGCCCGTCTGATGACCCTCGAAATGGGCAAGCCGCTCAGGGCTGCCGTTGCCGAAGCTTTGAAGTCGGCAACCGGATGTCGCTTCTACGCGGAAAACGCCGAGATATTTTTGGCTGATGAGGTGATAGAAACTCCCGCCAAGCGCAGCTTTATTCGCTATCTTCCCATCGGTCCGATACTGGCTATCATGCCCTGGAACTTCCCATTCTGGCAGGTATTTCGTTTCGTGGCGCCAGCGCTAATGGCGGGTAACGTCGGCCTGCTGAAGCATGCTTCGAACGTTCCGCAATGTGCATTGAAAATTGAAGACATCATTCGCCGCGCCGGATTCCCGGAAGGAGTATTTCAGACGCTACTGATCGGCTCCGGCCCGGTGGACAGCATCCTCAATGATCCCCGGGTGGTTGCCGCCACTTTGACCGGTAGTGAGGGAGCAGGCATTCAAGTGGGAGTTTCCGCGGCCAAGCGCATCAAAAAAGTCGTCCTCGAACTGGGCGGCAGCGATCCTTTTATCGTAATGCCGAGTGCCGATCTGGACGCTGCTGTGGCGACCGCAGTCGATGCCCGCGTTCAAAACAACGGCCAGTCCTGCATCGCGGCCAAACGCTTTATCGTGTCGGAAAGCATTGCAGACGAGTTCGAGCGCAAATTCATTATGCAGATGCAGGCACTGCGTATCGGTGATCCCTTCGATGACAGCACCCAGCTAGGTCCGTTGGCCAATGCCGACGCCGTCACGTCCCTTGATTCTGATGTGAAGAAGACCGTCGCAGCGGGCGCGCGCGTTTTAACCGGGGGCCACCCTCTCAAGCGGCCGGGCAACTTCTACGCCCCAACTGTGTTAACCGACATACCGAAGACTTCGCCCGCCTACAAAGAGGAATTTTTTGGTCCCGTCGCCTCGATTTTTAGGGTCAAGGATATCGACCAAGCCATTCACGTTGCCAACGACAGCCGCTTCGGGCTCGGTGCCAGCGCGTGGACGAAGGATCCTGCAGAAACTGAACGCTTTATCAATGAACTCGATGCGGGCATGGTTTTCTTGAACAAGATGGTGGCTTCCGATCCCCGCTTGCCTTTCGGGGGTGTAAAGTATTCGGGCCATGGGCGCGAGCTTTCCGAGCATGGCATCCGCGAGTTTATGAACATCAAGACGGTTTGGATTCAGTAAGTTCGGGGCCAGCGAAGGAGTAGTAATCGACAGTACAAAACGTTTAAGCACTATACCACTATACCGCAACGGAGAGTCTCGTCAAGATTGAAGGCCGGATGTCAAATGAAGTTATAGATTCTATAGCCCTTAAACCTATGTATCGCACCGTCAAAACCTCTCGCCTCTTTGAGCAGATCGTTCAGCAGGTGGAGGATTCCATTCTCAAAGGTCAGCTCAAGCCGGGAGATCAATTGCCTGCTGAGCGCGACCTTGCCCAGCGTTTCGGGGTGAGTCGTACTGCCGTACGCGAGGCTGTGAAAACATTGCGGGAGAAAGGTCTGGTGGAGGCCTATTCCGGCCGCGGAACCTTTGTCACCAATGGAACTTCGCAGGCGATTCGGCAGTCGCTGGATTTGATGATCCGCATCAACAAGCAGGAAGGCTCTGCGAACCTGGCTGAGCTGCGATTGGTGCTGGAGCCTGACATTGCCGCCCTGGCGGCTGAAAGAATCGAGGAGCAGCTTCTTAGCACCATGCGCGAAGCGGTCGAAGTCATGGATCGCAGTCTTCGCGATCCCGAAGCCTACGTCGAGGCGGATCTTGATTTCCACTTAGCTTTGGCGGAGGCGGTAGGAAATCCGCTCATACTCTCGTTGCTGGATTCAATCGTCGGTCTCTTACGCGAGCAGCGCAGCCGTATTTTCAACGTCGACCGCGGTCCCGAGCGCGGACAGTTCCATCACAAGCGAATTTTGGCGGCCGTCGAGCAACGCGACCCCGCGGCGGCGCGTGAAGCAATGCGCGCCCATCTCAAGCAAGTGCTCGAGGACTCATCTACTCCAGCGGGAAGCGGCTTGCTACTTAATTCGAATCTGAAGCCCAGCTTATAAGCGGAAGGGAATTGTTGATGGCCAAACTTGGCTTCGTCGGTCTCGGTGTGATGGGCGGCAACATGGTCGCTCGTCTGCTCGAAAAAGGGCACAGCGTGACCGGCTACAACCGGACGCGCTCCAAGGCACAGTGGTTGATCGACAAAGGCATGAAGTTTGCCGACTCTCCCAATGCCGTCGCAGCAGCGTCGGATGTGACATTTACCATGGTGACGAACGCTGCGGCGCTAGCTGCTGTAACCGATGGGCCCGACGGATTGCTCGCCGGTCTGGGTGCCGGCAAGTTTCACATTGACATGAGCACAGTGAGTCCCGAGGTCAGCCGCGCCTTGGCTGCGAAGGTGCGCGAGAAGGGCGCCGACATGATCGACGCTCCAGTGTCGGGCAGTGTGATCACGTTGCAGCAAGGCAAGCTCTCGGTGATGGTCGGAGGCCGCAAAGAAACTTTTGAGCGCTTGAAGCCGTTGCTGGACGATATCGGCCCGAAAGTTACGCACGTTGGCGATAACGGCGTGGCCCTGTCCATGAAGATCGCGCTGAATCTGCAATTAGCTGTTCAAATGATGGGCTTCTGCGAAGGTGTGCTGCTCGCGGAAAAGAGCGGGATTGCCCGCGAAGTTGCGGTCGACGTCATGATTCATAGCGCCATCGCCTCACCGATGATTGTGTATCGCGGTCCGTTTGTTCTTCAGCAACCCGAAGAAGCCTGGTTCGACTGCAACATGATGCAGAAAGACATGTTGCTCGCGATGGAAATGGGCCGCAAACTGAGTGTTCCTCTTCCAACCACTGCCGTCAGTAATGAATTCTTGACCGCAGCGCGCGGCATGGGTTGGGAGAAGTTAGACTTCGCCGTCGTGTTTAAGGTGCTGGCGCGCATGTCAGGGATTGAGAAGTAATTCAGATGTCTAAGGTAAGAAATAAGAGGTAAGAATTTTTAGATGCGAGTTATAAAATGACGACCGCAACCCAGCCGAAAACCACCGAAGAAGTCGCTCTTTTGCTGCGCATGTACCGGCAGATGGTCGCCATCCGTGAATTTGAAGCGCAGGTCAATGAACTTTACACGCGCGCATTAATGCCCGGGCTAGCGCATCTCTACATCGGAGAAGAAGCAATCGCCGTCGGCATCTGCGAAGCGCTCGAGCGCACTGACTACATCACCAGCACCCATCGCGGGCACGGACATTGTTTGGCGAAAGGCGCCTCCCCGGATCAGATGTTCGCCGAACTGCTAGGCAAGAAGGCCGGGTACTGCAAGGGCAAGGGCGGTTCCATGCACATTGCAGACCCGGCCACCGGCAACCTGGGAGCGAACGCCATCGTCTGCGGCAGCGCCGGTATCGCCACCGGAGCGGCGTTCTCAGCGCAGCGTTTAGGGAACAGCCGCGTAGCCGTATGTTTTTTCGGAGAAGGCGCGCTAGGCCAGGGTGTGCTGTATGAAGTAATGAATCTCGCGCAACTGTTCAAGCTTCCAGTTATCTACGTCTGCGAGAACAATCTGTATACGGAATACACGCACTACTCGGAATGCACCGCCGGAGATATTCGGATGCGGGCGACAGCCTTCGGCGTGGAGAGTGCAAGCGTTGATGGCCAGGACGTTCGCGCTGTTTACGACGTTGCCAAGCGACTGGTCGATCGCGCCCGAAGCGGAGAAGGCCCGGCGTTTCTGGTCTGCGATACCTATCGCTACCACGGACACCATGTCGGCGACATCAACCGCGAATACTATCGCTCCAAGCAGGAAGAGCAAATGTGGAAGACCGAGCGAGATCCGATCGTCAATATGGGAAAGTGGCTGATCGAACAGAGGCTAAGCGATCCGGCAGCGCTTGAGCGCGTGCAGGCTGAACTCGAATCTGAGATGAAGAAAGCAGTTGAATTCGCGGTGGCATCGCCCTATCCAAATGCCAGTGAAGTGGACGAGGACGTTTATGCCTGAAACCGCCGTTCGAGAATTGACGTTCGCGCAAGCGATTCGAGAGGCGCTGGCCGAAGAGATGCGCCGCGATTCCACCGTCTGCATCATGGGCGAGGACGTCGCCGAGGCGGGCACTCCCTTTAAAGTTCTGTCCGGGTTGCTCGACGAATTCGGCAAGGACCGCGTGCTCGATACCCCGATCTCGGAAGCTGGTTTCACCGGCTTAGCCGTAGGCGCAGCCATGACCGGAATGCGTCCTGTGGTCGACATTATGTTCGGCGACTTCATCACCTTAACCATGGACCAAATGGTCAACCAAGCCGCAAAAGTTCACTACATGTCCGGCGGAAAGTGGAAGGTCCCGATGGTGATGCGCACGACCATGGGAGCAACGCGCCGTTCGGCCGCGCAGCACTCGCAATCGTTGCACGCGTGGTACTGCCACGTTCCGGGATTGAAAGTCGTGTTGCCGTCGACGCCATACGACGCCAAGGGACTGCTGAAAGCTGCGATTCGCGACGAGAACCCTGTAGTCTTCTTCGAAGACAAAATGATGTACAAAATGAAAGGTTCGGTGCCCGACGGAGATTACACAGTTCCGCTAGGCGTCGCCGATATTAAAAGACCAGGCGAGGACATCAGTCTCATCGCCACCAGCAGCATGGTGCAGGTTGCGCTCGGCGCCGCAACGATGCTGGAAGAAATCGGCATCAGCGCAGAAGTGGTCGACCCGCGCACTATGTGGCCGCTTGACGAAAAAACTCTTATCGACTCAGCTAAAAAAACTTCGCGCGCCATCATTCTGGACGAAGGTTATGAACGTTACGGCGTCACCGCTGAACTTGCGTCGGTGATTGCCACAGGCGCATTCTACGATCTGGACGCACCCGTAAAGCGGATGGGCGCGATGCATGTTCCAATTCCATTTTCGCCGCCTTTGGAAGATGTAACCGTGCCTACGGAGCAAACCGTGTTTGAAGCGGCGCGAGCGCTATGCGGTCGGTGAAGAAGGTCAGAGGTTAGAGGTCGGATTGCAGAAGTAAGAATCATTGCCGCGCAGTCTTACTTCTGCAATCTGACCTCTCACCTCTGCCCTCAAAAAAAGGAGATTTTATGGCTCTGCCCACATATGGATCGATGGCAGTCGATTGGGAACAGCGCGTTGACTTCGATCGCCTGCGCCGCGAACGCCTAGCCCGCGCGAAAGATCTGCTGAAGAAATCGGAGATGGGAGCACTCTTGTGCTTCGACATGAACAATGTCCGCTACCTAACCGCCACCCACATCGGCACCTGGGCGCAAGACAAAGCAAACCGTTTCACGCTCCTCCCGCAAAACGATGAACCGATCCTGTGGGATTTTGGATCGGCCGCGAAACATCATCAACTCCACTGCCCCTGGCTGGGAGAGCGCTCGCGTGCCGGGATTTCCGTTCTCCGCGGCGCCATGACGCCGGAGATGGGTCGCGCGGAAGATGTCGCCAAGAAAATTCGCATCGAACTGGAAATGCGCGGCCTGCACAAAGAGCCAGTAGGCATAGACATCATCGAGCTGCCAGTCCTGTTCGCGTTGCAGAAAGAAGGAATTAAAGTAGTCGACGGCCAAGCTCTGATGTCGGAAGCACGCCTGATCAAAACGCGTGACGAAATAAGTTTGCTTAACCATTCCGCCATGATGGTCGACGCCGCTTACGACGAGCTCTATCGGGCCATGAAGCCCGGCATGAGCGAAAATCAGGCCGTGGGCCTCGTCAGCAAAGTTCTATACGACATGGGCTCCGAATACGTGGAAGCCGTAAACGCAATCTCCGGTGAGCGCTGCAATCCGCATCCCCATGTTTTTTCTGATCGAGTGCTGCGTCCCGGCGACCCCGTTTACTATGACATCCTCCACTCCTACATGGGCTACCGCACCTGCTACTACCGCTGCTTCACCATTGGATACGCCTCGCATGCCATGAACGATGCCTACAAGCGGTGCAGGGAATATCTCGACGCCGCCATCGAACTCGTCCGTCCCGGCCGCACCACTGCTGAGATCGCCGCAGTATGGCCAAAGGCGCAGGAGTTTGGCTTCCCCAACGAAGAAGCAGCCTTCGCCCTGCAATACGGCCATGGCATCGGCTTAGCTATTTGGGAAAAACCTGTCATCAGCCGCCTGGTCTCACTGGAACATTCCTGCGAAATCAAGCCGGGCATGGTTTTCGCGCTGGAAACTTTCTGGCCCTCAACCGACGGCTGGAGCGCCGCCCGCATCGAAGAAGAAATCGTAGTCACCGAAACCGGCCACGAAGTCATCACCCGCTTCCCAGCTGAAGAGTTGCTCGTTGCGGGCCGACACTATTTCACGGTAGATGGCCCGCTGCCCGCGATCCGCGAAACTGAATCGAAGGCGAGCTCGCGCATTCGCGAGATGATCGAAGCCAGCTCAAGACAGGAACGAGTTGGCGTAGGCGACTAAATTTCCGTAATAGTCAAGTTTGTTGGGGCCGGGCGGGGGACGCCCGGCGCTCCACCACCAAATTCGAAATCGAACACCGAATTATCAAATTATGGCAATCAGTGTCGTTATGCCCGCCCTCGAAATGGCCCAGGAAACTGGCAAGCTAATTTCGTGGCTAAAAAAAGAAGGCGACCCAGTCATCAAGGGCGAGCCTCTGCTCGAAATCGAAACCGACAAAGCGGTGATGGAGATCGAATCGCCTGGGGAAGGCGTTCTCGCCGGCATCAAAATTCAGGCTGGGACCGAAGTCCCCGTGGGACAAACCATCGCATGGATCGTGCGTCCGGGAGAAGTTCCTCCAACGGACGAACTAGCCGCCGCATCGGGAAGAAAATCGACGACCGCTTCACGGACGCCAGCCTCCGCGAACCAACCCACGAGTTCGTCGCACTCAACCTCGGCGCAGGCCGCCAAAATTTCTCCCAAGGCACGGCGTCTAGCCAGCGAACGCGGCGTCAATCTAGCAGACCTCCGCGGATCAGGTCCCGGCGGAGAAATCCTCGCTGCTGATATTCTCGCCGCGGCAGAATCAAAGCCCAGCTCGCAGTCCGCCACAACTAACAGCGACAGCCCCGTCTCCCGCCTCATGGCCGAGCGCACCACCCAGAGCTGGACAACCGTGCCTCATTTCTTCGTGGTCCGCGATGTAGACGCCGGTGCGCTGAACGACGCGCGACATATCCTCGGCGCAGAAATACAAAAGTCGCACGGAGTAAAACTAACTCACAGCGACCTGCTCGTAGCACTCGTTGCCCGCGTTCTTCGGAAGCATCCCCGAATGAATTCCAGTTGGACCGGTACAGGCGTTGGCAAAAACGCCGATATCAATATTGGTTTAGCCATGGCCGTGGACGATGGTGTCGTGGCCCCGGTGATCCGAAAGGCCGACGCGGCCAGTCTCGGCGAGATCGCAACTCAGCGCCGCGACCTCA
>Ga0066679_10001250_pt1 | contig 10018 bp, 9 predicted proteins | sample GraSoiAngelo_128_FD_62298 | JGI IMG/M metagenome (GOLD analysis project Ga0066679, IMG submission 62298) | Grasslands soil microbial communities from the Angelo Coastal Reserve, California, USA - 14_0927_12_20cm | ecosystem: Environmental > Terrestrial > Soil > Grasslands | place: USA... | reverse complement strand
CCTCTCCCGTGAGAGAGGGTGGGGTGAGGGATTACGATTTGGCGCGCTAAGACCCTCACCCTAACCCGCTCTCAGAGGGAGAGAGAACTACTCCAAATTACTTCCTAGCTTCAGGCGTGATTCGGAGCGTGATCCGCTTCCCATCGCGAATCAACTCGACTTCGTATTCCTGTCCCGCTTTCATTTCGCCCAAGGCGTAGGTGTAATCGTAGACGTTCTTCACGTCATGACCGGCCATCTTCACGACACGATCGCCGGCTTTGAGCCCAGCTTTCGCCGCCGGCGAATCGTCGCGCACGCCGTCCAACTTCAAGCCATCGTTCGTGTCCGCGTAATTCGGAATCGTGCCGAGATAGACGCGAAATCCGGTTGAGCGTCCCTGCGATTCGCTCTTTGCCACGGTGTACGTCGGCCGCTTGTCGCTGGTGTCGATGTCACGAACAATTCGTTCAACGAATGAAACAATCCGCGCTTCACCTGCATAATAGATCTTGTCCGCAGTGTCGGAAGGCTTGTGATAATCCTCGTGCGTGCCAGTCCAGAAAAACAGCACTGGAATCTGTTTCGAGTAGAACGATGAATGATCGCTGGGGCCATAGCCGTCTTCGTTGAGCGTGAGAACAAACTGTTTGCCTGGATCCATCGTTACGACCGGTTGACCGTTCGCCCCAACGACAATCGGCATCGCCGGCGCGTTGAGCGAGATGTTCGCTGAACCAACGACCGGCGCGTTCACTGAAACTTCAACGCTTTGCATCATATTTTCTTCGTTAACCATCGCGCGCCATTCTTGCGACGTGCCGATGCCGCCGATGATCAACTTCTTGTTCTGTAATCGTCCAATCATGTCCATATTGATCATTGCCACCGTGTTTGTGAGCGGTACGATAGGATGATTGACGTAGTAGCTCGATCCGATTAATCCTTCTTCTTCGCCGCTGAAGGCAATGAAGACGATCGTGCGACGCGGCTTGGGATTTGATGAAGATAAGATGCGGGCGAGTTCGAGTACGCCGGCAACACCGGAAGCGTTGTCATCCGCGCCGTGATGAATCTCGCCTTCACGCGGCGCGAGACTGCCTTCACCGCCGCGCCCGAGATGATCGTAATGCGCGCCGATGACGATCGCTTCTTCTCTCAATACCGGATCGCTGCCGGGCAGGATGCCGACGACGTTGAAAGAAGGCGATTCGCGGCGAACGACGTCCGTGGATAGGCTAAGGTGCAGTCCTTTGGTCGGTAATCTAAGTAGCTGAGGTGAATTAATGGTCGGTTCGGTTCCCGAGATCGGTTTAGTAGTTCTGCTGTCTGCAGCCTTTTCGTATTCGGAGAGCTTTGGATCATGCGCGCCGAGGATGGTGGCAGCGGTTTGCCTTGAGACAACGAGGATGGGTATACCGGCTTCGCCGGCGTTGTCATAGCTAAGGCGATAGAGTCGATCGTCTTTGAATTTTTCTTCACTCGAAATAATTACGAGGCCCCGCGCTCCGGCCGCGCGCGCCGCCGCAACTCTGAAACGAATTTGACCCGCGTTAACAAATTGACCATGAGGGTTGTCCCCATCAGGCGTGCCCGCTAGCACGATCGCCACCCGGCCTCGTGCTGACGATCCCGCGTAATCGTCGTACTTTAACTCTGCTGATGAAATGCCGTAACCTGCGAAGACGATCTCATTTGCGTCGATCTTAGTATTCGTTGAAAACCCGAGCGGCATCCAATCTTCGCCGACCATGAACTGCGCCGTGTCATCGGCACGGCCGGGAGTGATGAAAAACAGATTGTTTTTCCCGAGCTCAACCCTGGAAACATAAGGAAACGGTTGCAGGTATCGTGCTTGAGCTTCGGCGCGTGCCGGTTGCGGGGCCGGCATTCCAGGTCGCAAACCGAGCCGGCTGAACTCGCCGGCGATGTAATTCGCCGCATCGTCCGCGCCCTTGGTTCCCGTGCGACGGCCGTCGAGCGCGTCCGAGGCGAGATAGCCGATAATCTGTTGTAAGCGATCGACGCTAGGGGCTGCGGTTGGTTGCTGGGCAACTGCACTGATGAAGAGCGCCGCTACTAACAGGAAGGCCGTCGACAATCTTTTGAAATTCATTTGATTACCTCTGCTTTCCTCTGCGTCCTCTGTGGTTGAAAGATCCATAAAACACGAAGAACACGGAAAAATCACTCAACCCAATCGGCGATAAAAATATTCGTGTCCCCCTGCTTTGCGTCGTGACGATTCGATGCGAAGACGAGCTTCTTTCCATCAGGCGAGAACATCGGAAAGCCATCAAAGGTTGGATTGTAAGTAATCCTCTCAAGACCGCTGCCGTCCACCTTGATCACGTAGAGATCGAAATCGCGGCCCTTCGGATCGGCATTGTTCGAAGAAAAGATTATGCGCTTGCCGTCAGGAAAAAAGTACGGGGCGAAGCTGGCCTTATTGAGATTCGTCACTTGTCGCTTATTCGATCCATCCGCATTCATCACCCAAATATCCAGCACCGTCGGACGAATCAAATTCTGTTTCAGCAGGGCGATGTAATCCGACTTTTCTTTTTCGCTCTGCGGATGATAAGCGCGATAGACGATTTGCTTGCCATCATACGACCAGAACGGCCCGCCGTCGTAACCAAGTTCATTCGTCAGACGCTTCACATTCTTGCCATCGGCATCCATCGTGTAGATGTCTAAATCGCCATCACGCTTTGAGGTGAACACGAGTTTGCCCTGTCGATTGATTGTCGTCTCAGCATCATAGCCCGGCGTGGTCGTCAGTCGCTTCAAATTCGAGCCATCAGGATTCGCGGTGAAAATATCGAACGTGTCATACACCGCCCAAACGTAGCCTTGGGAAAAGTCCGGACGCGGCGGACATTGCTTGCCGCCGAGGTGCGTCGATGAATAAAGAATCTTCTTGTCGCCCGGAAAAAAATACGAGCACGTCGTGCGGCCATCGCCCGTCGAAACCATCTTTACATCCGACCCGTCGATGTTCATCGTGTAAATCTGATCGCATTCGCGCCCTTCGCGAGTCGATTGAAAGATCAGTCTCTTGCCGTCCGCAGAGAAGTAAGCCTCGGCGTTCTCACCGCCGAAGGTTAGTTGCTTCACGTTGCGCAGATGCTTTTCTTGAGGCAGTGCGAGATCAGATTGCTGAGTCGCTGCACGCTCATGGCTAAAAGCAATCGACGAAAGAAGAATGAAGATCCATACGAACATAGTTTTCAGGGAATGTGGCTTTTTGGTCAGGCTAACTATTCGCGGGCTTCTCGTCTGGCACGCTGCGGCACCGCCGCGATGAGCGCGCGAAGCGCGGCGTTGACAGATTCGGAATCGCTGAAGACTTTTGAAACTTCGGGGTCCAAGAGCACAACCACACGGTCTTTGGCGATCCGGCCCGCGAACCGATTACGCTTCGCTTTTGTGTAGTCGAAGTCGTACTCGGGTTGTATATCATCGTTCCGCTTTCCGCGCGCCTTAGGTTTCGATGTTTTCTTCATATTGTTTCCGCTCCTTCGGCGTATTCACACGTGCGCTGATAATTCGGATTCTCTCATTTGGCCGTTCGGTAAAACAAACAACGACCAAGCGCTTGTTTATCGAATGTCCAATAATCAGTTCGCGCGTCTCATTCTTTGAGTGTAGTTCGTCGTCAAAGATTCGCGCCAACGAGTCGTCGAAAACCGTAGTCGCTTCGTCAAAGCTTACACCATGCTTGACCCATTTGACCTGGCTTTGTCCTCGTCCCATTCAAAGTTATAAGGCATCTTTCATCTTCTTCAAGCAATCTTCCTATTCAATTGGTTCCTTTCGATTCAGCGTCGCGGCATCGTTGCCTCAAAAGTGTCGTTCAATTCAGTCACCATCAGTTTCGCTCAGCCATTCTTCTCTTCGAACTCCTTCATGAACTCAACCAGCGCTTCGCATCCTTCTTTCGGAAAGGCGTTGTAAATCGACGCGCGGATGCCGCCGACTGAACGATGACCCTTCAAGCCGTCCATGCCGGCAGCGGTGGCTTCGCTGGCGAATTTCTTTTCCAAATCTTCCGAAGGCAAACGAAAAGTTACATTCATTTGTGAGCGCGCATCCGGATCGGCGTGACCGCGATAAAACTCGGTTGCATCGATCGCGTCGTAAATCAGCTCCGCTTTGGCTTCATTCTCAGCGTGCATTCCTGCGAGGCCGCCTTTGTCTTTGAGCCATTTGCAGACCAGATTGAGAACGTAAATGCCCCAGGTGTTCGGCGTGTTATAGAGCGATTTGTTTTTGGCGTGCGTGGTGTAGTCGAGCATCGTCGCCAGGCCTTCGCGCCCGCGCGGCAGGAGATCTTCGCGCATGATCACGACCGTGACGCCGCTCGGGCCCATATTCTTTTGCGCGCCGGCATAGATCAATCCGTACTTCTCGACCGGGATCGGCTTTGACAAGATGTTCGAAGACATGTCCGCGACCAGCGGCACGGCGCCAACGTCAGGCTCAGTTTTGAACTCGACGCCTTCGATCGTTTCGTTCGAGGTCATGTGCACGTAACTCGCGCTCGGATTCAATTGCAGCTCATCCTGGCTCGGCACGCGCGTGAACCCGCCGTCGGCCATGTTCGCAGCGATGTCGGCGGTGCCAAACTTCTGCGCTTCCTTAACCGCTTTCTTGCCCCAGCTTCCGGTGACGATGTAATCCGCCGATGAATCCAACGACAGAAAATTCATCGGCACCATCGCGAACTGCAAACTCGCCCCGCCCTGCAAGAAAAGAACGGTGTAGTCCTTCGGAATGCCGAGCAGCTCACGCAGTCCGGCTTCCGCACCTTGAATGATTTCGTCGAAAGTTTTCGAGCGATGACTAATTTCCATCACCGACATGCCGACACCCGGCAGCGATAACATGTCGCGCTGCGCTTCTGCTAAAACGGGAACCGGAATTACCGCCGGTCCCGCGCTAAAGTTAAAGATCCGTTCAGTCATTTGCTTTCTCCGAAAGCGGAGTCAGGAGCGGTTAAGGGGCCAGTTATTCTAGCCCCCGTCTCCCATCTCCCGTTTCCGATTATGTTTTCTGAGCACCGATCCCATCGCGCGCAAGATAAAGTTTCGCGGCACGACGCGTTCAGCTTCGACCGCTAAGAAATTTGCCCAGCCGCAAATCACCGAACTCTTGCCGCGCTTGATCGCGCGCAAAGCTGTGTCGACAACTTCCTCAGGCGTTTGCACAAGGCGCGCAGGTGGCCTGTCCATCTGCGAAGCTTCGAAAAAACCAGTCTGTGTCACGCCCGGGCAGAGCGCCATCACCTTAATGCCGTGCGGCCGATTCTCTTCCCACAACGCCTCGGAAAACGAAAGCACGAACGCCTTCGTCGCCGCATACGTTGCCATAAAAGGCACGCCCTGAAATCCGGCGGTCGAGGCGACGTTGACGATCGCGCCGCTCTTACGTTCGCGCATCGGCTGGAGAAATCGATAAGTCAGTTCGACCAACGCGCGCACGTTCAAATCGATCATGCCGAGTTCACGATCCAGATCGAGTTTCGCGAAATCACCCATCGATCCAAATCCAGCGTTATTGACCAAAAAGTCGATTTGCAAATCGCGCTTAATCGCTTCTTCAAACAACTGCCGGGGCGCGCCCTTTTCGGCGATGTCCATTGCCACGAACTGCGCGCGAATGTTGGCGCTCCGGCCGAGTTCGTTACACAGCGCGATCAATTTCTCTTCGGTGCGCGCAACCAGCAACAGATTGTGACCGCGCGCGGCGAGGCGGTGAGCAAACGCCTCGCCAATTCCCGAAGAAGCGCCGGTGATGAGGGTGGTGTTCATTGAAGAGTCAGCAGATCAATCTCGATGATATCTTCATTCCCCGCGCGCAATCGATCCAACATCGCGCTCGACGGCGCTTTGTCCAGATTGATTCGCGCGACGGCTGCTTCGGCGCCTTCGAAGATGATGTTTTCCATCTCCTGGACATTGATGCTTTCCGCTTTGATTGCGTCGAGCACTTGGGCCAAAACACCCGGTCGATCGCGGTGACGCACGACCAGCCGATGCGTTGCCGGTGTGCCGGCGGCGAGATTTATGACGTTCGGCACGTGACCGGTTTCTTTGAATGACTTGATGATGCGAACAGTTTCGGCGGCGATCGCTTCCTGCGCCTGATCCGTAGAAGCGCCGATGTGATGCGTGCCGTAGACGCGCGTTTCGTTGGCGATTGGATCCTCGAAATCCGCGACTGCCGATGTTGGTTCAATCGCAAAGACATCGAGGCCGGCGCGAATTCCCTTGGCGTGAATCGCGTCCACCAGAGCGTCTTGATCGACAGTCTCGCCGCGCGAAGTATTGATGAAATACGATCCGTCCTGCATCGCATTAAAGAAGTCGGGCCCAATCAAATTTTTCGTCTCGGGCTTCAAAGCCACGTGCACACTCACAATGTCGGCTGCGCGCGCCACGTCGAGCGGCGATTCTTTTCTTTCGACGCCTAGTGTTTCGGCCTTCTCAGGCGTCAGGCTGCGACTCCACGCAACGACCGGCATGCCAAAGGCTTTCGCTCGCGGAATCATCTCCTGCCCAATTTTGCCGACGCCAACCAAACCGAGCGTACGTCCAAACAAGCCGCGCGCTTTGGAAAACTCTTTCTTGTTCCACTCGCCGGAACGCAAAGCGATGACGTTGTCGGCGATACGCCGATCGAGCGCGAGAATCAAGGCGAAGGCAACCTCTGCAACGGCGATTGAATTCTTGCCCGGACAATTTGAAACATAAATTCCTCGACGCGATGCGGCCGCAACATCAATCGTGTTGTAGCCCGCACCCGCGCGCACGATCAGTTTCAGAGGTCCGGCAGCCAGCATCGGTTCAGTGATCTTCGTTCCGCGCACGACCAGCACGTCGGGTTGCTCTTTAGCAATCGCGTTGACGAGCGCGTCATCTTTGAGATCGGGTTGAAAAGAGATTTCGTAGCCGAGCGCTTGCAAGCCATCGCGACCGGACTGTTCGAATTTGTCAGCGATTAGAATTCTCATAGCCATTCAGCGTTCAGCTATCAGCTATTACCTATTAGCAACAGTGGCTGGCTGAAAGCTGACGGCTGCAAACTGATAGCTTATTCTTCTTGATCGAAGACGTTCACCAAATCGTCCGCGGACACGGGTTCGACTTGCACAAGCTGCAAATTTTCTTCGACGTGCCCGATGTGGCTCATCCCAACGAGCGCGGTCGCTATGCCTGGCGCCGAACGCACGAATTGAATTCCGGTTTGCGCATCAGTTTGGAGCGACCCCAACGAGTCACGAATCGATTCAGGCAAGCCGCGCGCAACCTGCCCTTGCATGAGCGAGCCGCTCGCGATCGCCGCGATGCCAAGGCTCTGCGCGGCTTCGACCACGCTCACATATTCGTCGCCCAGTTTTTGGTTTTGAAAGAACAGAGCTTCCGGCATCGCCAGGTTTACCGGCAATTGAATGAAACGAAAGTGATGGCCGTCACCCGCCAGGTCGCGTGCCAATTCAACCATCGCTTCCAACGAATGATAGTCGTTCGAATCCGGCTCACCGCGAAATCCATTCCACGTCGCCACGCCGTAATGCTTAATCTTTTTATTCGCGATCGATTGTTCGAGAAACTCGAAAGCCGCCCGCAGTCGTTTGCGAAACTCATCATGCGAGACAGCGGACAACTGCGATTCGGGATTGTGAACGTAGTAAACATCAATGCAGGAAAGGTTCATGTTCCGCAAAGACTGTTCAAGCTGATTCTCGAGGTAACCCGGCGCCATGCAATGCGCGCCGCCCGCGATGTCGCCCCAATTTGCGATCCCGGTCTTGATGAACGTCTCTTCAACGTATTGCCGCACGTCGCGCGGCGGCGAACCTGCGAATGGCAAGTAACCGCCTTTCGTACAGATGACGAGTTCGTCTCGCGCGAATCCGCGACTCGCCAGTTCGCTTAGCGCAACCCCGATCGAAAGCTCGCTTCTTTGAAAACGATAATTCGCCGCCGTGTCGATCACATTAGCGCCGAGTTCCACTGCGCGGACAACCGCGCCGGTATAGCGCCGATCAGTCTCTTCGGTCGGATTACCAAGATAAGTGCCGATCCCGATCGACGAGAGGAAAAGATTCTGCGCTTCACGAAAGTGATTAGCGGCAGTCTTGTTGAAGCGATCGCGATAACGCGCCGTGCCTGCGGGCGTCGCGCAACCATCAATCGGCATCTTCGAATTCTCCGATTAACTGGATTAGAGTCAGCGCGATGACTATACGCGGCGCGCGGTGCGGCTCGCAAGCGCCGCTTAGATCGACGAAGTCGGATGTGTTAGCGTGTGAATATCCGAGCGTGATCGCCTTGCCTGAATCGAAATATCAACGCGAAATCGAAGTTGCGACCGAACTCGCGCGCGACGCGGGAGCAATCTTGCTCGCGCACTATCACAGTTCGTTTCTGGTTGAGCAAAAGATAAACGCGTTGCAGGAAATCGAAGAAGTGACCGCCGCCGATCGCGAGGCAAACGATCTCATCGTGCACCGATTGCTATCGGAATTTCCTGACGACGGGATTCTCGCTGAAGAATCAAAAGACACGGAACGCCGGCTGGAAAAGGATCGCGTATGGCTGATCGATCCGATGGACGGCACAAAGAATTTCATTCAACGCGATGGCGATTTCGCGGTGCAGATTGGCCTCGCAATTAATGGCGAAGCTGTGGTGGGCGTTGTCTATCAACCAGTCCGCGATGTGCTGTATCGGGCCGCGCGCGATGCAGGATCGTGGATCGAGATGAAAGCCGAACCCGCAGCGCGCATGCAAGTTTCAAACGAAAACGATCCCGGTAACATGATATTGGCGTCGAGCCGCTCGCATCGCAGCCCGCGCATGGAGCGGATCGTCGAATCGTTCGGGTTCAAGAAAGAAACGCGGCGCGGATCGGTCGGCGTGAAAGTCGGTTTGATTGCCGAGCAGCATGCCGACATTTACTTGCATCTTTCGCCGGGCACCAAACAGTGGGACACATGCGCTCCCGAAGTAATCTTGATCGAAGCCGGCGGTCGTTTGACCGATCTGTTCGGACAACCGCTGCGCTACAACGGCGTGCGCGTCGACAATCGCAACGGCATCGTCGCGAGCAACGGCGCGGCGCATGAATTGATGATCGAGAATTTGAAACCGCTGCTGCGAGAGTTTGGCCGGGTGCCGGTTTGATTCATCCACAGATTACCCAGATTCAGGAAAAAAGCCAGCCACAAAAAAGGCACAAGAGGCACAAAAATAAAGGGCGGAAGAATAATTCCTTTTGTGCTTTTTGTGCATTTTCGTGGCTTGATCTTTTTTCTGTGAAATCTGTGTAATCTGCGGACTAATTCAGCTCCTTCTTCAGCATCGCAATCTGTCCCGCATGATAAAGATCATGCTGAATCACTCCGTGCAGCGTCACGTAAACACTCGACTTGCCTGCGAGGATCGGTTCATCCAAACGCGATTCCATCCCCAGCGAGATCGCGTCCACTAAAGCTAGATGCCCTCGATCCAGCGCAGCCTTCGTTTGTTCCCAGGCTGCTTCGCTCGAGTCATCCGGCGGCGGCCCATCTTCGGGAGAAGAAACGACAACTTCGGCTGCGTCTCCTTGCAAACGACGGCGTCCTACGTCTTCCCACACCGCTATGTGACGCACCAGTTCATAGATGCTATGCGCGCTTGCGAGCGGCCGCGCCTGCGCTTGTGCGGCAGTGACTCCGTTTAGCACTTCTTTCACCGATGGACCATGCCACGCACTGCCTTCATATGCTCGCTTGAGTTGATCCAGAATTCTTTCGATCTCAGTCATCGCTTCTCCGTTTCCTACTTTTGCAAATCATACGATCGGCGGTTAGTCTTACGCCACAATCAAGATCATTTCCGGGAGAACACATGGCCATCATTCGTCCATTCAAAGCTCTTCGTCCGCCGGTCGAACGCGCCGCAGAAGTCGCCGCAGTTCCTTACGACGTGGTAAACACGGCAGAAGCGCGCGCACTCGCGTCGGGTAATCCGTTGAGTTTTCTGCACGT
>Ga0066679_10001247_pt1 | contig 10021 bp, 8 predicted proteins | sample GraSoiAngelo_128_FD_62298 | JGI IMG/M metagenome (GOLD analysis project Ga0066679, IMG submission 62298) | Grasslands soil microbial communities from the Angelo Coastal Reserve, California, USA - 14_0927_12_20cm | ecosystem: Environmental > Terrestrial > Soil > Grasslands | place: USA... | reverse complement strand
ACCGTCACCCGGCCGGCGATCATCCGGATGAAGTTCATGTCGTGCTCGACGACGATCACGGTGGCCGCCTCGTTGAGCCGCTTGAGCAGGCGGACGGTCTTCTTCATCTCTTCCGCCGTCATGCCCGCCGTCGGCTCGTCGAGCAGGATCAGGGCCGGCTCGCCGACGCTCGCCATGCCGATCTCGAGCCACTGCTTCTCGCCGTGCGAGAGCCACGTCGCCGGATGGTCGGCGCGCTCGGTGAGACCGATCACCTCCAGCATCGCGGCCGCCCGCCGCTGGCCCGCGCGATTCCCGAACCGGAACTCGGCGGCGAGGTGAAGGTTGTCCCGCACGCTGAGCTCCTCGAGAACGCTGGCCACCTGGAACTTGATGCTCATCCCGAGCCGGGCGACCCGGAAGGCGTCCCAGCCGGTGATGTCACGGCCCCGGAAGCGGACGGTGCCGGAGCCGGGGCGCATCGCGCCGCTCAGCATCCGGAAGAACGTCGACTTGCCGGCCCCGTTGGGGCCGATCAGGCAGCGGAGCTCCCCGGCATCGACGGTCAAGTCGAGGTGAACGGCTCGCAGTCCGCCGAAGTGCTTCGTGAGCGACGCGACTTCCAGGATGCGCTCGGGCATGGGGTCCGGCTTCCTCAGAAGAGGCACCAGTCAGCCTGCAGGCAGGCGACCCGGTGAGCGAAATAGAGCACGACGACGGGCAGGAGCACCCACCAGGCCCACCGCCGGTACCGCGTCAGCAGTCTCGACAGCGGCGGGGTGACGCCATCCTCGAGGGCCAGCACGATGCCGACCAGGACGGCGCCCTGCACGAGCAGAGGCGCCTCGCGCACGATCCGCCGGCCGGCCTCCATGAGGAATCTCATCCAGGGCGTCGCGTCGCCGGGGATGGTGGCGAACGGGACGATCTCGGCAAGGTAGCTCGTCAGGTATCCAATGATGGCGGCGCCGACGAAGCCGCCGAGCAGGCTGGTGCGGCCGCCCAACAGGACGTACACGACCGTACTGGACGCGAAGCCCAGGCCGAAGCGGTCGGGATTCACGAAGCGACCCCAGGCGGCGAAGAGAATGCCGGCCAGGCCGGCGATCGCACCGGCGATGGTGAAGAGCGCGAACTTGTAGAAGCGCGTGTCGTAGCCGAGGCTCGCCACGCGGGCCTCGTTCTCGCGGATGCCGATGGCCACCCGCCCCAGCCGGACCCGCAAGAGCCAGCGGACCACGACGTACACGAGGACGCTCGCCCCGAGCACGAGAAAGTAGCCGGCCGCACTCTCCCGGTTGATCTTGAACTGGAATGGCTCGGCCATCCCCGGCAGCCACACCGTCACCGGCGGGATCTGGAAGTTGGCGATGTTCTGACTGCTCTCGCCCTGGCCGAACATGCCGTTGAACCCGCCGAACCGGGCCACCCCGATCACCCACTCGTCCCCCCCGGTCGACACCGCGAAGGCGAAGAGGACGAGCGTCAGCGCCAGCGTGATGATCGACGCGTACACGTCGGAGATGCGCCCATAGAACATGAAGTAGCCGACGACGGCGGCGAGTAACGCGGCGGCCACGAGCCCGCCGACGAGGGCCGCGTGCGTCTGCTGGGTGCGGTTGATCCAGTTGAGGCCGATGGCGCCATAGGCGTAGGCGCCGATGCCGAAAAAGGCGGTTTGCCCGAAGCTCATGATCCCGGCGTAGCCCCAGATCAGCGTCAGCGAGAGCGCCAGGATCCCGTAGATCATGTACACGGCGAGCACGTTGGCCGCGTAGGGCTTGAACGCCCACGGGACGGCCAGGAGAGGCAGCAGCAGGAGCAGCGCCGCCAGCGTCTCGGTCGACGACCAGACACGTCTCACCGCCGCTGCCTCCAGAATCCCGAGATGCCCTGGGGCAGCAGTCGCAGGAGCAGGATCGCGAAGATCAGCAGTGCGATCTGCCCGAAGAAGGCCGAGCCGCCGATGTTGATCGCGCAGGGCGGCGGCGCGCAGTGTCCCGCCGTCTCGATCTGGAAGAGCGAGAAGCGGGAGATCAGGGCCTCGATGAACCCCAGCGCCGACGCCGAGGACAGCGTCCCCACGAGCACCACCGGACCGCCCACCACCACCGTGATGAACGCCCGGGCGATGTAGAGGGCGCCCATGGTGGGAACGACACCGACGATGGGGGCCATGATGGCCCCCGCCGCGCCGGCCAGGCCGGCGCCGAGGCCGAAGGTCAGCATGAACATGCGCGGCGTGTTGATCCCGGCCGCGGAGGCCATCTCGGGGTTGGCGATGGTGGCCCGGGCCCGCCGTCCGAAGGCGGTGTAGCGGAACAGCAGGGAGACCCCGAGCATGAGCCCGGCCGCGACCGTCGTCATGACGATTCGATACTCCGGATACGAGTACCGACCGACCTGAAAATTCCCGAGGGCGAACGGGATGCCCTGCGTCACCGCGCCGAAGATCACCGTGATGAGGCCGATCAAGAGGATGCTCACCCCCCAGGTGGCGAGCATGACGTCGAGCGGTCGCCCGTAGAGCCGGCGGATGATGAGCCGCTCGATCACGATGCCGATGCCGGCGACGACGACCGGCGCCAGGAGCATGCCGGCCCAGAGCGGCAGATGCCCGAACCGAACCGCCGACAGCACCGTGAAGGCGCCGGCCGTGAAGAACTCCCCCTGGGCGAGGTTGACGATGCGCATCATGCCGAAGATGAGGGCGAGACCCAGCGCCAGCAAGACGAGGATCGTGATGGAGTTGACGATCTCGAGCACGACGATGGCCGCGGTGTCGACGCTCATGCCGGCGGCTGCTGCGTCGAGCGATCCGGGCGGCGGCGCCGCCGCCCGGGCTCGATCGTGAGTGGTCTCGCTACTTCGGCTGGAACTGCGTGTGCTGGTTCGGGTTCTTGATCAGGTCGCACAGCTGCATCGTCTCGGTGGGCGGGATGTTCGGAAAGCTCTCGATGACGTTCCAGCCGCGCTTGTTGTTCACGGCGGCCAGGTGCATGGTGAAGACCGTGTGATGGCTCGCGGGGTCCATCTTCACCCGGCCCATCGGCGAGTCCCACTCGATTCCGCTCTCCAGGGCCTTGGTGACGGCCTCTCGCTCGAAGCTGCCCGCCTTCTGAACGCCCTTGGCCCAGAAGTGCCAGCCGTTGTAGCTCTCGGCGCCGGCGTCCCCGATGTAGTAGTTCGGGTCGCCCATCTTCTTCTTCATCCCGGCTTTGAACGTCCGATTCTGCGCGTTGTCGAGCTCGTCGAAGTACGGGTAGCAGGCCACCAGGCCCTCGACCTCCTTGGCGTCGAGCACGATGTGCTCGTTGCCAAAGCCGAACGTGGTGGACACGATCGGGATCTTGTTCTTGAGCCCCGCCGCCGCGAACTGGCGGTAGAAGTTGATGTGGGCGCCGCCCACCAGGAACGACATCAGGACGTCCGGCTTGGCTTCCTGGATGCGGTTGATGGTCGCGTTGAAGTCCGTCACGTCGAGCGGGATGAACTCGACCTTGCCCACGTGCTGACCCTTCTTACCCGCCACCGGCTCCAGGCCACCCCCGTTGCGCCAGAAGATGTCCCACCATTTCCAGGAGATGTGACCGAAGTTGTAGTCGGCCGCGACCGTGTACGCCTTGGTCCCGTACTTCTTCAGGGCGTACTTCGCGATCGGCCCCATCTGCTGGGTCGGCGTCTCACCGGTCACGAAGACGTACTTGTCGCAGACGCCGCCCTCGTAAATGATGTTGTAGAAGTAGAGCTGCTTGTACTCGTCGATGACCGGCCGGAAGCTCTCGCGCGATGCCGACGTGATGCCACCGTGGATGACCGCGACCTGGTCCTCGAGGATCAGCTTCTTCGCGAACTTCGGGAAGTTGGCGATGTCCGACTGGGTGTCGTACTGGATCAGCTCCAGCTGCTTGCCCAGGAGCCCGCCCTTGGCATTGATCTCCGCCACCGCGAACTCGGTGCCCGCGATGGCGGGCAGGCCGTAGATGTTGATGCCCCCGGTCTTGTCGAGCAGGCTTCCGACGGGCACCTTCTTCCCCTGCGCCCAGGCGGGCCGCAGTTTGAGCAGCGCCGGGGCGGCCGCCGCGCCCCCCACCGCCGCCGCTGTCCGGAGGAACTCACGTCGGTTCAGTGGTCTTCTCATCGCGTGCCCCCCATCGCCGGTCCGGTTAGAGGTGAAGTGGCGAACCTTTAACAAGCCTCCGCCACGAGTGTCAAGCTCCCAGTGTTTAGCACCCGCCGAGCCGTGATGTCCACGCCTGATTCGTCGTGGCCCGCCGCCGCCGCCGAGCGGCACTTGACTTCACGCGGGGCCGGGCGCTATGTGTCCGCAGCGCCGATTCTCCGCGAAGGAGGGGTCGATGACGAGCAAGGACTTCACGGATCCCGTCGAGGGGTTCCTCGACGTGTACGGCCGGGCGACCGACGACTTGCTGGGCGCCACGGTCCTCCGCGCGCCCGGGGTGTTCGAGGGCGAGCGGCAATTCATCCAGTTCGCCGATCGCGACTACGACGTGGACCGGCACTGGGCGTTCAAGATCAAGCGCGAGCAATGCGCGCTCATCGTCGTCGACCTCCAGGAGGACTTCGTCAACCCGAAGAACCCCATGTGCGTGCCGGAAGCGTACCGGCAGATCCCGCGGGTCAAGCGGACGATCGAGGCCTGCCGTTCGCTCGGGGTGCCGGTGATCTACAGCGCCCACAACATCGCCAGTGACTGCTGCGCCGACTTCTACGAGTTCTGGGAGCCGATCGCCGCCGGTGCCATCAAGGAAGGGACGGCCGGCGCCGACATTTACCACGAGATCTACCCGCGCCCCGACGAGCGCGTGATCCGGGTCAAGCACGCCTACGATTCCTTCGCCGGCACCGACCTCGACTATGTCCTGCGCGATCGCGACGTCAAGACCGTGATCATCTGCGGGACGCTGACGAACTTTTGCTGCGAGTCCACCGCCCGTACCGCGTACTTTCTCAACTACCACGTCGTGTTCGGCAGCGACATCAACGCCAGCGACAACGCCTTCGCCCACGAGGCCACGATCCGGACCATGCGCCGGGGCTTCGCCCGCGTCCTCGACCACGAAGCCATCATCGACATCCTCGCCAACGGCGACCGGATCCATGACGAGGCGCAACGCGAGCGGCAACGGCGAAAGGCGGGCGCGTCAGTCGGCGCGGCGAGGTAACGATCGGTCGGCGGGCGGCAAGCCCGACCGCCCTCCTCCTCACGGCCGGGTTTCTGACGCTCCGTGTCCTGCTCAAGACGCGACTCCAGAGGTCGGCGGAGCTGTGCGCGGAGAAGCTCGTCCAGCAAATGATGGGCAGCACGATTTCTGCCGCGGTGAAGCCGTAGTCGACATCCCGTCGGCTAGCAGCGCTTCCTGTCTCGACCGGATCGAACGGTCCGGAGTGGAAGAGGGCTCACGCTCGCACGCTCACCGCGACGGTGCGTGCTTCACATACACCGTGTCGTCTTTCACCTGGACGGCATAGGCAGGAACGTCGGCGGCCGTGGGCCCGCTCAGCAGCTTGCCGGTGCGGACGTCGAAGGTCGCGAAGTGCAGAGGGCACTCGATGACGCAGCCGTCCAGCGTGCCCCTCGACAGCGGCGCCTGCCGGTGACCACAGGCGTCCCGCAGGGCGTAAAAGGCCCCCTCCACGTTCGCGATGAGCACCCGCTCCCGGTCGATGACCACCCACGTCATCGTCCCCGGCGAGACCTCCGACGTCCTGAGCACCGCCACGAATCCGTGCAGCATCCCGTGCGGACGCGGCCGAGCGGGCTAGTTCAGCTCGAAGCCGAACAGCCGCGCGGCGTTCTCCGACGTGATCTTGCGCAAGTCCGCCTCCGGAACCTTGGCGAAGATGCGAGCCAGGAAGTCCCGGGACTTCGGCCAGGTCGACTCGGCGTGCGGGAAGTCACTTCCCCACAGCATGTTGTCGATGCCGATCAGGTCGCGCAGCTGGACGCCGAGATCGTCCTCCATGAACTCCACGAACATGTTGCGGCGCCAGTAGTCGCTCGGCAGGAGTCCCCCTTTCGACCTCCAGCCTCTGGTGAAGACCGGCCGCTCCCGGTACGTGAAGTCCATCTGCGTCAGCCAGTGAGGAATCCAGGCGGCCTCGTGCTCGACCGAGCCGACCCGCAGCCGTGGATACCGGTCGAAGACGCCGGCAAAGATCATCGCGGACAGCGAGTAGCGCACCCAGTAGTCCGTGGTCGACCGGCCGGCCCCGGTCAGCTCACCGAGGTTCATCGTGAACTCGCAGCCCGGAACGCCGCCCCGGGGCGTGCCGATGTGCAGGAGGAGCGGAAGCCCGAGGTCTTGCGCGGTCCACCACAGCCGATCGTAGATGGCGTGCCGGTACGGCCGGTCGGCCAGCGGCGAGACCGGGATGAACGCGCCGACCAGCCCGAGCTTCGCGCAGCGCTCGAGCTCCTGCGCGGCCTCCTCGACGTCGTCCACGTTGAGCATGGCGATGCCCTTGAGACGGTCGGGATAGGGCTTGCAGAAGTCCGCGATCCAGTCGTTGTAGACGCGGCAGATGGCGGTGAGCAGCGGGCTGTCCGGGATGCGGTACCAGAACAGGCCCTGGCTCGGCTGCAGGCACGAGCCCCACACGCCGTCCATCTCGTTCTCTTTGATCATCGAATGCGGATCGTAGGCGCCGAGGCGGACGTCTTCCCACATGCCCAGGAAGTCGATCTGCGACGGATCCTCGAACCGCTGCCCGGCCTGCATCACCGCCCCCAGCGTGCCGACCTGCTGCCCGTCGATGACCCAGGCGTCGAACTTGCGACCGGTGGGCGTCTCCAGGCGTTCCAGGCGCGGCGCCCGGTCGCGGAACCTGGGCTCGATCCGCTTCGCGTACAGGTCCGGCGGCTCGACGATGTGAGAATCGGCGGAGATGAGTTTGTACGCGGTCATTGCACCCTCCTCGTCACCACCTGTGAGGCCCCGAGATGGCCCCCCATCAAGACGGGAGCCCGTAGTACGCGGCGCAATTGTCCCAGAGGATCTTGCGCTTGCTTTCCTCGGAGATCGGCAACCGGAGAAATGACTCGACGGCCCGGGGGAACTTCGAGTCGCCGTGGGGGAAGTCCGTCGAGAAGACGATCCGCTCGTCCCCGATCGCGTCGATGACGTGCCGGACCGGCTCCTCGTCGCACTCGACCGAGACGAAGCACTGCCGCTTGAAGTACGCGCTGGGAGCCATCGTCAGCTCGCGTGCGTAGACGTCGCCCAGCCACTCCCAGTGCTCGTCCATGCGCCAGAGCAGGAACGGCACCCAGCTGCAGTTGCCCTCCAGGAAGGCCACCCGCAGCCGGGGATGGCGCTCGAGGATGCCGCCCGCGCAGAAGGCACCGGCGGTGAGCATCTGCTCGACCGGGTGAGAGTAGATGTGCTTCAACATCGTGTTGGCGCCGAACTGCTCGCCCGCCTGCCGCAGCAGCGAGCCCGACCCCTCGTGAAAGCCCAGCGGGACCTCCAGCTCCTCGAGGGCGGCCCACAGCGGCTCGTAGTACCGATCGTGCCAGTTCCGCCCGTTCACCTCGTTCGGCCGCAGGAACATCGCGCGGAAGCCGAACTCCCGCACACACCGCCGGGCCTCGGTGACGGCATCGTTGACGTCGAACGGCGAGATCATGCCGGCTCCGAGCAGGCGCTCGGGGTTCTCCTGACAGAACTCGTAGAGCCAGTCGTTGTACGCGTGCGCCATGGCCGCGGCCAGCCGCGGGTCCATGTCGGGGATCGTCAGCGCGAAGAGCCCGCGCGACGGATAGACCACGGCGACGTCGATGCCCTCGAGGTCCATCGCCTCGAGCTGGACCTTGGACGTCCAGCCCCGTTCCGCGTACGGTTGCCAGCGCTGCTGGTTCAGCGCGTAGTTGCGACCCTGGCGGCGCCGGCTTCGATCCGCGTCGATGGCCACCCGCCCCCACGGCTTGCCGCCGAGGGCCAGCCGCAGGTCGCCTTCGTCCTCCGTGAGGCCGACCGGCGCGCGGTCGCGAAAGGCCGGATCGATGTACCGGGGCCACAGGTCGGGAGGCTCGATGATGTGGATGTCGCTGTCGAGGACCCTGAACGTGCCGTGCGCCATGGGCCACCTCCGTGCGCCGGCACCGTAACCCCCGCCCCCGTCGTTGTCAAAGGCGGCGTCGCAACGACCGGGATCACGGTGGGGTCTGCACCGTTTCCAGGAAGGTGAAGATCCGCCACAGCATGTCCTCGCCGAGGACGGACTTCCACACCGGCATGCCCTTCTCCAAGCGTCCGTTGCTCACCGCCTCGTAGAAGATTCGAGGCGCCTGGGATCCGTAGCGGAGCTTCAGACGGCGAAGGTCCCGTGGTCGTTCCCCTTGATGGGCGTTCGTCCCGTGGCAGTGCGCGCAGTATTGATTGAACAGACTGCGGCCCTCGTCGATCACGTCAGCCCGGCCCTCGAACGGGTTCGCGATCGGCCCGGCCGGGTTCTGGGCATCCGCGGTGGGGGCGGCGAGACAGAGGACGGCCGCCAGCGCGCCCGCGTGGAGCGACAGGGCCCGACGCCAGCTCACGTCGATCGGTCGCGAAACGCTCAGCGGGGAACGGCGGGGCGAGCGTCGGCGCTCGCCCCGCCCCTTGACGTCACGCGCGGCTCACGGTCAGTTGGCGAGCTCGAACACCACCACGAGGCCGCCCTCGGGGCTCGCGTCGATGACCTTCTGGCCGATCTTGCCGAGGAATGACGGCGGTCCCTTCACCCGGCCCGCCACCACCGCCACGTATTGCCGGCCATCGATCATGTAGGTCGTCGGGCTCTGGAGGATGCCGGTACCGACGTTGAAGGTCCACAGCACGCGCCCGGTCTTCGCGTCGACGGCCTTCAGCTCACCGCGCTGGTTGCCGTAGAACACGAGACCGCCCGCCGTCGACATGACCCCGCCCATGAACGGCAGGTCTTCCTTGATCCCCCACACCGCCGCCCGCTTGACCGGGTCCCACGCCTTGAGCTCGGAGAGGAATCCGCCGCTGTCCGCCTTGTCGAGGTCGAATTCCGACGCCAGGTAGAACTTGCCAGGGTTGTAGGCCTCGTTCTTGCCAGCGATGTCCATGCAGAGGTTGAAGGTTGGAATGTAGACGAGGCCGGTCTGCTGGCTGTACGACATCGGCTCCCAGTTCTTGCCGCCGAAGAGGTTGGGGCACACGTTCCTGGCCCAGCGATCGAGCTGCGGCCGCTTCTCCGGATCCTCGACCGGACGCCCGGTCGCCGTGTCGATACCCTTGGCCCAGTTCACGTGTACGAACGGTTCGGCCGAGAGCAGCCGGCCGTTCTGACGATTGAGAACGTAAAAGAAGCCGTTCCGATCAGCCTTCATGAGCGCCGGCGTCGTCTGTCCACCGAGGTTCAGATCGGCCAGCACGGCCTCGTTGACGGCGTCGTAGTCCCAGACATCGGCCGGCGTCATTTGATACGCCCACACGAGCTTGCCGGTGTCGCCGTCGAAGGCGAGCTGGGAGGCCGTGTGGAGGTTCGTGTACTGACCGTACTGGCTCGAGTCGGTGCTGCGGGTATGCCCGCCCCACGGCCCGGCGTTGCTCGTGCCCCAGTAGAGCAGGTTCAGGGTCGGGTCGTACGAACCGACGTACCACGTCGATCCACCGCCGGTCTTCCAGGCGTCGCCCTTCCAGGTGTCGTTGCCGGGCTCCCCGGCCGCGGGAATGGTATAGGTCTTCCAGACCAGCTCCCCGGTGTTCTGGTTGTAGGCCTGCACGGCGCCGCGCACGCCGTACTCGCCGCCGGCGTAGCCGGTGACCACGAGGTTCTTGTAGACGACCGGCGGCGACGTGATCGCATGGCCGACCTTGTAGTCGACGACGGTGACGCTCCACAGTTCCTTGCCGGTGTTCGCATCGAGCGCGACCATCTTGGCGTCCAGTCGCGTGACGAACACCTTGCCGTTGGCGTAGGCGACGCCGCGGCTGTCGAGTCCGCAACAGACGGTGGCCGCGAAGTCGGTCGGCAGCTCGGGTTCGTACTTCCACTTCACCGCGCCGTC
>Ga0066679_10001242_pt1 | contig 10030 bp, 11 predicted proteins | sample GraSoiAngelo_128_FD_62298 | JGI IMG/M metagenome (GOLD analysis project Ga0066679, IMG submission 62298) | Grasslands soil microbial communities from the Angelo Coastal Reserve, California, USA - 14_0927_12_20cm | ecosystem: Environmental > Terrestrial > Soil > Grasslands | place: USA... | reverse complement strand
CGCTCGCCCCAGCGGTCGAGCGGCGCGGCGGAGGTCGGCAGGGAAGCGGACATGCGGTCGGGGAATATACATTTCGGGCCTCATGACGCGACGCTTCGCGCAGCTCGCCTGGGCCGCCGCCGCCTGCACCTACCTCCTCATCATCCTCGGCGCCATCGTGCGGATCACGGGATCCGGAATGGGCTGCGGCGACCACTGGCCGCTGTGCAACGGACGCCTGCTCCCCCCGCTCGACCTCCCCACGCTGATCGAGTACGCGCACCGACTAGCGGCTGCGCTCGTGACGATCCTCGTCGTAACGACCGCGGGCTACGGTTGGTGGCTGCAACGGGAAACGGGACGACCGTCCGTCGCTTCGTATGCGGCGCTCGGTCTCCTCATGCTGCAAGTGGCGCTCGGCGCGGTGACCGTGAAGCTCGCGCTGCCGCCGTGGACCGTGATCCTCCACCTCGGCACCGCGATGCTACTACTCGCTGCGCTGATCGTCGCGGCACAGGGGGCCAGACTGACCCCGGGCGCAAGCCCGGGGATGCCAGGTGCCCCTAGGGCCCCGGGCTCGCGCCCGGGGTTAGTGGGCCCGGGGTTAGTGGCCCTCGCGCTCGGCTTCGCCACCGTGTTGTTCGGCGCCCTCACCGCCAACGTCGGCGCGGCGACCGCGTGCCTGGGATTCCCGCTCTGCAACGGGCAGCTCGCCCCAGATGGCAACTCCTTGCAGTACGTCCACTGGACCCACCGGCTGCTCGCCTACACGCTGTTCGCATACACCCTGTGGTGGGCCGCGCGCACGAGGGGGCGTTGGGCGTGGGGCGTGGTCGCCCTGGTCCTCCTTCAGATCGCGGTCGGCGCCGTGATGGTCCTGCTCGCACTGCCGCCGCCATTGCAGGCCGCCCACGTCGCCGTGGGGGCCGCGGTGTGGGGGGCGCTGGTGCTCGCGCTCGCGTGAAGATCTTCCCCTCCCCGCGGGCGCTCGTCCGGTTGTGGCCGCGGATCCGGCCGCACCGCTGGAGGCTCCTCGTCGCGACGGTGTGCCTCACGGCAAGCGCCGCGATCGGCCTCGCGTTCCCTCAGATCGTCCGGTATCTCCTCGACGCCGCCTTCGTGCGGCACGACGGCGCGCTGCTCGACCGCATCGCGCTCGGGTTGGTGGGGCTGTTCACGATCCAGGGCCTGCTCAACTTCTCGCAGGCTTACCTCCTCTCGTCCGCCGGCGAGCGCGTGATCGCGCGGCTGCGGCAGGATCTGTTCGAGCACCTGGTGCGGCTCTCCCCAGGGTTCTTCGCCGAGCGTCGGACGGGCGAGCTCGTGAGCCGGCTCTCCGCCGATATCGGCACGCTGCAAGGGCTCGTGAGTTACCAGATCTCCGAGTTCGCCCGCCAGGTGCTCTACTTCCTGGGCGGCGTCACGCTGCTCACGCTCACGCACCCCGAGCTCACGCGCACCACGTTGCTCGTCGTGCCCGTCGTCGTGGGTGCGGCGGTGTTCTTCGGCCGGCGGCTGCGGAAGATCAGCACCGGGGTGCAGGACAAGATCGCCGAAGCGACCGCCGTGGCGGAGGAGGCATTCACCCAGATCCGCACGGTGCAGAGCTTCGTCCAGGAGGCGTGGGAGGGAGCGCGCTACGGGCGCAAGATGAGCGACGTGGTGCGCGCGGCGGTGCGCCGGGCGCTGGTGCGCGGGGTGTTCGTCGGGGTGATCACGTTCGCGTTGTTCAGCGGCGTGGCGGTCGTGCTGTGGCAAGGGGGACGCCTGGTGCTCGCCGGCGTGCTGACCGCAGGGACGCTGGTCTCCTTCCTCCTGTACAGCGTCTTCATCGCCGCCGCGGTGGGAGCGCTGACGAGTCTCTTCTCGAGCTACCAGGAGACCGTGGGGGCGGCCCGCCGCGTGTTCGAGCTGCTGGACACGCAGCCCGCGATCGCGGACCCGCCGGACCCCCGTCCCCTGCCTCAGCCGGTGCGGGGCGACGTGGCGCTCGACAACGTGAGCTTCCAATACCAGCCGGAGCTCCCCCTCGCGCTCGAGCGCGTCTCGTTGCGCCTGGCACCGGGCGAGGTGGTGGCGCTGGTCGGGCCATCCGGGGCAGGCAAGACGACGCTCGCGAACCTGGTGCCCCGGTTCTGGGACGTGACGAGCGGCCGCATCACGCTCGACGGCGTGGACATCCGGGCGCTGCGGCTCGCCGATCTGCGGCACAGCATCGGCATCGTGCCGCAGGAGCCGGTGCTGTTCAGCGGCCCGGTGGCGGAGAACATCGCGTACGGGCGGCCCGACGCGAGCCCGGCGGAGATCGAGGCCGCGGCCCGCGCGGCGCACGCGCACGAGTTCGTGGAGCGGCTGCCGCAGGGCTACGCGACGCTGGTGGGGGAGCGCGGGGTGAAGCTCTCGGGAGGCCAGCGCCAGCGGATCGCCATCGCGCGGGCGCTCCTCAAGGACCCAGCGGTGCTGATCCTCGACGAAGCGACGTCGAGCCTCGACGCCGAGAGCGAGCGGCTGATCGAAGCGGCGCTGGAGCGACTCCTCAAAGGCCGCACCACGCTGATCATCGCGCACCGCCTGTCCACCGTGCGCCGCGCCGACCGGCTGGTGGTGCTCGACCGCGGGCGTGTGGTCGAGGAGGGCACGCACGACGAGCTGCTCGCCCTGGGGCGGCTGTACGCGCGGCTGTATCAGCGTCAGTTCCGGGACGAAGCAATCCCCGTCTGAGGTGTGGAAGCCTAGACGAGAAAGAGCTCCCGCTGCGGCGACGGCGGGGTCACTTCGGGGCCGCTCTCCGCCAGAAACACGTTGATCTCGCTCCGCATGCCGAAGCGGCCCGGCAGGTAGACGCCCGGCTCCACCGAAAACCCGATTCCCGGGACCAGCGGCCGGCTGTCGGCCGTCTCGAAGTTGTCGAGATGGGGGCCGGAGCCGTGCAAGTCGTGGTCGATCGAATGGCCGGTGCGGTGCACGAAGAACTCGGCGTAGCCCGCGTCGCGAATCACCGCGCGCGCCGCGTCGTCGAGATCGGCGCCGGTGACGCCCGGCCCTTCCCCCCTCCCCTTTCCCCGGTCCCACCGGCCTTGCAGCGTCTCCACGGCCGCGTCGCGGGCCTCACGCACCGCCTGCCATACCCGCTTCACGTCGGCGTCCGGGGCCCGCCCGGCGAAGGCCATCCACGTCTGGTCGGCGAAGACGGCGCCCAGCGCCGGCCCCGCCCACAGGTCGAGGAGCAGCACCTGGCCCGCCTGGAGCCGGCGATCCGCGCCCTCGTGCGGCTCGTAGTGCGGCAGCGCGGCGTTCTCCTGGAACGCGACGATCGGGTGGTGGTCCGTGACGAGGCCGGATCGCTCGATGGCCTCGAGCACGCGGCGCTGCAGCGTCGTTTCCCGCACCTCCACCCCGCGCGCGGTCTCGCTCCCCGCCCAGCGGAGCGCGTCCGTGGCGATCTCGGCGAGCGCGCGGGCGGCGCGGCGGTGGCCGTCGAGGTCGGCGGCGGTCCACCGCGCGGCGAAGCGCGTGACGAGCGGCGCGGACGGCACGATGGTGGCCCCGAACGACTCGAGCAGCTGCACGACACCGTACGGCACGCGATCGAGGTACGGGACGGCGTCGGCGGGCGAGATCTCCATCGCGAGCCGCTTGCCGGCGACGAGCGCCCGCAAATGCGCGTGCAGCTCCCGCCACGAGCCGTAGGGACGTACCTCGCCGGGGAAGCCCTGCAACGGCTGCAACTCGATGCGGTGCGCGACGGCGACCGGCGCGCCGCGCTGGGGCAGCAGCACGAACAGGCGCCTGGTGCCCATCCCGCCCACCGCGAGCACGCGGCCGGCGATGGGGTTGAGGGAACGGAAGTCGAACAGCAGCCAGCCGTCCGCGCCCAGCGCGGCGAGCGCCTCGCGCAGCGCGGTGAGGTCCAGGCCGTCGAGCGCGGGCATCAGTGGTGCCGGGGGTCGGGCGGCGCGGCGCGCCACTCGCAGCGGTCGCCGCCGGTCGCGCGGCAGGAGGTGTGCAGCATCGCGCCCTCGAAGCCCAGGAGCAGCCGGAGCAGCTCGGCGAAGGCCGCCGCGTACAGCGCGCAGGCGGCGCCGTCCGGAGTGGCCCGCACGGCGATCGGATCGTTCACCCGCGCCACCGGCACGTCGCCGTCGCGCCGCAGGTCGCCCCCCAAGACCGCCCGCGCGGCGCGGCGCGCGACCACGAGCCCGAGCGCCCGCGGCGCGGCGCGCGCAGCGAGCCGGCCGAGCACGGACGCCCGCCGCACGGCGCGACGCGCCGCCCGCCGGCCGGCGTCGGCGAACACCAGGTCCGCGTCGGGCCGCCGGCCCACGAGCCGCAACAGCGCCTCGACGTGCGCCGGGTCCGCACCGGCGTCCCGCCGCACCTGGGCCTCGTACTGCGCGAGCTGCAGGGCCACGGTGGGCGAAAGACCCAGGCGCTTGCTCAAGAGCTCCTCGGCGAATTCGGAAAGTCCGTCTTCGACCGGGGTGTCGAGGTTCCGGACGGCCTCGAGAACGGCCAGCGGCACGATGCTGTGGATCACGGCGCGCGAAACCTAGCACCCCATTGCGGAACTCGGTAGCGCACGGGCAGGTTACGGGGCGATGAGCGCCGCCACCCCCCCCGCCCCCGCGCCGGGACCCGTCGACGAGAAGCGCGCGAGCTTCGAGCGCGAGGCGCTGGTGCACCTCGACTCCCTCTACCGCGTCGCCCTGCGGCTCACGGGGAACGCCGCCGACGCGGACGACCTCGTCCAGGAGACGATGCTCAAGGCGTACCGCGCCTGGGAGCAGTACGAGAAGGGGACGAACGCGAAGGGATGGCTGCTCACGATCCTGCGGAACGCCTTCATCAATGAATACCGCCGCCGCACCCGGCACCCGGAGACCGTGGACCTCGACGCGATCGAGCCCTACTCGGTGTTCGGCGACGTCCAGGACGACGACCCCCAGGGCACCTTCTTCGACAGCATCGTAGACGACGAGGTGCTGCGGGCCATCGACCAGCTCCCGGAACAATTTCGAGAGACGGTCGTGTTGAGTGACGTGGAGGGGCTGTCCTACGAGGAGATCGCCCGCATCCTCGAGGTCCCCGTAGGCACGGTGAAGTCGCGCCTGTTCCGTGCCCGCCGCCTGCTCCAGCGGAAACTGTACGACTACGCGGTCGGCATGGGATACATCAAGGCAAGCCCCGCATGAACTGTCGCGAGTGCACCGAGCATTTGTACGAGTTCCTCGATAAGGAGCTCACCCCCGAAGTCGAGCGGGAGATCCGGGTGCACCTCGAGGACTGCCCTCCCTGCGGTGAGCACTTCGACTTCGAGCGTCTGTTCCTCGACTTCCTGCAGGCCCGCTGCCGCGCTCGCGGTGCGCCACCCGAGCTGAAGCGCCGGATTCTCCGCGAACTGTTCGACGAGTGAATTGGCTCACCCGGGACGGCCTGGCCGCGAGCCTCGCGGTCGGCGGCGCCGTGACCTGGGGATTGGGCTGGCCCGGCCTCGCGCTGCTCGCCGGGTTCTTCCTGTCCGGCAGCCTGCTGACGCGGTGGGCCGGCGGGACGGGCGGCCGGCGGAACGCTCGGCAGGTGCTCGCGAACGGCGGGGTCGCCGCCGCTGCCGCCCTGACAGGCTCCTGGCCCGCCGCCGCCGGGGCGATCGCGGCCGCAGCAGCGGACACCTGGGCAACCGAGATCGGCTCGTTCTCCCCCGCGCCGCCACGGCTCGTGACCACCTGGGAGCGCGTTACCCGCGGAGCATCGGGGGGTATCACGGCGCTTGGCAGCGCGGGCGGCGTGGCGGGAGCGGTGGCGATCGCGGCACTGGCCTTCGTGCTGGACCCCGCGCCGGGGTTGGCCCACCCGGGCAGGGCCCTCGTGCTCGTCACCGTGGCCGGGATCGCTGGAACGCTGGCGGACTCGCTGCTCGGAGCGACCGTGCAGGGACTGTACGAATGCCCGGGGTGCCGCGCGCGCTCCGAGCGGCGTGACACGGTGTGCCACGCGCCGGTGCGGCTCGTCAGGGGCAGGCGATGGCTGGACAACGACGGCGTGAATCTCGCGGCAACACTGGTCGGCGCAGCGGTCGGCGCGCTCGGCGCGCGGTTCTCCTCCTGATCGCCGCCGCGCGGCTCGCGGGCGCCTCCTTCCTCTCGCAGAACTAACCGGGGGAAAGGTGACGAAGGTCTGGGATGCGGTGGTGGTGGGTGCGGGCCCCGCGGGGTCGGCGACGGCCGCGCACCTCGCCCGTGCCGGTCTCGACGTCCTGCTCGTCGACCGCAGCCGCTTTCCGCGCGACAAGCCCTGCTCCGAGTACCTCTCCCCGGGCGCCACGCCCCTGCTGGAGCGCCTCGGCGTCGCCGAAGAGGTGGAGCGCTCCGCGCACGCGAAGCTCGCCGGGATGAAGGTGGTCTCGCCGGGCGGGGCCGTGATGTGCGGCCGCTTCGCCGCCGCCCACCCGTACCCGAGCCCGCGACCGTACAGTTACGCGCTCCCGCGCACCACGCTCGACGCGATCCTGGTGCGCGCCGCCGCGCGGGCGGGAGCCACCCTCCGCGAGGGGGTCGCGGTCGAGGATCTGAGCCGCGACGCTCGAGCGGTGAGCGGTGTGGTGGCGCGGACGGGCAGCGGCATGCGGGAAGCGGTACGGGCGCGGGTGGTGATCGGCGCCGACGGGCTGCGCTCGGTCGTGGCGCGGCGGCTCGGGCTCCGATGCACGTCGCCACCCCGGCGCATCGCGTTCACGGCGCACGTCGCGGACGTCCGGGGAATGGACGGGATGGGCGAGCTGCATGTGGGCCGCTCGGGCTACGTGGGGATGGGACCGATCGGCGGGGGCGTGACGACGGTGGCGCTGGTCCTGCCCCTCGCCCGGGTGCGCGCGGAGGCGGGAGGGCTGGGAGGGCTGGATCATCGCAGCGCGTGGTTCGCGGAGCTGGAGCGGTTCCCCGGGCTACGCGGCCGCCTCGATGTCCGCCGCATGGTGCGGGAGGTGCTCGTCACCGGGCCGTTCGCGCAATGGTCGCGCGCGTCGGTCGCCGACGAGGGAGGGGCGCTGCTCGTCGGTGACGCGGCAGACTTCTTCGATCCGTTCACGGGCCAGGGCATCTACAGCGCGCTGCGCGGCGCGGAGCTCGCGGCGGACACGGTCACGGCGGCGCTCCGGCACGGAGGCTCGGTGGGGCGCGCGGCGCTCGCGCCGTACCGCCGGGCACGCCTCGCCGCGTTCGCGGGAAAGTGGGTGCTGGAGCGGCTGATCGGGTTGGGGGTCGGCTGGCCGGCGCTCACCGAGCGGGTCGTTGCGCGGCTGGCGCGGCGTCCGGACCTCGCGGATCTTTTGGTGGGGGCGACGGGCAACTTCGTTCCGGCGCGCGCGGCGCTCGCCCCCCGCGTGCTCGCGCGACTGCTCTGGTGACCATGCACGGCGTGGACCCCGCGCTGTTCCGGCAGCTCCTGGGACGGTTCGCGACCGGCGTGACCGTTCTCACGACCCGCGGCCCACACGGCCGCCCTATCGGCATGACGGCGAGCTCGGTGGCGTCCGTCTCGCTGCACCCGCCGCTCCTCGTCGTTTCCGTCGACCGGCAGCACGACATGCACGCGGCGCTGCAGACGGCGACCCGCTTCGTGCTGAACGTGCTCGCCGCCGACCAGGAGCACATCTCGCGCCGGTTCGCCTCGGAGGACCCGGACCGCTTCGACGGCATCGGCTACCAGGAGAACCGGCACGGCATCGCCGTCCTGGACGGCGTGCTGGCGAGCATCGAGTGCGAGAAGCAGGCCGAGGCGCCGGGTGGAGACCACACCGTCTTCTTCGGGCTCGTCACGGGCGGCAGCGTCACCGACCGGCCGCCCCTGCTCTACTACCGCGGCGGCTACGCGAACCTGGCGGGCGGATGATGGACGCCGAGTTGCTCGATGATCCGCACGCCGAGCCGGCCGCCGTACGGGCGCAGCTCGCCGACATCGCGCGCCTCAACCGGCTGTTCGGCGGGACGCGGGCGGTCGTAGACGCCCTGGAGCCGTTCTTCAAAAGGGCCGGGACGCGGGAAGCCCTGAAGGACTCCCTGACGGTCGCGGGAGGCGGGGGACCTGAGAGGCGCTGGACGCTCGTCGACGTGGGGACCGGCTGTGGCGACATCCCATGCGCCGCGGCCGCGTGCGCCGGGCGATACGGAATTACGCTCTCCCTCTTCGGCGTCGAGCGGATTCCCGCAGCCGCCCGCCTGGCTCAGATGGCGGGCCTCATGGCGGTGCTCGCCGACGGGGGCGCCCTGCCGCTCGGCGCCGGCGCGGTGGACGTCGTAATCGCGAGCCAGGTGCTGCACCATCTGCCGCGTGAGGTGGCCGTGCGTTGGATCGCGGGCTGCGACCGCGTGGCGCGGCGGGCAGTAGTCCTCGCCGACCTGCGGCGCTCGCGTCTCGCGATGGCGGGCATCTGGATGGCGTCGTTCGGTCTCGGGTTCCGGCGCCAGACGCGCCACGACGCGGTGCTGTCGCTGCGGCGGGGATACGCGCTCGGGGAGTTCAACGAGATGCTCGCGGACGCGGGCGTGCCGGCAGTGGCGCAATCCCGTCCCGGGTTTCGGGTCGTCGCAGCATGGTCGCCAGGCTCAACGCTTGCGGCTTCCCTCTAGTGCGTACCGTCGATCAAGTCGCAATCCGTGCACCGCCCGAGCGGGTCTTTCAGATGGCGTCGCAAGTCGAACGCTGGCCGCGCATCCTGCCCCACTATCGCTGGGTGCGGTTTCTCGAGCGGCGGGAGGGCGGTGGGATCGTGGAGATGGCCGCCTGGCGCCCGTTCGGCCCGCTGCGCTATCCGACCTGGTGGGTGTCCGAGATGACCATCGACGTGCGCGGGCGGGAAATCCGCTACCGGCACGTGCGGGGTATCACGCGGGGCATGAACGTCGCGTGGCGATTCGCCCCGGTGGACCAGGGAGTGACAGTGACCATCGTGCATGAGTGGCGCGGCCCCGCGTGGCCGCTGATCGGCCCGCTCGCGGCGGGCCTCGTCATCGGCCCCGTGTTCATCCACGGCATCGCCGCGCGCACCCTCACGGGAATCAAGAAGGCAGTGGAGAGTGGGACCGCGGACCCCGGGCCACCGGCCCGGGGCTATCGGAGGATACGGGATGCGTAACGGACAACGGCGCGTCGTGATCACGGGGGTCGGTGCCGTGACGCCGATCGGGACCGCCGCGGACGGGCTGTGGGCGGGCCTCGTGGCGAGGCGCTCCGCGGTGCGGGCGGTCACGCGGTTCGATCCCACGCCCTTCCGGAGCCGCATCGCGGCCGAGATCCCCGACTTCCGGCCCCAGGACCACCTCGACACGAAGCGCGCCAAGCGGCTCGACCGCTTCTCGCAGCTCGCCGTCACCAGCGCGCGCTTCGCGCTTGCGGACGCCGAGCTCGCTCCCGCCCGCGAGGACCCCGACCGTATCGGCGCGATGATGGGCTCGGCGCTGGGCGGAGTAGCGTTCGCGGAGGCGCAGGTGGGCGGCTTCCTCAAGCAGGGGCCGCGCGGGCTCGATCCAGCGCTCGCGCTCGCCGTGTTTGCGGGCGCGGCGAGCTGCAACATCGCCATCGAGTTCGGCTTCACCGGCCCCAACTCGACCAACGCGATGAGCTGCGCCTCGGGGACGATCGCCGTGGGCGACGCGTTCCACGCGATCCGCGAGGACCGAGCCGACGTGATGTTCGCGGGCGGCGCCGAGGCGCCGCTCGCCCCCATGACCTACGCGGCGTTCAGCGTGATCCGCGCCATGAGCACGCGCAACGACGACCCCGAGCATGCCTCGCGGCCCTTCGACGAGGCCCGGGACGGGTTCGTGATGGGCGAGGGGGCGGCCGTCCTGGTGCTGGAGGAGCGGGGCCGCGCGCTGGCGCGTGGCGCGAAGATCTACGGCGAGGTGGTGGGCTATGGCTTCACGAACGACGCGTACCACATGACCGCGCCACGCCCCGACGGGCGCCAGGCGGCACGGGCCATCCGGCTCGCGCTCGCCGACGCCGCGGTAGCGCCGACGGAGGTCGGCTACGTCAACGCCCACGGCTCCTCCAC
>Ga0066679_10001239_pt1 | contig 10033 bp, 7 predicted proteins | sample GraSoiAngelo_128_FD_62298 | JGI IMG/M metagenome (GOLD analysis project Ga0066679, IMG submission 62298) | Grasslands soil microbial communities from the Angelo Coastal Reserve, California, USA - 14_0927_12_20cm | ecosystem: Environmental > Terrestrial > Soil > Grasslands | place: USA... | reverse complement strand
TTCGACGTGCTTGGCGGGATGGCGATCGGCACGGTCTCGGGCCTCGCGGCTCCTCCGGCGATCGCGCTGCTGCGCCGCCGCCTTCGTTGGCGCGCCTTCGTCGTCCCGCACACGCACTGGGATCGCGAGTGGTACGAGCAGTTCGAGGTGTACCGGGCGCGGCTCGTTGTGATGGTCTCGCGTCTGCTCGATCTGCTCGAGCGCGATGGCGAATTCCGGTCGTTCACGTTCGACGGTCAGACGATCGCGATCCAGGACCATCTCGAGAAGCGGCCCGAGGACCGCCCGCGCGTGGAGGCCCTCGTGCGCGCCGACCGGCTGCTCATTGGTCCCTGGCACGTGCTCGCGGATCTGCTGCTGGTCTCGGGCGAGTCGATCCTTCGCAATCTGCAGGAGGGCCTCCGCAGCGCCGGCGAGCTCGGCCGCGCGTCCCGCGTCGCATACGTGGCCGATCCGTTCGGCCATCCCGCGCAGCTGCCGCAGATCCTCCGCGGGTTCGGCTACGACACGTACGTGTTCGCGCGGGGCATGGGGGACGAGGGCGAGGAGGTCGGTGCCGAGTTCCAGTGGGAGGCGCCGTCCGGCGACCGTGTGCGCGCAGCGCATCTCGTCGACCACTACTCCAACGGGTTGCCGCTCGTTGGCCCTTCCGACGAGCCACCCGTGACGCTTCGTCGCCGGGTCGCGCGCGCGACGTCGCGCATGCTGGATCGGGTCACCGCGTACGCGAACGGGGACGCGGTGCTCTTTATGGTCGGCGACGATCACGTCGAGGCGTATCCGCGCCTGCCCGAGGCCGTCGCCGCCATGCATCGGGCGTTTCCGAGCGTCGACGCGCGGATCGCGAGTCTCGAGGAGTACGCCGCGGCGATGACGGTCGGCCGCGGCGTCATCACCGGCGAGATCGTGCGCGGTCGCTACCGGCCGATCCTTCGCGGCGTGAACTCGGCGCGCATGTGGATCAAGCAGGAGAACGTCGCCTGCGAACGGCTGCTGATCGAGCGCTGCGAGCCGCTCGACGCATTCACCGGCGGCACCGCGCGCGATGAACTGCGCGCTTTGTGGCGCACGCTCCTTCAGAACCATCCACACGACTCGATCTGCGGCTGTTCGATCGACGCGGTGCACGATCTCGACATGCGCCCGCGCTTCGCGTTCGTGCGCGAGCGCGGCGGCGAGCTCGCCGATCGCCTCGCGCGCACCCTGGCGGGGCAGGGGGATCGGCCGATGGTGTGGGATCCGCTTCCCTGGGAGCGCGACGCGGTCGTCGACGTGGACGGCGCGCCGACCCTGGTGCGCGCCGGCGGCGTCGGGATCGCGCCGCTCGCCCCGACCCCTGGCGGAGCGGTCGCCGCGGTGGGCGAGGGCACGATCGAGAACGAGCACCTGCGAGTCGACGTCGAGACCGACGGAAGTTTCTTCGTGACGACGAAGGCGAGCGGCGCGCGGAGCGGGCGCATGAACACGCTGCTGTCGGAGGGCGACCGTGGCGACGAGTACACCTATTCATACGCGGGCCCCACCGTCGGCTCGGAGGGGACCGCCGGACGGCGCCGCGCGGCGGTCGTCGGCGACCGCGCGACGGTCATCGTCGAGTTCGATCTGCGTCTTCCACAGGGCCTTCGCGGCGACCGCCTCGCTCGCTCGCCCGAGCTCGTTGCTTGTCCCGCGCACGTCGCGGTCTCGCTCGATGCGGGTGCCCGCCGGGTCGACGTCGCGCTCGTCCTCCGCAACGAAGCGCGCGACCATCGCCTCCGCGTGCTCTTCGAGACCGGCACGCGCACGCTCACTCACGTCGCCGGCGCGGCCTTCGCGGTCCTCGAGCGTCAGAACCGGCTTCCGATACGTCGCAAGTGGATCGAGCCCGCGACCGCCGACGCCTGCCTCCACGACATGGTCGCGGTCTCCGGCCCGACGCGCGGCCTCGCCGTTGGCGTCGACGGGCTGCGCGAATACGCGGTGCTCCACGACGGCGCCACGATCGCGATCACGCTGCTTCGCGCGGTCGGATTCCTCTCGCGAGGCGACCTGCCCGAGCGGCGCGGGCATGCCGGCCCCGAGCTGGAGACGCCGTCGGCGCAGTGCATCGGCGAGCGCACCTACCGCTACTGCGTGGTGCCGCTCGACGACCACGTCGACCTCGCGGCCGCGTCGCGGTCGATCCGTGAGTGGCTCTCTCCGCCACTGCTCGTTCGCGGCGACGGCACCCCGCGCATGTTCGTCGCGTTCGCGCGCCCTCCGACGGCGCTGACGATGACCAGCCTTCGCGCCGGTCCGGACGGCTCCCTGGTCGTCCGTATCGCGAACCCGACCCAGGACGAGGCGGTCGCGACGCTCCGTTTCGCACGGCAGATCGCTTCAGCGCGATCGGTTGACCTTCGGGAGGGCGAGCCTGACCTCGGACACATCGGTCTCGACGTCGTGCGGACCGCGGCGCCGCTCGATGCCGATGGCGATGCCGCGACCGTCCGGCTCCAGCCATACGAGATCGGGACCTGGCTGGTGCGGCTCGCCTGATACCTCGCTCGCACGAACGTGCGACAGGCCACGCAAGAAATGACGACACCACGCCACGCGTCCGGTCCGGTACGGTCCGGCCATGCCGAGGTCGATCGCCGCGCTGCTCGTCGCGTCCTCGCTGCTCGCTCTGGCCGGCGTTGCGTCGGCTGACGATGGGCCGCAGTACCACCGGACGACGCCGCGAGGCTCGTTCGGCCGCGACGGCGCGTTGCTCCTCGTCGGGGTGCCGGGCGGCCGGGCATGGGGCGTCGAGAGCGAGCTCCGTCCGCTGCCCGACGGTCCAGCGGCGGTGCGGGCGACGATCGAGGTTCGCGACGCCTCGGTTCGCGAAGCGTTCGTCCGCATCGCGTGGTACGACCGGGCATCGGGTCGGCCGCGGCAGATCGCGCTCACCGACGCGCGGGCGGTCCGGTTCGGGGACGGCTCGACCATCGAGGTGGCGCTGGACCCGCCTCCGGGCGCGATCGCCTATCGCGTGCGCGTCCTCGCGCGGCTTCGCGCCCCGGATCTCGTCTCCGCCGACGACGCCATTCGCGTCTCGGCTTTCGCGATCGTGCCGCGATCGATCACCTACGCCGAAACGCGGCTTCTTCCGTGAACGCGCCTGGTCAACGCGGGCCGCGGGTCCTGTCTCGGGAGAGCCGGCCCTCCGCGCTTCCGCGCACCCTCCCCGCAGCCGCCCGCCGCCGTCCGAATCCCGCGTTGTTCGGGCGGCGCGGGGCCCCTTGGGAACCCGCGCGTCGCGCGGAGAACCGGCTCTCCCGCGCCACCCGCGGCCCGCGTTGTTCAGGGCGCGGTCGGCGACTCCGGACGATCACAGCGCGCCGCCGATCGCGAGGTCGCGCAGACGCGCGACGCGCTCGCGTGCCTCCTCGAGGGCGGGGTCGGGCCGCGGCTGCCATCCGCCGTCGGTGGTCACGATCGGCTCCTCGCCGTCGATCACCCAGCGCGCCTGGAGGGCTGCGCCCGTGCCCGCGGCTTCAGCGATGCCGCGTCGCACCGGCAGCCCGATCACGTCGGCCACGAGCTGTGCCCACTCGTCCGACTGTGACCCGCCGCCCACCAGACAGATGGCCTCGTCGTGCACCCCCGCCCGCCGCAGCGCACCGAATGCGTAGTGGAGACCGAACGTCACGCCTTCGACCGCGGCGCGGATGAAGTCGTCTCGGCGATGTGACGAGCGAACGCCGGCGAACGAACCGGTGCCGTTCGGAAGGTTCGGCGTCCGCTCGCCGTCGAGATAAGGGAGGAAGGCGAGTCCGTTCGCGCCTGGCGGTGAGGAGCGCAGCGCCGTGCGGAGATCGCCGGTGCCGACGCCGAACAGCGCGAGCACCCAGTTGACGACCCCGCCGCAGTTGAGGGTCGCGACGAGCGGGAGCCAGCCGGCGGTGGAATCGCAGAACGCCGAGGCCTCGCCCTTCGGATCCAGCGCTGGCGCGGCACGGTAGGCGAACGCGGTCCCGGAGGTCCCGAGGCTCACACCGACGGCGCCCTCCGCGGTCAGTCCTATCCCGATGGCGGCGCACATGTTGTCGCCGCCGCCGGCGCTCACCGGGATGCCCGCGCGCAGGCCGAGGGCTTCGGCCGCTTTCTCGCGGAGGCCGCCGATCACCGACAGCGAGCGGCCCACCGGCGGCAGCGTCGCGTGCCAGTCGCGAACGTCATCGATCGCTCCGAGCACGGCCCCGCTGTACTCGCGCGAGCGGACATCGAAGTACGCGGTTCCCGAGGCGTCGCCCGGCTCGGTCACGTACTCGCCGGTCAGCCAGAGGTTGAGGTAGTCGTGCGGTAGGCACATGCGCTTCGTGCGCGCGTATCGCTCGGGCTCGTGTGTCCGCAGCCACTCGACCTTGGGAGCGGTGTATCCGGGGAGGAACGTGTTCCCGGTGAGCGCGAGAACTCGCCCTGGTCCTCCGAGCCGCTCGGTCAAGGCGACGCACTCGGCTGCGGTGGTCGTGTCGTTCCAGAGCTTCGCCGGGCGCACCGGGTCGCCATCCGCATCGAGGCAGACCAGACCGTGCTGCTGCCCGGAGACGCCGATGCCGGCGACCTCAACGTCGCGCGGAATCGCCCGAGCCGCGGCGATCAGCGCGCCGATCCACTCCGTCGGCTCCTGCTCGCGGGTGCCGTCGTCGCGCTCGATCAGCTGGTGCGGCGCCTGTCCGATGACCTTCGGCTGGAGCGATTTCGCGTCGACGAGCACGACCTTGGTCGACTGCGTCCCGCAGTCGATGCCCAAGAACGCGCGCCTCATCGCGCTCCGGTCAACAGATCGAAGACGAGCTGATCGAGCTTTTGATATCCGAGCCGGCGCTCGCTCATGGCGCCCAGATCGAAGCGCCGCTCCTTCAAGGCCTTCGCGTTGTCGCGTGACCATTCCGAGAGGTCCGCGAGCTCGGGATCCTCGATGCGGAGCTGCGCCACGAGCTGCTGGATCTCTCGATCCTTCCCGTAGCGGCGCGCCTTGTCGCGGAGCACGAGGTAGCTCCGCATGCATCCCGCGATGAGATCGAAGACCTCATCGCCCACGTCGGTCCGGTAAGGCTTGACATCGAAGTTGCGCGTGCCGTCCCAACCGCTCTCCTCGAGGAGCTTCACGACGAAGAACGTCTCCTTGATGTCCTCGGATCCGAAGCGGAGGTCCTGGTCGAACCGCGAGGGCTTCTGTGCGCCAAGATCGATGTGGTAGAGCTTGCCCGCCTCGATGCACTGCGCGATCTCGTGCACCGAGTTCATGCCCGCCATGCGCGAGTGCTGGATCTCAGGATTGACTCCGACCATCTCGCGTACGGATGGGTCGAGCGTCGCGACGAACGCGAGCACGTGGCCCGCGGTCGCAAGGAAGATGTCGCCCCGAGGCTCGTTCGGCTTCGGCTCGATCGCGATGCGCATCTGGTACGCCGAGCCGTGGATGTAGTTCGCCAGGAACTCGACCCCTTCTCGGTAGCGCTCGATCGCCTCGATCGGATCCTTTGACGCCTCGACCTCGAGCCCCTCGCGTCCTCCCCACATCACGAACACGGACGCCCCGAGCTCGGCGCCCATGTCGATCGCGCGCATCGCTTTCTGCCGTGCGTAGGCGCGCACGCGCGCATCGTTCGATGTGAGCGCGCCGTCCTTGAAGACCGGGTGCTCGAACATGTTGCAGGTCGCCATCCCGCAGAACGCCCCGGTCTCGTTCATGACGCGGCGGGCATCCTTCAGGATGCGCGTGGTGTCCGCGGCGGAGGACCCGAACGGGACGAGGTCGTCGTCGTGGAAATTGAATCCGAAGCACCCGATCTTCGCGAGGCCGCGGATGTTATCGAGCGGATCGAGCTCTCCGCGCACCTCGCGGCCGAAGACCTCGCGGCCGCGGAACGCGGTGCACCAGAGCCCCGCGCTGAAGCGGTCTTCGCGCGCGGGTTCGAAGCTCACGGCTGGCAGAGTACGTCCGACGCGCGCGCTCGGCTCGGGCGGCTAGTTCGGCCGGTTGCGCACGTTTGTGCGATCGATCGCCTCGTCGGTGACGAAGCTCGCGCCAAGGCTGACGCGGTAGTCGAGGTATTCCGGCGGAAGGGCACGCAGCGGCGCCGGATCGATCGAGAGCGCCGGGCCGAGCAGGTCGTACGACACGAGGCCTGTCGCCGGGTCGGTCAGCGTCGCGAGGAATTCGCGAAGCGTCGGAAGCGACGGATGCGGATCGTCGCCCGGCTCGTACACGGTGAGGAACGCTTTCATGAGCCCGGGCAGCACGCGCCTTCCCGGATGGTCGGGATCCATGTCTCGCGTTGTCTCGACCGCGAGCGCGTCGTCGGCCTCGAAGTACTTGCACATCGTCGGCCCCAGTGTGCTACGAGGCCGGCCACGTCCGCGAGTAGCGCACCTCGTGGAGGGTCCAGCGTTCCCGCTGCTCGATCTTGGTCTCGCCGTCGGCGCGCCATCCGGCCGCCTCGTAGAAGTCGCGCGCGCGGCGGTTCGTCTCGAGGACCCAGAGGATCGCCGAGCGGTAGCCGAGCGAGCGAAGCGCGTCCTCTCCCTGACGGAAGAGCGCGCGGCCGACCCCTTGGTCCCATGCCGCCGGATGGAGGTAGATCGCGTGGAGCTCGCCGATCGCCGGATCCACCGGCGGATGCGCCGGACCCAGGTTGACGAAGCCCACGACCTTGCCGTCGCGCTCCGCGACGAGGGCGCGTTGACGATCGTCGGCGAGCATCTCGCGCCAGATCCGGTCGCGACGCCCGCGCGTCGCATCCAGGCCGTCCAGGACCTCGTCGGGTACCTGGCCGCGATACGCCGCTCGCCACGAGGCGATGTGCACGTCGACGAGGTCCGCGATGTCCTCCTCGCGCGCGGGACGGATCGCGAGCGCGCCGGGCACCCTAGTCGGGGGCGATCGCGCTCAGGACCGCGGCGCCGACCTCCTTCGTCGTCGCGCGGCCGCCGATGTCCGGCGTCTTCGGTCCGGCGCGTGCCACGGCTTCGATCGCGCGCATCACCAGCGCGGCGGCGTCGGCCTCGCCGAGGTGCTCGAGCATCAGGACGCCGGCCCAGATCGTCGCGAGGGGATTGGCAAGCCCGCGTCCGGCGATGTCGGGCGCCGATCCGTGGACCGGCTCGAAGAGCGACGGGTGACGTCGTGTGGGATCGAGATTCGCGCTCGCCGCGAGTCCGAGCGAGCCCTGGAGCGCGGCGCCGAGGTCGGTGAGGATGTCGCCGAAGAGGTTGCTCGCGACGATGACATCAAGGGACTGCGGCGCGGTCACGAACCGCGCGGCGAGCGCGTCGACGAGATAGCGCGTGCAGCGCACGTCGGGGAAATCCTTCGCCACACCGTCGACGACCTCGTCCCACAAGACGCTCGAGTACTGCTGCGCGTTCGACTTCGTAGCCGACGCGATCTGCTTGCGCCGCGTTCGCGCGCGCTCGAACGCGTAGCGCGCGATGCGCTCGACGCCGCGACGCGTGTAGACAGCCGTCTGGAGCGCGACCTCATCGGCAGTGCCGCGGTGCGCGAAGCCTCCGACACCGGCGTACTCGCCCTCGGTGTTCTCGCGCACGCAGAGCATGTCAACGGTCGCGGGAGAGCCGTTCCGAAGCGGCGAGGTGATCCCGTCGAGCACGCGGATCGGTCGGAGGTTCACGTACAGGTCGAAGGCCTGGCGCACCGGAAGGAGCAGGCCCCAGAGGCTTATGTGATCCGGGACACCCGGGAAACCGACCGCCCCGAGGAAGATCGCATCGTGCTGCTCGAGGATGCGAAGGCCGTCGTCGGGCATCATCGCGCCGGTCTCGAGAAACCGTTCGCACGACCAGTCGAGGTCGGTCGTCGCGAGCGAGAAGCCGCCGGTGATCTCGCCGGCGCGGCGGACCGCATCGACTCCGATCGGCAGCACCTCGCGGCCAACGCCGTCGCCGGGCAGGCACGCGATGCGATACGTCCTCATCGGCGGTGTGACGCGGGGACCAGGCGCGAGAGTGGGCCTGGACAAGGGCGCCGGACCATCGGCAAAGGCTAGCAATGCCCCCCGGACCACGGTGAGGGATACTTGCGACAGAGATGGCGACCGTCACCTACGACCACGTCTTCAAGAAGTTCGGCGATGTCACCGCGGTGAACGACCTGAACATCGCCGTGCGCGACGGCGAGTTCCTCGTCCTCGTCGGACCGTCGGGCTGCGGCAAGACCACCGCGCTGCGCATGCTCGCCGGACTCGAGGAGCAAACGAGCGGCAACATCCTCATCGGCGAGCGTGTCGTCAACGACGTCGCCCCGAAGGATCGCGATATCGCCATGGTCTTCCAGAACTACGCGCTCTATCCGCACATGAGCGTGTACGACAACATCGCCTTCGGACTCAAGCTGCGGAACGTGCCCAAACAGGAGATCGAGCGACGCGTGAACGAGGTCGGCGGGATGCTCGGCATCGGACAGCTCCTCAAGCGCAAGCCGAAGGAGCTCTCGGGTGGGCAGCGGCAGCGTGTCGCCGTCGGCCGAGCGATCGCGCGCGAGCCCGCGGTGTTCCTGATGGACGAGCCGCTTTCCAATCTCGATGCGAAGCTTCGCATCCAGACACGAGCGATGCTGCAGAAGCTCCACCAGCGCATCAAGCGCACCACGATCTACGTGACGCACGACCAGGTCGAAGCGATGACGATGGGCGACCGCATCGCCGTGATGAACGCCGGGCAGCTCCAGCAGCTGGACACGCCCGAGAGTCTGCATGAGCGTCCCGCGAACCTCTTCGTCGCAGGCTTTATCGGATCGCCGTCGATGAACTTCTTCCCGGCGAAAGTTGCGAGCTCGCAGGGCCAGGCGGTTGCCGACGCCGGGTTCTTCAAGGCGCCGGTGTCGGGCAAGGCCGCCGATGCCGTGGGCAAGGACGTGATCCTCGGCGTGCGCCCCGAGGACATCGTCGATCTCGCGCATGCACGGCAGGACGGACAGCTTCCGGTCGAGGCGCGTGTCGACGTCGTGGAGTTCCTGGGGAACGAGCTCCAGCTCATCCTCGCCGCTGACTCGCAGACGTTCGTCGCGCGAGTCGGCACGGACACGCAGACGCGACCGGGGCAGACGCTGCGCGTCGGGTTCAACCTGCGGAAGCTGCACGTCTTCGACAAACAGACCGAGGCCGCGTTACGGTGACGACCCTTCGGGGGTCGACGAGCGATTTTCCGCTCGAATCTGTCATCGGACTGCTCGCGGGGACCTCCAAGACCGGAGAGCTGCAGATACGGAGCGGGTCACAGGTGGGCGCGCTTGGATTCGCAAGCGGTCGGCTCGTCGCCGCGGTCATGGAGAGCGAAGCCGGTGAGAACGCGCTCGGCGCGATCTTCGGGATCGGCGAGGCCGATTTCGAGTTCACCCCGTGGGCGTCAGCACCCGATGCGAATCTGGAATCGGGTGACCTCGTCTCGGTCCTGAGGCGCGCCGCCGAGTCACGCGATCGCCTCGCCTCGATCCGCGAGCAGATCCCGAGCGACAGCCTTCGGTTCAGGCTGTCCGAGAGGGCCGCCGATCAGGGCGCGGTCACGTTCACGCCAGAACGCTGGCGCGCGCTCCTCGCGGTGAACGGCGAGCGCGACGTCGCCGCGATCGCGGATCAGCTACGCGTGGGACGCATGGACACCCTGACCCTTCTGGCGGGCCTGGTGCGAGACGGCGTCATCGAGGCTGTCGCTCCGCAGACCGCGTTCGCCCCAAAGCAGGAGGTCGCGCGTGAGCCTGAGCCGGCGCCGGTCGCTGAGGCCGCGCCGCCACCGCCCGAGCCCGCCGCGCCAACGGAGCCGATCCGCGAGGAGGAGCCCGCGGAGAAGTGGTGGGAAGCGACCTCGCCCACTCCAGAGACAGCCGCGCCAGAAGCAACGGAGCAACCCGCCGTGTCCGAAGCCCCGTCCTCGTCCGATCAGGCGGAGCCGCGGAGCGAGCGCCGCCCCGACCTCGACGCGGCGATGGCGGAGCGCTTCAGCGCCTTCGCCGAGCCCGAGCCTGCGGCACCGGAGTCCCCGCCTCCGGCGCCGGTTCCACCGGCCG
>Ga0066679_10001237_pt1 | contig 10035 bp, 11 predicted proteins | sample GraSoiAngelo_128_FD_62298 | JGI IMG/M metagenome (GOLD analysis project Ga0066679, IMG submission 62298) | Grasslands soil microbial communities from the Angelo Coastal Reserve, California, USA - 14_0927_12_20cm | ecosystem: Environmental > Terrestrial > Soil > Grasslands | place: USA... | reverse complement strand
TGACACATTCGAATAGCTTTCCTGCACCCGGCGATCGCCCGTCTCGACCACCTCGGCGGCGACCGGAGCCAGGTGCCGCAAGGCCAGAGGAAAGGAGGTGTGGCGCGCGTGATGCGCGACTACGAGCTCATGTACATCGTCCGGCCGGAGCTGGACGAGGAGGCGCTGCGCACCGCGGCGAAATCGGTGCGCGGCCTGATCGAGACGCAGGGCGGCGAGGTCGTCAAGACCACGCTCTGGGGCAAGCGGCGCCTGGCGTACGAGGTCAAGCGTCTTCGCGACGGGTATTACGTTCTCGTCGTGCTCCGGCTCGACGGTGGCAAGGTCGCCCCGGTCGAGCGCGCGTTGCGCATTCATGACACCGTGTTCCGGCATCTGCTCGTGCTGCACCAGGGGCCGATGCCCGAGCCCGACGGCGAGATCGAGGAGGCGCAGCTGCAAGTCGAGGGCGCCGGGGCAGGTGTGCCCGAGGCGGAGGTCGCGGAGGCCGTCACTGTCGACGCTGCGTCCGTCCAGACAGAGGAAGATGTGCCCGATGAGGAGCTCGAAGAAGCGCCCTCGGCCAGCGACGACGAAGGAGACAAGTGATGGCTGGTTCCCTCAATCGTGTGATGTTGATCGGGCGCCTGACGCGCGACCCTGAGCTGCGGTACACGCCCAGCGGGACACCCGTATGCAATATCGCCATCGCAACGAATCGGTACGGGCAGGATCAGAGCGGCGAGCGGCGCGAGTTCACCGACTATCACGACATCGTCGCGTGGAACCAGGGCAATCGAAAGCTCGCCGAGCTCTGTGCGCAGTATCTGCAGAAGGGCCGCCTCGTGTACGTCGAGGGAAGACTGCAGACACGGTCGTGGGACGATGCGCAGAGCGGGCAGAAACGCTACAAGACCGAGGTCAACGCGTCGGACGTGCAGTTCCTCGACAGCCGCGGCGACACACCGGCGGCGGATGCCACGGTTGCCGCCGGCGTGGCCGGCGGAGCAGGCCCCGAGCCGGCCGCGGTGGGCGGGGACGTGGACCCGGATGACATTCCCTTCTGATGGCTGATTTCGACCGCCGCAGGCGCAAGGTCTGCAGCTTCTGTCTCGAGCACGTCGACTTCATCGATTACAAGGACGTCACCCGCCTGCGGCGCTATCTGTCGGATCGCGGCAAGATCCTGCCGCGCCGCATGACCGGCACGTGCGCGTTGCACCAGCGGGGATTGACGGTCGCGTTGAAGCGCGCGCGCCACATCGCACTGCTTCCGTTCGCCTCCGAGGTGCGCTAGCCCGAGTTCGGGTCGAAGGCGTCCTGTTCGTCTCCCTCGCTCGGGGGACCTATACTGCCCCCAGGCGACATGGGCCTCCGGGCGCTTCTTCTCCACATCCTCGCTGCTGCCCCGGTCGCCGCGATTGTCGCGGCTGCCCTCGGCTCGACGGCGCACGCCCAGGGAGTCGCGCACGAATCCCCGCCCATTCCCGTGGTCATCGTCATCGATCCCGGCCATGGTGGGGTTCCCAACAACCACGACCCGACTCAGCCGTTCGACCCGGGCGCCATCGCCACGAGCGGGCTCATGGAGAAGGACGTGACCCTCGATGTGGCGCAACGCACGGCCACACTCCTCCGACAGGATCTCGTCGATGTGGTACTCACTCGCACGACGGACGTCGGATTGTCGGTGCCGCAGCGCGAGCAGATCGGCATCGACGCTCACGAGAATCTGTTCGTCAGCATCCACTGCAACTCGTATCCCGCCGACCCCACCGTCGGTGGCGCGCTTGTGCTGTATCCGAACCCCCAGAGCCAGTCGTTTGCTCAGACTCTCGAAAACGCGGTCACCCAGAAGCTCGCACCGTCCGGCATCGCGTACGACGGCATCGTGCTCCGCGACAACTGGTGGATCCACAATCCGGTGCCGACCGGCACGGTCGAGATGGCATATCTGAGCAATCCGCGCGAAGCCGCGCTACTGGCGACAGAGGACTTTCGCCAGCAGGTGGCGCTCGCCATCCGCGACGGCATCGAGCGCTTCGATCCGCAGATCTCGGTGAGACACGCGCAGCTCATCGCGTGGCAGCGGCAGCATCCTGGCGCGCGGCTTCCCGCGACGCGAGCGCACCGGGCGACGCCGCCGCCTCTGCGTGACAGCTCGGGTTCAGCACTGCCCGCGGTGGTTGCGTGGTTGACCCTCATCGCCGCCCTTGCCGGGATGCTGCGGTGGCGGCGTCCACTCGCGCGAGCTCTCGCGCCGGCGGTCGTGCGGTTCCATCGGGTCGCGGCTCGCCGGCGAAGGCAGCAGCTGCGCTTGCGGCGTCTCACGGCGGCCACCGAGCAGCGCTGGTCCCGGTACTCGGTGTACGACGAGCTGTCCCTTTAGAAGGCTCAGGGAGACACTCGCTGCGGCGTCTCCCTGAGCTATGCCGCCTCCGCGAGCGTCTCCCTTCGCCCAGCGACTGCTTTCCTCGCCTCGTCCACGGGTCTGGGACCAGTCGCGTGCGTTGCTAGACTCCGCGTGTCTCACCGCCGCCCACCACAGGTACAAACACCATGCTCGACCAGCAGCTGCGCGTTCCCGGACCGACACCGCTTCCCGCTCGCGTGGTGCGCGCCGCGTCGCAGCCCATGATCAATCACCGCGGTCCCGAGTTCGCCGCGCTGCTCGAGGATGTCGTTTCCGGGCTGCGCTGGGCGCTGCGCACCGCAAACGACGTCTTGCTCTTTCCCGCGAGCGGGACGGGCGGGCTCGAAGCCGCGGTGGTCAACGTGCTGAGCCCGGGGGAACGCGCACTGTTCTGCACCATGGGATCGTTCGGCGACCGCTGGGCCAATCTCGCCGATGCGTACGGCGTCGACGTCGTGCGACTCGCGGTTGAACCGGGCGAGGCGATCGATCCCGAGGACGTCGACCGCATTCTCGCGGAGCATCCGGCCATCCAGACCGTGTTCGTGACGCACAACGAGACCTCCACGGGTGTCAGCAACGACCTGCCCGCGCTGGCCGCCGTCATCAAGGGGCGCGGCAAGCTGCTCTGCGTCGACAGCGTCAGCGGCGCCGGGTGCCTGCCACTCGACACCGATGCCCTCGCGCTCGATGTCGTTATCACCGGCTCGCAGAAGGGATGGATGGCACCTCCAGGCGTCACCATGGTCGCGGTCAGCGCCGCGGGGTTCGAGCGCGCGAACACCGCCACGCTGCCGCGCTTCTATCTGGACTTCGCACGCGCGAAGAAATACCAGGATCGGAATCAGACGTTCACCACGCCGGCGGTATCCGTGCTCTACGCGCTGCAGGAGGGCCTCGCGATCATCCGCGAGGAGGGTCTCGAGCAGGTGTGGGAACGGCATGCGCGCGCCGGCACCATGATCCGTGTGGCAGTCGAGGCGATGGGTCTCAAGTTGCTTGCGGCGCCGGGACATCGCAGCGACACGGTCACGGCCGTGCACAGCCCGACAGACTCGGCCGACTCGCTCAAGCAGTTTCTGACGCACTTGCGCACGCGCTACGGACTGGTCCTCGCGGGTGGACAGGATTCCTTGAGCGGCAAGATCTTCCGCGTTGGTCATCTCGGGATGATCGATGACTCCGACGTGTACAGCATCGTCTGCACCATCGAGCAAGGGCTGGTCGACCTCGGCCTTCGCAGCCGCGTGGGGCTGGCGGCGGCCGCCGCGCAGTCTCAAACGCGAAGCCCACAGCCCGCGGCGGAACCGGCCGCCGTCGGGTGACCGTCGCAACGGAGACGGCGCCGGCGCAGTCGACCGCGACCCGGATCCTGGTCGCCGATCCGATCGCCGACGACGGAGTCGAGCGGCTGCGCGCGGCCGGGCACGTCGACGTGGCGACGGGCCTTGACGCGGCACAGCTTCGCGAGCGCATCGCCGGCTACGACGCGCTCGTGGTGCGCAGCGACACGAAAGTCACCGCCGAGCTGCTCGATGCCGCCACGCGGCTCCGTGTCGTCGGCCGTGCCGGCGTCGGAGTCGACAACATCGACATCGACGCCGCCACGCAGCGTGGCGTCCTCGTGCTCAACGCGCCCACCGGCAACACCATCGCCGCGGCGGAGCACGCGATCGCCATGCTGTTCGCGCTGGCGCGCAACATTCCCAGCGCCGACCGCTCGCTGCGTGCGGGGCTCTGGGAACGCTCGCGGTTCATGGGCATGGAGCTGCGCGACAAGACGCTCGGCGTGCTGGGACTGGGCAAGATCGGCTTCGAGGTCGCGCACGCCGCGCGCGAAGGCCTGCAGATGCGCGTGCTCGCCCACGACCCGCTGGTCACCGCGGAGCGTGCGCATCAGGCGGGTGCGGAGCTGTGTGACTTCGAAACACTCCTGGCCGAATCAGATGTGCTGACGGTGCACGTGCCGCTCAGCGACGCCACCCGCGGCATCATCGGCGCCGGCGAGCTGCGCCGCATGAAGCGCGGAGCGCGGCTGATCAACGTGGCACGTGGCGGCATCATCGACGAGCAGGCCCTCGCCGGGGCAATCCGTGACGGCCACATTGCGGGCGCTGCCATCGACGTGTTCGTCCAGGAACCGCCCCCGAAGGATCATCCCCTGCTGCAGCTGCCGCAGGTGGTGGTGACGCCGCACCTCGGCGCGAGCACACGGGAGGCGCAGGTGAACGTCGCCTTCGACGTGGCCGATCAGATTGTCGAGTACCTGCAGGGCGGAACGCCTCGGTATGCCGTCAATGCCCCGACCGTGCTGCCGGAGGAGCTCGCCCAGCTGCACCCGTACCTGGAGCTGGCGCAGAAGATCGGCTCGCTCGCGGCGCAGCTCGGCGGCCGTGGGGTCCGTCGCGTCGTCTGCAGCTACGCCGGCGAGCTGGCTGAGCTCGATACGTCGATCGTCACGAGTCATGTCCTCCGTGGCCTGTTCGCCCACTTCACGGAGACGCGGGTCAATCCGGTGAACGCGAAGCTGGTGGCGCGTTCCATGGGTGTCGACGTCGACGAGCGGCATACCACGCGCAGCCTGGACCCGGAGAGCCCGCTGCTGGTGGAGGTGGTGGGTGACGAGCGGCTGCGCATCGCAGGCGCGCAGCTCGAGTCCGAACCACGCATCACGCGCATCGACGGCTTCAGGGTGAACATGCAGCCGTCGGGCATCTTTCTGGTGGTCACGCATCAAGACCGGCCCGGGGTCATCGCGGCCGTATCGACCCTTTTAGCCAAAAACGACATCAACATCGCGGGCATCGAGCTGGGCCGTGATCAACCCCGTGGGCACGCCGTCATGCTCATGGAGGTCGACGATCCGGTCCCCAACAATCTGCTCGAGGAGATACGCACCACAGCGAAGCTCGACCGGCTTCGTCAGGTGCGGTTGTGACACCGCGACCCGGGGCGGCTTCGTACACCGCCTGATCCGGTGGCGCGTATCAGCCCGTTCCGCGGCATCCGCTTCAATCCCGCGCTCATTCGCCTCGGAGGCGTGCTTTCGCCACCCTACGACGTCATCGACAGCGCACACCGTGACGCGCTGTATGGGCGTGACCTGCGCAACATCGTCCGTGTCGATTACGGGATCTCGCACGCCGATGACGTCCCGGGCACCCGCGATCCGTACACACGCGCCGCAGCGTTCCTGACGTCGTGGCTGGACCTCGGCATCCTGGTGCGCGAGGCAGAGCCCACCATATACGTCGCCGCGCACGAGTTCACGCATCCCGATGGCGGTCTCCGGAGAAGGCGCGGCATCCTCGCCATCGTCCCCGCGCTGCCTTGGGAGCGATCGGATCTCCGCCCACACGAGCGCACGTTGCGCGAACCCAAGGAAGACCGCCTCGCGTTGCTGCGCACGACCCGAGTCCAGACCAGCCCTGTGTTCGCACTTTGGTCGGTCGTGAGTGGGATGGATGACCTCTTGGCGGACGTCACCTCCGGGCCCGCGCTGCTTGGCGGGCGCACCGACGGTGAGCTCGGCTCGGAGAAGCACCTGCTCTGGAAGGCGGAGCGGGAACGCGCGGCGGCGTTCGCGGAGGCGCTGACACCCGCGACGCTGTACATCGCGGACGGACACCACCGGTACGAGACGGCTGTGGCATATGCCGCCGAGCGCGACGCGTCCGAACCCGACGCGTCCGCCGACGCGTCCTTTCGATGGTGCCTCGTGTACCTGTCAGCGGCGGACGACCCCGCGCTCACGATTCTGCCGACGCATCGCCTCGTCCTCCCCGCGCACGGGGTCGCCTACAGCCTCGACGACCTCTGGGCGCGTCTCGACGATGTCTGGGACGAGGAGCCGGCTGGCAGCTTCGCCGAGGCGCTGGCGCGATCAGCCGAGCTGCGCCCCGATCACCACGCATTCGCCACCGTTGCGGCGGACGGCGTCGCTGTTCTCCGCCGGCCGCGTCGAGCCGGCCCATCGCCTCGTGAGGCGCTCGACGCCGTCGTGCTGGAGAACGAAGTGCTGGCTCCGGCGGGGGTGCCTCGGGAGGCGATCGGACTCGGAGCGCTGGCGTACACCCGGGACCCCGACGAGCTCACCAGGGCCGTGGCGCAGGGGGACGCGGTCCTCGGTTTCGGCATGCAGCCGGTGACCGCCGCGGAGGTCATCGCGGTCGCCGACTCCGGGGAGACCATGCCGCAGAAATCGACGTACTTCTATCCCAAGGTGCCGACCGGGCTCGTGCTCCACCCCGTCTGAGGTTCAGTCGTGTCAATCGTTTGGCCGCGACCGCCCAGGGGTACATACGTTCCGTAGGCTCAGCCTCAGGAGACCACGTTGCCCACATACGGCTACCGCTGTCAGAACTGTTCCATCGAATTCGAGGTCTGGCAGAAGATGACGGACGCGCCGGCGGCGCCGTGCCCCACGTGTGGCGGCGCCGGGAGGCGGCTGATCTTCCCGGCCGGCATCGTCTTCAAGGGCAGCGGCTTCTACGCCACCGACAATCGCGCCCGGTCCGGCGGCGGCGAGACGGGCAAAGACGGCGCCGCCCCAGCTTCGGCGAAGACCGACAAGAAGACCGACACGAAATCGGAATCGCCGTCGAAGCCCGCGCCCTCCGGCAGCGGCTCGGCGTCGAACGGCAGTGGATGAGTAGCATTTGCGCAGGTCGCGCAGCCCGATAGGAGAACAGCATGGCCCACCCCGTGACAGTCACCGACACCACCTTCAAGGAGGAGGTGCTCGACTCGAACCTTCCCGTTCTGGTCGATTTCTGGGCGTCATGGTGCTCGCCGTGCAAGATGATCGCGCCGATCGTGGAGGCGCTCGCGAGTGAGTACGACGGTCAGCTCAAGGTGGCCAAGGTCGACGTCGACGCAAACCCGATCACACCGGGGATGTTCGGCATCATGAGCATTCCCACGCTGATGCTCTTCCGCGGTGGCAAGGCAGAGGAGCGGATCGTCGGGTATCAGCCGAAGCAGTCCCTCGAAGCCAAGCTGCAGGCTGTGCTCGCGGCCTGACCCGAAAGGCTCATGTCTCGAGCAGGCTGAGCACTTCTCCCGCGAGGTACAGAGAGCCGGTAACTACGACGGCTCCGTCGCGCCCCGCGAGCGTGCGCGCCCGCGAGAGCCCGCGCGAGACGATGGCCTCCGTGTGCGCCGCGTCGAAGAACCTCGCAAGGTCGGCGACATCGCTGGCACGTTCGACCGCCGGCGAGGTCACGACGGTCTCCGCTGCGCCGAGCCCGCGCAGCTCGGCAATCATCGCGTCGACGTCCTTGTTGCGCATCGCGGCGAACAGGACCACGATGCGCCGTCCGGCGAGGATGGCGCGCGCCGCCTCGACCATGGCTGCCATGCCGGCCGGGTTGTGAGCGCCGTCGACCAGGATCGGCGGTGACCCGCGGACCCACTGCATGCGCCCTGGCCACTGCGTGCTCGCGCAACCCCGCGACACCGCGCCCGCGTCGATCGCCGCGCCGCGCCGCCGGAGCACGTCACATGCGGTGACGGCGGTGGCGATGTTCGCCGCCTGAAACCAACCGACGAGCGGCGCATGCAACGCGATGGGCAGTCCCGCGAACTCTGTGTCGACGTCGATTCCGGCGAGCCCGCCGTCGCGCCCGTTTACCGGGACGTCCTCCGTCACAACCGTCAGCGGCGCGCCAACCTCGTGTGCGTGCCGCCGGATCACGTCGAGCGCGGGCCCACTAGCAGCGGTGACGGCATCATCGCCCGCCTTGATGACGGCCGCCTTTTCACGAGCGATCGCGACGACGGTGTCGCCCAGGTGCTCGCGGTGGTCGAGCGCAACGTTGGTGACGATCGCAACGCCGAGATCCAGCACGTTCGTGCTGTCCAGACGACCGCCCAGACCGACCTCGCACACGACGACGTCGGGGGCGGCACGCGCAGACCGCAGCAGCCCCGCCGCGGTGAGCATCTCGAACCCGGTCGGCTGCAGGTCCTCGGGCAGCGTGGAGGCCGCGGCGTTCACCTCCTCCATCAGGGCCGCGAAGTCCTCCTCCGTGATGCGAACGCCGTCGATGACGATGCGTTCTGTGTACGAGCGCAGGTGCGGCTTGGTCAGCATCACCGTGCGCAGACCGGCCGCCTGCGTGATCGAGTCGATCACCGCACACACGGATCCTTTGCCGTTCGTGCCCGCAACGAGCACGCCGCTCAGGCCAATATGAGGCTCGCCGAGCACGTGCAACAGTGCTCGCGTGCGCTCCAGCCCTGGCTTGATGCCTCGCCACGAGACGGCATCGAGCATCGCGGTCGCGCGCGTGTACGGTGTGCTCACCGCCACGGCCACGCGCTCGACATCGCGTCCGCCGCATCGGGGCGCCGAACGCACGCGCGCAGCTCATCCATCCATGCGAGATGGCGCTGAAGCGGGTCGTCGACCGCCTCGACGGCACGGTTGCGATACAGACAGCCTGCTTGGTGCGCCACCGCCGCCTGCAGCTCCTGGTACTCGAGCAGGGTGGCGGCGCTCACGCGCACCGCACGATCATCACCGAGCTCCACGCTGAGCTCGAAAACCCGGCCGTCGGGCTCCACGAAGCTCGACACCGGCGTCACGTCGATGTGGTCCACGCCGGGCATGGCAGCGCCGAGCACATCGAGCCATGCGCGTTGCGGGTCTGCGGCGGCGTCGACCGACACGTCGACGAAAAGCTCGCCGGCCAGGTGCAGCACCGCGGACTGGAACTGCCGGTAGTACAGAAGGTCGGAACCGTTCACGGCCACGCTCCCCACCGATGTGGCGTCGTCATCGAGGAAGGTGACGCCGAAGGGCCGCGCATAGGGTTTGCGGGCCTCGTGCTCTGACCAGCGGACGTGCAGGCCGGGCACGTGGTCTCAGACCACCACCGTGCTGCGGCGGCGTGCGGTCGCCAGGGAGAGCGTGTTCCGCAGGAGCATCGCGATCGTCATCGGGCCCACGCCGCCGGGGACGGGTGTCAGCCACCCGGCGACGGGTTCGACCGACTCGCGATCGACGTCGCCGACGACGGTGCCGTCGCGCGGTGTCGTGCCGACGTCGATGACGCACGCGCCCGGCTTCACGTAGCCGGCGTCGATGGCGCCGGGCCGGCCCGTCGCGGTGACCAGGATGTCCGCCTCACGGCAGACGCCCGGCAGATCGCGCGTCCTCGAGTGACACATGGTCACGGTGGCGTCGGCGTTGGTGAGCAGCAGCGCGAGTGGGCGGCCGACGAGCAGGCTGCGCCCGACCACGACCGCACGACTGCCGCTGATCGGCACCTCGTAGCTGCGCAGCAGCTCCATGCAGCCGAGCGGGGTCGCGCCGGCCGGGGCCGCGCGTCCCTCGGCAAGGCGGCCGAAGTTCGCTGGGTTGAAGCCGTCGGCATCCTTGTCCGGGGCGATGGCGTCGGCGATCACGTCGGGGTCGACGTGGGACGGAAGCGGGAGCTGGACCAGCAGTCCATCCACTGCCTCGTCGGTGTTGAGTCCGGCGACCAGACGCAGGAGGTCGGCGGTGGAGGTGTCCGCCTCGCACGTCTGCAGTTGAAACCGAAAGCCAACCTTCTCGGCGGCCCGTCCCTTGTTTCGGACATAGATGGCCGAAGCAGCGTTGTCGCCGCACAGGACGACAGCGAGACCGGGCGCTTGCG
>Ga0066679_10001231_pt1 | contig 10044 bp, 8 predicted proteins | sample GraSoiAngelo_128_FD_62298 | JGI IMG/M metagenome (GOLD analysis project Ga0066679, IMG submission 62298) | Grasslands soil microbial communities from the Angelo Coastal Reserve, California, USA - 14_0927_12_20cm | ecosystem: Environmental > Terrestrial > Soil > Grasslands | place: USA... | reverse complement strand
AGGCACCGCTTGCAGGGCGGTCTCCAGGGCGTATGGGCTTTCATGCGCCCGTCTGAAATGACCGGTGAACACGATTGGAATCAAAGTCTTTCGGCCCTAAGGAAACACGAGCGGCAGGCTGACGGTTGCCGCCGCGAGCAACACAGCCGAGCTCCCGGCGGCCAGCGCGAAGCGCAAACGTCCGTGGCAGAGCGATGCCAAGCCCCAGTAGGCGGGGAGAGCAAGCAAACCGAACCGCGCGTCGGACGTGAATGATCCACTCCCGAGAGGCAGGAGAACGATCAGGGCGCCGAGGACGATCCAGCCACGCGGTGCACCGATGCGAAGGGCGGCCGCAAGTAGCATCAGCGTGACGACGCAGAACGCAATGTCCCGCACGGCCCAGCCCTCTCGCGCCACTTCATCGCCGATGCGCCGCACGGCGAGAAAGATTCCGTCCAGGCGGAACGAGCGGCCCCACGCATGCTGGGCTTTGCTCCAGGCGAGTGGATCGTGCAGCGCCCAGCCGAGATAGAGCGGGAAAGAGATCGCAGCGGCCGGGGCGGCGAGGATCGCGGCCACAGCGCGACCTCGCTCGTTCGTCTCCAGCCGTCGCAGGCGCGGGACGACGTACGCCGCGATCGGGAAGACAAGCAGGATTCCTTCGGGTCGCGCGAGCGCCGCCGCAGCGGCTGCCGCTGCACATAGGAGCCATCGTTCGCGTACGGCAAACACGCCCGCGAACGCGAACGCGAGCAGCACGAGACTTTCGGGATACACCATCGAGCAGACGTACGACGTCGGAAAGACGGCGAGGAGCAGCGTGCCGCGACGCGCGAGCGTCGGCGTCACGACCGCGCGGCCGAAGGCGTCGAATGCGAGCAGTGCGCCGAGAAAGAGCAGGTTGGAGAGGAGGACCCCGCCTGCGCCGGTAGAGATCCCGACCGCTTTGACGAACTTCAACAGGAGCGGATAGAACGGAAAGAAGGCCGGATCGCTTTGATGTCCGGGCACGAGGAGATAGCCGTGCTCGGCGACGTGCCGGTACCAGATGCCGTCCCACGACTCGAGCGGACCAAGGGCGTGCGAGAAGATGTGACGGCCGAAATAGCCACGTGGCCGGTGCAGCCAATGCAGCGCCAAGCCGCCCGAGAGCACGATCGTCCGTGACGCGGCCCACCAAGCGAAGATGTCGCCCCGCTCCAAGGTCCATGCGATCGCGTCTCGCCGCCGTTCAATCCGCCCCGCGACCGCGGGCTCAAGCATTGTTCCTCGACTTCGCCAGGAGATGGAATGCCTGGCGCACGCGTAAGACTGCGGCCCTCCCTCCACCGGCGATCAGATCGCTCCAACCTTGCTTCGGAGCGCCGGCGAGTCGGAGTGCAACCGGCCGGTAGGTCCGACGGTCGACATACAGGCCGATCGGCTTCGTCCTATCGCCGAAGCTGAGCTCCAGCGTCGCAACCCCGTCTGCGCGGCTCGCATCGGTATCGACCCAGCGACTGCGGACGAGTTGGGACCCGACCCGCTCTGCCATGAAACGCGGACAGCCGGCAAGGAGGAAGCGCGCCAGATCGAATCTCGAGACGGCGCCGCGACGGCCGATGCGGCGAATGCCGTTTCCGAAGTCGTAAAGCTTCACGCCGCTGCTGAGCAAGACGAGCTCGCCAGGAGCCGGGCGCCGGCTATGCAACGGGCGGAACCATCCCTGTACGCACGTCGCCCGGACCGGGTGGCGCCCGACCACCTCTGTCGCGCGCATCACACGGAACCGGAACAACTCTCGCAGAGCATCGCTTGCGACGAGCGCGTCGCGTGGCGGCCGCTCGAATGCTGCCGCCTGGATCCCCACGCCGAGTACGACGACGCAGAACGGAACCGCAATTGCGCCCAGGACCCCCCGCAAGCGGCCGAGTGCTCGCACGTCAGGGATTTTGCGGGGCGTCTGCCGACTTTCGGCCGTGCTCTCCAACCCTTAACCCAGCCGTAACGTCGCGTAAACGCGTCCGTATGATCGAGGGATGGCAAAGGTCAAGGCTCTCCCGCGTAACAGCGACGTCGCCGATCAGCTCGAGCTCCTCGCCGACCTACTTGAGCTCGAAGGCGAAGCGTCGTTCCGTGTCCTCGCCTACAGGCGCGCGGCGACCCGCATTCGCGAGACGGCGGGCTCGGTTGCGGAGCTCGCCCTCGCAGGCCGCGCGAAGGAGCTGAACGGCATCGGCAAGACGATCGAGGAGAAGATCGTTCAGGTCGTCGAAGACGGGGAGATGCATGCGCTGACGAAGCGCAAGAAGATCGTGCCACCGGAAGTCGTGTTGTTCATGCGCTTGCCGGGCCTCGGCCCGAAGACCGCGGCGCGAATCTGGCAGGAGCTCGGTTTGACGACGATCGACGAGCTCAAGCGGGCGGCGGAGAGCGAGCAGTTGCGCACCCTCACCGGGCTTGGGGCAAAGACGGAAGAGCGCGTACTGAAGGCGTTGGCCGAGAAGAAGCAGGAGCCGTCGGACCGGCGGTTGCTCGGTGACGGTCTCGGCGCACTCCTCGCCGTCGTTTCGGTGCTCCTGGAGCACCCCGCGTCCGTCGAGGTGTCCGAGGCGGGCAGCGCTCGCCGCAGGAAGGAAACCTTCCGCGATCTCGACATCATCGCGACCGCGACGGATCCGCAGGCGTTGATCGACTACTTCACGCAACTCCCGTGGGTCGTCGAGGTCGTCGCCAAAGGACCGTCGAAGGCGACCGTCCTTTCGAACGACGGACTGCGCTTCGACCTGCGGGTTGTCCCGCCCGAGTCGTACGGGAACCTGTTGCAGCACTTCACCGGGTCGAAGGATCACAACGTCGCGCTGCGCGAGCGCGCCGTGAAGGACGGGCTCTCCGTGTCGGAGTACTCGATCACCGTCGTCGAGAGCGGCGAGGAGCTCACGTACGGCAGCGAGGCGAAGGTCTACGAGCGGCTCGGCTACGAGTTCATCCCTCCGGAGCTGCGGGAGAACTCGGGCGAGCTCGAGGCCGCGCGGCGCGGTGAGTTGCCGGCGCTCGTGGAACTGACGGACATTCGTGGCGACCTCCACTGCCACTCGACGTGGTCGGACGGCAAGCACACGCTCGAGCAGATGGTGCTCGCCGCCCGGGACCGCGGCTATGCGTACCTCGCGATCACCGACCACCCTCGTGGCACTCTCGCCGAGCAGGACCTCGAGATCGACCTGCTCAACGAGCGACTGAAGCCGTTACGCATCCTGAAGGGCATCGAGGTCAACATTCGCGTCGACGGCTCGCTTTCGCTGTCCGACGAAGTCCTCGCCCGCCGCGACTGGGTGATGGCGTCGTTGCACGGTGCGTTCGACCGCAATGCGACGGAGCGCGTGCTCGCGGCGATGGACAACCCGCATGTGGATTGCATCGGCCACCTCACCGCTCGCAAGATCAACATCCGTGGGCCCGCAGACGTGGACGTCGAGCGTGTCGTCGCGAAGGCCGCGGAAACGGGGACGTTCCTCGAGATCAACTCCCAGCCGAACAGGCTCGACCTGCGCGACACGCATGCGCGCCTCGCAGGCGAGGCGGGCGTGAAGATCGTGGTCAACACGGACGCGCACGAGCTTCGGGCGCTACAGCACGTCGAGATGGGTGTTGCTCAAGCGAGGCGCGCGTGGCTCACGAAAGAACAGGTGTTGAACACGCGCACGTGGCCGCAGATCAAGAAGCTTCTGAAGTGACCTTCCGTGAGGATGGCTACGCGGCCGTCGACTGGGCGGCCGGTTATCTCGACCGCGTCGCGGACTTGCCGGTGCTCGCGCAGGTGCAGCCGGGCGAGTTGTCGGCACGGCTTCCCGAAGGGCCTCCGGAGCACGGCGAGCCGTTCGGAAACGTGCTGCGCGATCTCGACGACGTGCTCTTGCCTGCGCTGACGAACTGGCAGCATCCGCGCTTTTTCGCCTACTTCGCCGTGACCGCGTCGGAGCCGGGAATTCTCGCGGAGCTCATCGCCGCGACGCTCAACCAGGTGGCGATCGTCTGGCGCGCATCGCCCGCGTCGACCGAGCTCGAGCTTCGCGTGGCCGACTGGGTGCGCCAGCTGCTAGGACTTCCCGACGGCTGGCACGGACACATCGAGGACACGGCGTCGACGTCGACGCTGGCCGCCCTGATCGCCGCAAGGCACGTGACCGGACGCAACGTCGTCGTCTGTTCCGAGCATGCGCACTCTTCGGTCGACAAAGCGGCCCGGATGCTCGGCATGGAGCTTCGCAAGATCCCTGCGGACGAGGAGATGCGCATGCGAGTCGACGACGATCTGCGATTCGACGATGTCGCGGTTGTGGTGCCGACGGTCGGAACGACGTCCTTCGCATCCGTCGATCCGGTTCGCCGGCTCGCGGAGCGCGCGCACGCGGCCGGCGCCTGGGTCCACGTCGATGCCGCGTACGCGGGGCCGTCCTGGATCTGTGACGAGGAGCGCTGGTCGCAAGACGGTGTCGAGCTTGCGGACTCGCTGGTCGTCAATCCCCACAAGTGGCTCCTGATCCCGATGGATTGCTCACTGCTCTGGACCTCGAGGCCGGACGAGTTCCGTCAAGCGTTCAGCCTCGTTCCGGAGTACCTCCGCACGACGGAGGACGTGTATTCGCTCTCGGAATACGGCCCCGCGCTCGGGCGCCGCTTCCGCTCACTCAAGCTGTGGGCCGTGCTGCGGTGCTACGGACGCGAAGGACTGCAGCGCATTCTCCGCGAGCACATTCGGCTCGCGAACCTTTTCGCGGAGTGGATCGAGGCGGACCCGAATTGGGAACTCGTCGCACCGCAGCGCTTTTCGCTCGTCGTGTTCAGACGGAGCGGCAGCGACGACGAGAACGCAGCGTTGCTCGAACGCGTGAATCGCAGCGGGGAGATGTTCATCTCGCATTCCCGGTTGAACGACCGTTACGTGCTGCGACTTGCGATTGGGAACGTGCGAACGACGGAGGACGACGTGCGACGCGCGTGGACTGTTCTGCAACGCGAGGCGAAGGAGGCGTAGATGCTGATCTCGACGACGAACGAACTCGCCGGCTACGAGATCTCGGAAGTGTTGGGCGAGGTCATGGGACTCACCGTGAGATCGCGGAACATCGGCTCTCAGATCGGCGCCGGACTGAAGTCGATTCTCGGCGGCGAGCTGAAGGGAATGACGAAGGCGCTCGTGGAGAGCCGCGAGCAAGTTATGCAGCGGATGGTCGAAGAGGCAGAGGCGAAAGGTGCGGATGCGATCGTTGCCATGCGCTTCGACACCTCCGACATGGGGAACGGCTGGACCGAGATCTGCGCCTACGGCACCGCGGTGCGAACTAAGCGGGGGTAACCGAAACCGCGCCGTCGTTCAGGCGCACGTCCCAACCGGAACCGAATGCCTGGACCGGCGACAGCCGCAGCGAGCCGGCCCAGGCCGGGAGCTCCTGCGGCTGCGCCGTCAGGACCTCGCGGCGACGGTCCGGTTCGAGCCCCAGGAGGACTTGCAACAGGAGGATCGACGTTCCGGCAGCCCAGGCCTGAGGCTTTGTGGCGGTTGGATAGGCAATCGGCTGCGGCGCTTCGCTGCGCTGGAAACCGCCGAATACCTCCGGCAGCTGGTAATCGAGCGCTCCCGCCGCGGCCATCAAAGAGCGAACGATGCGCAAGGCCTCCGAGCGGAACCCGTAACGCGCGAGCCCGAGCGCGATCAGCGAGTTGTCGTGCGGCCAGACAGTTCCGTTGTGGTAGGTGAGCGGGTTGTACCCCCCGTCGCCGGTCGCCATCGTGCGCACGCCCCAGCCGGACCAGAGCTCCTCTCCCATCAAGAGGTCGACGATCTCGCCGGCCCGGTCGTCCGAGACGATTCCGCTCCAGAGGAGGTGTCCGAGGTTTGAGCACAGCGAGTTGACGGGACGCTTGTCTCCGTCGAGCGCGAGCGCGTAGATCCAGCCGTCGCCGCGTTCGCACCAGAACGCTTCATTGAAACGTTCCTTCAGCGTCGCCGCTTCCGCCTCGAGCCGATCGGCGAGCGCTCGGTCGCGCCAGACCTCCCGCGCGAGCTCGGCTGCCCGCAGCTTCGCGTCGTAGACGTAGCCCTGCACCTCGGCTGACGCGATTGCGCCGGATGCGAGCGTACCGTCCGCGAACGCGATCGCTTCGTCGGAGTCCTTCCAGCACTGGTTCAGCGGGCCGATCGGCGCGCGGCGCAGGTATTCGACGAAGCCGTCGCCGTCGCGGTCCCCGTACTCGTCGATCCAGTGGAGCGCGCGATATGCAGGCTCTCGGAGCTCGGCGACGACGCTGTTGTCGTTCGTCCACCGCCACACCTCGGACAGAAGGACGAGGAAGAGCGGCGTCGCATCCACGGAGCCGTAGTACTTGGGCGCGTACACCTCGGCGGCGCGGCCGCTCCGAAGCTCGTGGATGATCTTGCCCGGCTCGGCGTCGATCTCGGCGTCGTTCTCGCCGGCCTGGAGCTCCGCGAGCGTGTGCAGTGTGACGCGTGCGAGATCCGGCCCGAGCAGCATCGCCTGCAACGACGTGATCAGGACGTCACGTCCGAAGATGGTCATGAACCAGGGCGTCCCCGCGGCGATGGAGCCCCCGATGGCACCGTTGCCGCTGAGCCGGAGCGACGCCAGATCGGCGATCGACTGCCGGAATGCGCCGCCGAGGTCCGCCCAGCTCGTCTCGAGCTTCGGCAAGCGCAGCCGCCAGGCCTCGTCGGCGTCGGCTGTCAGCACCCGCGAATGGGCCAGGCGCCGTTCCGCCTCGCGGCGCTGCGTCGCGTCGCCGTTCGGTTCGGCCACGACGTCAACCCGAAGCGACCATTCCGCTCTGGGCTCGAGCTCGATCTCGAACCGCGCTTTGCCGTCGCGGATCTCTACGGGTCTGGAGAAGAAGATTTGCGTTCGACCGGCGTAACCGTCCGAAGACGCGAGTACGAGCCCGCGTTCGTCGCCGTCGAACTCGGCGCTCCCGAGTGGAGGAAGCGGTTGCGCGTGCAGCGGATCTCCGAGTGCGAAGTCGTACTGCTTGACGGCGAAGATGTCCGCGAAGTCGTTTGCCAGTTCGAGCTCGAGGGAGAACGCGAGCGGGTGGTTGGCGTGACTGCGGAGTACGAGCGTGTCCTGCATTCCCCCGATCACGTACCGCGTGCGGGCGATCGTCAGCTCGTCGCGGCCGAGGCCGTTCGTGACGGGGTTACGCACGAAGAACGACGCCGTGTATGCGAGTGGGTGGACAGACGAGAGAAAGAGCGGCCGCTCGCCGTTCAGCGTGAGGACGGACCTCGACAAAAACCGCGTGTCCTCGGTGAAGAACCCGGCGGTCGGCGAGGCGATGTCGCCGCGCTCGTCGCAGACGCAGAAGGTGGAGCCGTCCAGGATCGTGAGGGGCACAGTCGACGAGACTACTGCGGGCATCGGTCGCTCGAAACGCCCATTCGGGCGGTGTTTTACTGTCGAGCCGATGGGGGTTGAGCACGAGCCGCCCGGGGCAAGGTGGTCAGTAGAGTTCCTCGTGTTGCTGTCCAGGGGTCTGCCTCTGGCAGAGAGGTCGTGTCTACAAGGGAGGGGGACAGAATGCGTAGACGATTTCGGTTCGTCGCGCTGACGACGATCGTGGCGGTCGCCGCCGTGGTGGTCGTGTCCGGCTCACAGGCCCGGACGTACATAGCCAAGCCCTCGGGCGCTGCCAAATCGGCGGCTCCTTCGGGAACTGTCACGCTCAACGGCTGGCAGGTCTCGCCGGCGGAGGAGACCAAGCTCGCCAAGGTCGTCGCCGACTTCGAGGCGTCCCACCCGAAGATCCACGTGAACTACCAGTCGATCACGGGTGACTACCAGGCGCAGGAGCTCGCGAAGTTTGCGGCTCGCAAGCCGCCGGACGTGCTTTACGTGGACGTCGCGGACTTCGTCGACTGGGCGCGACAGGGGGTGCTGCAGAACCTCGACTCGTACGTCAAGGCCTCGCACTTCGCGACGAAGCCGTTCTACAAGAACCTGCTGAACGCGTTCAAGTACAAGGGCCACTTCTACGGCTTCCCGAAGGACTGGTCGTCGCTCGGGATGGAGGTCAACACGACTCTGCTCGGGAGCAACCCGATCCCGAAGACGTGGGCACAGCTGAAGAGCGTCGCCTCGAAGATCACGGTTCCCGGCGGCAAGCCGATCTGCCTCAGCGCCGACTGGGCGAGGCTGATGGCCTTCGTCTACCAGGCGGGCGGAACGGGTAAGTTCAAGGACGCCAACACAGCCCCGTTCAGGACCGCGGTCAACTTCTACGTCGGGCTGATCAAGTCCGGTCTCGCAGCCACGCCGGACAAGCTCGGCTCGAGCTGGTGCGGCGAGGCCTTCGGCAAGCAGCGCGTCGCGTTCGCGTTCGAGGGGAACTGGATGTTCCCGACCATGGCCGGCTTCCCGGGCGTGAAGTTCACGACCGCGTCGATGCCGAAGGACAAGACGCGCGGCAACCTCGCCTTCACCGTCTCTTACTCGATGGCGAAGGACTCGAAGAACAAGCCTGCGGCGTGGGAGCTGCTGAAGTACCTCGTCGGCCGCCAGGGCATGCAGCAGTGGGTCTCGCTGGGGCTCGCCCTGCCGACGCGGAAGGACGTGCACGCGGTCGCGGGTCGCGGCGCGTTCACGAAGTATCCGTCCTCGGTCCACGGTTGGGGTGACCAGGCCGGATTCCGCCACGTCTGGAACGACGTGGCGAACAACGAGCTGACCGCTGTGATCGACGGCAAGGAGTCCGTGAACTCCATGCTCGCGAAGATCGCCGCGGCTGCAAGGGGCGGATGACGTAACTGCTATCGCCTCCCGCGCGCACCTGAAGCGCGCGGGAGGCGATGCTGCGAAGGAGGGGGCATGGCGGTCGCGGTCGGGAGGCAGAAGCCGTCGCGGATTCGCGGGCTCGGGACGGAGCGCACCAGAGAGGCGCTCGTCGGCTACGGCTTCATCGCGCTGCCGATGGCGTTCTTCCTGCTCTTCTTCATCTTCCCGGTCGGCTACGCGTTCTACATCAGCCGCTACGACTGGCAGATCTTCAAGGGACCGTACGTCGGGTGGGGCAACTATCGGACGCTGTACCACGACACGGTCTTCTGGAGCCACGCGGTCCGCAACACCCTCGTCTACACGGTGTTCGTCGTGCCGCTGCAGATGGCCTTGGGCCTCGCGCTCGCGGTCGTCGTCAACCAGTCGATCCGCTTCCGGACGTTCTTCCGCGCTGCGTTTTACTTCCCGTCGATAGCGGCGTCCGCGGCGACCGCCTCGATCGCGACCTACATCCTCGCGTCGGACGGACTCTTCAACACCGTCCTCCACCACCTCGGCTATCACCACACGAACGCCTGGTTCCAACAGGAGAGCACTGCGCTGCCCTCGATCATCGGCCTGAACGCCTGGACGACGTCGGGGACGATGATGCTTTTCTATCTCGCCGCGCTCCAGGCGATTCCCGTCGACGTCTACGAAGCCGCGGCGATTGACGGCGCAGGTGCGTGGCGAACGTTCTGGAAGGTGACGTTCCCTCTCCTCAAGCCGGGCCACTTCTTCGTCCTCGTCGTCTCGATCATCGGCTCGCTGCAGATGTTCGACCAGGCATTCCTGATCGGTGGCGCGTCGGGCGGCCCGAACTACTCGACACTCACGGTCGTGCTGTACCTGTACAACCAGGCGATCGGGAACATCAAGTTCGGCTATGCGGCTGCCGTCGGAGTGGTGCTCTTCGTGTTCATCTTCACGGTGACGCTGATCCAGCGGCTGCTCTTCGGTCGGGCCGAGGTCGCCTGATGAGCACCGAGCAACCACCGCCCCTCCCGCCCGTCGCCGCCGCCGAGGAGCTCGCACGCGAGGGTGAGGTCGCGATGGGGACGCCCGCCTCACTGGGAATTCCCGGCCGAGAGCGCGAAGATCGGATCCGCACGGCGATCGCGTACAGCGTCATGTTCATCGTCGCGGCGTTGTTCGCGATTCCGTTCCTTTGGAGTGTCTCGACGTCGTTCCGAACGCTGGCCGACACGCTTGCAGGCTTCTCGCTCCTACCGAGGCACTGGACGACATCCGGCTA
>Ga0066679_10001224_pt1 | contig 10065 bp, 7 predicted proteins | sample GraSoiAngelo_128_FD_62298 | JGI IMG/M metagenome (GOLD analysis project Ga0066679, IMG submission 62298) | Grasslands soil microbial communities from the Angelo Coastal Reserve, California, USA - 14_0927_12_20cm | ecosystem: Environmental > Terrestrial > Soil > Grasslands | place: USA... | reverse complement strand
ATCGAAGAGAAACCTGCGCAACCAAAATCCGAGTATGCCGTTATTGGAATCTACATTTACGACGCCGATGTGTTTCAGATCATTAACATGCTGAAGCCATCCGGTCGCGGCGAGCTGGAAATCACCGATGTCAATAATGCCTACATCGAACGCGGCGACATGACCTGGGACGAACTCGAAGGTTGGTGGAGCGATGCAGGGACTTTCGAAAGTCTGCTGCACGCGTCAAAGCTTGTCGCTGAAACGGGAGCGAACAATCAGGAACTCACTTATGCAGCAGAAGCCAGCGCCAACTCCTAATATTTTTCGCGAAGGCGAAATCAAAGATGTAGTCGTTCGTGATCTGCGAAAGTTCAACGACGATCGCGGATGGCTCAGTGAATTATTTCGCAGTGACGAATCGGATCCGGAATTTTTTCCGGCGATGGCGTACACGTCTTCGACCAACCCCGCAGTCACGCGCGGGCCGCACGAACATGTCGACCAGGCTGACATCTTTTGCTTCATCGGGCCTTCGAATTTCAAATTACGCCTATGGGACAATCGCCAGGACTCAAGTACCTATCGAAATGTGATGACTTTGATCGTCGGTGCAGACGATCCAAAATCTATAGTGATTCCGAAGGGCGTCGTTCATGCTTATCAGAATATCGGCGACGTTGATGGCATCGTGATCAATTGCCCGAATCGGCTCTACAGGGGAGAGGGGCGGCGCGAACCTATCGATGAGATTCGGCACGAAGACGATCCAAATACAATTTTTAGAATAGATGATTGAGCAAAGTTGCACTGCAGTCCTCGCCTCACCGATCGTAAATCAATTGATGAAAATCGATTTTGTGGATTTGAAAGCTCAGTACGCATCGATCTCGCAAGAGGTTGATGACGCTATCCATCGCGTGGTCGCGGCGTCTGATTTCGTTCTCGGGAAAGATGTCGAGTTGTTCGAGCAGGAGTTTGCCGCTTATTGCGGAGTAGCTCATGCCGTCGGAGTTGATTCTGGCACGTCAGCCTTAGAGCTTGCTCTGCGCGCGTATGACATCGGTGCGGGCGACGAAGTCATTACCGTCTCGCATACTTTTTCGGCGACTGCCTTTGCGATCTCGGCGACAGCCGCGCGGCCTGTCTTCGTTGATGTCGACGCGCGAACTTACAACATGAATCCGGCTTTGCTCGAAGCTGCGATCACCCCGCGGACGAAAGCGATCATGCCGGTGCATCTTTATGGTCAGCCTGCTGACATAGACAAAATTGCGCGGGTCGCTCGCCAACATAATCTTCTGCTAATCGAAGATGCTTGCCAGGCGCATGGCGCGAGTTATCAAGGCCGGCGCGTCGGCAGCTTTGGCGATGCGGCGGCGTTCAGTTTTTATCCGGGCAAGAATCTCGGCGCGTACGGCGACGGCGGCATGATCGTCGCGAATAATGAAAGTGTCGCCGAGAAACTTCGCATTCTGCGGAACTGCGGCCAGAGCGAAAAATACAAACATGTGATGGTCGGCTTCAATCGACGGCTCGACAGCCTGCAAGCCGCGGTGCTGCGAGTGAAGCTGCCGCATCTCGACACGTGGAACGATGCGAGAAGAAATGCCGCGCAGCTTTACAACGATTTCCTTAAAGATGACGAGCGGGTAGTAACACCAAACCAAGGTGAAAACCGGACTCACGTCTATCATCTCTACGTGATTCAGCACCCAAATCGCAATGGCTTGCTGGCGAACCTGCGCGACCACGGCATCAGCGCTGGCCTGCATTATCCGACACCGGTGCACCTGCAACCCTGCTATGAATTTCTGAATGTGCCGCGCGGGTCATTGCCTGTAACTGAATCGTTCGCCTCGCGCGTTATCTCGCTTCCCATGTATCCTGAATTGACTCGCGAACAAATTCGGTTCGTTTGCGATCGGATCAAGCAGTTTTCCATTTAAGAGATCTCGATGAAGGTTCTTCGCATCATCGCTCGGCTTAACGTAGGCGGCCCGGCGCGCCATGTTGTTTGGCTAAGCGAAGGATTGAAGCAGCATGGTTACGACACGTTGCTCGTCGCCGGAGTTGTGCCGCCCGGTGAAGACGACATGGGTTATCTCGCCGAGGCGGCAGGCGTGACGCCCACAATTATTCCGGAGATGAGCCGCGAGATTTCCGTGAAAGACTTGCTGACGGTTTGGAAACTCTATCGACTGATGCTGCGTGAGCGACCAGACCTCGTGCACACACACACGGCGAAAGCCGGGACCGTGGGGCGCGTGGCGGGGTTGATCTATCGATGGATGACGCCGGCAACTATTATCGGCAAACCGCGTCGCTGCCGTTTTGTGCACACGTATCATGGTCACGTGTTTCACAGTTACTACAGTCCAGCGAAGACGCGTGTGTTTCTAACCATCGAGAAGTTACTCGCGCGGATGGCGACGGATCGGACCGTCGTAATCACTGAGCAACAACGGCGCGAAATCAACGAACAGTTCAAAGTCGGGCGCGCCGATCGATTCGCGGTCATTCCGTTGGGAATCGATCTCAGCGTCTTCGAACAGTTTGAGGCGCGGCGCGCGCGCGCCCGTGAAGAACTGAACGCGAGCGTTGACGAGGTGCTAATCGGAATCGTCGGACGATTAACTGAAATCAAGAATCACCGACTATTTTTGGATGCCGCAGCGTTGCTGAAACAATCGACGCAAGCGAAGGTGCGTTTCTTGATCATCGGTGATGGAGCTTTGCGCAGCGATCTTGAATCGAGCGCTCGATCGCTTGGCCTCGAAAATGATGTTGAGTTTCTCGGCACGCGTAACGATCCGGAAAACTTCTATCCGTTATTAGACATCGTGGCGCTGACCAGCTTGAACGAAGGCACCCCGCTTAGCTTGATCGAAGGGATGGCGAACGCGCGGCCGGTTGTCTCAACGGCCGTTGGCGGCGTCGTTGATCTTCTAGGGTCGAAAGTTTCGGAAGATACCGATCCTGGGTATCAGACGTTCGAGCGCGGATTGAGCGTCGCGAGCGGCGACGCGCAAGGTTTCGCCCAAGCCCTCGAACTGCTGATTCGTGATCGTGATTTGCGCCGGGAACTTGGAACGCGGGGCCGCGCTTTCGCGATCGAAAACTACGCGAAAGAGCGATTACTCGAAGACATGAATCGCTTGTATTTGGAGTTGCTCAGCGGCGCATCGTTGGCGGTGTCAGAGGGTGACAGCGCGGCCCAACCACAGTCGCAGCGTGACTATCGTGCTAGACTTACGCCTCGACCCTGAAAGCAACTTGGAGGACATTGCGGATTGCGAGTTCTGATCACTGGAGGCGCCGGCTTTATTGGCTCTCACCTTTCCGACGCGTATCTGCAACGCGGCGACGAAGTTTTTGTCCTGGACGACCTCTCGACTGGCAGCTTTGAAAACATTCGGCATTTGAAAGATAACCCGCGCTTTCATTACACGATTGACAGTGTTCATAACCAACCGGTAACCGCTGAACTGGTCGATCAAGTCGATGTGATTTTCCACCTCGCCGCGGCGGTCGGCGTCAAACTAATCGTCGAAAGTCCGGTTCGCACGATCGAAACAAACGTGCACGGCACCGAAGTCGTCCTCTCTCTCGCCAACAAGAAAAAGAAAAAAGTTTTGGTTGCGTCCACCTCAGAAGTCTACGGCCTGAGCACACAGATTCCTTTTCGCGAGGATGGGAATCTCGTGATGGGCGCGACGAACAAAGGTCGCTGGAGTTATGCATGCTCAAAAGCGATCGACGAGTTTTTGGCGCTCGCCTATTGGCGCGAAAAGAAACTACCGACGATCGTCGTGCGCCTCTTCAACACGGTCGGTCCGCGCCAGACGGGCCAGTACGGCATGGTTATTCCAACCTTCGTCAAGCAAGCGCTCTCTGAAAGACCAATCACAGTCTTCGGCGACGGTAAACAATCGCGCTGCTTCTGTTATGTCGGAGATGTCGTCGGCGCGCTCGTGAAGTTAATGGACGACGACAAAGCTGTGGGTGAAGTTTTCAACGTGGGCTCGAATCAGGAAATCTCGATCGGCGAATTGGCGAAGAAGGTTAAGGAATCAACCAACTCAAATTCGGAAATTGTATTCGTGCCCTACGACGAAGCTTATGAAGAAGGTTTCGAAGACATGCCGCGTCGGATTCCTGACACCTCGAAAGTAAACAAACAGGTTGGCTTTCAGCCCCAGATGAATCTTGATGGAATTCTGAAGTCAGTGATCGATTTTCACAGCGGGCAGCAAGCACGCGAATACAAAGCCTCGGCCGCGGACTAGTGATCCGGGAGCGCGCGCGAGATCACGACGAGCTCAATGCTGGCCCCGATTGTGCTTGCCCTTGCCTTTAGTGTCCTAATCGAATAGCTTTTTCATCACGCCAGTCGTAGTTCCATGATCCCAATCACGCCTGCCAACTTAATTCCGCCGCTAGTGTCGTTCGGTCTGGCTATCGCATTGACGCCGGTTGTGCGGATGCTCGCTCGGCGATTCGGATTCGTCGCCAAACCAAAAATAGACCGCTGGCACAAAAAGCCGACAGCAATGATGGGTGGGGTCGCGATTTGGTTTTCAGTTATTACGACGTATCTCGCTTTGGTGCCGCACACAGGGCAAAGTTGGGTCGTCGTCGGTTCTGCATCATTCCTGTTCCTGGTCGGTTTGTTAGACGATTGGCTGCACATCAAGCCTTACCAAAAACTGATTGGACAAGTTATTGGCGCGGCGATCGTAGTCAACTACGGATTGGTTCTGCCGTGGACGCGATCGCTTCCGGCGAACATGGTAATCACGATCTTCTGGCTGATCGGAATTACGAACGCGGTCAACTTGCTGGACAACATGGACGGACTGGCGACGGGAATCGCGGCGATCGCGTCAGGCTTTCTAACGCTTAATTTTATTACTTCAAATCAGGCGACCGACGCGTTGATGCTGGCTGTTTTCACGGCTGCGTTGTTGGGATTTCTGATTTACAACTCGAATCCCGCATCGATCTTCATGGGCGACAGTGGATCGATGTTCATCGGATTCTTCCTGGCCGGATCAGCCTTGATAAATGTCGCCGGCGGACGCTCACGAAGTTTTGTTCCCGTTCTAGCGGTGCCGATTCTGGTTTTGTTTATTCCGATATTCGATACGACCTTCGTCACGATCCTGCGCAAGCTTTCCGGGAGAGCTGCCTCACAGGGCGGCCGCGATCACACGTCGCATCGATTGGTGGCGCTCGGACTGTCTGAGAAGCGCGCGGTTCTGATGCTTTACGGCTTGGCCGCCGTTTCGGGATTGTTGGCAGTTAGCGTGCGACAGCTAAAACCCGACGTCAGCATCGCCCTGCTCGTGATCTTTACGTTGGGCCTGACGCTGCTTGGCGTTTATCTGGCCGGCGTCAAGGGCTACGATGAAGAAGAAGCGGTCCGCGCCGCGCGCGATAAACCTCTCTACGCTTTCCTGATCGATTTTTCTTACAAGCGACGCATCTTCGAAGTGCTGTTGGACATTGTTCTGATCGTGCTGGCGTACTGGTCGGCCTATGCGATCAAGTTCGAGCCTTTCTCAAACAGTCCCGCGTGGAAACTTTTCCTGCGCACGTTGCCCGTGCTGGTCGTCGTGCGACTGGCGGCTTTCCTGGTGTTTGGCGTGTATCGCGGCATCTGGCGTTACACGGGCATGGACGATCTGATGGCATTCGCGAAGGCCGTCGCTGCCGGGTCTTTGCTCAGCATGATCATCGTGCTGTTCAAGTTTCGGTTTCAAGGGTTCTCGCGCGCGGTTTTTTTAATAGATGCTCTGGTGATGTTGCTTCTGCTCGCCGGCAGTCGCATCGCCTTTCGATTCTTCCGCCAGGTGCTTCCAGCAGGGACGACTACCGACAAGGGAAAGCGCGTGCTGATTTATGGCGCGGGCGACGCGGGCGAACTTTTGTTACGCGAGCTGCTGAACAATCGCGAGCTGCGTTATGCGCCGATCGGATTCATGGACGACGACAAGAACAAACATGGGAAGTTGATCCACGGGCTTCGCGTCTTTGGTGGAAACGGATTGTTCGCCAAAATCGTCACCGATCAAGCCGTCGAGCAGGTTTTGATTTCCACGCCACGGATCTCGGAAGAACGCATCGCGGAAATTCTGAGCTTATGCGACGAGCGCAATATTGAATTGAAGCGACTGTCAATCAGGATCGAAGCCATATCAGAAAATCCTCTGAAATCTATCGGACAGATTTCAGCGAATGGAGATTTGTAGTCCTCATTTTTCCACGCCGTGCCGCGATCAAAATCCGTTATTACGATCAATTTTAGGCCTGCGGCTACACGTTGGCTGCTATTACTGCCGGCGTTGTTGGCGATTCTGTGCGCGTGGTTCGCAGTCCGTTGGTATGTCGGTAATGTGATCGCCGAGTACGCGCCGACTCCTGATCAAGGCGGCGTTGAGATGGCCCAAGTCGCGGTCCGCTGGGCGCCCGACGATCCGTTGACGCATTGGCGATTGGCATCGTTTGAAGAAAAGAATTTCAGCGCCGAAAATCTCGCGGTTGCTATTCAGGAATATCAACTCGCGGTCAAGGCATCGCCTTACGATTATCGTTATTGGATGGAACTCGGACACGCATTAGAGGCCGCCGGTGATCGCGAAAGCAGTGAAAAGGCTTTGCGTCGCGCTGTTGAGCTGGCGCCCCACTATTCCCATCCGCTTTGGCAGTATGGCAACGTGCTCTTGCGTGAAGGAAGAATCGACGAAGGATTCAGACAGCTATCTAAAGCGGCTGATGCAGATGATTCAATGTGTCCGCCCGTGTTTGGATTAGCGTATCAGCTGTTCGGCAACGATCTCGATAAGATTGTTAGCGCGCTTCCTGCGTCTTCCGTGCGAATGCGACTCGCTATAGACCTCATAAAGGCCGGCAGTTTTGATCAAGCGTCTCACGTGCTGCGAACCGTCAACGTCGGCGATCGCAAAGCTCAAGCCGCTCTCACCGATGAGATGCTGAAGTCATTATTGGAAAGCAAGCAATATCGCGCAGCCCTGTCTCTGCTTCGCGAATTTGATCCTGACCCATCTCAACTGCCAAACCCTGAACATTTTTGGAATGGTGGTTTTGAACAACCTCTTGTACCTCAGGATCCCAAGCCGTTTCATTGGATGATCAATTCGCGCGCACAAGCACAAATTGGGGTCGATCCCCACGCCCACAGCGGAAGCGGCAGCCTGCGCATTATTTTCGCAGCACCAAACAAACTCGAGAGAGTAGCCGTTTCTCAGACGATCATTGTTGAGCCCGATACCCAATACAGAATTCAGTTCTATCAGCGCACCGATAAATTGGTGAGCGCTAGCACGCCTGTAGTTGTGATAACGGATGGCATAAGCAATGAATGGCTCGCGTCAGCTCCACCTGCGCCGTCGGGCAATACGGATTGGCAATTGGCCACACTGACTTTCAAAACAAAACCGAAAATCGACGGCATCTCGATCGGAATCTTCCGTAGCGGATGCGGCGAACAACCTATCTGTCCAATTTTTGGCACCGTTTGGTATGACGACTTCGATATACAACGTGTCAGCGGCCCCAGCCCTGCAAACCGAAATAGTAGAGCTGGAAACAAGTAAGGCGGCCGCGCCCGAAAAATCAAAGCTGCGGCACACGCTCGCTAGTCGTCTGGCGGTGCTGACGATCTGCGTCATGATTGTGCTGACGACGATGGCCTACGGTACGGTTCATTACTGGGCCCTGGCCATGTTCGCCGCAACTGCAGCCGGAATGGTCTGTCTCTGGTGTCTCGATGGCTTGGTGCTGCGTTCAGTTCGCCTCAGCAAGAATCTTCTCCAGTTGCTAATAATTGGAATGATCCTGGTCGGGATGATTCAGTTGCTGCCATTGCGATCGGCAGCAGATAACGCGGGGCTATCTTTGTCTTTGTCGCGCACTCTTTCCCTTGATCCCTATGCGACCCGCCTCGTGCTGGTGCAAGTCACTTCGCTCTTCATTTACTTTGCGGCGACTTTGATCTTCATCGACACGCCACGCCGTCTGCGCACGCTCACGCGAACGATCATTATCTTTGGGTTCGTATTGGCAATGTTCGGATTGACGCAAGCGTTCACGAGCGACGGCACCAAGGTTTATTGGTTTCGACAGTTGACGCAGAGCACAGCCTTTGGCCCATTCATCAACCGACACCATTTCGCCGGCTACATGGAAATGACCCTCGCACTCCCGCTTGGACTCTTGTTTTCAGGCTCGATCGAAGCCTACAAGCGTCCTTTGTACGCGTTCGCGGCGATGCTAATGGGTGTCGCTCTGATCATGACTAATTCGCGCGGCGGCATCATCAGCCTGGCGGCAGAGATCTTGTTTTTGGTGGTGATTGCCGGGTTCGGACTACGACGCGAGCACGAAGAAAAAAGTAAACGAATTCGCGCGGTTCTAATCCGCGGCGTGCTCGCGTTTGGATTAGTCGTAGTTTTGATTGTGGGCGCCGTGGCATTCGGGGGCGCGGACGTTTTTAATCGGCTAGTCGGTACGGCGAATGCGGCCGACCCAACGACGGGCCGATCGCATTACTGGAGCGTCACGCTGGATGTGATTAAGGCGAATCCAATTCTTGGTTCCGGCCTGGGTTCGCTCGGCGTCATCTACACAAGATTCGATACGCGCAATGGAGCGTATCGGCTTGAACAAGCGCACAACGATTATCTGCAAACGCTCGCCGACGGCGGCATCATCGGCGCGATTCTGGGTTTGATTTTTCTAATCATTCTGTTCCGCAGAGCATTCATGCGTCGCAACACTGATGACAAATTCCGTCGCGGGGTGGCGACGGGCGCGCTCGCGGGTTGCTTTGCGGTGCTCGTGCATAGCGCGTTTGATTTCACCTTGCACACAACTTCAAACGCGTTGCTGTTTCTCGTCTTCGCCGCAATGGCGACACTCGATCATCGCGTCGACGAGAGCGGCGGCGGGCGTCGCCGGCGACGCAGGCGCAAGCATCGACACGCAAACGATCAAGATGACACGGAAACAGCCGCCGTGACACCCGTATTCGTAGAATCTGCCGGACGCTGAACAGGCCTTTCATCGTCCAAATCCAAGCGACTTTGGTTGTATCTTTCGCGATAGACAATGTAGTCTTGCTCTCGCTCTTCCTTTTAAGACCGGGCAAAACCGCGCAGGTCAATCTAAGGAGATTTTTTCAAAGGTGTCTTCGGCAGCAGCCGCAACTATCTCACCCGACAACGAGAATTTGACCGCCCCAACAACCTTGCCGGCAGTCTGCCTGCAAGCCATCGCGCGTCACAACAAACCCGACACCGTAAGCGAGAAGCGCGGCGAAGAATGGGTTCACATTTCGGCGAAAGAATTCATCCGGCGCGTGCGACACGTCGCGCTTGGGCTCGCCGATCTGGGAATTCGATCGCACGAGCGCGTCGCTTTGATTTCCGAGAATCGGCCGGAATGGTCGATTGCCGATCTCGCGATTCTCAGCCTGGGCGCAGTCGTAGTTCCGCTATACACCACGCAATCGGTCGATCAAATCGAATTTATTCTGAGGGATTCTGGCGCGCGCGCGTTGATGGTTTCAGGTGGTCGAATACTGAAGCACGCGCGGGAGGGCTACGGAGGCATCGAACACCTCGAGCATGTGATCGTGTTCGAGTCAGACAGCGCAGAGACGACTGAGAATTCGACCAGTCTGGAGAGCATCGAAGCGCGCGGCGCGGAAATCGATCGCGAACAGCCAGGCGCGTTTGATCGGTTGATTGCACGAGGGAAAGCGGACGATCTCGCGACAATCATTTACACCTCTGGTACGACGGGCGAGCCGAAGGGCGTGATGCTGACGCACGACAATTTCATTTCTGACGTACGTTCAATCACGACCGGACTCCCGATCTCTTCCGCCGACGTTTCGCTTTCAGTTCTGCCGTTGTCGCACATCTTCGAGCGCACCGTCTTCTATGTCTTTTGTTACATGGGCGTCGCTGTGAACTACGCTGCGTCCTTCGATCACGTCGGCGAGTACCTGCGCGAAGTTCATCCCACGATTATGACGGCCGTGCCGCGCCTGTTCGAGAA
>Ga0066679_10001221_pt1 | contig 10069 bp, 6 predicted proteins | sample GraSoiAngelo_128_FD_62298 | JGI IMG/M metagenome (GOLD analysis project Ga0066679, IMG submission 62298) | Grasslands soil microbial communities from the Angelo Coastal Reserve, California, USA - 14_0927_12_20cm | ecosystem: Environmental > Terrestrial > Soil > Grasslands | place: USA... | reverse complement strand
GGGCCACTTCGGCGTTGTCCCGCGCCTGCAGCACCGTCAGGTACTGCTGGGTCACCGCGGTCGCGAGATTCGTCTCTGCGCCGACGACGTCCGCCTGCGCCGCGTTCAGCTGCGCCTGCTTGAGCCCCGGCTGGCTCAGCGTCTGGCCGTTCAGCGTCCAGTCGAGCAGGAAGGTGTAGTTCGAGGACCACGTCGAGACGCTCTGCGAGAAGCTCGACGTCAGGAAGTTCTGCTCGCCGGGGCCGGCATAGGTCACGCCCGCCGACGCGGTGAGGTTGGGAATCCACAGACTCGACCACGCGTTCCGCACACCCCAGGCCGCCGGCGAGCGGTCGTGAATCGTCTGCCGGTAGGCGGGATTGTGCTGGCGGGCGAGTGCGATCGCGTCGGCGAGAGAGAGCGTCGCGGGGACGGGCTGCTGGCTGATGGCGAGTAACGGGCAGACGACGAGCCCGGCGGACAACAACAGAAGCCTCATGGCGATCCTTGGACTAGTCGTTAGGACGTCCCCTCATACGCGGCGTGCCGCCGCAAGTTTCGGGACGGGACGAATCTAACCCACTGGCGGGCCGAGCGAAGCGTCAGGAAGCAGGGGCTCGCTCTGCCACAAGCCGGCGTGACGGGATCTCGACCTTCGCGAGCCGCCCGTCGGCCCCGAGCCAGAGGTGCACCAGGCGGTTCTCCCCCCCCGTCACCGTGACGTGCCGCAGCGACGCCGAGTCGCGGTTGAGCGTGGTGGTTTGGATGCCGAGGTCCTGCACCGTCAGGACCTCCCGTCGCCCGGCGCGAGGAAACACCGCGGTCACCGTCACCGGGTGTGGGCGGCCCTGCCAGGCGACGGGAAGGTAGAGGGCGTACACCGAATCGTCGACCACTGCCGCGGGAGGCGGGGCGGGGAATTCACGGGCCCGCTCGGTGCGGCGGCCCAGGAGGCGGACGACGAACCGGCCGCGCGTCAACTGCCCGAGGATCCGCAGCGGCTCGCGCGGGTCGGCGACGGTGTATTCCAGGCTCACGGGACTCGAATCGGGGCCGAGCTCGACGATCGGATCGAGCACCACCACCGGGCGACTGCGATCGTAGCGGATGGTCGAGGCAAGCGTCCAGCGGGTCACGCCGGCGCCGGTCCGAACCGCCGTGAGGCGGAACGGCTCACGCGCGATCTCGACCGTATCCTCACGCACCACGAGCGTCCCCTCGTCCACGGGATTCTGGAGCACGAGCAGGGCGAGCAGGAGGGCGGTCACGGGACGGGCACTCCCAGTACTCGCGTCGCGACGCGGTCGTAAATCATCTTATATAGCCGCTCGCCCTTCTCCCGCGTCGCGATCGACGGCCGTCCGAGGGATCCCGGGGATCGCTTGGGAAGCGCGCCGGCGCTGGTGCGCAGGTAGCGCGTCCGCTGCTTCTCCGGGAGCACGAAGTCCTGGGCGCGGTCCATGCGGACGAGCGTCGGGGCAATGTAGAGCAGCAGGGACGTATCGAGCTCGCTGCCGTGCATCGGACCGTCGGCGTCTTCGAGGTCATCACTGAAGTCCAGGGCGAAGACGTCGACGGTGAAAACGCGGGCCTGGCGAGTGCGCAGGGTGGACAGCGCCTCCTGATGCGGGTCGTGGCCGTGAGCGGTCAGGATGATGAAGCTCTCGACCCCCGCCTCCTCCCAGGATCCGAGCAGGTCGTTCATCCAGCGGTGCAGCGTCTTGCGGCGGACGGAGGCGTTGCCGGGGAAGGGCCGCCCGGTGGCGGTGTTCACGCCATATTCGATCGTGGGGGCACGGAGGATCTCGAGCGCCTCGGACAGGTCGTCGGCCAGGCGCTCGACGATGATGGTGTCGCAACCGAGCGGGAGGTGGGGACCGTGCTGCTCGCACGTGCCTACCGGAACGAGGAGGCGCGCATCGCGCTCGAGAATGAATCGCACCTCGTCGGGGACGAGGGTCTTGAGGTGCAGCGGCGCGCTCACGTCGCGCTCGCCGGCTGCGCCGCCACCATCGCGGCCAGCGAGTGGCTGCACGGCGGCGCGGCGGGCTGGGCGTGGGCGGCGGGCGCGGTGGGGGTCGCCGTCACGTTGCTCGCCGTCCGGAGCTTCCGCCGGCCCTCCCTCCGGCTCGTGGGCCCGGCGGCGCTGGCCCTCGCCTGCCTCATCCTCGGCGCCACGCTGGTGTTTGGCGTGCTCGAGGTGCGGCGGATCGAGTGCTGCTGGCCCGACGTGCGCGCGGGACGGCTCTCGCGCGATTCGTCCGAGCTGAAGCGTGCGCTGTCCGCCGCCGTCGCCGAGGCGCGGCGGCTCGCGGAGCGCGGCATGACCGCGGCGTTGCTGCCGCGCGAGGCCGCCTTCGAGCGGGTGGGGGACGCCATGCACTCCCGTTCGTCAGCGCCGGGAGTGGAGCGGGGAGTCGTGATCCTCGCTCCCGACGGCGAGCCCGTCGTCTGGGCCGGCCGGCACCGGTTCGTTCCCGCACGGGATACCGCCGAGTTGCGCGCCGTCATCACACCATTCTACGTGTCGCTCGAGGCCCGGCGCCAGACGCTGGACGGCGGGAGTGCGGTGGGGACCGTCCTGCTCGATGCGGTGCCGGCGGCGCCCGATCGAGGCCGGGCACTGAGTGCGCGGCTCGAGGACGCCTACGGTGTGGCGCTGCGGTTCTACACCCCCGGTCTCGCACCGCACGACCCGGATGTCTTCGACTACTGCCCGATCTCCTGCGAGCGCGGGGACACGCTGTTCAGCGTCCAGCCGGTCGCACCGGCCCAGGGCGACGCGAAGCTCGCCGCCCTGCGCGGCGCGACGCAGTACGCCTCGATCGCTCTCGTCGCGGCGCTGCTGGTCGCGTGCCTGGTCGCGCCGCCGGGCCGGTGGCGCTGGCTCGTCGTGGCGGTCGCCGCCTGGTGCGTGGCTCGCGCGCCGATCGGTTCGTCCCTGCACATGGCGGAGCTGTTCTCGCCGGCGGTGTTCTACCGCCCCGTGCTCGGTGTGTTCTCTGCGTCGGCCGGCGCGCTCCTGGTGGTGGGCGTCGTGGCCCTCTGCGCCGCCAGCGCCCTCTGGCGGCGAGGAGTCGAGCGGCGCTGGTGGAACCTCGTCGGGGCGGCCGCGCTCGTCCTCGCCGCGCCGTACCTCGTGCGTTATCTCGGCCGGGGCATCGCGCCGCCGGCGAGCGGCGTGGGGTTCGCGCTGTGGATGTCGTGGGAGGCCGGGGTCGCGACCGCCGCGATGGCGCTGGTGCTCGCGGCCGCGGCGCTGGTACGCGGTGCGAGCGAGCCGCGGCGCGTCCCGTGGGTCCTCCCCGCGGCGTGTGCGTGGGCGGCCCTCGCCGCGCTGGCAGGGCTGTGGCTGTGGAGTCCGTACGGTGCCTGGCCCGAGTGGTACACCTTCGTGTGGCTCCCCGCCTTGGTAGGTGTGCTCGTGCCGGCGCCGCGCCGATGGGCCGTCGTCGGCGTCGCGACGGTGGCCGGGACCGCGGCTGCACTCGTCACCTGGGGCGCGGCGGTGGAAGGTCGTCTCGGTCTCGCCGAGCGGGACGCTCAGGGACTGGGTCGTGCGACCGACCCCCGGGCCGTGTCGTTGATGGAGCGCCTCGGAACCGCTCCGCCCGCCCCGCCGCCTCGCACCGCGGGCGACCTCTACACTTGGTGGCTCGCCTCCCCGCTCGCAATCGACGATTACCCGGCGAGTCTCGCGGTGTGGACGCGGATGGGCGAGCCCCGGGCGGAGATCCGCCTGGCGAGCGTGGACCTGCCGTCGTCCCTGGTGGCGGCCTTGGTCCGCTCACCCGAGACCGGTCGTGGCCCGCGGGTCGAGCGGCTGGATCGAAACCCGGGCGTTCACTACGTCCTCGTGCTGCCGCTCGGCGGGGCGGGCGGGGACGTGCTGACGGTGGGCGTCGGGCCGCGCACCAGGCTCATTCCCGCGGCGCGCGTCGCGCGGTTTCTGCAGGGGGCGGCGGGTGTCGAGCCGCCGTACCGCATCAGATTGTCGCCGCCCGCGTCGCCGACGGCCACGCCGAGTGCCCGGGTCATCTGGACTCGGACAGGTTGGTCGGCGCGGGGGGAGCGCCGCGCAGAGCTGCCGGACGGCCTGCACCACGTGCACCTGACGGTCGACTTGCGGAATCCGTGGGCACTGCTCGTGCGCGGGGTCTTGGTAGTCGTGGTCGATGCGGGCATCCTCGCGTGGTGCTGGATCGTGAGCCTGCTCCTCGCCGGCGGGTGGCGGCCACGGCTGCCGTCCGTGCTCGCGGCGCTGCGGACGAGCTACCGCGCGCGGCTGACTGCGGCACTCGCGGGGTTTTTCGTGGTGCCGCTGTTGGCGCTCGCGCTGTGGAGCTTTCAACGACTCCGTGACGACGCCCGCCAGGACGGCGACCTGCTCATCGCGCAGACGCTGCGCGACGCAGCGGCCACGGCCGGCGCCCTCGAGTCAGGGCGTCCTGCCGTGGTCGGCGGATCGGTCGTGGACCTCGGCCACCGGCTCGACGCCGATCTCTGGCTGTATCGGGACGGCCTGCTAGCTGGCGCGAGCGCGCCGGTGCTGGGGGAGCTCGGGCTGGTCGATCCGTTTCTCGCACCGGATGCGTTCGTGCGGCTCACGCTCCGGGACGAGCTCGAGCTCACCACTGACGGTCGCACGGCCGGCCGCTCGATCCGGGTTGGCTATCTGGTCGTGCGCTCGGAGTCGCCCCAAGTCCAGGAGATCCTGGCGGCCCCGCAGCTGCTCGACGACGAGCGGGTGCGCCAGCAGGAAGAAGATCTCGGGCTGGCGCTGGTCGTCGCGACCCTCGTCGGGCTCGTCGCGGCCGGTTCGCTGGCCGGTCTCGCGGCTGGAGGGCTGGCGCGTCCGGTGGCGGCCCTGAGCGAAGCCGCCGGCGCCGTGGGGCGTGGAGCCCCGCTGCCCGCGTTCCCACCCGGAGCGCCGCGGGAATTCGAGCCCGTGATCTCCGCGTTCCAGCGCATGGCAGCCGACGTGACGAGGAGCCAGGGCGCGCTCGAAGAGGCGCGGCGCCGCACGGCGCAAGTGCTCGCCAACGTGGCCACCGGAGTCATCGCCGTGGACGACGGGCTGCGGGTCACCATGGCGAACCCACGCGCGGCCGAGCTGCTGGGCGCACCGCTGGTCCCCGGCGAGCTGCTCCCCCGGGCGGCGCCCGCGGAGTGGCTCGTGATCTGGAACGCCGTGCGGGAATTTCTCGACGGCCGGACCGGGGGCATCGTGGAGCGCGAGTTCGCCGTGGGCGCCCGCCAGATCCGCGTGCAGCTCGCCTCGCTGGGACCGGCGCCCGACGGTTGTGTGGTGGCGCTGGACGACGCCACCGCCATCACGCGCGCCGCCCGCGTGCTCGCGTGGGGCGAGATGGCGCGCCAGGTGGCGCACGAGATCAAGAATCCTCTCACCCCCATCCGCCTCGGCGTCCAGCACCTGCAGCGCGTGCGCGAGAAACAGGAGGGCCGGGACTTCGACACGACGCTGGCAGAGACGGCCGGACGGATCCTGGCCGAAATCGACCGGCTGGACGCCATCGCGCGGGCGTTCTCCCGCTTCGCGTCGCCGGCGGCGGAAGCACTCCCCCTCGAGCCGGTCGACGTCCACGCCGTCGCACGCGAGGTTGCGCACCTGTACACCCTGGGCGGTGCGGAGGCCGGCGCCACGGTCGAGCTCGCGGGCGAAGCCGGTGCGCTCGCCTCCGCCCGGCGCGACGAACTAAAGGAAGTCCTCATCAACCTGCTCGAGAACGCTCGCAACGCGGGAGCGAGGCGGGTGACGGTGCGTGTTGCGGAGGGCGGATGCGGGCTCGCGGTGGAGGACGACGGCCGGGGGATCGCCCCCGACGCGCTGCCGCGTGTCTTCGATCCCGCGTTCTCCACCACCTCCAGCGGATCCGGCCTCGGGCTCGCCATCGCTCGCCGGCTGGTCGAGAGCTGGGGCGGGACCATCAGCCTGACGAGCGCGTTGGGACGGGGGACGACGGTCACCATCGGGTTCCAGGGGTCGCCTTCCCGCTCCCGTGCGTGACGGGGCTCACGCCCGCCTGTGGCATAAATCCCGATCATTCACAATCTTGGTGGCCGGTTGAGCCCTCACTTCACGGGGAGCATCGTGCGCATACTCGTCGTGGGCTTCGGGCTGGTGGTTCTGGTAGGCGGCGCCGCGGCACCGGCGGCGGGGCAGTGGCTCGTCACCGACGCACGTCGCATCGGCATGGGCGGCCTGAGCCTGGGCCGTTCGGGAAGCCTCGAGCGGTACAACCCTGCGTATCGCGCCGTAGACGCGCGTGCCGACCGGCGCGGGCAGCCCAAGGTGACCATTCCGATCCCGCTCGGGATCATCCAGTTTCTGCACGACCATCCGCACCTCTCGAGTGACCCGGCCTTCGACCCCAAGTCGACGGGCTTCAATCCGATCCTCGTCGCGAACACGATTCTCAACCTGCCGCTCTATCTGGAAGTGAAGAAGGCGCCCACGCCGACCAATGACGTCGCGTTCACGATCGGCAGGAATTTCCTGATGGTGAACCTGGGCCAGGCGGCGACCCTCGTACCGGAAGACCAATTCGGGATCAGCGGCTCGAGTCGTCCCCTCGACCCGGGGTTCGGGTTCAAGGGCTTCCGCGTCGGAGTGATGGGGTGGCTGCACGACGACGTGGCGTTTGAGCTCGGCGACAGGTTGCTGGGCTTCCTGCGCGACTCGCAACCCGCCGACACAAACACTCGTTACAACGTACTGGTCCACGGCCTCGTGGAAGGCGGGTTCGCCCCGACCGTCAGCTACGCCGGGCGCATCGCCGGGGACTCGACGCACGGGTTTTACGCAGGTGGCGCGGTCCATTACTACCTGGGTCTGGGCTACGGGCGGACTGACGGGGACGCCGGTTTCATCACCGGAGACACGATTTTCGCTGGCTCGAACCCCGTGACGCCCGACGGGCGGACCCTGACGCAGTACTCGAAGCCGGGGAACACGCTCGGTCACGGCATCGGCGGCGACATCGGCGTCGCCTGGGTGTCTGGGCCGGTCGAGATCGGGATCGGCGTGAACGACATCGGCGCGACCATTACCTGGCCCGACACGCGTCTCGACAGCGCCTTCTATCATGATTCGACCTACTCGAGGCCGGTCGCGAACCACGTGGAGACCAAGACCAAGCTGCCGGTCTCCTATGTCGCCAACCTGGCGTATACCGTCGGCAACACGACGCTCGGCGCGGACGTGCTGAACACCGGGCGCGGCAGCGTCGTGCACGTGGGTGGGGAGCAGCGTGTTGGCCTGTTCGCGCTGCGAGGCGGCGTGGCGCGCGATCAGCGGAAGCGCATCGAGTTCGGGTTTGGCGGCGGGCTGCGATTCGGCGGGCTCGGCCTGGACGTGGGATTCTGGACGCACACCAACTCGCTGTCGAACGAGCGCGGCATCACGATGGCGACGTCGCTCTCGATCTATTAGGAGGCAGGATGCGCGCGAAGTGGTTGTGTCTGGTGGCGCTCACCGCGGCGGCGGTGGGCTGCGGGCAGGGGCGAGCCATCTTCGATATCGACGTCTTCAGCTTCCTCCGCGCCGCGAATGCGGACACGCTGCCGTATGTCGGGCCGTTGCCCCCCGGCGTGCCGGATACCATCCCGTCGCAGGCGATCAACTCCCTGGGCATCGGAAGTTCGTCCCTGGTGGACACCGTTCGGCTCAGCGGAGCGGTCGATTTCGTGAACCGCAGCGGCACCGGGAATGTGACCTTCCAGGTGTACTTCGACACAGCCCGGAGTGCGGTGTACACCGGGACACCGGCGTTCAGCGTGACTGGCGCCGTCACCCCCGGGGTGACGACCACCAGCCCGTTCGACATACCGGACCTCCCCACGGCCCTGAAGCCCATGTTTCTCGCGTCGAAGGTGTACGTCGGCATCCGGGCATCGGCCGGCGGCACGATTGCGGGAACGGCTAAGCTGTCGGCGCTGCGGGCGAGGATTGTGATACAGGACAAATTCTTCTAACAGAAGAGAGACGTCGAGCAGAGACGTCGCGCAGAGAGGTTACACGAGAGCGTCGCGCAAGTACCTGTCCGCGTGACGTTTTTGCGCGACGTCTTTGTTCGTATATTGAACGCGTGAACGGGTACCAGCGCCGGCAAACCGTCGTCGTCGACGTGGGCGGCGTGAAGGTGGGCGGCGCCCACCCGATCGTCGTCCAGTCGATGACCAACACCGACACCGCCGACGTGGACGCCACGGCGGCACAGGTGCGCGCGCTGCACGAAGCGGGCAGCGAGCTCGTGCGGGTGACGGTGAACAACGAGGCGGCGGCCGAGGCCGTGCCGGACATCGTGTCCCGCGTGGCCGTCCCGGTGATCGGCGACTTTCACTACAACGGGCACCTGCTGCTCACCAAGTACCCCAAGTGCGCGGCCGCGCTCGCCAAATACCGCATCAATCCGGGAAACGTGGGCGCGAAGCGGCGCGACGAGCACTTCCGCACCATCATCGAAGTCGCGCTCACCCACGACAAGCCGGTGCGCATCGGGGTCAACTGGGGGAGTCTCGACCAGCAGCTCCTCACGGAGATGATGGACGAGAACGCCCGCCGGTCGGATCCCCTCGACGCGCGCGAGGTGATGATCGAGGCGATGCTGGCGAGCGCGCTGCGCTCGGCCGAGCTGGCCGAGGAGTGCGGGCTGGCGCACGACCGCATCCTCCTGTCGGCGAAGGTTTCGGGTGTGCAGGACCTGGTCGACGTGTATCAGCGGCTGGCGCGGCGCTCTGACTATCCGCTGCACCTGGGGCTTACCGAGGCCGGGATGGGCGCGAAGGGCATCATCGCGAGCACGGCAGGTTTGTCGATTCTCTTGCAGGAGGGCATCGGCGACACGATCCGGGTGTCCCTCACGCCGCGGCCGGGCGGAGACCGGACCGAAGAGGTGCAGGTGGCGCAGCAGGTGCTGCAATCCCTGGGTCTCAGGAGCTTCAACCCACAAGTGTCGGCGTGTCCGGGCTGCGGCCGCACCACCTCGACCTTCTTCCAGGAGATGGCCGAGGACATCCAGACCCATCTAAAGGAACAGATGGCCGCTTGGCGCGAGCGCTTTCCGGGCGTGGAGGCGCTGCGCGTGGCGGTCATGGGGTGCGTCGTGAACGGCCCCGGTGAATCGAAGCACGCCGACATCGGCATCTCGTTGCCCGGCACGTTCGAGGAGCCCAAGGCTCCCGTATACGTGGACGGCAAGCTCAAAGTCACGCTCAAGGGCGACTCGATCGTGGCCGACTTCCTGAAGATCCTCGAGGAGTACGTCGAGACTCGCTACGGGGCCTCACGCCCTGTCCCGGGCGACCTCGTCTCACGTTAAGCAATCCGGGTCCCCAGGGGCACCTCGCGCTCCGGGTGCACCAGCACGATGTCCCCGTCTCCCAGCACGACGCCGAGCGTCAGGACTTCGGAGAAGAAGTTCGCGATCTGGCGTGGCGGGAAGTTCACGACCGCCAACACCAGCTTACCCACGAGCTCGGCCTTGTCGTAGTACTTGGTGATTTGCGCGCTCGAGCTCTTCACGCCGAGCTCTCCGAAATCGATGCGCAGCTTGTACGCGGGCTTTCGCGCCTTGGGGAAGTCTTCGACGTCGACGATCCGACCCACTCGGATGTCGACCTTGGCGAAGTCATCCCACGTGATGGTGGACATGCAGCAATCTCCTGCTCCTCGATCCGGGCCGCAACGCGGGGCTTGGCACTCCAGTCGACACCCCCACTCGGCGTCACCGTCCGTGGCGCGACGGCGACAAATGTGGAAGAAAATGCGGAGCGGATTTCCAACACCACGCAGGCGACCGGCCTCACGGTGATCCGGATCATGTATGGCGTTTCGGCTCCAAGATTACAAAAAGAGGAGCCGCTTTGTCGTAATTGTCGCCGCAGGGCCACGACCCACCTCGTCTCCTCGCGACGGACGAGGTACGGAATGTGCGGCGCCACGCCGTCGAAAACAGGCGCGAGAGTGTAGACCCATGCGCAAGAAAAAGGATTGGAAGCCGTCCGCGACATGCATCGCGGCATTCTCGGTATTCTCGGCGGTGTGCGTGCTCGGCGCCGCGTGCCACTT
>Ga0066679_10001220_pt1 | contig 10072 bp, 9 predicted proteins | sample GraSoiAngelo_128_FD_62298 | JGI IMG/M metagenome (GOLD analysis project Ga0066679, IMG submission 62298) | Grasslands soil microbial communities from the Angelo Coastal Reserve, California, USA - 14_0927_12_20cm | ecosystem: Environmental > Terrestrial > Soil > Grasslands | place: USA... | reverse complement strand
GGGCTGGTCTGGCACATATTGCATCCGCCTGCCGCGGATGTTGCCTTGCCTAAGGCCGCGGGCGAGCTACAACTTGAAGCCAATAACAAGGCCCACATCCAAGGGTAACCAAGGGATAATCCAGCCATGTCCAACGCAAAGATCCAGCCGGTCCTCGATCATATCGACACCGATTTCGACAACAGCCTCGAGCGGTTGTTTGCGCTGTTGCGGATCAAGTCGATCTCGGCCGATCCGGCCTTCGCTGGCGATTGCAAGACGGCCGCCGATCATCTCGCGAAAGATATCGCGACGCTCGGCTTCAAGGCCGAGGTGAGGCCGACGGCGGGACATCCCGCGATCGTCGCCAAGAACAATGGCAGTACCAATGGCGGCGCCGGCGGCCGTCCGCACGTGCTGTTCTATGGGCACTACGACGTGCAGCCGGTCGATCCCTTGAATCTCTGGCATCGCCCGCCGTTCGAGCCTGTTGTCACCGACCACGCCGACGGCCGCAAGATCATCGTGGCGCGCGGGGCGGAGGACGACAAGGGGCAGTTGATGACCTTCGTCGAGGCCTGCCGCGCCTGGAAGAAGGTGACGGGATCGCTGCCGGTCGACATCACCATCGTCATCGAGGGTGAGGAGGAAATCGGATCGAAGAATTTCGTGCCGTTCCTGGAAGCGAACAAGGACGACCTCAAGGCCGACTTCGCGCTGGTTTGCGACACCGGCATGTGGGACCAGAACACGCCGGCGATCACCACCTCGCTGCGCGGACTGGTCTATGACGAGGTCAAGATCAAGGCCGCCAATCGTGACCTGCATTCCGGCATCTTCGGCGGCGGCGCGCGCAACCCGATCCGGGTGCTGACCAATATTCTCGGCGGCCTGCACGACGAGAACGGCCACATCACGATTCCCGGATTCTACGACGGCGTGAAGGACCTGCCGCCGGACATCCTGGCGCAGTGGAAGAACCTCAATCTCACGCCGGAGTCGTTCCTGAAACCGATCGGCCTCTCGATTCCTGCGGGCGAGAAGGACCGCCTCTTGATCGAACAGGTCTCCTCGCGTCCGACCTGCGACATCAACGGCATCATCGGCGGTTATACCGGCGAGGGCTCCAAGACCGTGATCCCGGCGGAGGCTTCAGCAAAAGTGTCGTTCCGCCTGGTGGAGGGACAGAACCCGGCAAAGATACGCAGCGCTTTCCGCGACTATGTCCAAGCGCGCGTGCCCGCCGATTGCAAGGCCGAGTTCACCGACCACTCCAACGCGCCGGCAATCGCGCTCGACTGGAACATGAAGCCGCTGGCGGCGGCCAAGCGCGCGCTGACGGACGAGTGGGGCAAGGAGGCGCTTCTGATCGGCTCGGGTGCCTCGATCCCGATCGTGGCGGATTTCAAGCGCACGCTCGGCCTCGACACGGTGCTGGTCGGCTTCGGCCTCGACGACGACAATATCCATTCGCCGAACGAGAAGTACGACCTCAAGAGCTACCACAAGGGCATCCGCTCCTGGGCGCGGATCTTGGGCGCGTTCGCGGAGGCGAAGTAGCGGCGCAGGATGGGTAGAGCGCAGCGGGTAGGGTGGGCAAAGGCGCTTTGCGCCGTGCCCACCATCTATCCGCGACCGTTGCTTTGAATGGTGGGCACGCTTCCGCCTTCGCTCGTTGAGCTACGGCGGACGTGGTCGCTTTGCCCACCCTACTCGACCGATTTGCCCGGATCGGCAAAATCAGCTGAACTTCGCGCGCTCGCCGGCATGATAAGCGCGAAATCGCGTGCGCCAAAACGCGAATTTCATGAACCCGTATTTGGACGCCGTCATTGCGAGGAGCGCTTGCGACGAAGCAATCCATGGCTCATCATTTGCCGCTCGATCGATTGCTTCGCGGAGCCTGTCATGGGCGCGCATTCGCGCGACCCGTTGGCTCGCAATGACGGTGTTGGATGGGCGAGCTGTTTTAAATTTTGAATCTGAAGTGCGTTGGTGGCAGAGTTAGCGGCAAGATTGCTCAAGAGGGACACACACATGAAGGCACGAACACGCGCCCTGTTTGGCGCGCTCGCGTTATCGGCGGCGTCGGTCGGCGGTCTGGCGCCAGCGTTGGCCGCCCGCTGCGGCGGCGATTTCGGCAGCTTCGTCTCGAGCATGTCGGCGGAGGCGCAGGCGGCCGGCATCTCGCCGAACGTGGTGAGTGCCGCGCTCGGCGGCGTGCAGCAGGATCCCGCCGTGCTGTCGTTCGACCGCCGCCAGCACGGCACCTTCAGGAAGACCTTCGAGCAATATGTCTCGACCCGCGTCGGGCCTGGCCGCATCAATGGCGGCCGCGCCATGCTGCAGCGTCACGCCGCGCTGTTGTCGAGCATCGAGCAGCGCTTTGGCGTGCCGCGCCAGATCCTGGTCGCGATCTGGGGGCTCGAGACCGATTTCGGCAAGGGCGACATGGGTAAGCTTCCGGTGTTCCGCGTGCTCGCGACCTTGGCGCATGATTGCCGCCGCACCGAACTGTTCCAGAGCGAGCTGTTGGCGGCGCTCAGAATCGCGCAGCGCGGCGATCTTCGCATCAGCGACATGATCGGCGCCTATGCCGGCGAGATCGGCCAGACGCAATTCCTGCCGTCGTCCTACATCAAATACGGCGTCGATTTCGACGGCGACGGCCGCGTCGATCTGCGTCACAGCGTGGCGGACGTGCTCGCCTCCACCGCCAATCTCCTGCACACCAACGGCTTCAAGATGGGCGCGTCGTACGAGGAGGGCAGCGCCAATTTCGAGGCGATGCGCGAGTGGAATCACGCCACCATCTATCGCAAGACCATCGGCTATTTCGCCGATCAACTGGTCGGGCGGTGAGGGCATTAGCCGTCATTCCGGGGCGCGCGCGTCAGCGCGAACCCGGAATCTCGCGCCACAATCTCGAGATTCCGGGTTCGCTCATTTTATTCGCGCCCCGGAATGACGGCGGTTATTTTCCCGCCTCCGCCGCGGCTTTCTCGATCCGGCGCGCCAGCACCGGCCAATAGGTCGCGGGCCGAAAGCGCTGCAAGAGATCCATCATTCGCGCGTCATGGCCGATCAGAATGCGCGGCTGGTTCTTCTCGATGCCTTTGATGATCCGCAGCGCGGCGGCGGCCGGCGTGGTCTTGGCCACCGCGTCAAAGCGCTCGATCGATTGCGCGCGGCGCGCATTGTCGGTCACGGCGGTGCCAGTGCGGGAATTGCGCGCGATGTTGGTCGCGACACCGCCGGGATGCACCACGCTCAGCCGGATCGGGCTTCCCGCCATCTGCAACTCGTGGCGCAAACTTTCCGAAAAGCCGCGCACCGCGAATTTCGCCGCCGCATACGCCGTCTGGCCCGGCGGCGCGACGATGCCGAAGATCGAGGAAAGGTTGACGATGTGCGCCTCGGATTGGCGCGCGAGATGGGTCAGGAACGCGCGGGTCGAATGCACCACGCCCCAGAAATTGATGTTGAAGAGCCAGTCCATCTGCGCTTGGTCGATTTCGTTGAACTGGCCGAGCAGGGCCACGCCGGCATTGTTGATGACGATGTTGAGCGCGGGATGCGCGGAGGTCGCGGCCTGCGCAAAGTCGGCGATCTGCCCGGGATCTGACACATCGACGCGGTGCAGCGTAACCTTGCGCTGCAACGTTGTGGCGATCTCGGCGGCAACCGCCTGCAAGCCGGCCTCGTCGCGATCGGCTAGCGCCAGGTCGCAGCCGCGCAGCGCGAGTTCCAACGCCAGCGCGCGGCCGATGCCGCTCGCGGCTCCCGTCACCACAGCGGCGGCACCCTTGATCGCGGTCATATCGGCTCCATACTGATGAAAAATCGCGCAGAAAGCGCTGTTTTCCGAGTTTCTCGCGGATTCTCCGAATTTGTAATGTTCGACGCCCACAATTCTATGTCGGGTACCGAACAATTCGGCAGTCTGGTTCTTATCCTAGCTACGGTTCTGAACGAAACGCCATCTGTAAGGGAGACGAACCGTGGCCCAATCAAAACCCTTCCGTGCCGCCGCCCTCATCGTCGAGGATGATCCCTTGCAACGTGAGATGATCTCCCTGTTGCTCGAGGAGAGCGATTACGACGTCATTCAATGCGAGAGCGCGGAGGCTGCCGAACTGGTGCTGGCGAAGAGCGGCGGCGCCCTGTTCCTGCTGATCACCGACGTCAATCTTGCAGGTCCCATGGATGGCGTCGAGCTTGCCTTTATCGCGAGGCAGAACCATCCGAAGCTCGATGTCGTCGTCACCTCGGGCCAGCCGCTCGAACACTCGCTTCCCGAGGGCGCAAAATTCTGGTCGAAGCCATGGGCGCCGCTCGACATCCTGCGCGAGGCGGAACTGGCGCAGGCGATCGGCCGCGCGGCGTGAGGCGCTTTCGCGGCATGGGGCGACGTGATATCAGCGCACCCCATGTCGCTCTCATTCCTGCTGACGTCGCTGATCGTGGTCGCCTCGCCTGGCACCGGCGTGCTCTATACGCTGGGCGCTGCGCTGACGAAGGGGTCGCGTGCCAGCATCGCTGCGGCGTTCGGCTGCACGCTCGGCATCCTGCCGCATCTTGCGGCCGCGATGCTCGGGCTTGCCGCGGTGCTGCACGCCAGCGCGCTGGCGTTCGCAGCGCTGAAATGGTGCGGCGTGATCTATCTGCTCTATATGGCGTGGCAGACCTTGCATGAACAAGGCGCGCTTGCGATCGACACCGGCGTTCAAGCGCGATCGAACCGGAGGGTGATCGCCACCGGCATTTTGGTCAACATCCTCAATCCAAAACTGTCGATCTTTTTCCTGGCGTTCCTGCCGCAATTCATCGCGGCCGACGAGGTTCATCCGTTGGCTCGGATGATTGAGCTGGGTGGCATCTTCATGGCGATGACGCTTGCGGTGTTCGTGCTGTACGGCCTGTTCGCAGGCGGCGTCCGCGACCGCGTGATTTCGAAGCCGAAGGTGATGAGCTGGCTGCGCCGCGGCTTCGCCGGCGGATTTGCCGTGCTCGGCGCGAAGCTGGCGTTCGCGGAGCGCTAGCGGTTATCGCCGGAATCAAAAAGGCGGGCCAGTGCCCGCCATTTTCGAAAACCGCTCCTCCGGGTGCCCGGGCGGAGCGAGGCTCCACCCGGGCCTGAAGAAGAACTACTTCTTCTTCTTGGCCTTGGACTTCTTCGCCTTCTTGGCCTTTTTCGCTTTCTTAGCCATAGCATCCTCTCAAGGTTTAATGGATTGAAACGCGACACGAGGCATGCTCGGCGGAGGGCCAGCCTCGCAATATCCTCAAGCGTGAACTCAGCAGATTCGTGGCGCGCTGCCTCGCGCTGTCACGCCGGTGTCATTGCGTTATCCACAGTTGTTATGCGTTTTGACGCTGTTTTCCGCGAAAATGTCGCGCATCGCAGCCGACGTGAAGCGAACCGGCGCATCTCGGCTCGCAAAAAAGCGATCGCGTCACCGTCCGTGCGGTCATGCTTAACGGCTCACCAACGCCATCTTCATCAATTCAAAACCACGGCGCGAGTGAACCGCTCGAGGTTGAGAGTACGTTAAGTGGCGCCGATACATCCTGCCTCTCAAAGAAAAGGGGAATGGTCCAGGGGCGGCTGTTCGACAATAGAGGGGACGGGACCATTCGTGTCCCGCAAAGGCAGCGATGCTGAGCGTTCCGACACTGTGGACCGTATTCGTCGTCAATTTTCTCGCGGTAGGCCTGATCTGGGCCTACGTCATGCGCAGCTACCCCAATCTGGAAGCCGCACGGTTCTGGACCGCGTCCTGCTTCACCGCGGCGCTGGGCGCGGTGCTGGCGATGCTGCGCGTCGTGGCTGCAGGCTCGCTGCTGCCGCTGCTCACTGGCGGCGTCGTCATGATCTTCGCCGCCTGCCTCGCCGCCATGGGCATCAAGCGGTTCTATGGAAAGCCGGTCTCCTGGCGCGCGACCTTCCTGATCACGGGTTTGAGTGCCGCCGGTCTTATCTTCTTCATCGCCTTCCATGACAGCGTGTCGATGCGGGTTCTGGTCTATTCGGTGGGCCAGTCGCTGCCGTTCGCGCTGACACTGAAACTGTTGCTGTCGCCGCAGCAGGGCCACGTCAATCCGGGCGCGCGTCTTGCCGGCGTCGTCGCGGCGTTGATCATCGCCATCCAGGCCGCGAGGGCGGCCGGCAATGTCTTCGGCGTCGACTTCTCGTTCACGCAAGGAGGTCTCGCGCAGGCGGTGGTGACGCTGGCGCTGATCTTCCTGTCGATGGCGTTCAATTTCGGCTTCCTGCTGATGGCAATGGACCGCCTGCGCAACGAGGTCGCGGACCTCGCGCTGCTCGACGATCTCACCGGCGTCGGCAACCGCCGCTATCTGCTGCAGCGCCTCACCGAAGAATGCGCGCGATCGGAGCGCAGCGGCGAGCCGTTCTCGCTGCTCGTGATCGATCTCGACGGCTTCAAGGCCGTGAACGACACCCATGGCCATGCCGCGGGCGATGCCTGCCTGCAGCATTTCACGCTGATGGCGCAGACCCGGCTGCGGCCCGCCGACATGCTGGCGCGCACCGGCGGCGACGAGTTCTGCATCGTGCTGCCGTCATCGACGCTGCGCGAGGGCGCGATGATCGCGCGGCGGGTGGTGGACGTGTGCCGCGACGATGCAGCGGCCGCTGCCGGCAACGACATCCCGATCGCGGTTTCGATCGGCGTCGCGCAGTGGAGCCGGGAGATGGGAACCTTCCCCGACCGGCTGATCGCTGCCGCCGACCACGCGCTCTATGCCGCCAAGAAGGAAGGCAAGAACCGTTACGCGGTCTATCAGCCGACGCCGCCGCTTGCGCCCAAGGGCAATGAGACGCCCGCCGCCGCGTTGCGCAAGCTCGCATAAATCATGTTATCCCAGTGGGTGCACTGGATCCGAAAACGATGATCTTCCGCCTGCTGGCGATCGCGCTCTGCGCCGTCGCGCTGCCTTTTCCAACCTCGGCGCAAACCCCCGACATCGCGGCCATCGCGAAATCATCAGGCACGCCGGATATTCCGGGCTTGAAGGTGGTGTGGCTCGCGCCATGGGGCGACGTCGCCAAGGCTCATCCCTGGCGCAACATCATCGTGCACCAGACCGAGGGGCCGGCAGGCTCGGCACGCGGCGGCGCCGCCGAGCAGTTCAAGAATCCGACGCGGCGCGGCGTCATGGTCTGGGTCGAGACCGACGGCACCGTATACTGGGCCGTGGCGGAGAATCTCGTCCCCACCCATACCGATGGCGCCGATCGCAACGACAACAAATACATCGACAACAGCAAGACCTATCACCAGGTGAACAAGGATACCTCGGTCGGCGTGGAATTCGCCGGCAATTATCCCGACGTCACGCGCGGGCCGACCGAGGCGCAAATTCAAGCGTGGCGGATCCTGGTCAAGGTCCTGCGGGCGCGATACGGCATCCCGCTCGATCGCGTCTATGCGCATAACTGGATCGACTTCAAGGACGCGCGCTATTGCGAAGGCTGCGCGCTCGCCACCATGGCGCGGCAGTGGGGGGAGTAGGGTTGCACCGTGGGTATATCGATGGTCCCCGCCGATACCACGCGCCGCGTTCTGGATTAAAGACGTCGGTTCGGCTAGGGTGCTGACCATGAAAACCCAAACTATAGAAATCGATGACGACATCGCAACGGTGCTGAAGCAGCGAGCGCAGGAGCGTGGCGTGACCGTCCCGGAACTGGTAGCCGAGTTGGTGACGCTGGAGGCTGGTCCGGTCGGCGCCGATGCCGCCGATATCGCCGAATTGGATCGCCGCTGGAAGGCCTTCGAGGCGCAGGGTTCAGTCGCCGATAGTGAAGATGTCGTTCGGTGGCTGCAGACCTGGGGCACGCCGGCATTTCGGAACTGGCACAAGCGATGAAGCTCGAATGGTCGGATCAGGCTCTCGCCGACCTCGATCGATTTGTAGAATTTCTTAGCAGAGAACACCCATCGCTTGCTGCCGTTGTCGCCAGAGAGATCGTTGACAAGGCGCAAGTATTATCTTCTCACCCACAATTGGGACGACCGATTGCCGGTCGCGAAGAATACCGCCAGATCGTATTGGAGGTCGTGGGCGCATACGTCTTTCAATATCGCTTCGATGGTAAGCGTCTCGTGATGTTGCGGGTGTTTCATGGACGCGAAGCACGAAAGTGAATTGACGCCCCGCACGATCTTCAAATCGGCTGCACCATCCAGCGAAGCAGCCGGCTGATCGGGCTGGGCGGTCGACGCTCAGGTCCCCAACAAAAAAAGCCGGCGTTGCCGCCGGCTTCTTGTCTTGCTTCAATCCGCCAGAATTAATGTGCGGCTTCCAGCGCGGCAGCTTCCTGCCGCGCGATGGTGCCTTTCACCGCCGTCTGCACCTTCTCGAAGGCGCGAACCTCGATCTGCCGCACGCGTTCGCGCGACACGCCGAATTCGGCGGCGAGGTCTTCCAGTGTCATCGGCTCGTCCGCCAGGCGCCGCGCTTCGAAGATGCGGCGTTCGCGCGGGTTGAGCACGCCGATGGCGCCGTTCAGCGCCTCGCGGCGATGATCGAACTCCTCGTGCTCGGCCATGATGGCTTCCTGGTTGGGCGAGGTATCGACCAGCCAGTCCTGCCATTCGCCGGCCTCGCCGTCGTCGCGGATCGGCGCGTTGAGCGACGCGTCGCCGCCGAGGCGGCGGTTCATGTCGACCACGTCCTGATCCGTCACGCCGAGGCGCTTGGCGATCATCTTCACCTGGTCGGGGTGGAGATCACCCTCGTCCAGCGCGGAGATCTTGCTCTTGGCCTTGCGCAGGTTGAAGAACAGCTTCTTCTGGTTCGCGGTGGTGCCCATCTTCACGAGCGACCATGAACGCAGGATGTACTCTTGTATTGACGCCTTGATCCACCACATGGCGTAGGTGGCGAGACGAAAGCCCTTTTCGGGCTCGAACCGTTTCACCGCCTGCATCAGGCCGACATTGCCTTCCGAGACGACCTCGGAAATCGGCAAGCCGTAGCCGCGATAGCCCATGGCTATTTTGGCCACGAGCCGGAGATGGCTGGTGACGAGTTGATGTGCCGCGTCGCGATCGTCGTGCTCGCGCCAACGCTTGGCGAGCATGTATTCCTGCTGGGGCTCCAGCATCGGAAACTTGCGGATCTCGGCGAGGTATCTGGATAGACCGGATTCTCCGTTGAGAATCGGTAGACTAGCTGTGCGGGCCATGAGAGCGCCCTCCACTTTGGTTCAGGCCCCCGACAGCGGCGGGCCCGGCAGGCGGCTGCTGGGTTAAAGCCAGTCGCTCTGCGAATGTTCCGCGTTGGATGTTCAACGCAGCTGCAACATACACCAAAACCGGTGGAATAGGGAAGGATTACTGACGTCACGTCCCCGTGTGGCTGATATAACCTATTGACATAACAAGTATTTCCAAAGGCGCCTGCGTCATAGCGCCGCTCGCAGGGCCCCTTCGAGGAGAACCAAATCCTCCGGCAGAGGCGCCTCCCAGCGCAATAATTCCCCGGTTTTGGGGTGCTCCAACGCCAGGAGGTATGCATGTAGCGCCTGACGGCCGAGGGCCGCCAGCGCCGCCTGGCCCTTGGGCCCGAGCTGGCTCGCCTTGGTCTTGAAGTGCGGGCCATAGACGGCGTCGCCCAGCAGGGGATGGCCGATGTGGGCCAGATGCACGCGGATCTGATGGGTCCGCCCGGTCGCGAGCCGGCAGGCCAGCAATGCCGCGACCGGCTTGCCGTCGCGCCCCTGAAAGGTTTCCTGGATTTCCCAATGGGTGATGGCGTCGCGGCCGCCCTCGCGTACCGCCATCTTCTCGCGCGCATGGGGATGGCGGTCGATCGGCGCATCGACGGTGCCGCGTTGGCGGTTGGGAACGCCCCAGACGAAGGCGAGATAGCCGCGCGCCATCGGCAGGTAACGGCCATGGTCGGCGAATTGCGTGGTCAGCGACTGATGCGCGCGGTCGTTCTTGGCCACCACCATCAGCCCGGTCGTGTCCTTGTCGAGCCGGTGCACGATGCCGGGGCGGCGGACGCCGCCGATGCCGGAAAGGCTCGCGCCGCAATGGGCGATCAGCGCATTCACCAA
>Ga0066679_10001218_pt1 | contig 10076 bp, 7 predicted proteins | sample GraSoiAngelo_128_FD_62298 | JGI IMG/M metagenome (GOLD analysis project Ga0066679, IMG submission 62298) | Grasslands soil microbial communities from the Angelo Coastal Reserve, California, USA - 14_0927_12_20cm | ecosystem: Environmental > Terrestrial > Soil > Grasslands | place: USA... | reverse complement strand
TACGTATGTCGATAACTGTGCAGAAGCCATTGCCCTTGCTGGATTGAAAAAAGGAGTTGATGGCGAGGTCTTTAATGTGGTGGACGACGATCTTCCTTCCAGCAGGCAATTTTTGCGTCTGTACAAGCAGAATGTAAGACGCTTCAAGTCTATCTATGTTCCTCACATGTTGAGTTACGCGCTCTGCTGTCTGTGGGAAGGCTATGCCAAGTGGTCGGAAGGGCAACTAGAACCCGTCTTTAATCGCAGAGCATGGCACTCCTATTGGAAGAAGTCGCACTATAGCAATAAGAAACTAAAGACACAATTGGGGTGGACGCAGACGGTGCCGACATCGGAAGGATTCAGGCGATACTTCGAAGCATGCAGGAGCAGAATACAAAGTGCTTAAGGCTGCCATCGTGGGATGTGGGAAAATCGCAGACTCCCATGCCTCCCAGATTCAAAGGATCAAAGAGTGCGAGATTGTTGGGGTTTGTGACCGTGAACCGCTGATGGCGAAGCAGCTATACGAGAGGTTCACCGTTAAGCGATGCTTTAGCGATTTAACTGCTCTTCTGAGCGAGGCCAGGCCAGACGTGGTCCATATCACGACGCCACCACAAAGCCATTTCCATGTTGCAAAGCATTGTTTGGAATACGGATGTCACGTCTATATCGAGAAGCCGTTCACGATTAACGAGCAAGAGGCTCGAGAACTCATCGCTCTCGCGAACGAACGGGGACTCAAGGTGACCGCGGGGCACGATGATCAATTCAGGCATGCTGCGCGGCGAATGCGCACGCTTGTGCAAAGTGGTTTTCTAGGTGACGGACCGGTGCACATGGAGAGCTATTACTGTTATGAGATCGGACAGTCCGGGTATGCCAGAGCACTTCTTGGTGATAGGCAGCATTGGGTGCGCAGGCTGCCGGGGAAATTGCTCCACAATATTATTAGCCACGGTATCGCCAGAATTGCGGAATTCCTGACGGGTGAATCGCTTCAAGTGATGGCGTACGGCTTCGTCAGCCCATTTCTGAAAGGCTTAGGCGAAACTGAAATCATCGATGAACTGAGAGTCATTCTTTGTGAAAGGGAACGCACCACTGCCTATTTTACTTTCTCTTCGCAAATGCGGCCAGCACTCCACCAGTTTCGCATTTATGGCACCAAGAACGGACTCGCTTTAGATCAGGATCAGGAGACGCTCATCAAACTTCGTGGTATGAGATACAAAAGTTATCTCGAAAGATTCCTGCCGTCCACGATGTTTGCAAAGCAATACATCGGAAACCTTACGACAAATGTACGATCTTTTCTGGGACGGGACTTCCAAATGAAGTCCGGTATGAAGTATTTGATTGAGTCTTTCTACCGGTCGATCAGGGAGGGCACACCCGTGCCCGTACCGTACCGCGAGATTCTTCTAACTGCCAAAATCATGGACTCTATCTTCGTTCAACTTGAAGAGAAGCGGTCACGCGTGCAAGCACAAAGCCAAATGACCATGCATTCCGCTCTCGTCGGCTGACACTCGGAGAGACGCTCATCTACTTGCTTCAAGGTTCCACGCAAACGCGTCCAATGTGATAGTTGCTTCCGTCTCCTGGTTTACGAAATCAGGACCACGTGACGCTCCTCTTCAGGGCGCTGAGGCGTGCAAGACAATGGAGGGCCCTTATGAAAATACGCGATAGAGAGATCCAAATCCAGGGACGGCTGATCAGGATCGCGCGCCTCGACGCAGACAAATATCAGTTCCTTAGTGATCCGCAGCCAGTGCTTGATGAACTGCGGAGGTCAGGAACCCGGATCGATCTCTTTACGTTCATGCAAAAACTACCGGAAACGTCACCAAAATTCGGGTTTCCGATGGAGTGGGACAATCTTGCGGCGCTACCCATATCAACTTATGACAACTGGTGGTCGCAACAAATTGGCTTCAAGGCCCGGAACAAAGCTAAACAAGCTGAAAAGAAGGGTGTGACGCTTCAGGAGGCTCCGTTTGATGACGCCCTCGTACAAGGAATCTGGGAGATATATAACGAGTGCCCCGTCCGCCAGGGAAAGCGCTTCCACCACTATGGCAAGGACGTCGGGACGGTACGAAAAGAAGCTGCGACCTATCTCGATTGCAGCATCTTCATTGGCGCATTCCTCGGCGCAAAACTGATTGGTTTTGCCAAATTGACGTGGGACGAAACTCGAACACAGGCTGGCTTAATGCACATTGTGTCAATGGTCCAGCACCGGGACAAAGCTCCCACAAATGCGCTAATCGCTCAAGCTGTTCGATCCTGCGCCGAACGGAAAATCTCTTATCTCGTCTATTCGAACTTTGCTTATGGAAAAAAACAGCGAGACAGTCTTAGCGACTTCAAGGAACGCAATGGGTTCCAGCGCGTTGACTTGCCTCGTTACTACGTTCCATTGACTCGTGCCGGATGGATTGCCTTCCGACTGGGCTTGCACCGCAAGTTCCTTGACTACCTGCCGGAACCTGTGCTCGCACGGCTTCGCGAGTTCAGAAACTCTTGGAATAATCGTAGGTTCCAAATTGCGATAGGAGCTTCCTAGGAGATTTGGGCCATGCCGGGAATCGTTGGTCTTATCACGAGGATGCCACGGGAACGAGCCGAGCCGCAGTTGCTGCGGATGGTTGAGGCCATTCGACATGAGTCTTTTTACGAGAAGGGCACATGGGTGGATGACTCGCTCGGGGTGTACGTGGGGTGGACAGCTCGGAAGAATTCTTTTTCCAATGGAATGCCACTCACAAACGAAGAGCAGAGTGTCTCTCTCGTTTTCTCTGGCGAAGAGTACCCAGAACCCGGGATCTCCCACCGTCTCAAGCAATATGGGCATTCACTCGATCACCATGGCCCCTCATACCTCGTGCATCTTTACGAGGAAGATAAGAGCTTTCCGCTAATTCTGAACGGAATGTTTCACGGTCTCCTGACCGACCGTAGGCTTGGAACGACGACTCTATTCAATGATCGCTTTGGAATGCATCGGGTCTGTTATCACGAATCGAACGACGCGTTCTACTTCGCCGCGGAAGCCAAGGCTATTCTGGCTGTGCGCCCTGAGCTGCGGACACCGGACCATCGGGGTCTTGGCGAGTTCGTAGCCTGCAGCTGTGTCCTGGAGGACCGGACCATATTCAAAGGTATTGGGGTTCTTCCGGGCGGGTCGGCCTGGGTTTTCCGCAACGGCATCATCGAGCGGAAAGGCACGTATTTCAAACCCAAAGAGTGGGAAGAACAACCTCCTCTTGATCCAAGTTCTTACTATGCAGAACTCCGTAGTGTCTTCTCTCGAAACCTCCCTCGGTACTTCAATGGTGAGGAGCCCATCGGCATCGCGCTCACAGGCGGGTTAGACACCCGCGTTATCATGGCTTGGCGCAAGCCTGCTCCTCAATCGCTCCCGAGCTACACCTTTGGCGGGATGCTCCGCGAGTCTCAAGATGTTCAAGTGGCAAGACGGGTCGCAAAGATGTGCGAACAGTCCCACCAAGTGATGACTGCCGGACCGGAGTTCCTGGCACGCTTCCCACATTACGCCGAGCGCAGTATTTACCTGACCGAAGGAGGTGTTGATCTGTATCGTTCTTCCGACCTCTACTTCAGTGAGAGAGCCCGGAAAGTCGCCCCGACGAAAATAGTCGGAACTTATGGCAGTGAAGTGGTCCGCCGCACTGTGATGTTCAAGCCCCAGGAACCCTTAAAGCGGGTGTATCGTCCAGAGTTTCTTTCTTACGTTCACCGAGCCAAGGACGTTTACAGGTCACTGCGCGATGAGCACCCTGTCACTTTTATCGCTTTCCGACAATCCCCCCTGTATCACCACGGAATACTTGCTTTGGAGCAAAGTCAACTAACAGTGCGATCGCCATACCTTGACAACGATTTCGTTCGAACGGTGTTCCGCGCGCCAAACGATAATGAAGCGAGTAACGATGATATCCGCTTCCGTCTAATCCGCGACGGTAATCCGGCTCTCGGACAGATCCGGACCGACCGCGGCCTCGGCGGTAGCTCAGGGCGCCACGCCAGGGCCATTTCGCGTGGACTTCTCGAATTCACGTTTAAGGCGGAATACGCCTACGACTACGGTATGCCACAGTGGCTCGCGAGGGTTGATCATCTCTTGTCATCGTTGCATCTGGAACGCTTGTTCCTCGGTAGGCACAAATTGTGCCATTTCAGGATCTGGTATCGGGACGCCCTGTCTGACTACGTTCGAGAAATACTGCTCGATCCGCGGACCCTTTCCCGACCGTATATCCAGCGGAAAGGACTCGAAGCCGTGGTCCGCGGACATCTTAAAGGCAACCACAACTACACCAATGAGATCCATAAGCTGCTGAGTTTGGAACTACTTCAACGCCTCTTCTTCGACGCCTGATGACTATGCACTATCTGGTGCCAACTCCAATAAAGAGGGCATGAATGGGCCGAACGGTTGCCACCATAGTCTACGCCGTCGGAATTCTGGGGCTTTTCATTCTTGATCGCGACCGTAAGTCCAGAACATGCTCCATTGCCCTGTGGGTTCCTATCCTCTGGGTAGGGATCGCCAGTTCACGAATGGTGTCCCAGTGGTTGCAGCCGGGGTCTTTGAACGGCACACCCGATGTATACCTTGATGGGAGTCCTCTCGACCGACTCATCCTGAGCGTCCTGATGGCTCTAGGCTTTGTAGTGCTTGTTGTCCGAGGGCGACAAGTCCTGTCCCTGCTACGAGCAAACCGAGCGATCCTCGTGTTCTTCCTGTATTGCGCCGTGAGCAGCCTTTGGTCTGACTACCCTGAAGTGGCATTCAAGCGGTGGATCAAGGCCTCGGGTGATCTCGTAATGGTCCTGATTATCTTGACGGAATCAGACAGGTTGACAGCGCTCAAGCGGTCATTGGCGCGCCTAAGCTTTGTTCTGGTTCCTGTGTCCGTCTTGTTCATCAAGTATTACCCTGAGTTGGGGCGAGCCTACGGTCGTTGGGAAGGAGTCCAGTATTTCATAGGAGTTGCCGCAGACAAAAATATGCTCGGGAAGATCTGCTTGATTTTCGGACTGGCATCGGCGTGGCGCTTTCTAAATGAAATCATGGCCGAAAAGGAGACCCGCAAAACGGGTCCGCTGATTGCCCACGGCACCACTGCCTTTACGGCGCTTTGGCTCACATGGGAAGCTCATTCGCTGACCTCTCTTTCTTGCCTCCTCTTGGCAGTGGGTTTGATGACAGCGCTGAAACTTCCCATAGTGGCCCGCAAGCCCGCTCTCATTCATCTCCTCGTTGCATTTATGTTAGCTGCTTCCTCGTGCGTCTTGTTCAGCGACGCAGGTTCAGGCTTAGTGCAAACTCTGGGAAGGGACCCGACTCTGACCGGCCGGACAGAGGTTTGGAATCGCGTCCTCGGCATGTCTCCGAACGGTCTGTTAGGAACTGGTTTCGAGAGTTTTTGGTTAGGGCAACGGCTCCAACAGCTGTGGAGCATCTTTTGGTGGCACCCAAACGAAGCTCACAACGGCTACATCGAGATATTCCTGAACTTAGGATGGGTGGGAATTGCCCTCCTCACATTGATGTTGGTGACAGGCTACCGAAACGCTGTTAAGGCGTTCCAACAGAACGAGAACGCAGGCAATCTTCTCCTGGCATACTTCGTCACGGTCGTGGCCTACAGCCTAACCGAAGCAGGCTTCAGGATGATGAACCCTGTGTGGATCACCTGCCTCTTGTCGATAACCGCTATTCCCGAGGCTCGTGTTGTCGAAAATCGGCTCACTCTCGAAGCTGATGAAGTCCATCACATTGCAGTACTTGAACCACATGCTTCCCAATTTGTGACGACTCGCGCCGGGAGGGCGAATGAATCCTTTTGATGCAAGCGGCACGTTTGGACTGGAGCCGCAGGGCAGCGGGTTGCGGCACCTAGCGGTACGAGGCGCGGGGGTTTCTTTGCTTTCTCAAGCCTTTGCCTTTGTAATCCAGATGATTGCCATCATCGTCTTAGCCCGGCTGGTGACGCCAGCAGACTTTGGGCTGGTAGCCATGGTTACCACATTTAGTCTGTTACTCACAAGCTTCGGCCTAAATGGATTCACCGAAGCCATCCTCCAGCAAACTCAGATTGATTCCGGCCTGATCAGTAATTTGTTCTGGATCAATTTGTGGATCGGCATTGCTCTTACCGCAGGGTTCGCCGCCTCTGGCTCCTTGTTGGCACGGTTTTATGGCGATTCGCGTTTGCTGAACGTAACCATAGCCTTATCATCAACCATACTTTTGAGTAGCGTTTCAGTTATACATCTAGCCCTTCTAAAAAGAGCTATGCGCTTCTCTGCGGTCTCTGCCAATGACATGCTGGCTCGCGCCGTCTCCGTCGTCGCGTCCATTATGTTTGCATGGGCAGGTGGGGGGTACTGGGCACTAGTCGCAGGAGCTATCGCCCTGCCACTCACCGCAACAATTGGGGCTTGGCTCCAATGTAGGTGGATTCCAAATCTGCCTCGGCGAGTAGTTGGGACTGCTGCGATGGTAAGGTTCGCCATAACCGTTTACGGTCGATTCATGATCAATTACTCCTCAAGAAACCTAGATAATCTTTTGGTCGGATGGCGTTTCAACGCGCAGTCTCTCGGGTTTTACAAGAAGGCATACGATCTCTTCGTCTTACCTTCAAACCAGCTCTTATCTCCCATCTCGGCTGTTGTAATCTCCACGCTGAGCCGGTCCAATCGAGACCCGTTGCAGTTCAAGCGATATTTCGTTGGAACCCTCTCCGTTTCGGCGCTTGTAGGGATGGGGATCGGTGGTTGCCTCACCCTCGTTGCCAAGGACTTGATTCGTTTGCTGCTGGGTCCGGGGTGGGAAACGTCGGGTCGTATCTTCACGCTCTTCGGACCAGGGATCGGCGTCATGCTAATCTATTTAACGCTAGGCTGGATTCACCTCTCTATCGGAAGGGCAGACCGCTGGTTTCGCTGGACAGTTGTAGAGTTCGCGGTCACAGCGCTACTGTTTTTGCTAGCACTGCCTTGGGGACCGGAGGGCATCGCTCTCGCCTGGACAGCTTCCTTCTGGATTCTAACTCTTCCAGGACTCTGGTACGCCGGGAAGCCCATACAACTCGGCATCTCTCCTGTGGTCGCCGCCGTATGGAAGCACCTTGCTGCGTCGGCAATTGCTGGTTGCCTAACCTTGGCAGTTTTGCGAGCATCCCCCAACTTTCTAGTGGGGTCGGGTTCGCTTGAGGCACTCGGTCGTATCGTTATGACCTCTTTGGCGTTTGGAATTCTGTATCTCGGTGTCGTCATTCTGCTCCATCGGGGACGTGCCCCCATTTACCAGTTTCTAGGACTCCTAAAAGAGATGATACGATGGCGCAGGTCTCCAAAAGAGTCAGTAAATTTCGTCATGACGAAGGGCACTGGCGGCAGCGTAGTCCTCGCCATGGGGCCAGAAAAAACGGCCGAATGAAAGAAAGGGAAATCGCAATGGCAGGGATGACTCCATCTGTACAAACTCTCCGTGCGGTTTCTCGCACCCATGGCCAGGCCGAAAATGGTCTGCCCGATGAGATCGAAGCCGCACTGCTCACAGGTGGCTTCGACAGGCCTTATGCATTCGGTTTAGCTATGGCGCTGATCACACGGGGGGTAAGCCTCGATGTAATCGGCAGCGATGAGATCGACAGCCCCGAAATGCATTTCACTCCCAAGCTTCGCTTTCTCAATCTGCAGGGGAGTCGACGACAGGATGCTACTCTCGCCGAGAAAGCATCAAGGGTGTTGACCTACTATGTGCAACTCATTCGATATACTTCGACGGCCAAGCCCAAGATCTTCCATATCTTGTGGAACAACAAGTTGCGGTTTTTCGATCGAACCGTGCTGATGCTTTATTACAAGCTCTGCGGCAAGAAAATCGCATTCACGGCGCACAACATCAATGCTGGCAAGAGAGATTCAACCGACTCATTCCTCAATCGTTTGACCTTAAGGATCCAGTATGGGCTTACCGATCACATCTTCGTGCACACAGAAAAGATGAAGGCCGAACTCATCGAGGACTTCGGTGTCCGCGGAGGAGTGGTTACGGTCATCCCCTTTGGGATTAACAATTCTGTTCCAGACTCGGCTCTCACTTCTGAACAGGCGAAGCGCAGGCTCAATATCAAGCCGGGCGAGAAGACCATCTTGTTCTTTGGCAACATCGGGCCTTATAAAGGACTGGAATTCCTGGTGGCTGCATTTCAACGGCTCGTGGCTGAGCGTGAAGAATATCGGCTGATTATCGCTGGTAAGCCAAGGGGAGGGTCAGAAAAGTACTTGGAAGGGATTGATCTGGCTATCAGCCGCGACGTTGATCAAGGACGGATCGTCCGGAGGATCGAATACGTTCCTGACGAGGAGACGGAATTGTATTTTAAAGCCGCAGACGTCTTGGTGCTTCCCTATACACAGGTTTCCCAGAGTGGCGTGCTTTTTTTGGGATACAGTTTCGGCTTGCCCGTTATCGCAACCGACGTCGGGTGCTTGAGGGATGACATAGTTGAGGGCAGAACGGGCTTTTTGTGTAAGCCACGCGATCCACACAACTTAGCCAAAACCATCGAAGTGTATTTCGAGAGTGATCTTTTCAAGAACCTGAACACTCGGCGGCAGGAGATTAGGAATTATGCCGTCGGACGGCATTCGTGGGATGTTGTGGGTGAAGTGACTCGAAACGCATACGCTAAACTGCTGGGCAGGATCCGTTATGGAACCTCTTGTATCAATTCTCATCCCTGCGTTCAACGCGCAGGAATGGATCAGTGACACACTTCGATCTGCAGTGGCACAGACGTGGCCGCGAAAAGAGATCATCGTCGTTGATGACGGTTCCAGCGACGAGACTCTAGCGATTGCGCGGAGATTCTCCTGTGGAAACGTCTGCGTTATTACCCAAGAAAATCAGGGTGCGGCCGCTGCCAGAAACAAGGCTTTCTCTCTCTGCCAAGGGCAGTACATTCAGTGGCTGGATGCCGATGATCTTTTGGCTCCGGACAAGATTTCTAGGCAGATGGAAATCTTAGGCCAGTGCCTCAGCAAATGGACGCTTGCTTCCTCAGCTTGGGGACAATTTCTATATCGAGACCGCAGAGCGAAGTTTGTTCCGACTGCATTGTGGTGTGATTTGAGTCCCGCTGATTGGCTGGTGCGAAAGTTGGGACAGAATCTCCACATGCAGACCGCCACATGGCTTGTCAGCCGCGAGTTGAGCGAAGCCGCTGGTCCCTGGAACACCGCGCTGCTAGGAGACGATGATGGCGAGTACTTCTGCCGCATCCTACTGGCCTGCAACAGCATCCGATTCGTTCCGGAGGCCAGAGTCTATTATCGTGCGTCCGGGTCCAATAGCCTCAGTTATATAGGACGTTCAAATCGGAAAAGGGAAGCTCAGTGGCTTTCGATGCGTATGCATGTGGCATATCTTCGCTCGTTGGAAGACAGCGAAAGAGTTAGAGCAGCCTGTGTAAGGTACCTGCAAAACTGGCTGATTTTCTTCTACCCGGAAAGGCTGGACATTGTTCAGCAGGCGGAAGAGATGGCCAAGGCGCTGGGGGGGCAACTGCAGGCTCCGAGCCTGGGCTGGAAGTACTCTTGGATCAAAGCGCTTTTGGGCTGGCGCTTGGCCATGCATGCGCGATTTTTTCTGCCGTCTGTCCGATGGTCTTTGGCCCGTGTTTGGGACAAGGCTTTACTTTACGCGGAGGACAGATGTCAGGTATAGTTTCACTGCCAATTTAAGTAACGACATACTAACTCAGTGATTCCGGAATCGAAGTGTTTGAGCGAGAAAACAGCTGTTCTCCTGCTTTTGCGCAATAAGGAATTCCACCGTGCATGACATGCCTGACGCAGTGATCCTTTGCGGCGGCCAAGGTACGCGCATCCGCTCGGTGCTCGGGGATTGCCCAAAATCGATGGCGCGCATAGCGGGCCAGCCGTTTCTTGAGATCTTGCTCAATCAAGTTGAGACTGCGGGATGGCGTCGCGTGGTCCTGTGCTCTGGCTACGGACGGGAGGCACTTCGCCGCTATTTC
>Ga0066679_10001216_pt1 | contig 10079 bp, 12 predicted proteins | sample GraSoiAngelo_128_FD_62298 | JGI IMG/M metagenome (GOLD analysis project Ga0066679, IMG submission 62298) | Grasslands soil microbial communities from the Angelo Coastal Reserve, California, USA - 14_0927_12_20cm | ecosystem: Environmental > Terrestrial > Soil > Grasslands | place: USA... | reverse complement strand
CGCTCTTCCTGGAATTCGCTGACAGCGCGCTCAAGTTCGAGCTCCGGGCGTGGACGGATCGCTTCGACCGGTGGCTCGCGATCAAGAGCGACCTGAACGTTGCCGTATATGGCGCGCTGCAGGCCGCGGACATGAAGATTGCCATCCCTCAGCGCGAGGTGCGTCTGCGACCGACATGACGCGGGCGTCGGTCACTGTCCGACCAAAGTCCGATACCCGGCCCGCGACGCAGAAGGTCTAGTACGTATCGGGCACCAGGAAAGGAAACGCGCCATCAAGATCCGGTTCGCAGTGAGTATTGCGTGCGCCTTGCTACTGGCTGCGTCCTTCGTGAGCATGGCCGAGCCGGCGGACCATGGCCTGCCGCAAAAAGCGGTCGAGATCGCTCGCCCCTTCGGCTTCCCCATCACCAATTCGATGGTCGTCAGCTGGATCGTGGCGGCTGGCTTGATCGTGTTCGCCCGGGTCGCAACACGGAACATGAAGCGTGTTCCGGGCGGAGCGCAGAATCTCCTGGAATGGCTCGTCGAAGGTCTCTACGCGTTTCTGCAAAACATCATCGGCCCCCACCTGGTGAAACAGACGTTCTGGTTTTTTGCCACGGTTTTCATCTTCATTCTTGCCGCCAACTGGGTGGGCCTCATTCCGGGCGTCGGCACGATCGGATGGGGACATCCGACCGCCGATGGTTTCGCGGTCGATCAGCCGCTCTTCCGCGGGGCGAATGCTGACCTCAACCTGACGCTCGCCATGGCCCTGGTGTTCTTCGCGTGCTGGATCGTCTGGGCGCTCCAGGAAGTCGGTCCGGGCGGAGTGCTGAAGGAGTTGTTTGCACCCAAGGGCGAGAGCACCGGGTTCTTGAAGGTGCTGATGATCGTCGTGTTCTTCGCCGCCGGCTGTCTGGAGATCGTCTCCATTCTCTTTCGGCCGGTTTCACTGAGTTTTCGGCTCTACGGCAACATCTTTGCCGGGGAAAACATGCTGGAGACCATGTCCAGGGTCGTTCCCGCTCTCGGGTGGCTGCTGCCGATACCGTTTTATTTCATGGAACTGCTCGTGGGCTTGGTGCAGGCGCTGGTGTTCATGCTGTTGTGCGCTGTCTTTACTCTCCTCGTTTGTCAGCATGAGGAAAAAGGGAAAGAGGGGGTTCCATGACTGGCAGCCTACACGTTGGTCTGGCGGCGCTCGGCGCTGCCCTCGGTGTTGGTCTGATCGGGATGAAAGCGTCGGACGCAGTGGGACGTAACCCGGGCGCGGCGACGCAGATCCTGGTTCAGTCCATCCTGTCAATTGCCTTCGCCGAAGCGATCGTGTTCTACGCCCTGTTCCTGGTGAGATAGGCAGAATGCGTCCCGAGGGGATTCTCGCGACCTTCGGCGTGGACTGGTCTCATCTGCTCGCGCAGGTCGTCAGCTTCGGCATCGTTTGCGTGATCCTCTACCGGTTCGCCTATCGCCCCGTCCTCACGATGCTGGAAGTGCGGCGTCAACAAATCGCTCTGGGTCTGGCCAATGCCGAGCAGATCAAGGCCGAGCTGGCGCGGACCGAGGCCCAGCGGCAGGACGTGATGGTGCAGGCGAATGCGCAGGCGAACATCTTGATCGAGGAGGCCCGGGCCGCCGCCGCCCGGGTGCGGGAGCAGCAGACCCAGAAGGCCATCGCGGCCGCGGAACAGATCACGATCAACGCCCGCGAAGCCGCCGCCCGAGAACATGACCGCATGCTCGCCGAACTCAAGCGCGAGGTCGGCCGGCTGGTGGTGCAGGCGACCACCGCGGTGACCGGCAAGATTCTGACGTCAGAAGATCAGCGCAGGCTCGCCGAGGAAACCGCGAGGCGAGTTGCGGCATAGCCCATGAAGGTCAACAAACGGGCGAAACGCGACGCCAAGCAATTGTTCCACCTTTGCCTGGTGAACCGCTTGCTCGCCGAGAACCGCGTCCGGCACGTGGTGCAACGCGTTGTCACCGCTGGTCGCCGTGATGGCCCGGCGATCCTTTCACACTTTCGGCGGCTGCTGAGACTCGACCGGGCCCGCCATACGGCCATCATCGAGAGCGTCACGGTCGTGCCAGCGGATGTGCAGGCTGCCATCGAGGCGGGTCTCATGCGCCGCTACGGCCCGCACGTCACCACGACCTTCGCCTACCGCCCGGCGTTGATCGCCGGGGTGCGCATCCAGGTGGGCAGCGACGTGTATGACGGCAGCGTGCAGGCTCGGCTGACAGCGCTCGAAAAGAGTTTCTAAAAAGCGAGGGGCCATGAGCAACCTGTTGATGGAGATCGAAGCGCAAATCGCCGGCGCCAGAACCGCCGCCGCCAGGCAGAACGTCGGCAGCATCCGCGAGCTTGGCGACGGCGTCGCCAAGATCGAAGGTCTGACCGACGCCATGCTCAACGAGATGATCGACCTGGGCGACGGCGTGACCGGCCTGGTCTTGAATCTCGAAGAGACCGAGGTCGGCGTGATCATCCTCGGGGATTACACCCAGCTCAAGGAAGGCGACGAAGCCCGCACCACCGGCAAGCTTCTGCAAGTGCCCGTGGGCAAGAGTCTACTGGGACGCGTCGTGAACGTGCTGGGCCAACCCCTTGATGGCAAAGGGCCGATCAAGAGTGACATCTCGTATCCAGTCGAGAAGATCGCGCCCGGCATCATGCGCCGCCGGTCGGTCGACCAACCGGTGCAGACGGGCATCATGGCGATCGACGCGATGATTCCGATTGGCCGCGGCCAGCGCGAATTGATCATCGGCGATCGCGCGACCGGCAAGACGACCATCTGCATCGATACGATCATCAGCCAGGCCGAGCTCAACAAAGCCGCTGAGGCGGCCGGCGACTCATCGTACCGCCCCCTCTACTGTATTTACGTCGCGATCGGTCAGAAGCAGTCCACCGTTGCCCGGGTGATTGCGGTGCTCGAAGAAGCCGGCGCGATGCCATACAGCATCATCGTGTCATCGGCGGCCTCGGATTCGGCCGCCAATCAATATCTCGTGCCATTTGCCGGTGCGGCGATGGGCGAGTGGTTCATGGACAACGGCATGGACGCGCTGATCGTCTATGACGACCTCTCCAAGCACGCCGTGGCCTACCGGCAGGTGTCGCTCGTGTTGAAGCGGCCTTCGGGTCGCGAAGCCTATCCCGGTGACGTATTTTACCTGCACAGCCGGTTGCTCGAGCGCGCGGCGCGGGTCGGCGAGAAGTATGGCAACGGCTCGCTGACGGCCCTGCCCATCATCGAGACCCAAGCGGGCGACGTGTCGGCGTACGTACCGACCAACGTCATCTCGATCACCGACGGGCAGATTTATCTGGAAACGGACCTGTTTTATCAGGGCGTGCGTCCGGCGATTTCGGTCGGCCTGTCGGTCTCTCGCGTCGGCTCCGCGGCCCAACTCAAGGCCATGAAGCAGGTCGCCGGCCAGCTCAAGGGCGAGCTCGCGCAGTTCCGGGAGCTGGCGGCATTCGCGCAATTCGGCTCCGACCTCGACGCCAAGACGCAGGCGCAGATCGACCGTGGCAAGCGCATCATGGAGATTTTCAAACAGACGCAGTACCACCCCATTCCCGTCGAGGTCCAGGTGGCCGTCATCTGGGCGGTGCAAAACGGATACGTGGACCGAGTGCCGGTGCCGAGGGTCAGGGCCTTCCAATCCACATTCATGGATTTTCTGGTCACGCGGCACGTCGAGCTGCTCGCCACGATCAAACGGGAACACACGCTCAGCGACGCACTGAAGGCCGAGCTGAAGACCGTCGCCGACGCATTCACACAGACGTGGACATGAGCACCGGCACGGTGCGTGATGCCCAGCCCTCGTGACATTCGTCGGCGCATCAAGTCCGTCAGGAGCACCGCCCAGATCACCAGAGCGATGCAGATGGTGGCGGCCTCGAAGATGCGCAACGCCCAAGACGCCGCGCTGAGCACCCGCCCGTTCGGACACTTGCTGTATCGCATGCAACGTGCCGCGACGACTCACGCCTCTGACTTCACCCATCCGCTGCTGGAGACGCGCGAAGTCCGTAAACGCGCCGTGATCCTGTTCGGCACGGATAAAGGTCTGTGCGGGGCGCTCAACAGCAACCTGTTTCGCGCCGTCATGCAATTCGATCCCGCGACGACCGTGTTCATTGCCGCCGGGAAGCGGGCGGCCCAGTTCATCGCGCGCACCGACCGTCAATTGGCCGCGGAGTTCACGTTTGCGGACACGCCGCGGTTCGCCGAGGCCCGTCCGATGGTCGGTTTTGCCCGCGACCTCTTCTTGAAAGGCGACGTCGACCAGGTCCTGATCGTCGCGACGCGGTTCATCAACACGCTGGTCCAGGAACCCGCCGTGGTGGAGTTTCTGCCGATCGGCGAGATCAAAGGGCTGACGATCCCCGACACGGAATCCGACCGAGATCTCGCCGTCGCGACCGGCGAGGTTCTCTTCGAGTTCAGCGCAGAGACAGTGCTGGGGTATCTGTTCGGACATTACCTGAACATTTACGTGTACCGCGTCATGCTGGAGGCCAAGGCCAGCGAGCAAAGCGCCCGCATGGTGGCGATGCAGAACGCCACGGACAGCGCGGCCAGCCTCATCAAGGACCTGACGCTCGAATACAACAATTTGCGTCAGGGCAATATCACCAAGGAGCTCCTGGAAATCGCCGGCGGCCAACTGGGCAACGCCTAACGGACATGAACACAGGTGAACGATGAATAGAGGCACGATAGTTCAGGTCGTCGGTCCGGTGGTCGACGTCGAATTCCCGGGCACACTGCCGGGGATCTACCAGGCGCTGAAGGTCGAGTACAGAGTTCAGGACCAGCCCATCCAGCTGACGCTCGAAGTGCAGCAACATCTCGGCGACAAGTGCGTCCGGACCGTCTCCATGTCCGGCACCGAAGGTCTGAAGCGCGGCTACGAGGTCATCGATACCGGCGCGCCGATTTCGGTGCCCGTCGGCGAAGGCGTGATGGGACGAGTCTTCGATGTGTGCGGCAACCCGGTGGACGAGCGCGGGCCGGTCACCGCGGAGAAATACTATCGCATCCACCGCCCGCCACCCTCACTCGTGGACCAATCGACGTCTCCACAGGTGCTCGCCACCGGCATCAAGGTCATTGATTTGATCTGCCCCTTCCTGAAGGGCGGCAAGGTCGGCGCGTTTGGCGGGGCCGGTGTGGGCAAGACCGTCGTCATCATGGAGCTGATCAACAACATCGCGAAGCTCCACGGCGGCGTGTCGGTGTTCGCCGGCGTCGGCGAGCGCACCCGAGAAGGCAGCGATCTCTACAAGGAAATGTCCGAGGCGGGCGTGATCAGACAGGACAACCTCGGCGCCTCGAAGATTGCCCTTGTCTACGGTCAGATGAATGAGCCCCCCGGCGCTCGCCTGCGCGTCGCCCTGTCGGGCCTCGCCATCACCGAATACTTCCGCGACGAAAAGAATCAGGATGTGCTGTTGTTCATCGACAACATCTTCCGGTTCTCTCAGGCCGGCTCCGAAGTGTCCGCGCTGCTCGGCCGCACCGCCAGCGCCGTCGGATACCAACCGACCCTTGCCGCGGAGATGGGTGCGCTCCAGGAGCGCATCACCTCGACCAAGAAGGGCTCAATCACGTCGTTTCAGGCGGTGTACGTGCCAGCCGACGATCTGACCGACCCCGCACCCGCCACCACCTTCGCCCACCTGGACGCGACCATCGTCTTGGAACGCGCGATTGCCGAGCTGGGGATCTACCCGGCCGTGGATCCGCTCGCTTCGACCTCTCGTGCCCTCGCGCCCGAAATCGTCGGTCAAGAGCATTACGACGTCGCGCGGGGAGTACAGAAGGTCCTGCAGCGCTACAAGGATCTCCAAGACATCATCGCGATTCTCGGAATGGACGAGCTTTCGCCGGAGGACAAGCTCACGGTGCTGCGTGCCCGCAAGGTCCAACGCTTCCTGAGCCAGCCATTCAGCGTGGCGCAAGTGTTCACCGGGCGCGAGGGCAAGCAAGTCCCGGTGGCCGATACGGTGCGCGGCTTCCAGGAAATCCTGGAGGGTAAGCACGACGCGGTGGCGGAAGGGGACTTCTACATGAAGGGCGGGATCGATGAAGTCAAACCCAGTTGAGGGATCGGACGCGATATGGCCACCACCACGCTGAAGCTGGAGATCGTCACGCCGGCCGGCACGGTGTACTCCGAGGACGTGGAGATGGTCACCCTGCCCGGCGTGGCCGGCCAGATGGGGATCTATCCACGACACGTCTCGCTGATGACGCAACTGGTGCCGGGCGAAATGATCGTGCGCAAGGAGGGCCGTGATGTGTTCATCGCCACGGGCGAGGGACTCATCGAAGTCACCGGCCGACGCGTGGCCATCCTGACGGACCTCGCCATTCCGGCCGACCGCATCGACGAAATGAAGGCGGAGGAAGCGCGGCAGCGCGCCGAAGCCCGTCTGCGGGAAAAGCTCTCGGACGAAGAAATCGCATCGGTCAACGGTTCGCTCGCCCGCTCCCTGGCGCAATTGCGCGTCAAACGACGCCGCCAGATCTGATCCCGGGTCGCCGCGAGCGGGATCCCGCGAGCCGGGTCTGGGCCGAGCCTCGCCCAACGATCGTGTCCGCGCCGGCTTCCACGACGTCGAGGATCGGCGTCCCTCCCTATAGTGGCGGGTGACCTCACCGCCACGCTGTTCCATGGTCGTCGGCTGAGGCTGCTGCCGGCAGCTGGCGCGGAAAGGCTGGCCGCGCTCAGCTTGAGAAAGTCTCGCGGCCATGGCCGCCGCGCGGCCGCGCTCAGCGCTGGAACGAGTCCAGCGCTGAGTCTTTTAATCCATCTAGAGGCGCGAGGCCGGCGTTCTCAGGACCCCGGTGGCGGTGCCGACTGCACGTAGACCAGACCGTTCGTCCCATAGGCTTGCGTGTACCAGGTCGATCCGCATTTGGAATACGTGACCTCTCCAACGGGCACCGACGTCGGACTGGCGCACGGCGCAGCGGCGGGCGGCGGCGGTGTCGCCGCGGGGGTCGCGAACTGCGACGATGGCACGGCAGCTGCCGGCGGTGGGGCCGCAACCGCGGACGCCGCAGCAGCAGCGGTTCCGGCAACGAGCGCGCCGGTTGCCGCGACCGCGAGTCCTTTGCCCTCGTCCCAGTGCTCGTCCTCGTACATCTCCTGGCGGTTGGACTGCGCGCTCGAACGGGACTGCTGCCGACTCGCCTGCGCGCCGGCGCGCGAGTCCTGACGGGCCGCCTGGTTGTCGCCCGTGTCCCGAGCGCGGGTCTGCTGCGCTGGGGCGCCCGACGAGCGCGATGACAAGCCGCCGCTGGCGGCCGGGCCTTCGCGTGAGAACCCTCCGCCGGCGCTGCCGGCCGCGCGGCGGCCGCGCTCGGCTCCACGCTGAGCGTGGCCGTCGTTCGCGATCGTTCCGATGAGGCTCACAGTGAGCCCGGTGGCACAGACAATCGGCCAGAATCGACGTGTCATCACTTCACTCCCTTCTTTGCCGAAGCGCCGCCGGGGCGAGGCGCCGCCTGCGCCAGCGCGGTCGCAAAGGGAATCTTGCTCGTATTCGCCGGAGGCGTGAACGTGAACAGAGAGTCCGCAGGCCTTGCAGTCAGGTTCCAGGCGGAGAACTGAGCTCGAAACTCGGGCTGGCCCCGCGCGGCAGGATAGGTCAGCACGATGCGCTGGGGCAGCGGCTGCTCGCCGTCGCTGATCCATACCTGGAAGTTCACGCTGTCCGTCCGCCCGATGAGGTGGTGGGCGGGGCTTCCCAGGATCCCGGTCTTCTCCACGTATTCCACTGATCGAACCCTGCCATCGAGCTCAATTGCCGCGCGGCTCAAGAAGAGCGCGGCCAGCGGCAGGCGCATGCCGAGATCGCGGACGAAGTACACGAGGGTGTCGTCGACTCCGCCGGGCTGAGCGGCCCGGGCATATGCCCGACTCGACTCGTCGAAGGCGCTGATCTCCTTGCCGTCGAAGACGACCAGGGTGCGCGCCCCGCTGCTCTTTTCCGCCTCCATACGCAGGCGGTCCGGGCGACTGAGGGTGAGCGTGCGTATCTCGTTCCACTCGACCTTCTGCCCGGACGCCTGGACCGTGTCGTAGGCGCTATGCACGGTCACGCTCAATCGCGGTGTCTTGCCAATGAGGTCCGCCATCCTGAGGAGCAGCGCCCGCGCATCGGACGGCGACTGGCCGGGCGTCTGGGCGTCGGAGGGACCGACGGTCAACACGAACGCCGCGCACAGGAACGCCGCCACCCATACTTTCCAGCTCGTTTGCCTGCGCATCGTTCGAACTCCTTTCCAGAGAGGTCTCGATCTCCGTGGTCGCTGTCCGAGCGGACTCGCCCAGCGCACGCCTACAGCTATGTCATGGCCGCGCGCCGCAATCGATTGGACGTTCGTCGTATATCCGCGGATGTGCTCGCCTTGCAGTGATGGGCGAAACGCGTTGTTAGTTGCTCAGGCCCGCACTTCAGCGATATCCGCGCGATCAGCGCCACCCGCACACGAGATATCGGCCGCATGTCGGCCTCCTACTGCGCGCGCGATCGCTCAAACGTGGGGCGATTCTTGGGCGGCCGGCGAACAGCTCACAATGGACCTTGGGCCTAGTTCAACGGCCGTAAGTCGGACCAAGGTCCGATAGCGGCGGAACCTGTCCTTCGCCAAAACCCCATCCAGCAGACGAGCCGTTGATCCTTCGGCTCTGATCCGGTGACAATCGCCGTCCAATGATCGGCCTACTGCTCCACCTCGTTCGACTCTGCCCGTTCCTCTTCGGTGGCCACCGCCAACTCGCCCTCGAGAACCTCGCCCTGCGCCAGCAACTGGCCGTCTATAAAAGAACGGCGACCCGGCCGAAGCTCCGCAACGGCGATCGGCTCTTCTGGGCCTGGCTTTCCAGGGTGTGGACGAGCTGGAGGACGGCTCTCGTGATCGTGACTCCCGACACGGTACTTCACTGGCAGCGGCGCCGCTTCCGCGACTACTGGACCACGCTCTCAGGCCGGCCCACGGTGGGGCGGCCGCCCGTCCACGCGGAGATCAAAGCCCTGGTCGCCCAAATGGCCGCCGCGAACCCCTTGTGGGGCGCTCCTAGAATCCACGGCGAGCTCCTAAAGCTGGGAATTGCGGTGTCCGAGCGCACCGTCTCCCGCCTGATGCCCAAGCGGTCTGGACCACCGAGCGTTCCTGACCAACCACGTCCAGGACCTCGTCTCGATCGATTTCTTCGCCGTTCCCACCGTTCGCCTCCGCGTGCTCTTCGTCCTCGTGGTGCTCGCCCACCATCGGCGGCGAATTCTCCACTTCAACGTGACCGAACACCCCACGGCCGAATGGTCGGCGCAGCAAATCGTGGACGCCTTGCCGGACGACGCGACACCCGCTTATCTCCTCCGCGATCGGGACTCGGTCTACGGCGGTTCATTTCGGCAACGAGTGAAAAGCCTGCGGATCTGTGAGGTCCTGACGGCTGTCCGCAGTCCTTGGCAGAATCCGTTCGTGGGACGCCTCATCGGTTCAATACGACGCGAGTGTTTGGACCATGTCGTCGTCCTCAGCGAGAGTCACCTGCGCAGGATCCTGGTCCGCTACCTCGCCTACTATCACCGCGCCCGAACGCACCTGTCGCTGGACAAGGACGCTCCTGACCCGAGGCCGATTGCCTCCCCCGTGTTCGGTCGGATCGTCGAGATCCCTGAGGTCGGCGGGCTTCACCATCGATACGAACGGCGGGCGGCTTAGTAGTTTAGCTTCACGCACCGACTCCTCTCGCCGCCAACGCTCTACCCAAAGAGCCATCCTCCCCTCTCGGGCCGCCATGAGTCCCACCGGGCGAACACATTTTCCGAGGCCGGACCAATACTCGAACCACGCGCCCTCTACCGGAACAGCGAAACAACTGCTCGCCATCCCCCGATCTGCGCGGATGGCGGCCGACCGGAGTTGGACGCAACTTTTGGCGAAGGACAGGCCCGGGAGAAGGGCTCGCCTCGTCTACGAGTTCACTGGCGAGGCGTCGCTGTCGAAACTTTTCGCGGACTTAATTTTTGTAAGTCCGGTGGTGGCCCCAACGGGA
>Ga0066679_10001213_pt1 | contig 10082 bp, 10 predicted proteins | sample GraSoiAngelo_128_FD_62298 | JGI IMG/M metagenome (GOLD analysis project Ga0066679, IMG submission 62298) | Grasslands soil microbial communities from the Angelo Coastal Reserve, California, USA - 14_0927_12_20cm | ecosystem: Environmental > Terrestrial > Soil > Grasslands | place: USA... | reverse complement strand
ATGTGCGACGAAAATAAAATTAAGATTTTTTCTTGTCGATGTAGACCGCGGTTTCTAATCTGAAGCCGCTGGCAGGGCGAAAAGGGAGTGGATGTTAATAAGATGTGAACAGCTTCCGATAAAACTCCTACAAGCGAGAATGAGCGAGGCCTTAACCTTTCTACACCGACGACGCAAATCAGATGTCGATCTTGCCGCAACCCCGGCGTTGCGGAAGTGCGCGGGAAGCGTTTTTCCCTCGTGTTTAGGCATTTTAGGTATTTTTTCTGAGCGTTTCCCCTGCGCTGCAGGTGCAGTGGCGCCCAACCATCGGCGTCGTTTCGCTGACCAATTTCCCTCCGTAAGAGCCTTTGTGGCAATTGTGTAACGCTGTTAACAAGTCGCTATGAACGAGAATTGTACTCAATTGTGGCAGCGATTGTCCGCCGCTCTAAAGCCACAGGTCAGCGCCGATACATTCAAGCGCTGGTTTTCCGCCGTGGAATTGATCGACGCCACCGACAACTCGCTCACCTTCCGTGTTCCAAACAACATCTACCAATTTTGGATCGAGAGTAATCACATGGCTGCCTTGCAAGCGGCCATCGTCACCGCTTTTGGCGGCCCGCGCGAAGTAAGATTTTCTTCGCCGCCTGGAACTTTAGTCCAGGTGGCTGAGGACGCGGCTGCGTTGAAGGAGGTGGCCTCAGACTCGCCTCGCGACACGAAATCGGTCGGCAGCGCGCTCGGGCTCAATCCACGAAACACGTTCGAATCGTTTGTCGTCGGTCCTAACAACGAGATCGCGCATGCGGCCAGTCTGGCGGTCGCGCAGTTACCGGCCAGGACTTATAACCCGCTGTTTATTTACGGCGGCGTGGGCCTTGGCAAGACGCACCTCATGCAGGCGATCGGCCAATATGTGTGGGCGAAAAAGAAAGGTGCGAAGGTGATGTATCTGTCGAGCGAACTGTTCATCAACGAGTTCATTGACGCGATTCAACACAGCAATCTGGTGAAATTCCGAAAGCGTTATCGCCAGGCCGATCTGCTTTTGATCGACGACATTCAATTTCTCGGCGGCAAGGAACGCTCGCAGGAAGAATTCTTTCACACCTTCAACACGCTTTTTGACGGTCATAAACAGATCGTGCTCTCAAGCGACCGGCCCGCTTCGGAGATCGCAAACCTGGAGAAGCGGCTCGTTTCGCGCTTTGAATGGGGACTGACCGCCGAGCTTCAGCCACCGGACATCGAGACGCGCATGGCGATCTTGCGCAAGAAAGCGCGGACGATGCAGATCAAACTGCGCGATGATGTTTTCGAATTTCTCGCCAATCGCATTCGCACAAATGTGCGTCGTCTTGAAGGTGCGCTCATGCGCGTCGCCTCTTTTGCTTCACTCAGTGGAAAGGAGCTCACCCAGGAAGTCGTCGAACATCTGCTCAAGGACATTTTGCAGGAGGAAGCGCGGCATTCCGTCACGATCGAGCAAATTCAACGGCGCGTGGCCGAACATTTTGACGTGCGTCTGGCCGATATGACGAGCAAACGGCGCCCGGCCAATATTGCTTTTCCGCGGCAGGTCGCGATGTATCTGGCGCGCGAGCTCACGAAAGCGTCGCTCAACGAAATCGGCGACGCATTTGGCGGACGCGATCACGGCACCGTCCTTCATGCCTGCAAACTGGTAAAGAAGCGCATGCACGAGCAGGACAGCCTTCGTCAGACAATTTCTTTCATCGACAGTTCGTTGCAACGCTGAGTGGACTTGTCGATCTTAGCGCGGGAGAGTTTACGGTTGCCGAATAAAATCGGAAGCCTTACATCTTAAGCGCTCCTTGCCCTCATGAAATTCAGCGTCACGAAAGAAAAACTGCTCGAAGGTCTGCAACAAGTCCAAAACGTGGTCAGCACTCGAACCACGCTGCCGATTCTTTCCAACGTGCTCCTGCAAGCCAATGGCAACGAAGTTCATCTCACCACGACCGATCTTGATGTCGGTGTTCGCGGCAGTTTCGAAGCGCAGGTGGAAAAAGAGGGCGCGACCACGCTGCCGGCGCGCCGCCTCTTCAACATCATCCGCGAGCTGCCCTCGAGCGAAATCCAGTTCGATGTCGATGGAAAAAACACCGCGTCGATCCGGAGCGGTCAAAGTTTTTTCAAAATTCTGGGCTTGCCCGAGGAAGAATTTCCGCCGCTGCCGAAATTCGAAGGCGCCAAGGTCGTCACCATCCGGCAAAAGGATTTGCGCGACGGCTTGCGCAAAACTTCGTATGCCATTTCGACCGACGAAACCCGCTACGTGCTCAATGGCGTGCTTTTCAGCTTCAAGGAAAACAAGCTCACGCTCGTGGCGACGGACGGGCGGCGGCTCGCCATGCTCGACATCGAACTGGAATTCCCACGCAGCCACGAAGCCGACATCATTGTGCCGACAAAGGCGGTAACGGAGTTGCAGCGCTTGCTCGCCGAAGACGGCGAGGTGAAAGTGAGCATGGGCAGCGGCCAGATTGCGTTCGATCTCAACAACACGTTGCTCGTGTCCAAGTTGATCGAAGGCAACTACCCAAATTACAAGCAGGTCATCCCATCGGAAGCGAAAGAGCGCGTCACGCTCGAGCGCGAGACTTTCCTGAATTCGTTGCGGCGCGTTTCCCTGCTCGCAAGCGACAAGTCGAACTCGATCAAACTGAACTTCAGCAAAAACAACATCGAGATCACCGCCAACACCCCCGAGGTCGGCGAAGCCAAAGAATCGCTTCCCGTCGCTTACAAAGGTCGCGATCTTTCCATCGCTTTTAATCCGGAATTTTTAATGGCGCCATTGCGCAATCTGATCGAGGACGAAGTTTTTCTCGACTTGATCGACGAGATGAGCCCGGGCGTTTTGAAAATTCAGACGCCATTTCTGTATGTGCTGATGCCGATGCGCATCAGCGCGTGATCCAACGCGTCGCGCACTGGATCGAGATCGAGCTGACGCAAATCGCCCTCGGGCGCCCGAATCACGCGCACATTCTCATTTCTTGGCCCCCAAACTTCCGGATCTGTGGGACCGAACAGCAAAATGCAGTTTGCACCCGCCGCTGCGGCGAGGTGCGAGATTCCGCTGTCATGTCCGACAAAGATCGCATTTTTAAGAAGGGCTGCGACGTGCGGCAATGGTAAACCGTTGGCAAAGCGAACGCGTCGATTTGCCCAAATCGATTCGAGTCGCGCGACTTGGTCGTCTGCCTCGCCGCAAACAATCATGATTGATCCGCCAAAATCTTTCTGGCTGAGCAAGTGATTCCCGAGATCGATCCAATTTTCGAGCGGCCAATTTTTCTTTTCGCTCCCGCTGCCGGGATGAAAGGCGATGATTGGGCCCGCATCATCGCCGAGAAATTTCGCCGCAACATGTCGATCTTCACTCGAAGGATACAATTTGGCCGCGAAATCGCTGATTGGCGTTCCGATCTCTCGGATGGGGCGGGTTAGTTGTTCGGCCGCGTGCTCGCTATTCTCGATCTTCGCCGGGCCATGAATCAGATTTTCGACGCCGCACCGGCTCAGATTCATCTCAAAGATCCCATCGGGATCGTAAAGATAGCTGATGATCAAATCGAAACTTGCGAAATAATCGGCCAGATCCGCAGAAAGTTCCGAGTTCTTTGCGAAGAAGCTCGCGAGCGGTCCGTATTCGATCGAGCGGACGGCTTGCGCGTAAAACCGATGCTCCGCCAGAACAGCGATATTTTTGTAACCCAGGATCTCGATGTGCGCGTAAGGGTACGCGTCACGCAATGCCTTTAGCGTCGGCAACGTTAAAATAAAATCGCCAATCGCTCCGCCCCGGATCACGAGAATCCGTTTCATGTCTTTTGCTGTAGCGTTGCTCTATGAGCGCCGACCTATTGGAACGACGGTCATAGACCGCCGCCACAAATCTTCAGTATCGTAAAAACGCGAATGCGAGAATAGCGGCGCCATAGAGCAACGCGACGCCATGCATCAAGCGCCAGCGCCCAGTGCTGCGCGTGCTCCAGTTGATTTGATCGCGAAGCAAGTACGGGATCATGACCCAGAACAGCCCGGCGACAGTGAGCACGTAAGCGAACACCGTGATAAGCAAGCGGCTCGCTTCGCAGTGCAGAAACGCTGCGTCGAGCAGCGGTTCGGCCGCGAGCAAACAGAGGATTCCAAGCGCGCGCACAGGGAGAAATTCGTCAAGAAAACGCACGGCGAGCACGTACCCAATCGGCAATGCGATGAGCAGCGGTTTTCGAAAAGCGGAAAACTCTCCCATTTCCATCGTCGCCAGCAGCCAGAAGCTCCAGGCAAGATCGACAGTGAGCAGAACAACGCCGGCGACGCGGGAACGCGGAAATCGTTGTGCAACACCGGCGAGATCGGGTTTGAGCAGCCCGGGCAAACTGATCAAAATCAGAAACGCGCCCGTGATTATGCCGGCGAGTTGCAAAGAGAGGTGATAAATCATTCCGCGGTCGTTGTTAAACGGGCGTCAGGTTTGCACGACCGGCGTTCCATACAAGCTGAATCCATTCGCCTGTTGTACCCGGACAACGACGAGCTCTCCCACAAGCGTGTCGTTCCCTTCGAACACGACGATCTTGTTCGTCCGCGTGCGGCCCATCAATCGCGCCGGATTTGTTTTGCTCGGGCCTTCGCAGAGAACTTCGACATCGCGACTGACCAGGCGCTCGCCCGCGCGTCGTGCCGATTCATCCACGATCCGAAGCAAATCCTGATTGCGCGTTTGTTTGATGTGTTCGTCGATTTGATCGTCCATATCCGCTGCTGGAGTATCGCGCCGCGGTGAATAGCGAAAGATAAAGGCGTTGTCGAATTGGATTTGTTCGACAAGCTCGCGCGTTTGTTTGTAATCAGCCTCAGTTTCGCCTGGAAAACCGACAATCACATCGGTGGTAATCGCGATTCCATCGCGCGCTTGCCGGATGCGATTGACAAGATCGACATATTTCTCCGCCGTGTACGTCCGGTGCATTGCTTTGAGGATTTTATTGGAACCGGATTGCAGGGGCAGATGAACGTGCTCCGCCAGTTTGGACAAGCGGGCAATTGTACCGATGAGGTCGTCGCGGAACCCGATCGGATGTGGGGAAGTGAAGCGGAGTCGTTCAAGCCCGTCGATCTCGTGGACAGCTTCAAGTAATTGCACGAATGGACTTTTATTGTCGATCTTCGGAAACTCGTGGCGACCATAAAGATTAACGATTTGTCCGAGCAGCGTGACTTCTTTGACGCCGCGCGAAACGAGGTCGCGAATTTCGCGGACAATTTCTTCGATAGAACGGCTGCGCTCGGCACCACGTGTCTGCGGGACGATACAGAAAGTGCAGTGCATGTTGCACCCCTGCATGATCGAAACAAAAGCGGTCGCCTGCTTGGGAGCGAGTTGCTGGTCGCGGATTGTTTCCTGGGAGCCAGGCTCATCGCCAACATCGACGATCGAAAAGCGCGGATCGTCCATGCGACGGCATCCTTTTTCCTCTAAAACCTGTTCGACGTAATCCGCGACGCGATGGAACTTTTGGGTGCCAACGACAAGATCGACATGCGGCAAATTTTTGAGCAACGACTCGCCACGCGCCTGCGCCATACACCCAAGAAAACCGAACACGATTTCCGGCCGGCGTTTGGCGAGTTGTCCGAGCATGCCCATTTTCCCCAGCGCTTTTTGGTCGGCCATGTCGCGCACTGAGCAGGTGTTGAGGAGCACGACGTCGGCCTCCGCTTCGTTTGCGACCCGCTCATAGCCGCGCGTGACCAGCGAGTGAGCGACTTGTTCCGAGTCGCGCTCGTTCATCTGGCAACCGTAAGTTTTAATGAAAAATTTTGGCATGGACGGGCGAAAATAATACACGGCCGCGCGGTCTTCGCCATTATCGACTTTCCATCTTGTCGATCTTCTGGATTTAATCTCGAAAGCTTTCGGGAATGAAAGACGAAGTTCTAGCGATCGGAATTATTGGCGGCAGCGGCTTGTATCAAATGGAAGAGCTGCGCGATGCGACCGAGCATAAGATAGACACTCCATTTGGACCGCCTTCGGACTCGCTCATTGGCGGCCAGGTGAGTGGCCGGCAGGTTTATTTTTTGCCGCGGCACGCCCGTGGTCATCGGCTTCTACCGCACGAGTTGAATCATCGGGCGAACATTTACGCGCTGCGTTCGCTCAACGTGCGCTGGATCGTTTCCGTGACCGCAGTCGGGAGTCTCCAGGAAAAATATGCGCCGCGCGATGTTTTGCTCCCTTCGCAATTTTACGACCGCACCAGCCTCCGCCGCGAACACACTTTTTTTGGCGAGGGAATCGCGGCGCATATTTCCTTTGCTGAGCCGATCAGCACCAAGCTTCGCAATCTCATTGCCGACTTGGCGCGTTCTCTTGGCATTACGATTCACAATGGCGGCACTTATGTGAACATGGACGGGCCGGCCTTCTCGACTCGCGCCGAATCGGAGCGCAACCGTCGGAACGGCTTTGACGTTATCGGCATGACCAATCTGCCGGAAGCGAAACTGGCCCGCGAAGCGGAGATCGCGCTTGCCACCATGGCGATGATCACAGATTACGATTGCTGGAAGGTGGAAGAGGAACCGGTCTCCGCGCAGACCGTGATCGGCCATCTCATGGCGAACGCCGAGACGGCGAAGAAGGTACTTGTCGATCTTATCCCGCGTCTGCCAATGGAGGCGAACTGGCCGGAACATTCCGCTCTCGATTCGGCCTTCGTGACGGAGCGCAGGCTTTGGCCTGCCGCAACTGTGAAGAAACTGGAACCGATTCTGGGGCGATTTCTCTAAAAACGGAAAAAATACTTGCCTTGCGCGCCGGCGCTCAACCTCGCCTTGCTTCCGGCATGCACTTCGCCATCAGCCTCTGCTCCAACGTCTGATGCCGGGCAAGTTCGGCCGCATTGTCGTTGCTCGCATTCAGACACGTGGCGATTTTGATTTTCATTCCTCGGAGTCCGCCCCCGCACGTCGGCGGTATCGTCTACTCCGTAATCGGACCGACGATTTCCCTCAGGCACTGAGCCGCGCGATCGCTTCGCATAACGCGCGGATTTGGTCCTCGTTGTGCGCGGCCGTTACGGTAATGCGCAATCGCGCCGATCCTTTCGCCACGGTCGGATAACGGATTGCAGGCACGAAGAATCCTTCTTTTTGCAGCGCGCACGCTAAATCGATCGCCGCTTGTTCTGCGCCTGTGACCCAAGGGAAAATTGCGCTGCTGACGCGATCAACAGTTCTATCTGGTCGATTCGGTGTTGCCGGACGAACCGGAAGAAGTTCCTGCATCAGCTTGATTCGTTGCCGAAGTAATAACCTGCGCTCTTCTCCGTCGGGCGAGGCGAGGAAATCGACGGCGGCCAAGGCGGCGGCTGCGATTGCGGGCGGGGGAGCTGTTGAATAGATAAACGAACGCGCGCGATTAATCAGCCATTCGATCAAGCTGCGCGAGCCGCAAATATAACCGCCGCTTACGCCGAGCGCTTTGCTCAGCGTCCCCATCTGGACATCGACATCTTTATTCAAGTTCTCCGCCGCGGCGAGTCCGCGACCGTTCGGCCCAATTACGCCGATGGCGTGGGCTTCATCGAGCAGTAAAAGCGCGCGGAAGCGTTTTTTCAGTTCAAGCAGCTCGCGCAATAGCGCGGCGTCTCCGTCCATCGAAAAAACAGACTCGGTCACGATGACAATGCGCTTGCCGGCATGTTCGCGTTGCGCCCATTCGAGATGACTCTCGAGCTTACCCAAATGATTATGTGGAAAAACCCGGATGATCGCGCCGCTCAATCTGGCGCCGTCGATGAGCGACGCATGACAAAGCTTGTCCAGCAACACAACATCGTCCTTCGCAACCAGCGCCGGCAATGTGCCGACCGCGGCGGCGTATCCGCTGCTAAAACTGAGCGCGGCCTGCGTTCCTTTCCATTTTGCAAGCGCAATTTCCAAACGCAGATGCGGGGACTGCGTTCCGCTGATCAACCGCGACGCGCCCGCGCCGACGCCAAATTCGGCGATAGCGGCAATCGCGGCTTCGCGCAATCGGGGATCGTTCGCCAGACCGAGATAATCATTGGAGGAAAAATTAATCAGCCGTTTGCCGACAAGATCGACAATTGGGCCCTGGGCGCTGCCGATTTCGCGAAGATGTCGATCTAACGCGCGCGCGCGCAGCGCTTCTAATTGCCGCGCAAAAATGTCTGCCATGAGCCGTGCGGCATTGCCGCGCTACATCCAAAGGCCCCAGGAAAGGAGTGCCGATGCGTCGCGCCATACGCCGGCTTTGCTGTCGCCGAGCACGACTACGATGACGTCGCGGCCTGGTCGCGAGCCGCTCGCGATCAAGCAGTGTCCCGCGGCTTCGGTGTAACCGGTTTTCATACCGTTGCAGTAGGGGAGCCGTTTTAAAACCTTGTTCGTGTTTTCGAGCTCGCGCGTGTGTCCGTTGGCATAGCGAAAAACAAGCTGCGGAAGGCAAACGATCGATCGGATGGTGGGATTGGCATAGGCGGCGCGGGCGATGATCGACAGATCGCGCGCGGTGGAATACTGACCGGGGACGGGCAAGCCGTTCGGGTTAACGAAATGCGAGCTGGTCGCACCGAGCTCGCGCGCCCGTTGATTCATTCGGTCGGCGAAGGCCGCGATGCTGCCGGCATTATCGCGCGCCAGACAACGCGCTACGTCATTCGGACTTTTTACGAGCAGCGCGCGCAGCAGATCGATTCGTTGGTAGGTCTCGCCGGGTTTAATGTTTAACTTCACCGGTTCGGCCATGGTATCGATCGCTTCCACGGTCACTTCTCGATCGAGATAGCCGCCTTCCGCGATGATCAAAGCGGTAAGTAATTTTTCTGTGCTCGCGGGCGGTCGCATCTGGTCTGGATTTTTTTCATACAAAACTTCTCCGCTGTGCGCATTGATCACAATGACCGAGCTGGCGCCGGTTGCCGGGACCACGCCCGGAACGGTCGGGATTTCGGTTGGTTCCGCACTTTCGCGAGGCTTCACCGTTGCGCGGTGGGTGCGCTTGGATTTTGACCGGTGCGGCACACCGGTTGGTTTGACGGCATCGGCATTTTCATCGTTGGATGGCGTCGCTGCCATGCAACAAAGGGCCAGCGCTGCTGCACAAAAAGGGATGAAGGGATGAAAACGGCGCTTCATGAGCGGGAAATTAGCGGCAAAGATTTATAAGGTGCAAGCAGATGCCCGGCCAGAATGCTTATGAACTTCGCCCGCGTTGGATTAATTCGATTTCGTAGCCTTCCGGCGCATCGATGAAGGCAATCGCATCTCCGCGCTCAGTTCGGTGCGGACCGTCGGAAAGCGGATAACCTTTGGCCGCCGCTTCTCGCGCGAATTTTTCCATGTCGTCCACTTCGAAGGCAAGATGCGTCAGGTCAGGCCCCACCACCACCGGTCCGCTTTGGTCGAACTTGCAGAGCTCAATTTCTTCTTCGCTGGCTGGCGCTTTCAAAAAAACAAGTTGCGAGCCGCGACCAGAAATGTGGCGGCGAATCTCCTCCAGGCCGAGGACGTCTTTATAGAACGCGACCGTCTTCTCCAGATCGGTCACGCGGTAACGAGTATGTAAGAGTTTTTTTACCATCGCGTATCTTATTGCCCTGTTCTCCGATTAAATTCAAACTGCTAGCGATGAAATTCGTAATCGCCGCCACCGGCGCGAGTGGAACGGTTTATCTTCAACGCCTGCTCGAGCAGATCGATTGCGCCGCGCACGAGATTCATCTCATCATGAGTGCTCATGCGGAGCAGGTCGCGACGCAGGAGCTGGATAATTTCAAAATTCCTTCGCGCGTCTCGCGACATCCTGAAAGCGATCTAAACGTGCCATTCGTGAGCGGTTCAGCCCACTTCGACGCGATGGTGATCGTCCCCTGCTCGATGGCAACGCTCGGGAGGATCGCTTCCGGCTCCAGCGACAGCGCTTTGTTGCGCGCGGCCGATGTTTTTTTGAAGGAGCGCCGCAAATTAATTCTCGTTCCGCGCGAAACGCCCTGGAATTTAATTCACGCGCGCAACGTCGTGACCTTGCTCGA
>Ga0066679_10001211_pt1 | contig 10089 bp, 6 predicted proteins | sample GraSoiAngelo_128_FD_62298 | JGI IMG/M metagenome (GOLD analysis project Ga0066679, IMG submission 62298) | Grasslands soil microbial communities from the Angelo Coastal Reserve, California, USA - 14_0927_12_20cm | ecosystem: Environmental > Terrestrial > Soil > Grasslands | place: USA... | reverse complement strand
TCCAGCGGCCGTTCAGCGCGACCGCGTCGATGTCGCGGGGGCGCGTGCCGGTCAGGCGGAGCACGGCGGCGATCGCCTCGGTCGGCATGCCCGCCCAGTTCTTGATCCGGCGCAGGCGCTCTTCCTGGATCGCGGCCCGGACCTGGCCGTCCTGGTAGAGGCAGGCGGCCGCCGTGTGGCCATCGTTGATCCCGAGAATCAGCATGGACAGTCTCCCCTCCTCGTGGTCACGTCGATTCGCACGTCAGGCGCGGCGGCGGACGAGCCGGGGAACTCCGGCCAGGCCGTCGTAGATCTGGAGCAGCCGGGGCCAGGACCCGGCCTCGCTCGGCGCCGAGACCGAACGCCGCGGGGCGTCGGCGAGCGCGAGCCGCAGCGCCTCGCTCAGCGCGTCGACGTCCCCGCGGCGGAACACGAGGACGCCCTCGGGCCGGAAGTCGGTGTCGCTGGCCACGACCGGCACGCCGAGGGCCAGCGCCTCGCGCACCGACGACGCATCGCCGTCGAAATACGTGGGGCGGACGAACACGTCGAGGCGACGCATGGCGGCCAGGACCGTCGCGTGCGGGAGCTGGCCGGCCTGCAGCAGATCTCCGGCCAGCGCGGCGTGCTCGAATCGCGCCGGGCCCATCAGCAGCAGTCCGAGTCGCGGATGCACCGTCCGCAGCCGGGCGGCGGCCTCGGCGATCAGCGGCAGCCCGTACTCGGGTCCGATCGAGGCCACGGCGCCGACGACCGGCGAGTGCTCGCGCAGGAACGTCTCCACGGCGTCGGGCAGCGTCGCGCCGACAGCGGGGCCGAGCCCGTAGAACCCCGAGACGACGACGATCTTGCGGGCGGGGATGCCGAGCGCCGCGATCGCGGCGCGGGAACGCTCGTTGCGGCAGATGATCGTGTTCGTCAGCGCCAGCGTCAGCCGCACGACCGCGCGCATCGCGCCCCGGCTCTGGCGGATCCAGTCCGGCGCCTGGCCGGAGCCGAGGCTCAGCGCCGTCTTGCGGCCGTTCAGCAGGCCGGCCGTCGCACAGGCCAGGGCGGCCAGCCAGCTGCTCGTGTTGTGGCCGCTCGTGTGCAGGTGGATCACCCACTGCGCGGCAGCGTGCCGGAGCAGCCGGCCGCCGAACTCGATCGGGGTGCGCGCGGGCAGGCATTCCGGGCGGCGCTCCCGGCGCGACTCCCCGATGTCGAGCACGCGGCAGCGGTGCGCCCCGCTGGCGTCGAGCAGGCCACGGAGCACCGAGACCTGGACCGACAGCCCGCCGTATGGTGGCGGGTAGTCGCCCACGATGAGGACGTTCGTGCGCTCGCGCATGATCAGTGGGTCGGCGCCGGCGGCGGGCTCGCGCGGTCGACGAACGCGCGGTGCCACACCTCGAGCACGAGCAGCATCCAGACCTCGTGGGCGAAGTCGCCGCGGCCTTCGCGGTGGGCGGTCCACAGCGTTCGGACGGCGTCGGGATCGAAGTACCCGCGCTCCCGCGCGCGACGCGAGCAGATCGTCTCCTCCACGTAGCCGGCCAGCTCGTGGCGCAGCCACCGGCCCATCGGCGACACGAAGCCGTGCTTGGGCCGGTCGAAGGCCTCCCGCGGGACCAAGGCCTCGACGATCGTTCGGAGCAGGACCTTGCCGGTGGCGCCCTGGAGCTTCCACGCCGGCGGCAGCGCGGCGACGAACTCGACCAGCTTGTGATCGAGGAGCGGCGCCCGCACCTCCAGCGAGTGCGCCATGCTCATGCGGTCGACCTTGACCAGGATGTCGTCGCAGAGGTACGTGGCGAGATCCACGCCGAGGATCCGGCTCACCGGATCGACGTCCTCGGCCCGGCGGAACGCCTGCCGGAACGGCGCCAGCGGATCGAGCGCGGCGGTTTCCGCGCGCAGCCAGGGGCTGTAGAGCCGGGCCTTCAGCTCGGGTGCCTCCGGCCTGAACAGGAACTTGCGGGCGCAGGCGTCCTCGGCCGCGAGGCCGACGTCCAGCAGCACGTTGCGGCCCTTCGTCCCGACCGGCAGCCACGCCGCGGCGCGGCCGACGGCGCGGCCGGCCGTGGCTCCGATCGCCCGCCGGATCCGGTGCTCGAGGGCCTCGACGCGGTGGCGGCCGTAACCGGCCAGCAGCTCGTCGCCGCCGTCGCCCGACAGCGCCACCGTGACGTGCTCGCGCGCGGCCATCGAGACGAAGTAGGTCGGCACCGCCGAGGAGTCGGCGAAGGGCTCGTCGAGATGCCACACCAGTCGTTCGATCAGCTCCGGCGACGGCGCCCGCACGACGCGCTCGTGATGCTCGCTGCCGATGTGGCGCGCCACCATGGCCGCATAGGGCAGCTCGCTGTAGCCGTCCTCCTCGAAGCCGATCGAGGTGGTGACGACGGGACGCTCGAGCAACCGGGCCATCGTGGCGACGACCGCGCTCGAATCCACGCCGCCGCTCAGGAAGGCGCCGACCGGCACGTCGCTCCGCAGCCGGATCCTCACGGCCTCGGTCAGGAGCTCCTGGAAACGAGCCGGCGCGTCGCGACGCGGGTCGGGCTCGGGCAGCGGCAGCTCCCAGTACCGCTCGACGTTGACCTCGTCGGGCGTGCAGACCAGCGTGTGGCCGGCCGGCAGCTTGCGCGCGCTCCGGAAGATGGAGGCCGGCGCGGGCACGTAGAGCAAGCTCGCGTACTGGTCCAGCGCCGCCACGTCGATCGCCCGCTCCACCGCCGGATCCTCGACGACGGCCTTGAGCTCGGAGCCGAACACCAGGGCGCGGCCGGAGAGGAACGAGTAATAGAGCGGCTTCTTGCCCAGCCGGTCGCGGGCCAGGAGCAGCGTTCGACTCTTCTCGTCCCAGAGGGCGAATGCGAACATGCCGCGCAGCGGGTGGACGCAGCTCCGTCCCAGGTCCTCGTAGAGATGGACGACGACCTCCGTGTCGCTGTTCGTCTTGAAGCGATGGCCCCGCGCGACGAGGGCCTCGCGGAGCTCGACGTAGTTGTAGATCTCGCCGTTGAACACGATCCAGACGGTGCCGTCCTCGTTGCACAGCGGCTGATGACCCGCGCCGAGGTCGATGACGGCGAGCCGGCGCATCGTCATCCCGAAGGACCCCTTCACGTAGAAGCCCTCGTCGTCGGGCCCGCGGTGCGTCATGGCCGCCGCCATCCGCCCGAGCAGCTCGCGGTCCATCGGCGCGCCGTCGAGGTTGTACTTTCCCGCGATGCCGCACATCGTCGGTGTCCGCCCTCAGCGGGCCCGCACGTCGGTGGGCGGGAGCGGCATCGCCGGACGTGGCCAGGGCCGCAGCGCCCGCGGCGCCAGGCGCCGGACCGCGGCCACGAGGCCGACCACGAACTCGTGCAGTCCGGAGACGGCGACGATGAAGTGCGGCAGCGTCATGTTGTCGTGCACGCCGATCCGGCGCAGCGCGTAGCGGTCCTGGCCACCGTCGTTCAGCGCCTCGATGGTCGTCACCGCCCCGCGGTAGCCGGCGCGCCGCGTCGCCTCCACGACCCCGGCGGAGAACTCACCGTGGGGATAGGCCAGCCACGCCACCGGCCGCCCCGTCCACTCCTCCAGGCGCCACTTCGACTCGCTCAGCTCGTGCGCCAGCGCCTCGGGCGTCAGCAGGACGAGCGCATCGTGAGACACGCCGTGGCTGCCGATGGTGATCCCGGCCTCGGCCAGCGCGCGGACCTCGGCGGCCGACAGCCGCTCGCCGAGCGGGCCCGCGTCGACGGACGCCCGCACGCCGAGCCGCGCGGCCAGCGATCGAAGCGCCGTCTCGCGCCGCGGCGACGGCAGCCGTCGCAGCTCGTCGGACAGCTGCGCCAGGGCCGCCTTCTGTTCGTGCAGCGTGCGGAGCGACAGCGTGCGCTCGGCGCCGTCGAGGGGCAGCGCCACGCGCGGCCGCTCGGCGGCGGCCACCATGACGCGCAGGCGATCCCACCAGAACCCGCACGCCCGGAGGACGAAGTCGGTCGGCACGAACAGCGTGGCCGGCAGCCCCAGCGATCGCAGGATGGGCTGGGCGACGCGCTGGACGTTGCGGTACCCGTCGTCGAGCGTGATCACCGCCCGCGGCCGCGACCGTCCGGCGGCCGGGGCGCCGTCGAGGAGCCCGTCGAGCGTGGTCACGTCGTAGCGGCGGGCGACGTAGCGCATCTGGCGGGCGAAGCGTCGCGCCCGCACATGCATGCCGTCGAAGTTCAGCCGCGGGTCGACCACGCCGTCGTGGACACCGTGATACGCGAGGATGAGGCTCCGCGGCCCGTTCAAGCGGGCCGCCAGCCACGGCAGCCCGCTGATCACCAGCATCCCGTAGACGATCTGCCTGAGGATCCGCACGGCGATGGACGACACGCTAGCCACCGGACGCCGCGCGGACGAGGCGGTCGGCCATGGTGTCTCCGAGCAGTCGGCGGGCGGCGCGCCGGGCGCTCCGGCTCGCCGTGAGCACGCGGCGGCACAGCCGTCCGTGCGCCGACGGCGGAAACAGCTCGATGCGTCCGAGGTCGCGGCTCCGGTTCGCCCACTGGAACTTGTAGGGCTCGGCGCCGTGCAGCAAGTCGTACTCCCCTGCCCCGTCCTCGATGGCGGCCTTGATGGCGAGGCCCATGGTGACGAGGCCGACGCTGTGTCGGGCGAACGCCGGATCGAAGCCGGCCTGGTAGAACGAGAACGTGGCCCCGTATCGATACCCGTGCAGCGCGGCCACCGGACGTCCGTCGAGGCGCAGGACGAACAGCCGCAGCCAGCCGCGCTCGAGGCCGAACCGGCTGACCGTGTCGTAGAAGGCGCGGAGCTCGCCGGTCGCGAAGGACTCCGAGCCGCCGCGCTGATCCCAGCGGCGGTTGTGCAGCTCGACGAGCACCTCCAGCGCCGCCCGCCGTTCCGCCTCGCAGCCGACCTGCTCGAAGCAGACGTCGAACTGCTTGGTGAGGTTCCGGAGGCGGCGCTGGAAGTTGTAGCGGTGGGCGGAACCCAGTGACGCCAGATAGGACGCCCACGAATGCCCAGACAGGACAATGAACGGACAGACGTTGACGGGCGACTCCGAGGTCGCCCAGTCTCGCTGTCCCAGGCGGGCCGCCAATTCGGCCGCGGCACTGCCGGCCCGCGGGAGCTGCGTCAGCTCCAGCACGAGGTTGTCCGCGACGAGCGCATCGGCGAGAGCGGCCAAAGCCTCGCGCTCGTGGCCACGCCTGACGATCAGATCCAGATAATCAGAGCCGGCGATCCCGGTGCCGAGCAGCTCCAGGCCCGGCCACGGCAGCAGGCGCCGCAGCGAGCGTGGTCGCACCGCCAGCGGCGCCAGCGCGATGAGCCGTCCCTGCCGGCGCACCGTGAGCAGGGACAGTCGGCGCGCCCCGGCCAGGTGGTGCCACCAGGCGAAGCACCACTCCCAGGTGAGGAACAGACAATCGGCGGGACTGTCCCGCAGCAGCTCGGTCCACTCCTCGCGCAGGCCCTCGAACGCCGTGATGCTACTCACTCGCTCGAGGACGGTCGTGCTCATCGGGATTCCTCGCCGCGAACGCAGCCCACGCCGAGCCGCCCGGGCCGCACGCCGCAGCGGCGAAGGAGGTCGCCGACCCGGGCCGCGACCACTGCGCGCTCGTCGGCCGTCGGGACGCCGAGCAGCACGACCGCCAGCAGGTAGGCCGCCCCGAAGGCCGCGGCGCTCGTCGCGAGGACGATCACCGGCCGCCCGTCGGCGACGAGCGCGTGAGCACCCGCGGTGGCCAGTCCGGCCAGCCCGGCGGCCACCGCCAGCTTGCCGACGTCCCGGAGCAGCCCCAGGTCGCGCCACCCCACGTGAAGCGCGCGGCCCAGCACGACGGCCAGGGCGACGCGGTCGGCGGCGTTGACGGCGACCATGACCACGATGGCGCCGAGCATCAGCAGGTGCGACGTCGCCAGCCAGGCGCCGACGATCAGGACCCCGAGCAGGGCCAGCCGCAGCCGGAGCAGCCAAGGGATGTACGCGGGGTAGGCGCGGAGCACGGGATCGGAGACGCTGGTGAGGAGGCTGAGCGGGATCAGCGTGAGGTTCACCGCGAAGATCGGCCAGCTGTCGACGTAGCGTGTCGTGAACAGCACGACGATGAACTCGCGACCGGCGACCAGCAGGAAGACGTAGATCGGGAACTGCACGGCGGCCAGGGCCCGGGTGAGCCGCGCGCTGAGGCGAACGATGTCCTCGGCCTTGCCGTCGAGCTGCAGGCGCCCGATCGCCGGGATCATCACCGAGCCGACCGAGTCGCTCAGGATGGACAGGAAGGGCAGCTGGAAGCAGCCGACCGCATAGATGGCGTAGCTGGCGGCGTCGAAGTAGTGCGCGACGAAATAGTTGTGGAGGTCGGCCTGGATCACGGTCAGGATCGCGGCCGTCCCCAGCGGCATCGCGTAGCCGAGCTGCGCCCGCATGACCGACCAGCTCGGCCCGCGCCAGACGTCCGGAAACCGGGTCGTCAGGTACCAGAACAGCAGGCCGGCCTGCAGGAGCCCGTGCAGGATCGCGGCGTAGACGAGCGCCTCGAAGGAGGCGAAGACGAACGCGGCGCCCAGGAACAGCACGCTCTTGCCGAGGTTCAGCACGACGATCAGGAGGGTCGCGGTCCGCACGTCGGCCCGGGCCAGCGCGAGGAGCTCGACGAAGGAGAACCCGACCATCGTGAACACGACGAGCGCGATCGGCCCGTTCAGCGCCGCCAGCCGCGGGTCGTGGAAGATCCCCTGCAGGATGGCCGGCTGCCCCAGCAGCACCACCGACGCCACCGCACTCAGGATCACGTAGAAGAGCAGGATGTTGAAGGCGACGCGGCCCTGCTTGTGGGGATGCCGCGGGAGGAAATAGAAGGCGCTCATCACGAAGCCGAACGGCAAGACGGTCATGACGGTGCTGACGAGAAGGAAGACCTGCTTGTAGAGGCCGAAGTCGGTCTGGCTCAGCCGGCGGACGAGCAGTATCGGCAACGCGAAGGCCACCGCGAACGCGATGGTCTTGCCGGCCATGAGCCGCAGCGTGTCGCGGGCGAGCGCGCCGTCCGTCTCGAGCGGCGCCGACGGCCGCACGGTCAGCGCGGGCGGCGGGGTCATGCGCAGACTCCGGGGGCGACCGCCGCGGCATCGTCGAGGAAGCGGCGACACCACAGCTCCAGCAGGATCAGGTTCCAGATCCAGCGGCTGTAGTCGCGGGCGCCGCTGGCGTGATGGCGAAGCATGCGGGCGACGGTGTCCCTGCGGAAGAAGCCGCGGCCGAGGCTCCGCCGGTCGAGCAGCACGTCCTCCGCGAACGGCCGCAGCGATCCCCGGAACCAGCGGCCTTCGGGGATCGCGAAGCCTTGCTTGGGTTTCGTCAGGACCGACGCCGGCAGCATCCGGCCGGCCGCCTGGCGCAGGAGGTACTTGCTCACCGTGCCGCGGAGCTTGAAGGACACCGGCAGGGTGGCCACGTACTCCAGCAGGGTGTGATCGAGCAGCGGAGCGCGCACCTCCAGCGAGTTGGCCATGCTCATGCGATCGACCTTGGTGAGGATGTCGCTCGGCAGGTACTGCAGGGTGTCCAGGCGCTGCGCGCGGCTGACCGGATCCAGCTCGCCCGACTCGGCCAGGAGCGCCCGCGTGCGCGCGAAGGGATCGATGGCGGCCAGCGCCGCCCTGAGGTCGTGGGTGCAGAGATCGTCGAGGATGTAAGGATACATGCCGAGGCACGGGGCGAGGCCGTCGTCGGGGAGGCGGCCGGCGGCGTGCAGGGAGTTCCAGCCGGGCCAGGTGAACGGCATCGCGCGCCCGACGGGGGCCAGCACGCCGCGCCGGAGCCAGCCGGGAATCCGGCGCCACCGGCGCCACTGGTCAAGCCGCTGGTAGCGCGTGTACCCGGCGAAGACCTCGTCACCGCCGTCGCCGGAGAGGGCCACGGTGACGTGCTGCCGAGCGGCCTGACAGACGTAGTAGGTCGGCAGCGCCGAGGAGTCGCCGAACGGCTCGTCGAGGTGCCACACGAGGTCGGGCAGGACGTCGAGCGCCGCCGGCTTCACGATCATCTCGTGGTGGTCGGTGCCGAGATGCCGGGCGACGCGGCGCGCATCGTCGAGCTCGGAATAGCCGCGCTCCTCGAACCCGACGGAGAACGTCTGGACCGGGCGCGGGGACAGTCGCGCCATCAGCGCGACGACCGTGCTCGAATCGATGCCGCCGCTCAGGAAGGCGCCGAGCGGCACCTCGCTCATCAGGCGCCGCTTCACCGCCTGCTGCAGGAGATCGGTCGTCCGCTCGATCGCCTCGGCCTCGCTCGGCGGGGGCCCCACGGGGCCGAAGCGCAGCCGCCAGTACGAGTGCCGGCTGAGCGTGCCGTCGGCGACGATCACGGCCTCGGCCGGGGCCACGTGCCGCACCCCCTGGACGATCGCGTCGTCGCCGACGACGTAGCCGTGGGTGAGGTACTCGTCGAGGGCGCCCAGGTCGAGCGCGCGCGGGACGCCGCCGTGAGCCAGCACGGCCTTGAGCTCGGAGCCGAACACGACCCGCTCGGCGTCGCGGTAGTAGTAGAGCGGCTTCTTGCCCAGACGGTCGCGGACGAGCACGAGCCGGGAGGTCCGGGCGTCCCAGAAGGCGCAGGCGAACATGCCGTTGAGCCGGGCGAACGCCTCGATCCCGGCCTCGACGTAGAGCGCCAGCAGCACCTCGGTGTCCGACCGCGTGCGGAAGACGTGCCCGCGCTGCTCGAGCTCGACCTTCAGCTCGGGATAGTTGTAGATCTCCCCGTTGAACACGACGCAGACGGCGCCGTCGGCGCTCTCCATCGGCTGCTGGCCCGAGGCGAGATCGATGATGCTCAGGCGGCGGTGGGCGAAGCCGACGGGGCCGGATTCGTAGAACCCTTCCTCGTCGGGGCCGCGGTGCGCGAGGACCTTGGCCATGCGATGCAGGCTCTCCCGCGAGGGCCGCCGGCGGCGATCGAGCTCGAGGACGCCCGCGATGCCGCACATGTCAGACCCGCCTCGCGCTGACGAGGGACAGCCGCCGACGGGGGAGACCGCGCCAGGGTGTGTCCGCGCGAGCGTCCAGCAACCGGGCGTACAGCTGCTCCGTCCGCCGCACCGCGCGCTCGATGCCGAAGTGCTGCGTGACCCAGTCCTGGCCGCTCGCCGCGAGCCGCGCGGCGAGGCCGCGATCCTCGAGCAGCCGGGCGATCGCGGTCCCCAGGGCGCCGGCATCGCGCGGCGGCACCAGAAGGCCGGTGTCCCCGTCGAGCACGGCCTCCGGGATGCCGCCGATGCGGGTGGCGACGACCGGCACGCCGGCGGCCATCGATTCGAGCACGGCGTTCGACAGTCCCTCGCTCAGCGACGGCAGGACCGACACGGCGAGCTGTGAGAGCACCGCGGGCACGTCGTGACGCACGCCGGTGAAGACGACCCGGCCCTCGAGGCCGAGACGCCGGGCGAGGGCTTCGAGCTCGCGCCGGTAGTCGCGCACGCCGTTGCGGTCGCGCACGAAGGTCCCGCCGCCGACGACGGCGAAGCGGGCCTGGGGGAACCGCGCGGCCAGGCCGACCGCCGCTTCCAGGAAGTACTCGATGCCCTTGATCGGCCCCAGCCGGGCCAGGACCCCCACGATGGGGGCGTCGTGCGGCAGCCCGAACTCCTGCCGGAACCGCTCGCCGCCCGGCGGCGGACGCCGGAAGCGGGCCACGTCGATGCCGTTGGGGATGACCTCGATCCGGCGGGGGTCGTAGCGCTGGGCGATGAGCGAGCGGCGGATGGCGTCGGCGTTGGTCAGCACGCAGTCGGCCAGGCGACAGACCTCGCGCTGGAAGCCTCGCTGCAGGCGCGTGCACATCTCGTCCATGCTCCGGATCGAGGCCACGATGACCGGCCGACGGGCCAGCCGGGCCGCCGGGATGGCGAAGACGTTGCCGTAGAAGTTGTAGCTGTGGACGATGTCGACCTGGTGGCGTCGGATGTCGTTGGCCAGCCGCCACTGCGCCGTGAGGGCCTGGACGTCGTAGAACCGCTTGATCGCGTACTCGGCCAGCGGGATGGCGCGCGTCTCGATCGACGGCATGAAGCCGTTCACGCGCTTGAAGCACGCCAGCCGGACGGCGAA
>Ga0066679_10001210_pt1 | contig 10089 bp, 8 predicted proteins | sample GraSoiAngelo_128_FD_62298 | JGI IMG/M metagenome (GOLD analysis project Ga0066679, IMG submission 62298) | Grasslands soil microbial communities from the Angelo Coastal Reserve, California, USA - 14_0927_12_20cm | ecosystem: Environmental > Terrestrial > Soil > Grasslands | place: USA... | reverse complement strand
TTCGCCGGCAAAGTATTCCATGCGCCCGTCATTCGCGCGGTCGGGGGTCTGCGCCTCACCGCCATCGTGCAGCGCCATGGCGCTCCCGACCCGCGCCTCGCGGATGTCGAGTTCGTCCGCAGCGTCGAGGATCTGCTCAGCAGGCCGCTCGACCTGGTTGTCGTCGCCACGCCGAACACGAGCCACCATCCGATTGCCAAGCAGTGCCTCTCGGCAGGGCGACACGTCGTCGTCGACAAGCCGTTTACAACGACCCTCGCAGAGGCCCGAGAGCTCGTGGAGCTCGCGCGCGAGACCCGACGCGTCCTGTCGGTCTATCAGGAGCGCCGCTACACCGGCGACTTCGTCACGACGCGGAAAGTGCTGTCGGACGGTGTCCTCGGCCGAGTCGTGAGCTACGAGGCGCATTTCGACCGGTTCCGGCCCGAGCTGAGGCCGGGTGCTTGGCGGGAGCAGCCGCTGCCCGGCTCAGGCGTGTGGTTCGATTTGGGGCCGCACCTCTTTGACCAGGCCGTGCTGCTGTTCGGGCTTCCGCAGGCGATCGGCGCCGACATCCGCATCGAGCGCGACGGCGCCCAGGCGGACGACGCCTTCGACGTGACGCTTCACTACCCGCGGATGCGAGCGGTCTTGCGAGCGTCGATGCTGACGGCACCCACGGCACCGTCCTTTGCCGTGCATGGCACGAAGGGCTCGTTCATCAAGCACGGTCTCGATCCGCAGGAAGCGGCACTCAAAGCCGGTCACACACCCGACGAGCCCGACTGGGACGTTGAGCCACCGGAGATGCACGGCAGGCTCACCACGCCCGAGGGCACGCGGACGATCCCCACCATCTCGTCGAGCTTCACGCACTATTACGAGAACGTGCGCGACGCCATACTGGGGAAGGCGCAGCTGGCGGTGACGCCAGCACACGCCGTCGACGTCATGCGCGGACTGGAATTGGCGGCCGCGAGCAGCCAACAGCGCTGCGTGCTGCCGTGGCCCACGTCGACGTAGCCCATGCATCCCCTGCTGATCCTGCTCTTGGGCATGGCCACGATCCTCGGCGGGATCCTCGGGCTCCGCCTCAACGCGTTCCTGGCCCTCGTCGCGGCCGCGATCGTGGTCAGCCTGCTCGCTCCCGGCGAGCCCGCCGCGAAGATCGCGCGTGTGGCCGAGGGCTTCGGCCGGACGGCGGGCACCATCGGGATCGTTATCGCGCTGGCCGCGATCGCCGGCCAGGCGATGTTGGGCAGCGGAGCGGCCGACAGGATCGTGCGGGCGTTCATCGCCCTGCTGGGCGAGCAGCGCAGCGCGACCGCCCTGTGCGCCACCGGCTACGTCCTGTCAATTCCGGTCTTCTTCGACACCGTCTTCTACCTGCTGGTCCCCCTGGCCCGCTCGGGATACGCTCGCACCAACCGCTACTACCTCAAGTACCTGCTCGCCATTGCGGCGGGCGCGGGGGCGACGCACACGCTGGTCCCGCCCACTCCCGGACCCCTGGCGGTCGCCGGCACGCTGGGCGTGGACTTGGGAACCATGGTCCTGGTCGGCCTGGTCGTCGCGCTGCCTGCGGCCGGCATGGGGTTGCTGTTCGCGGGATGGGTGGACCGCCGCATGCCCGTCGTGCCACAGACCGCCGCCGCGGAGCCGGGTGCGACCGAGCCACTTCCCGGTCTCCTCGTCTCACTCCTGCCCATCGTCCTGCCCGTCCTGCTGATTTCGTCGAACACGGTGGTCCTGTCCCTGACGGCACGTCCCGGAGTACACTTCGCGATCTGGTCGGCTCTTGCCCCCTATACCGCGATCATCGGGAACCCCAACCTCGCGATGCTCCTGTCCGCGGGCCTGGCCATGGGGGTGTACGCGCGGCAACGCAGCGCGAGCCGGGCCGACCTCGCGCAGCTGGTGGACACCTCCTTGATGGGCGCCGGGTTCATCATCCTGATCATTGCCGCGAGCGGGGCCTTCGGGGTCGCGCTGCAGGCCACAGAGATCGGACCCATGATCGAGCGGGCCTTCGTGGGGAACGCGGCGGCGGCGGGGGTGGGCTCCGGCCTGGTCTTCTTGTTCCTCGGGTTCGGCGTCGCGAGCCTGATCAAGGTCGCCCAAGGCTCGAGCACCGTCGCGATGATCACGACCGCGGCGATGCTCGCAGCCATGCTGCCGGCGAACCGTGGCACCCTTCCATTTCACACCGTCTACGTCGCGACCGCGATCGCCAGCGGGTCGCTCGTGGGGACGTGGATGAACGACAGCGGGTTCTGGCTGTTTTCCAAGATGGGAGGAGTGACGGAGCTGGAGACCTTCAAGTCGTGGACTCCCGTGCTCGCGGTCGTCGGCATCACCAGCATGGTGACGACCGTCGTCCTCGCGCTGCTCGTGCCCCTGCGGTAGCGTTGTGAACATGTCCCGCAAGCTCGAGGTGCCGCCGCTCGCTGCGGTGCTTGGCACGGCCCGCGCCGTCGCCGCCGGCCGGCTGGCCGGTAACGGGCCCGCGGGCCGGCTCCCTCTCACCGCGGACATGCTGCGCGAAGAGCCGAGCGGCAACGTCTTCGGCCTGACGCAGAACGTGGGCATGGGCTGGAGCCCCGGGTCCCTGGACGGCCCGCAGTACGTCATCGTCAGCACCCACGGCGGCCTGCGCGGCGAGGACGGCCGCCCGGTGGCACTGGGATACCACACCGGGCACTGGGAGATTGGACTCCTCGTCCGGGCGGCGGCCGAGACGCTGCGCGCGGCGGGGGCGATCCCCTTCGCGGCGTATTGTAGCGACCCCTGCGACGGCCGCACCCAGGGGACCACCGGAATGTTCGACAGCCTGCCCTATCGCAACGACGCGGCCGTCGTGATGCGCCGGCTGATCCGCTCCCTCCCCACCGCGTCGGGGGTGATGGGCGTCGCAACGTGCGACAAGGGCCTGCCCGCGACGATGCTCGCGCTCGCCGGCTGCGGGGAGCTGCCCGGCGTCATCGTTCCCGGCGGCGTCACCCTGCCGGCAATCGGGGGCGAGGACGCAGGCCAGGTGCAGAGCCTGGGCGCGCGCTTCGCCCAGGATCTCGTGACCCTCGACTACGCGGCCACGATGGGCTGCCGCGCCTGCGGCTCGAGCGGCGGCGGCTGCCAGTTCTTGGGGACCGCGGCCACGTCGCAGGTCGTGGCGGAGGCTCTCGGGTTGGCCCTGCCACACAGCGCGCTCGCCCCGTCCGGCGAGCCGGCGTGGCTCGAGCTGGGCCCCCGCTCGGCGCTCGCCCTGCTGCGGCTGCACGCGCTGGGGACTCCGATCGCACGGATCCTCACGCAGCACGCGCTCGAGAACGCCATGCTGGTGCACGCGGCGTTCGGCGGGTCGACCAACCTGCTGCTGCACATTCCGGCGATTGCGCATGCGGCGGGGGTGCGGCCGCCGACCTTAGATGATTGGATCCGTGTGAATCGAGCCACTCCGCGCCTGGTCGATGCCCTGCCGAACGGCCCGCGCGGTCATCCCACCGTCCAGGTCTTCATGGCCGGTGGCGTGCCGGAGGTGATGCTGCATTTGCGGCACATGGGACTGCTGCATGGCGACGTGCTCACGTCGACGGGGGACACGCTCGACGCGACGCTCGACTGGTGGGAGACAAGCGACCGTCGGCGGGAAGCGCGGGCGCGGGTCGGGGCGGCCGCGGCGGTGTCACCCGACGACGTCATCATGGGTCCCGACGCCGCGCGCGCGGCTGGTCTCGCGAGCACCGTCGTTTTCCCGGTCGGGAACCTGGCGCCCGAGGGAGCAGTGATCAAAGCCACCGCGCTCGACCCCTCCATCGTGGGAGACGATCAGGTGTACCGCCACCGTGGCCCGGCACGTGTATTCATCGACGAGCGGGACGCGATCAGGGCCGTCAAAGGCGCGACCGAGCGCCCGATCCGACAGGGAGACGTGATCGTGCTGATCGGCACGGGGCCGTCGGGCACGGGGATGCAGGAGACGGCGCAGATCACCACCGCGCTCCGGTATCTCCCCTGGGGGAAGCACGTCGCGCTCCTCACCGACGGCCGGTTTTCCGGGTTCTCGAGCGGCGCCTGCGTGGGCCACATCGGCCCGGAGGCGCTGCACGGCGGCCCGATCGGCCGGGTGCGGGACGACGACTTGATCGAGATAGTGATCGACCGTCGCACGCTCACGGGCACGGTCGACCTCGTGGGAGCAGCCGGGCATCCGCTCGATCCGGCCGCCTGCGCCGCGCTGCTCGCGCAACGGAGCGCGCACCCCGGGCTCGCCCCCCACCCCGCCCTGCCGGCGGACACGCGCCTGTGGGCGGCGCTGCAGCGGGTGAGCGGCGGCACGTGGGCCGGCTGCGTCTACGACGTCGATCGCATCGTAGCGGCGCTGGAGGCGGGGACGAGGGAACTCACCGAGCCGGCGCAGCCTCATCGAGGAACGGAATCACCGTCGTCCCCAGGACCGGAGCGCTGAAGAGCGTGTAGTGCGTCTGGCCCGGCAGAATCGCGAGCCGCGACTTGGGGCGTCCTGAGCCGTCCCATCCGCCGTCGCGCTTGCCCCCGCCCAACAGCCCGAACAGCTCCACGGCGTGAGCGGGCGGGAAGATGTCGGCATCTCCCGCCACCACGAGCGTCGTGGCGGTGATGCCGGCGATGTCCTTGGAGAAATCGAAGTCCTGCTTCATCGCCTCGCCGATCTTGCCCAGGAGCCGCGGCCAGTCTTCGGGCCGGGGCGCGAGGCTCGCGTACAGCTGATACATCGGCGTCTGCTTCATCGCCTCGGCCGCGGCCGGACCTACCTGCCCCTGCTGCGCCAGGATCTCGGGATAGAAGCCGTCGCGCCGGAACGGCGTCGAGACCACCACCAGCTTGCGCACCACGTCCGGATGCCGGATCGCCGTCTGCAGCGCGACCCCGCCGCCCAGCGAATAGCCCATGATGTCGGCGCTCGCGAGGCCCAGATACTTGACCAGGGCTGCGATATCGTCCGCCATGAGCGCGACGCTCAGCGGTCGATCGATGTCGGCCGTCCGCCCATGGCCCTGCAGGTCCACGGCGATGACCTGGCGGCCCCGGGCGAGCGCCGCGAGGTTGGGCCCGAACATCTCGAGCGCGCCCAAGCCGCCGTGCAGCAGGACGAGCGGTCGGCCGGTGCCGGCGATCTCGTAATACAACTTGATGCCGTTCACGTCGGCGTAATGGCCGACTCCTTTCGTGGCGCCGCCCCAGGCACCCTGCGCAGCGCGCTTGACCGGCGCCTGGGCGTGGAGGGGGAGCGCCGCCAGTGCCACGCCGGCGAGAACCGCCGTCATCATCCGCATTACCGTGTCTCCTCTAAGGTTCTCATCACGACGAACGGGGTGGGGCGAAATCGACAGCGGACAATCATGCCCTCTCGAGCCGGGCGCGGTCCCACCCGCCCCGGTCGGCGGCGGCCTCGTAGGTGCTCTGGAGGAATTCGAGCAGGGCTCCCTCAGGATCGCGCGCTGCCCGCACGGCCTCGTACGGCAGGATCCACTCGCGCATCGCCAGGAGGTAGCGCGCGGCGGCCGGGCGAACCGGGGCGTCCGGGCAGCCCGCCGGCTCCGGATAGGCGTACGCGTAAAAGGCAGGCTCAGCCACCGGACCGCCCACGTTCCCCGGCCACCATCCTGCGCTGATGCACTCGTGGGAGTATGCCTCGCGCGTGACGTAGTCGGCGAGATTCGGTATCCCCCCGGGGTGCCGCGGCGCGGGACGTCCCGAAAAGCGCGTGCACGACAGATCGAAGCCGCCCCACCAGAAGTGCGACGGGCTCGACTTGCCGAGGAAGGGCCCCCGAAAGCGCTGCAGCACGCGGTCCGTGAGCGCCAGGATGCGCCAGCAGCGTTGCGCCGCGTCGGCGTCGTAGGACGCGTGTTCCCGGTCGTCGGTGAAGCGCGTCGTGTCCGCCATCTCCTGGGGCACGGGCCAGAGCTTCGCTTCGACGCCGAGCGCCGCCAGCATGCCCAGGTAGTCGCCGTAGAAGTCCGCGACGGATCGAGGAGCGAGGGGGATGCTCTTCGTCGCGCCGCCGCTCGTCCGCCCCACCAGCCGATGGTCCAGGAAGTCGAATTCCAGCTCGACGCTGCCCTTGGCATAAGGCATCGGAGAAGTGCCGAGTCCGCGGGCCGTGAGGTAGAGCGCGCAGTGCCACCAGTGATTCTGCATCGGCGCCAGGGCGAGGCGCGTCTTGCCGACGATCTGCGTCCAGCGATGCAGCGTCGTATAAGTGTCCGCCCAATCGCTCAACGGCAAGTGGGGCCAGGATGCCACGCTAGATCGACCTTTCCGATCGCACGCCTCGATGCGCTGCTTCGAGAACTTGTCACGGAACCCTCACCTCGGCAACATGATACATGACGCCTCGCAGCCCCGTCAGCGGCACGCCGGCCCCGAGCGCGTGTGATCGGTGCTAGCTTAACCCGTTCCGCCTCACCCGCACACCGAGGAGCGCCCCTGATGACGACGGTAGCCACGCCGACCTTCCAGGTGACGGCCGACACGCGCGTCGATCACGGTTTTCCCACGCTGACGCCGGCCCAGGTCGCGCGCGTCGCCGCGCACGGGCGGGTACGCCGCGTCGACCAGGGCGAAGTGCTGGTCGAAGCGGGCGAGCAGACGGCGCGCTTCTTCGTGGTGACCGAGGGTCTGATCGAGATCGTCCGGCCGGTCGATACGGCCGAGGATGCGGTGGCCCTGTTTCGACCGGGGCAGTTCACCGGGGAGGTGAGCATGCTGTCGGGCCGTCGCGGGTTCGGGCGCATCCGCGCCGCCGCGCCGGGCGAAGTGATCGAGGTTGATCGCGACAACCTGCTGTCCCTCGTGCAGACCGACGGTGAGCTGAGCGAGATTCTGATGCGTGCCTTCCTGCTGCGCCGGGTGCAGCTGATCGCGCGCGGCCTGGGAGACGTCGTGCTCGTGGGATCGACGCACTGCGCGGGCACGCTGCGCATCAAGGAGTTCCTCACCCGGAACGGCCATCCGCATGCGTCCCTCGACTTGGACCGCGATGCGGGGGTCCAGGACCTGCTCGATCGCTTCCAGGTCGGCCTCGCCGATATCCCGGTGGTCATCTGTCGCTGCACGGTCGTGCTGCGCAATCCGACCAATCAGCAGATCGCCGACTGCCTGGGCTTCAACGACGCGATCGATCGCACCCAGCTGCGCGACCTGGTGGTCGTAGGCGCGGGACCCGCGGGGCTCGCGGCGGCCGTCTACGGCGCGTCGGAGGGCCTCGATGTCTTGGTGCTCGAGTCCACCGCACGGGGGGGCCAGGCGGGCGCGAGCTCCCGCATCGAGAACTACCTCGGCTTTCCCACCGGGATCTCCGGCCAGGAGCTGGCGGCGCGTGCCTACAACCAGGCGCAGAAGTTCGGCGCCCAGCTGATGGTCGGGAACGACGCCAGGCGCCTGACCTGCGACCGCAAGCCGTACACCATCGAGCTGGACGACGGACCGCGCGTACCGGCCCGTGCGGTGATCATCGCCAGTGGGGCCCAGTACCGCCGGCTGTCCATCGCCAACCTGGCGCGGTTCGAGGGCACCGGCGTGTACTACGCCGCGACGTTCATGGAAGCGCAGCTGTGCGGGGGCGACGAGGTCGTGGTCGTCGGTGGGGGTAACTCGGCCGGTCAGGCCGCGGTGTTTCTCGCCCAGAATGCCAGGCGCGTCCACATGCTGGTCCGCTCCGACGGACTGGCCGACACGATGTCGCGGTACCTGATCCGTCGCATCGAGGACCATCCGGCGATCGTGCTGCACGTCCGCACCCAGATCCTGGGTCTCGAGGGGGACCATCACCTCGAGCGGGTGACGTGGCGGGACAATCAGTCGGGCCGCGTGGAAACGCAGGATATCCGGCACGTCTTCTCGATGACGGGCGCCGCGCCGAGTACCGCGTGGCTCCAGGGCTGCGTCGCGCTCGATGCGCGCGGATTCATCAAGACGGGCCCGGATCTCTCTCCGGAGGATCTGGCTGCCGCGCACTGGCCGCTGGCCCGGTCCCCGCATCTGCTGGAAACCAGCCTCCCGGGCGTGTTCGCGGTGGGCGACGTGCGCAGCGGCAGCGTCAAGCGGGCGGCTTCCGCCGTCGGGGAGGGATCGATCGCGATCGCCGCCGTCCACCAGGTGCTGCACGAGTAAGCGAGGCCCACGATGCCCGACGCGACCTGCGTTCACCTCGAGGCGATCACCACCGTGCGACACGCCAAGCGCCGGGAGTGCGCCGAGTGCGTGAAGATCCACGCGCAGTGGGTGCATCTGCGCACCTGCCAGCAGTGCGGCGCGACGTTGTGCTGCGACAGCTCCCCCAACCAGCATGCCTCCAAGCATGCGCGGGCGAGCGGACACCCCGTGGTTGCGTCGGAGGAGCCGGGAGAGCGGTGGCTGTATTGTTATCCCGACGACGGTTTCGGGGAATATTGAGGCGAGGAGGAGCATCGGCATGGCGAAGGACGAAGACCAAAGGGAGCGGGCCGCCGCGGCGGCTGAGGTGGCGGCCCGGCTGCGGAGCCGCGGCATTACCGTCACGGGCGGCGAGAATCCCGAAGATCTCGTGGACCTGCTGTCGGCGGTGGAGCGCTTCGAGGCGGCGGTCGAGGCGCACGGGGGAGACCTGATGGTCGACGACTTGAAGAGCTCTCGCCCCGATGACCGCCATTTCGTGGTGCCCCGGCGCGCCCCGCGCGAGGCCGCGCGGGCGTACATCGCCCGCATCGACGCGGCGACCGCGGGGCTGCGTCGTCATCCCCGCCAGAAGGACTGAGACTCGGCAACACGTGCAGCGGCGTCTCCACGTGGGGCGTGGTGCGCGTCCCACACCGCGTGGCGTGGGAACTTCCCCGCCAAGAGGCTTCGTATATGAAATCGTACAGGTTCGTCCAACTGTACGCCGATATTGCACGAGTGTCATCGACAACGCATTCGCTCGGCGAGGATTCGCCGTGGAGGATTTCATGTTACGCTTCATCGCATGCAGCATCGCGACGCTCACGCTGGCCGTGGCGCCGGTCGCGCTCCACGCCCAGGAGGACGAGCGTCCCGCCTCCGACCGCTACACCGTCGCGGGCGCCTTCGGCGGCCTGTCGGGTCCCGACCGGTTGAACGGAGCCGGCGCTCCCGACTGGCGGCAGGGCTGGGCCGGCTCCGTGGACGGAACGTACTGGCTCGGCAAGAACGTGGGTCTGCGGGCCGGCAGTACGCTGGCACAGGACCGCGCCCGCAGCGCCACCCTCGGCGGGCAGATGTTCAATAAGATCACCTACGACGCCGATGTCGTCCTGCGCGCGCCCCGCCACGCTGGAGAGGGCACGGTAATTCCCTATGTGGTCGCGGGCGCCGGCGGGATCACGATCCATCCCATCGGGTCCGGCAGCAGCTGGACCAAGGCCGCCGGCAACGCGGGCGCCGGCCTCGAGTACCGCTTCGCGCGGTGGGGCCTCCGCGCCGAAGCGCGCGACTACTTGTACCAGTTCGACCGGTACGGCTACCGCCACACGCAGAATCAGGTCGCCTGGCAGGGCGGCCTCACCCTGTCGTTCTGACCCACTCCCTGGGCCGGCCGGCGCTCCCAGCGCCGGTCGCGCCTGGGATCTTGTAGGACAAACGCGGGCACGCCGGCTTCCCTTCGCCCGACGCGGAAATCGGACGGACTCTCATGGTCCAGCGAAGCCGTTTCGGCCAACATGACGGTGGACTCGAGTCGGAGCACCCCGAAATGAAGGAAGGGAAGACCTTCGAGGACGTCCTGCGCCGGTCGGACGAGACGTACCGCGTGCTGTTCGAGAAGAATCCCTACCCCTTGTGGATGTACGACGCGGAGACGCTCCACATCCTGGCCATGAACGCAGCCGCGATGCGGAAGTACGGCTATGCTCCGGACGAGATCCCGCGCCTGACGTTCGCGGACCTGTATGTGCCGGAAGACGTGCCGAATCTGCTGCAGCACGCGTCGTCGCCTCACCCCGAGCTCGTCCATGCCGGCGTGTGGCGCCACCGGCAAAAAAACGGAACCATCATCGATGCGGAGATCTTCTCCCAGGAGATCCTGGTCGACGGCACGCGCGCGCGGCTCGTGCTGGCGATCGATGTGACGGAGCG
>Ga0066679_10001209_pt1 | contig 10095 bp, 9 predicted proteins | sample GraSoiAngelo_128_FD_62298 | JGI IMG/M metagenome (GOLD analysis project Ga0066679, IMG submission 62298) | Grasslands soil microbial communities from the Angelo Coastal Reserve, California, USA - 14_0927_12_20cm | ecosystem: Environmental > Terrestrial > Soil > Grasslands | place: USA... | reverse complement strand
TGCAGCGCTGCCGCCGGATGAATCAAGGCGAATGGTTCTTGCCCGTCGATGCCTTTCGATGAGAGCTTCGACGCGACGGATGCGGCCGCTTTCTCGGTGACAGCCAATTGCGTTGCCGGACGATCAGTTACCGGCACCCCGGTCCAGCCGATCAAAGCAAGCTGTTGCTCGACTGAATGCAGCGCGGGACGCTGCCAAATTTCCAGAGCGGATGGTGCGACATAATTGTGCAGCCGCGCGTATTGATAATGTTTGAAGCCAACGCGATGCGAGGCGCCCGTCGCGCGTGTCAGAAAGGTCGCCGTCGTCCCGCCGTGCAAGTTGTAAACAACGTCGTAGTGCGTGCGATGAAGCTCGCGTGCGATGCGCGCACGCGCTGAGTTACCGTGACGCGGAATCGCGATCACTCGATCGATCAACTTCGATCCTTCAAACAACGGCGCGACCCAATCTTCCAACAGCACATGAATTTTTGCGTGCGGCAAAAACCGTCGCAAAGCAAAGAGCGAAGGCGTCATTAAAACCGAATCGCCGATCGATCGTAATCGAATCACCAGCACACTGCGCACGCGGGACCAATCCCAAGGCGCCGGCGCAAGCGGTTGTGATTCTTCATTCAGCAAGTTGCCGGCGAATCCGAGATGGCGCGCGCTGGGCGAAGACTCAATTATTTGCCGCAGGCTGTTCATCTTCGATCTTTGCTTCGTCGATCAACATCACCGGAATATCGTCGCGGATCGGATAGACGCGTTTGCATTCGACGCATTTCAAACCGCTGCTATCAGATTTCAATTCAACTTTCGCGCGGCACGCCGGGCAAACCAGAATCTCGAGTAGCTGTTCGCTGACAGGCATCAATTCGTCCTCACTTACAAGCGCCAATGGCGGCGCGGGAATTGGTAAAGCTTAGCAGCATTGCCGGATTTCTAGTAGCGCATGTAGTACAATCCGAAGCGTCTGGCGTTTCGAGATATTTACCGGTGAGTATTGATAACTTTCGATGATTATTGAAGAGTTTGGACCGCGCGTGGCCAGTGTTTGGAATCATCTGCGCACCGCCACGCGAAATTTGGTTGAGAAAGCCTGGCAATCCTCAGGCTCGGGAGCGGCTGCGCGCATCGCGCAAGCGGCCCCGTACGATCCGCGCGCCGATCAGGAGTTGAGTCAATTGCTGTCGGCGCTGGATGATTCTGCCGAACAAACCGACGCCGAGCCCAATCGCGAAGCTGCGAAGCGCGCGCAAAGTTTGGCTGACGCATGCGCGAACTTGCTGAGCCAGCAGACGCAGTCGGCCGAAGTTTTCGCGCGATTGATCGAGCGCGCGCATCAGCGAAAAGACTACGCACAAGTAGATGGATTGGCAGCACTGCTACCAGACCGTCTGGCGCCGAGTGAACTCTGCGATTTGGCGCGCGCGAATAATGTCGTCGTTCGGGCCCTCGCGCAGGAGGCTTTAACGCAGATGCCCATTAAGTTATTGGTCGCGTTGTTGCGCGATCCCGTCGACAGTGTGGTGGCGCGACAAGCGCTCGAGCGGCAGGCTTATGAGTTTGGTTCTGCGGACGCGCAGCGAATTCTGAAAGACTTTGACGAGTTTGGAATCGACGAGTTCTAAGTTCGATAAGCAGGACCCACCTTCACTTTTTAAACAATCCGCAAAATTGAATATGCTGATGAGCGGACGTGGAAGCGACTGCTCAAGTAAGAATCAACCTTCAGGCTGGCCCTTGCAATTCGCTCCGAACAGCGCCGGAATCTTTTGACTGATCACCGGATACTTTGGCGCTTCGTCGATATTGATCTGAGTCCACTGCACCTGATCCTCAGGCACGTTGTTATCAGCAAAGATTGCTTCGACCGGACATTCAGGCACGCACGCGTCGCAATCGATACAGGTGTCAGCGTTGATATAAAGACGATCGGGCAATTCGTGAAAAGCTTCGACAGGACAAACGGCGGCACAATCGGTGTATTTGCAATCGAAACAAGGTTCGGTAACAACGTACGTCATTCGTTAATGACTCCTTTCAAAGACAGAAATGTTTAGTATCTATTGCGTGGAATGTCAACTGGAAATTTTTCGCGCACATCGTATCAGAACCGGGAGCGGTACTGACACAGACTCACTTCGGCGTGTAGGTAAACCAAAAATATATTGCTTGTCCCACGCCGATCCAGAATCCGATGATCGCCCCAAACAGTTCGATCGTTTTCAAATGATGTTGCGCGACGGAAAGCACCAGCGCTTCCAATTTCTCGATCGGGTAATCGGAAACTTTTTGGCGCACGAGACCGCCGACGTCAAACTCGGCAATCGCGGCCGGCAATCTTTCACGCGCCGCGGCGACGATCCTTTCAGTTAATGCCGATGAAGCCTTATCAATCGCGCCGGGCGGCATGTGATCGCCGAGACGGCCGATCGGCGTCACTAGAAACTTTTCAATTTGCGAACTCAAAATTCCATTGATTCGTTGCGCAGTGTCGTCGCGAGCCAGCACCGTCAACAAACTCCTGGTCAGAAAACTCTTCACCCGTGCACTGGAATCAGGATTCAGATTCTCAAGCAATTCGCCGAGCGTGCGCGGGCCCAAACGCCCGAGCGCGTCGTCCAAATAGGAATTCAGAGACGCGGTCAGCTCCGGACTGCGCAACATCGCCACGAACCTCTCGGCCGCGTGCTGTTTGATTGACTGGAAGTTCTCAGATGAAATTTGACCGAGCAAATCCTTCAGCGGACGCTGCATGAAATTGTCCACAGTCGCATTCAGGAACAGCATCGCTTCGTTGGCAAACGCTTCGCCTCGCAAATATTCTTCGACGCGCCGCGGCAAATTATTGTTTACCAGATCGTCGACCTCGTAATAGATGCGCTCGCGCGAGATGAAAATCTTTTTGATGAACGACAGCCGGTCGTAATAATCGTCAACTTCGTGTTTGATCAGCGCGCCGATACGGTGGCGGGTGTTCTTGCTGGCCGCGATGTCCGCCAGGTTATGAACGATCGGCGGCACTTGCTGATCGATGCGCTCTTTGATGAGCGCGATCGTTTGCGGCGAGAACATCTCAGCCAGGGTCGCATCCGTCTGCGCCAGATCGTCGATGCGATCGCTAACGAACGAATAAACTTTCGCTTCGAATTGCTCGCCGCTGACGAAAGCTGCGAACCGGTCCTGCGCGAAATCGCGCAGCACCGCCAGCGTTTCTTCGCTGATCGTTTCATTCAAACGGCGCTCTAATAACTTATCGACCTGTCGATCGACGAACGTTTCGATTGCCTGCGCCGTCTGATCGCTCTTCAAAACGGAAGCAATGTGTTCAGCCAGGCGATATTGCAGCGCCGAAATCGTGTCGAGCACGGGCGCGCGCGCACCTGTCGGCAGCGCTTCGATCAGCGAAGGATAAACGGTTGAGAGCAATTCGTTCGTGTAAGAATTAACGAAGCCTTCAACTTTGCGATTGAAGAATCCCGTTTCGAAGAGGGCGTCGAAGACCGTGTCCTGCGACACGAGTTCATTACCGACTGCGTTCCCGATCGATTGGGCCAGCCGCGCGCGATGACGCGGAATCATTCCCTGGGGCCAGATCGTTATGCCAAACAGCTTCACCGGCTTGTATGGATGAAACAGCATCCAGATCGCCAGCCACGCCGCGCCATAACCATGCACCGTCGCAATGACGATAATCGCCAGACTGATCAGAAGTTTGAAAGTGATTGGACTAATAATGACGCCACCTTGATCCCTAAAACGAAGTCTTGGTCGCGGTAGTTCGATGTTAACAAAAGCGCCGCCCTCGGCAAACGAGAAGCGGCGCTAATGAAGTGTTGAGATTAACGAAAACTGTTATCGCTTCGGTACCAGAATGACCTCGCGCGCGAGCCTGTCGCCAATTATTTCGCGAATCGCCAAGCGATCGTTGTAACCCTTCATCTGCGTGTCGTCGTTGCCGACCACTTTTTGCGTGACGGCTTCAGCCTTGTCTTCACTGGCTTCCATTGCGGCCAAGCTCTTGTACTCGGTCATCAGCATCAGATTAAACTCGCCGGTCGTGTGGCCTTCAACCGACAATACTTTGTAAGAAACAATATTTCCGTCTTTCTGCTGTGCCTCCTGCTCGGCTTTCCAACTACTGGCCAGATAGTTCATATAAGCGACATCCATGCCGGGTTTGATTCTGATGAACGAAATGTTCCAAACCGTGCCGTTGTGATAAGGACGATTCATTTGCGCATAGACTGAAGCGCCGGCGATCAGTACCGCTGCGGCAATCGCTCCAATCACGATCCGTTTCCTGTTCATAGATAGTCTCCTTGCCCGTACGAGGATCAGGGGCCTTATCAGCGAGGTACGGGATTCTCGCTGACTGAAGCCATAAATACGGCAGATGAATTTGCCGAGGGGTTAAAGTCTGGTAGATAAGGCGTGCAATCTAGGTGAAAAAGAGTTGCCTGTCAATTCATTTCGCTTCGTAGACAATCTCGCCGCCGATCACGGTTATCACGCAATGAGTCTTGAGAATTTCCATCTCCGGAACCTTCATGATGTCAGCGGAGAGGATGGTTAGATCAGCAAGCTTTCCGACTTCGATCGAACCACGAACATTCTCTTCAAACGCTACATAGGCCGGCCAGATCGTAAACATCTTCAGAGCTTGTTCGCGCGTGACTTTTTCTTCCGGATGCCAGCCTTCGCCGGAATAGCCGCGGATATCTTTGCGCGCGACCGCCGCATAAAACTCGATCATCGGTTCGCCGCGTTCGACCGGCGCGTCGGAACCGCCGGGAATGATCACGCCGGATTTCAACAAGCTGTTCCAGGCGTAAGCGCCTTTCAATCTTTCCATGCCGAGCCGGCTCGGCGCGAAATGAAGATCGCCGATCGCGTGCGACGGTTGCATCGAGGGAATGATGCCGAGTTTGGCGAACCGCGGAATGTCATTTGGGTTGACGATCTGAGAATGCTCGATGCGCCAACGCGGTTCGGCAATCTTGCGCTGTGATTTCGGCACCGCCTGCAAGGCTTTCTCGTATTCATCGAGCACGAATCGATTCGCGTAATCGCCGATGGCGTGCGTCTCGACCTGAATTCCTTTCTGCAAAGCCTCTTTCAACATCGGCAGCAAGTCTTCATCTTTTACTTTCAGGAATCCGGCGTTGCGTTGCATCTTGCCGTCCGCGCCTTTGATTTCAGGCATGTCACTGTAGGGTTCAAGCAAAGCCGCGCCGCGCGATCCGAGCGCGCCGTCGGAAACGACTTTGATCGCGCGCAGGTTCAAATGATTGTTGAATGCTTCGATGATTGGTCCATCACGCAAGAGTCGCTGCGCTTGCGAACCCGGACCGTACACGGCTTTGTAAATTCTGATCTTCAGCTTTCCTTCGCCGTAAAGTTTTTTGTATAGCTCGACGTCTTCGTAGCTGCCCCCCGGATCTTGAACCTGTGTCCAGCCCAGCATCAGGCTGCGATCGTTGGCGAGAATCGCGGCTCGTTCGTCGCTGCCTCGCGCGTCCGGCGGAATTTGTCTAGCGACAAAACTTTGCGCGTTGTCGAGCAGCATTCCGGTCGGTTCACCGGTTTGCTTGTCGCGCAGAACTTGCCCGCCGAATGGCTCTTTCGTTTCCTTCGTCACTTTTCCGAGTTTCAGCGCGGCGCTGTTCGCCACTGCGCCGTGTCCATCGGCGCGCGTGAGAAAGACTGGATTGTTCGGCGCGATTTTGTCGAGGTCCCAACGCGTCGGAAACACTGGTGGCTTCCAAAAGGTTTCGATCCAACCGCGTCCCACGACCCACTCGCCGGGCTTCGCTTGATCGACGCGCGCTTTCACTTTGGCGAGAAAGTCTTCGAGGTTCGTGATGCCTTCGAGATTTAAATTCATTTCGCGCTGGCCCACGCCGAGGAAGTGATAGTGAGCGTCGGTCATTCCCGGCAGCACCGTCTCGCCGTGCAGATCGATCACCCGAGTGTTCGCGCCCTGATACTTTTTCGCCGCGGCGTTGGAACCGACGAACACAATACGATCAGCCTTAATCGCGATCGCTTCGGCGTGTGGCTGTTTGTCGTTGACGGTGTAAATATTGCCGTTGATAAAGACGAGATCGGCGGTATCAAGGTTTGAAGCCGACGGAGCGAATCCAAATAAGAACAGCAGGGCCAGAACGCAAAAAACAGATTTCATCTTTTCTCCTTGGGATTACTGAAAAACTGCGCGCGAACTCACGACCTTATATCACAGCGAAGATTTACGGTCATCCAACAAAAAATGACGAACATGCGATTCATTCGCCATTAACGATGGAATACAATTTAGTATCCGGTTCTAATAACGTATTGATAGGACGCCCGCGAATGCTGGCGATTTGATTGTGGCCAAAGGAGGCAAACTGATGAATGCTGAATCGCTGAACCTTTCGACTTCCCTCGGTGCGACGACAGCCTATGTCGCGCGACCGCACGAGGAATTTCAGGCCGCGGTAATTCTGATTCAGGAATATTGGGGCATCAACCAACATATCCGCGACATCGCCGGACGGTACGCGAATGAAGGCTACCTTTGCGTCGCGCCGGATCTTTATCGCGGTCGCCTCGCGAAAGACACCGAAGAAGCGTTAGCGTTGATGCAGGCCTTAGCGATCGAAGATGGGATCGAGACGATTCGAAAAGCGATGGACGCCGCAGAATCGACTTACAAGGTGAAAGACTTTGCGATCAACGGTTACTGTATGGGTGGCACATTTGCTTTGCGCGCGGCTTGTGAAATTCCGGAACTGAAAGCCGCAGCGCCTTTCTATGGTGACATTCCGGAAGAAGAGATTTTGAAGAAGTTGACGGTGCCGACTTTATTCATCGCCGGCAAGCGTGACGCGTGGATCAATGAAAAGAAAGTAAATGGTCTCAAAGAGGTTGGGGCAAAGTACAAGCTGCCGATCGAAGTAATCAGTTACGACGCGGATCACGCATTCTTCAACGACACGCGACCGGAAGTCTACGACGCGGAAGCAGCGGCGGATGCCTGGCGCAGGGTGCAGGAACATTTTCGAAAGTATTTGAATAACTAATTATGCGTTTAGAGGCGGGCTACCGCCCGCCGTATTTCAATATAGAAAAAATGTCGGGCAGTAGCCCGACTCTAAACGACATTCGAAGATCATGGCGATCCAAACCTGTCCAAAATGTGGCGCCAGGAACCGCGTGAACGAAGTTGTCGCGCTCGCGAATAAACCTATCTGTGGCAAGTGCGGCGCGAGTCTCGACGCGAACACAGGCGGCAAGCCTGAGGTCGTTTCAGACGCGACCTTCACGCAGGATGTCATTGCGGACTCTTCCTCACAACCCGTGCTGGTCGATGCGTGGGCCGAATGGTGCGGGCCCTGCCGAATGATCGCGCCGCTGCTCGATCAACTGGCGGCCGAATCGAACGGTAGATACAAAATCGCGAAACTCAACGTCGACGAGAACCCGCGAACGTCCGCGCAATTCAACATCCGCAGCATTCCCACGCTGCTAATTTTCAAGAACGGAAAACTTGTTGATTCGATTATTGGCGTGCAGCCGAAGCAAGCGATCGCCGCGCGTCTCGCCGCACAGATCTAAAATTCGATTTCGCTTTAATAACTTGCGCTAGGCGACGGCCTCGATGCGCGGTCTGATGCGTTGCGGGATGAAACTGTCTCGTGAACGCTTGCGACGCTTGTCTTCATACATCGCGCGGTCGGCCTTCGCCAGCAAATCTTCAATCGAATGCGTTGCTTCGTCGTCAAACAACGCGATGCCGACGCTCAGCGACAAATTGTAAGGCCGATTGCCGAGCTTATTCACCGCGCTGAAGTTTTCCTGCAAACGACTCGTCAATGATTCAGGCTCTTCATCAGATCCGAGTGCTGCGAGCACTACAAATTCATCACCACCAAGCCGCGCGACGATATCCGAATTGCGGAAAGTTTCTTTCAACATCTCGGCGGCTTTCGCCAGTGCGCGATCACCTTCGTTGTGACCCAGCGAGTCATTAATCTCTTTCAAGCCATCGAGGTCGGCGTAGAGAATCACCGGACTCTTATCGTTTCGCCGAATTTCCGCCAGGTGCTGATCGGTCACCGCCAGGAATCCACGACGATTGTAGAGTCCGGTCAATTCATCGACGAGCGAGAGGCTGTGCAAAGCTGCTTCGGCCCGTTTGCGTTCGGTAATGTCCTGAATCTGAAAGATGAAGTGCGCTGGGTTATCGTCTGCATCGCGCACGAGTGAAACGCTGTTCAGCGCCCAAACGATTTGCCCCTGCCGATGCACGTAACGCTTCTCGACCTGGCAGGTCGGTGTCTCGCCCTGCATCAGCCGATAAAGATTGGCGAGATCGTGGCCCAGATCGTCCGCATGAGTGACTGCTTGAAAGTTTGAATGCAGCAATTCCGGTTCGGTATATCCGATCAAGTTGCACAGCGACCGATTCACGCGCAGCCACGCGCCTTGAGGTGAAACCAGAGCCATGCCGATCGCCGCATAATCGAACGCGTTGCGAAAGCGCGCTTCGGTTTCGCGCAGGGCTTTACTGATTCGTTCCTGTTCGGTGATGTGCCGGTTCAATTCTTCAACGTGACGGCGCGCCTGTTCAGCCTGCGCCGCCGACGCTTCGACGTTCTTCATGTAAGTCCAGTAGGTAAAGTACAAGATGGCGATGATCGGAATCGTCGCACTGAAGGCAAAGAACCCGATGTGGCCGATGAACCGCGCGATGATTCCAGCAGCGCACGCGCCGGCAACATAAGTGATCGAAGTCCACAAAAAATTCGTGCGCCACGATTGCCAGATCGGTTCAGCACTCTTCAATGCCGCACTGGCCGCGATCAGCAGAGAGTTTCCGAGATACTGCACGACGGCCATCGTGCACAGCAGCACCAAATAATTTGAAGAATAGAAATCGTGAACGTGCAGAGCGTCTCCGAACGCCAGGCGCAATGTCCAGACGGAGATGAATGTCGCGCAAGCCATCACGCTTGCATTGAACAGATTCGTGCGCGTTTTGCTCCCAATCCGCACTGAAGCACAAAGCGCCTCCGCAGTCGCCAGGAGGATTGCCGCCTCTCCACCAAACAAGAGCAGTGACAAAAAGATGAAAGTGTCTGAGACCGAGATGTGCGCTTTGACGCGCGGGATGGGGATGCTCAAACGCGGTCCAATCATCACGGTGATCAGCGCGAGCAGCAGAAAGCGGACGTCGAGTTGGTCGCGCGTGAAGTGCGCAATCGAGAACGCGACGACACCCGCCCCCACTGCGATGATGAACCAAACGTAGATTTGATTGATGCGGCTGCGCGTCATAGTCAGGTCGGGAGAGACGCGGCTCTCTCGGATTACGCGCGATTGCAAAGGCTGTTCCGCCCACGGCGTCGACGAATTTCCTAAGAAAAGTGAGAGTTTGGACGATAGTGGCGGCAGAATGCTCGGTCAGTCTGGCTTACTCGTGCTTTCAGCTTGAACGACTGGCCGAGATGGAAAGCTCTTCAGCAACGCCACTGGTACGCATTCGAAGCAACGACGAATCCGCTATATTATGATCTGCGCTCTGATCGACGCTTTGAGGAATTATTTCGGCGCTTTGGGCGCGCATAGTGAGTAATCCAAAGGCCACAAGTTTTGAGCGACCCTCACTGCTAGGTTAGAATGCCACGCAAGATAATTTCCGCGAGTTTCATTACCAACCATTGTGTTAGCACTAATCGCCGCAACCGTTAATCCAACTCTGTGCCTGGAAAAGGGATGGTTCTGCCCGACTCCAATCACCGGCTATCTCTGCGCTGACATTCCCGGCTACTGCGATTCACTCTACAAAACCGGCTACTCCACCGGCTACGGCGGTGCCATTCACGAGGCGACGCTTTGGAACATCAGCCCGCTTTATCAGCTCGATGCGCTGGATTGGACGGTGCTGATCATCTATTTCGGCATTTTGTTTGTGCTGAGCATCTATGGTTTGTATCGCGTGAAGCAGGTGATCGAGTTCTGGCGCTACTCGAAATTTCCGCCGAAAGCAAAGGGCGAATTCACGGAAGATCAATTGCCGCACATCACCGTGCAGCTACCGCTCTTCAATGAAATGTATGTG
>Ga0066679_10001208_pt1 | contig 10100 bp, 7 predicted proteins | sample GraSoiAngelo_128_FD_62298 | JGI IMG/M metagenome (GOLD analysis project Ga0066679, IMG submission 62298) | Grasslands soil microbial communities from the Angelo Coastal Reserve, California, USA - 14_0927_12_20cm | ecosystem: Environmental > Terrestrial > Soil > Grasslands | place: USA... | reverse complement strand
TTACGGCCCAGGACGCTATAAATTTTGGGATTTTGTGAAAGTCGGGACGCCTTTAACCGTCATTTGCGCACTGATTGTGGCGCTGCTCGCGCCGCTGATCTGGCGCGGCTGAAGTCCGATGTACTACTGAAGTACAGTCAACATGATGCTTGACGATTTCGCGACCTGAGCGTTAGACTTTGGTCACTTACCAAGTAAATGGAACGCTGTACCCGCTGGCTCCTAATCACTTGGTTCTTGGCGGGCGAAGAATCAACACCGAGGTTCTCTACAGTTGAGGTAACTTAAGTACCGTTTCCAAAAAATGCTGCCGGAGCTTTCCGGCGCGCGCTCCGTCGCCCCGTAGGCAAAAGCCCTCGGGGCGATGTCGTTTTTATTCTTCCTCTTTTTTCCGGGCCTTCCGCGGCCAAACCAACGACGCCCAAACTGAGGTCAGGAGTACCACGAAAACGATCCCGAGCGCGATGCTCGTTGGAATGTGGTCCGCACCGCGAACTGCAGAGGCGACTGATTCGAATCCAACCGCATCAAACCCCGCCGCCAGCAGCTTCGTCAGCAGCGGCAACAACATTTTCACGCCGATGAATCCGAGCACGATGCCTAGTCCAGTTTTTAGATAATGGAATTTTTCGACGACGCCGGCGAGGAGAAAATAAAAAGTGCGGAGGCCCAGGATCGCGAAAACATTTGAAGTGTAAACAATGAATCGATCGGTCGTTACGCCGAAGATCGCCGGAATCGAATCGACCGCGAAAACGAGATCCGTCACTTCCACGACGATCAGCACCAACAGCAACAATGTTCCGACCCGTTTCCCATCGACAACCGTAAAGAATTTTCTGCGCTCGTAATGCCGAACGATCGGAACATGCCGCGTGACGAATCGCACGATCGGAGTGTTTTCCGGATCGACATCCGTATCGCCGCCGCTCAGCATCTTGATGCCGGTGTAAACCAAAAATACGCCAAAGATGTAAATGATCCAGTGAAAGTGGTTGATTAGCGTCGTGCCCGCGAGAATCATCGTCACGCGCATCACCAGCGCGCCGAGCACCCCCCAATAGAGCACGCGATGCTGGTACTTAGGCGGAACTTTGAAGTACGAAAACAGCAGCAGGAAGACAAAGAGGTTGTCGATCGACAGCGAAAGTTCGATCAGGTATCCGGTAAGAAACTCGAGTGCTTTCTGTGACCGCGCGGCTCCGAATAATTCATAGCCGAGGGGACCGAACAGCAGGCCCGCGAAAATAAGCGCAAGCGCGACCCATACCACGCTCCAGATGGCCGCGTTTTTGTAGCTGATTTCGTGAGGTTTGCGATTGAAAACACCCAGATCAATCGCCAGCATTATCAGAATGAAAAGACAGAAACCACCCCACGCTAGTGTCGAAGTCGCCAGCGAATGCATCTGCTCTCTAAAATATCATTCCCTACGCCAGTGTCAGAAGCCCGACCGTGAGGAAGGGCGGCTTGATCAAGTTCTTCATCCAAGGTTTGTGACAGCTCTAGTTGCCCTTGCTCTCGCGCGGGCTTCTGATACTTCGCCCGCGGTTGCAGGCCTCGCCGTGCTCATTTAGAATTTGTCGTTTCAGACCAATGCAGTAAAGGTATCTATACATGCTCAAACAACTCAGCCGGTTCGAACGCACCAGCAAAGTCCTGATTCTCGGGTTCGTGGCGCTAATGGCCGTTAGTCTTGTCCTTTTCTTCAGACCTAACAGCGGCCAGTCTGGGATCGAGCCTACCAAGAGCGCCGAAGTGCTTGCTACAGTCGGCGGCGAGGACATTACCGCCGGAGAATTCGCGACGCAAAAGCAGAACATCCAGATGCAGTTAGCTCGCTTTGGCGGTCAAATCAGCCTGGCCCAAATGGGCTATACAGACGACAAGATTCTCGACGGACTGATTCAGAGAAAAGTTGCCTTGCTGGAAGCGAGACGCCTCGGTTTTGACGCGTCGCTGGCGGAAGTCAACGAACGGATTCGCAAAAACTTCAGCGACGCGGCAGGTAAGCTGACGCTGCTTGATGCGTCGGGAAAGCTCGATATGGCCAAGTATGAGCAGCGCGTCGGCGATGTCGCGGCATTCGAGCGCGGCGTCGCTGAAGACATCGCGCGCGAGAAACTGGAAGCGTTCGTAGCGGCCAGCGTGCGCGTCTCGGAAGAAGATGTTCAAAGTGAGTTCAAACGAAAGAACACGACGTTCGATCTCAGTTACGTCATTGTTTCGCCGACCAAAGTCGCCGAGAAAATTCAACCTACCGACGATGAGTTGAAGGCTTACTACGACAAGCACAAAATTGACTACAACATCCTGATGCCGCAGAAAAAGATCAAATACGTCTTCATCGATCAGGACAAGTCCGGCGCCAAGCTGCAAATTACCGATAAAGAACTTCACGATGAGTACGACAACCTTCAGCCGCAATACAAACAAGCGGGCGTGAAAGTTCAGCAGATTGTTCTGAAGATCGCGCGCGAAGATCTGGATGCGACCGTTAAGGCTAAGGCCGACGGACTGGTGACGAAAGCGCGCGGTACCTCGGGTAACGCGACCGAACAGGCCTTTTCAGATTTAGCCAAAGGTAATTCCGAGGATCCTGCCACCGCGAAAAACGGTGGCTTGGTAAACGGCATAGTTAAGAAGAATCCCAACAAGACGGACGATCCTTATCAGCAGGTGCTCGACCTGCAGCCGGGTGAAATTACCGACCCAATCAAATACAAGAACGCTTATTACATTCTGCGTCGCGGCGATTCAGTGCCAAAAACTTTCGAAGATGCAAAGCCGGAGCTGCTCGTGTCGCTGCGCAATCGCCGTGGCTACACCGTCGCTCAAAAACTCGCGCAGAAGGCCGAAGGTCGTTTGAAGGAAACGAAAGACCCGCAGAAGGTCGCCCAGGAGCTCGCCGCTGAAGCGAATATGACCGCGGCCGACATGGTGCGCGAAACACCCTACGTCAAACCGGGTGACGAGATCCCGAACATCGGCAGCTCTCAGCAATTCGAGGAGGCGATTGCGCCGCTGAGTAAAGCCAACGACATTGGCGAACGCGTCGGAATCAAAAATGGTTTTGCGGTACCCATGCTGGTCGATCAGAAACCGCCGCGCATTCCCGATTTTGACGAAGTCAAAGACAAAGTTGTCAAAGCGGTGAAGGACGAAAAAGCAAACAACCAGCTCGAGCAGAAAGCAAAAGATCTGATCGCCGCCGCGAAAACTCCCGGTGAATTGAAGGCTGCTGCCGAGCGAATGGGTTTAGAAGCGAAGGCCGAAGCGAATTACAAATTGAGCACGCCGCTCGGCGAAGCCGGATCCAGCGTGCTCATCGACGATCCTTTGTACGCAGCGAAAACCGGAGACGTCCTGCAAACGCCGATCTTTCTGAATCAGAACTATCTGGTTATCGGTGTCAACAAAAAGACCGACGCAGACTTGACTGAGTTCGCGAAGCAGCGCGAGTCGCTCATGCAACAGGCGCTGACCGAGCGCAAGAACCAGGTCTTCGAAGATTATTTGACGGCCGTGAAGACGCGGATGGAGCAAGCTGGGAACATCAAGATTTACAAGGACGTGTTCGACACGATTCAGGAAGACGAGCCGCAAGCACTGCCACCGCGCCGGCCGCTGCCGATCACAAAGTGAGGATTACTGAAAATCTCGCACGTCGCGAAAGGGCGTCTCGGAATCGTTGAAATCGGGACGATAGTAAAACGCGGCGCCGTCATATTCCTGCATCCAGCCGTTTTCGATTCCGAACTCTTCAAGCGCGGAAGCTGCGCGCATCCATTCTGATTCGCTGATGCGACGCGACAGCAAAGCGAACCGCGCGTTCGTGCCGGCTACGTTCGTTGGATAGTATTGGGCCATCAGCGAGACAGCGACACGCGGGCTCAGATCGTCGCGGATCCACTTAAGAGACTCACGCAAGCCGCCGATATCATTCGGCAGGACGAGCAGGCGAATCACCAGCCCGCGTTTCAATAATCCCGCTTGGTCGTAAACCAGCTCATCGCTCATCTGACGATACATCTCGGCGAGCGCCGCGCGCGAAACCGACGCGTAGCTGCGAACCTTTGAATACAGAAATCCCGCTTCGTCTTCGGCGTATTTCAAATCAGGCAAGTAAACGTCGACGATGCCGTCAAGCAGCCTCAGCACCTCAAGGGAATCGTACGCGTTCGTGTTGTAAACGATCGGCAAGTGCAACCCTTTTTCGGCGGCGATCAAGATTGCCCGGGCCATCTGCGGCGCAAAGTGCGTGGGCGAAACAAAATTGATGTTGTGACAACCGCGCGCTTGCAGCTCGAGCATCATCTCGGCCAGGCGCTCATGCGTTACCTGATTTTTGATTTGCTCCTTGTGCGCCTGGGAAATTTGATAGTTCTGGCAGTAGACGCACCGCAGGTTGCAGTTACCGAAGAAGACGTTTCCCGCGCCGCGCGCGCCGGCGAGCGGGGGCTCTTCGCCAAAATGCGCCGTGTAAGAAGACACGATTGGCAGCCGCCCCGAATAGCAGGCGGCAATCTCATCTTTCAATCTGTTGTTGAGACAATCGCGAGGACAGACCGTGCATCGTTCGAGGAGGCCTTCGAGTGATTCGACGCGCCGCTTCAATTCGCCTGATGCCAGCAGACGAACGTATGAAGCTTCATGATGTATTAACTCATCGCTCATCACTCGTTCACTTTCGTGTCAGTACCGCGAGCGGTAGCGACCGGATCAAAAACGCGTCCGCGCATGATCCACCTCGCTACCGCTCGGAGTTCTGACACGGTTTACTCATCGCTCTTCTTCCTGAAATGCACGTAATGCGTTTTGTGCTGTTCGACCAATTCTTTAGGAACCGCGCGCTTCGTGGTCCGCCAGATGAAATCCATTTCCGAATGTGTTGTGCTCAACGCCAGGCGCGCTTCAAAAACCAAGAGCATGCTGCCGTAAAACAAAAACAGCGCGCCCAAAAGTCCCATAACCACGGGAACCCATGCGCCGCGTGCGCCCGTCGATAAACCACGAGCATAAAAGAAAGCCACACCGCCAATTGCCACACTGGTCGCTACGAAAATTCCGACCGCCAGATAAAAAGTTGTGAGGGCACGCTGCAAGAGCCGCGAACGGCTGGTGAGCTTATCGAGCTGATCGTAGAACATCGCGCTCTCTTCTTCGAAAAACTCTGCCGGTTTTTCTTCGCTGGTCAGACTCCGCAAACGATCTGAAAGCGCGCGCACGCGATCGACTACGCGGCCGAGTCGCGTCGATGTCGAAAGGATCATCGTGCCGCTGGCTGAGATCAGGACCGCCGGCGTGATCATCGCGGTCAACACCGCGAGCGATGAAGTCAAACCGTCCATGTTTGAAGGGTTATTCTAGCTATTGGCGGCGAGGACGGCCAATGGCTGAAGGTCGTCGCGAGATTTTAGGCCGCTCGCTTCTCTGGTGCGGGTTGCTCGGGTTTCGGTGGCGGCATCAGGTCGCTCTTGTATCCGCATTCTTCATCTGCACAGCGCCGTGTGGTGCCTTTCTTGGTAGTCTTTTCTAACAAAAAAGGCTTGTCGCACTGCGGACACTTTTCTGCCACCGGCTTATCCCAGAAAACGGTTTCGCATTTCGGATAATTCGCACAGCCGTAGAAAACTTTTCCGCGACGCGATTTCTTCACCACGATTTCACCGCCACAGCCGGGACGCGGACACTTCACGCCAATAGTTTCCTGCTTGATGTATTTGCACTTGGGATAATTCGAGCAGGAAATGAATTCGCCGAATCGACCCTGCCGCCTTACGAGTTGAGCGTCGTCAACCGGACATTTTTCATCGAGTGGTACAGGCGGCGCTTTGATCTTACCGCTTTTTGAAATCTTTCGAATGTTGCGACACTCGGGATAGCCCGAGCACCCGTAGAATGGCCCGAATCGGCCGCGCTTCAACTGCATCTGCTTGCCGCAGAGTTCACAGGCTTCGATCTCTTCCTCGCCATCCGATCCCGCGGAGTTCGCTTCCTGGGTCGCGACCGGCTCGGCATCGCGGGTCGCGCCGCAGTTGTTGCACTTCAGATATTTTCCAAAGCGCCCGAGCTTCTGCACCATGCCCGGCGTATTGCACTTGAGACAAACCTCGTCGGTCGGAGTTTCCTTCTCTTTAATATCCTTCGCGTACTTTTGAAACTTGCTCAGGTCATCCTTGAACTTGTTGTAGAATTCGTGCAGCGCATCGGTCCACTTGAGCTTGCCCTCTTCTATTTCATCCAGTTCTTCTTCCATCCGCGCGGTGTAAGTTTCGTTAAAGAGATCGTCAAAACCGCCCTCGATCAAAACATCATTGACGGTCTTTCCAAGCGCGGTCGGATGAAAACGCCCGTCTTTCTTCTCGACGTATTCGCGATCCTGAATCGTCGTCATGATGGCCGCATAAGTTGACGGCCGGCCGATACCTTTCTCTTCGAGAGCTTTCACCAAAGTCGCTTCGGTATAACGCGGTGGCGGTTCAGTAAAATGCTGTTCGGGATCGATCTTGTTCAGCGCGAGCGTCTCGCCTTTCGTCACCAGTGGCAACGTGCGCTCATCTTCGTCGTCTTCGGCTGGCTTCTCGTCACGGCCTTCCTGATAAATTTTCAGGAAACCATCGAACTTCTGCACCGATCCGGTCGCACGAAAGGCGAAGCGGCCGGCCTTAATATCGATCGTCGTCTGATCGAAGAGCGCAGGCATCATTTGCGATGCGACGAAGCGCTGCCAGATCAAGCGATAGAGTTTCAATTCTTCGGGCTTTAAATATTTCGCGAGTGAATCAGGCGTGCGAGTGACGTCCGTCGGACGAATCGCTTCGTGCGCATCCTGAGCACCCTTCTTCGAGCGATAATGCACCGCCGTCTCGGGAAGATAGTTGGCACCGTATTGCTGGTTAATAAATCCGCGGACTTCGCCCAGCGCCGCTTCGCCGACGCGAGTTGAGTCGGTGCGCATGTAAGTGATTAAGCCAACCGAACCTTCAGCGCCAATCTCGACACCTTCATAGAGGTGCTGGGCGATCATCATCGTGCGCTTCACGGGAAAGCCGAGTTTGCGCGAAGCTTCCTGCTGCATTTTTGAAGTGATGAAAGGCGGAACCGGATTTCGCTTGCGCTCTTTGGTCGTAACTTCATCGACAATGAACGTTTGCTGCTTCGCTTCCCCGACGATTTCGTTTGCCTGCGCGTCATTGCCAATCAGAATGTCAGTCTTCTTGAGATCCTGGTCAAACCCGCTGGTCTTAACCGTGTGTTCGCCTACCTTCAGCAAACGCGCGTCGAACGCCGGCGGCTGCTTGCCGGCAACATTTGCCGCGATAGTCCAGTACTCGGTTTTCTTGAACGCTTCGATTTCGCGTTCGCGCTCGACGACCATGCGCAGCGCGACCGATTGCACGCGGCCGGCACTCAAACGACCACCGACTGTGCGACACAACAACGGCGAAACTTTATATCCGACCAGACGATCGAGAATGCGACGAGCCTGCTGCGCGTCGACCAGATTTTCGTCGATCTGTTTCGGATGCTCGAACGCTTCCTGGACTGCGCGCTTGGTGATCTCATTGAACATCACGCGAAACGCCGGCTTGGCCGGTTTCTTCGGCACGATCTCTTCCGCGAGATGCTGGCAAATCGCTTCGCCTTCGCGATCCGGGTCAGCGGCCAGATAAATCGCGTCGGCTTCTTTCGCAGTCTTTTTCAGATCGGCAACGATTTTTTTGTTGTTCCGCTTTTTCGTATCAGGAATGACTTCGTATTCGGGCGCGAAATTATTCTGGACGTCGACGCCCAGGCCTTTCGAAGGCAGATCCTTGATATGCCCGATCGAGGCCTTCACGATAAAGTCCTTGCCGAGATATTTATTGATCGTTTTCGCCTTGGCGGGCGATTCGACGATTACGAGATTCTTTGCCATTACTGTTATGTCCGGCCACGCACTGATGAAGTTTTGATGGTCGGAGGTTGCTTCGCGACCGATTACCTAAGGGTTTCGAGGGCGCGCATGAAAATAACACTAACCACACATCAAAAGCCAAACGGCTGCAATTCTAGGGACGATCTGGGCGACCTTCGAAGTGTTGTATTTCCCCAAGAATCCTCCTATTCTGTGAGTTCCGCAGCCTGCGCAAGTCAAACTCTAGCCCGACATTACTCTCTCGCTGACGAGTAAATCGAATATTCAAGCTGCAAGTAAGAAGGGATCCGTTGCCATGGAGCAATTTCAGTTAGTTGTAAATCTCTCACCTGACGACGTGATGAGACGGTTCGCCGCGTCCATTGACCAGCCCCGCGTTGTGGTGATCAATCCTCTGAGCGGGAAAGACTTCTTTGGCCATCTCACCGGATATCAATTCTGGATAAGAAAACGCCAGCGTTGGTCGCGAAATAGTTTTGCGCCAGCTTGCACCGGCGATGTGGTTCCCAACGGATCGGGCAGCACAATCAATTGCCGGATCGCGGCGAAGTTCACTTTCTTGTGGATATTCGGCGGGGTCTTCCTGTTGTTGTCACTACTCTTCTCGGTCTCAATTGCCTTATTAGGCTTCGTGGCCGGGCCGCCGGACTCTAAGACTGCCATGCCATTATTGTTCGTAGCTTTTGGAATACCAGCTTTTGTGATCGTGTTCTTTATCGGGTTCTTCTTTCTTAGCAGGCAAATGGGAAAGGGAAATGAACGCGCGCTAAGCTATTTTGTGCAGAGTCTTTTTCGGGACACGATCGTCAACGCGTAACAATCTGCTTCCTGCCAAAACCGCCGACTACTGAACCGGTCCAATCCGTTACAACTTCCGCACAAAACATTTTCCCGGCAGCGCGCGAATCAACTCGCGCATTTCCAGCGTGAGCAATGCCGTGGTTAGTTGAGTGATTGAAAGCTTGGTGGTTTCAGCGAGTGAATCGATTTGTCGAGGCGTGTCGGTCGTCAGCAGTTTGAAGACCGCGCGCTCGTGTTCATTCAAATCTGACGGGGTGAGTTGGAGTTGATCGACCAGCTCGCCTTTTTTCTTTTTGTTACTTGGCGGCGGTAGCAGTTGCGCCGCGATTTCCGCCGGCAGCTCAGCGGCGATGTCCTGCCATTGCTGGACCAGTTTTGCGCCCGCGCCTTTAATCAAATAATTCGTGCCGAATGAATTTCGCGAAGTGATGTTGCCAGGCACAGCGAACACTTCGCGGTTTTGTTCCATGGCCAAACGCGCGGTAATCAGCGAGCCGGAGTTTTCTGCCGCTTCGATCACGACTACTCCCAAACTTAATCCGCTGATCACCCGATTGCGATAAGGAAAGTTTTCTGAAACCGGCGGCGTGCCGAGCGGAAATTGCGTCACCAGCGCGCCGTCATTTTTCAGAATTTCATCGGCAAGCTTTTTGTGATCGCGCGGATAGACTTGATCGAGACCGGTTCCCATGACACCGACGGTTCTGCCGCCGCCTTCCAGTGCGCCGCGATGCGCGGCCGCATCGATCCCGCGCGCGAGTCCTGAAATGATTGTGACACCACGCTGGGCCAGTTCTCGCGATAACATCAATGCCGCGTTCTGGCCATAAGTCGAGCAACGACGCGATCCGACGATCGCCACGCAGGGCCGCTCGAGACACTCCGCCCACGCGCCTTTTACATACAAAGTGACCGGCGGATCGTAGGTCTCGCGCAGCAGCGAAGGATAGACTCCGTCGTCCAACACCAGAATGTCGCCGCCGAGCTTCCTTACTTCCGCGATCTCTTTTTCGGCCCGCTCGTGCAACTCGCGATTGGCGATGCTCTCGATCGCTTCTGGCGTAAGTCTCAACAATGCAAGTTCTCGGCGCGGCGCATCGAAGATTGCTTCGGCCGATCCGAAATGCTCGAGCAGTCGCGCGGTCACCCGTGGACCAACACCGGGAGTCATGTTGAGAGCGATCCAATCTTTCATCGATGAACCTGTTGCCGATTCATGATTCAGGCGCGATCTTCGCTAGCTGATCTGCGACGAGCGGCGCGAACGATTAACATCTGATGACCAGTCCGTCAAGCACCCCGCGCGTGCAAATTCTTATCAATGATCGTCAAGTGTCCTGGTTAGTGAGATCGCCTCGGAATAAATTTTCGTTGGGGG
>Ga0066679_10001206_pt1 | contig 10107 bp, 6 predicted proteins | sample GraSoiAngelo_128_FD_62298 | JGI IMG/M metagenome (GOLD analysis project Ga0066679, IMG submission 62298) | Grasslands soil microbial communities from the Angelo Coastal Reserve, California, USA - 14_0927_12_20cm | ecosystem: Environmental > Terrestrial > Soil > Grasslands | place: USA... | reverse complement strand
CTTTTCGAGATGCTCGCTGCGGCCGGACGCGCCGCGGTGGCGCGGCCCTTTCAGGACCGCGATCGCGGGCCTGAAAGGCCCGCGCCACACATTTGTACCTCGGCCGAACGTCTGCCAGAGCTCCGAGCGGTTCATCCTGATCTCGTCATCGATCCGCCGATCGAACCGCCGCCAGGCCGTGCAGCTCGCGCGTGGACGAAAGAAGATGCGCTCCTCGAGCTCGTGCGCGGTCGATTGACGATCACCGGACCGACAACGGCGCGTGCGCTCGCCGAATCTGTCGGCGTCGAAGATTCGGATATCGATGCGGCGCTGCTGACGCTCGAATCGCAGGGCGTCGTGCTGCGCGGACATTTTTCGGCGCCGAACGAATTCTGCGATCGCCGTCTGCTCGCGCGCATCCATCGCTATACGCTCAACCGCCTGCGCGCCGAGATCGAGCCGGTCAGTCCGGCCGACTTCATGCGGTTCCTGTTTGCCTGGCAGCACGTCGATCCCTCGGCGCGTCTGGCGGGCACCGATGGCTTGCGAAGCGTCATCGAACAGCTCGACGGCTACGAGCTCGCCGCCGACGCATGGGAGCGATGGGTCCTTCGATCGCGCATCGACGGGTACGAGCCGGCGATGCTCGACACGCTTTGCCTGACGGGAGAAGTCGGCTGGGCGCGGCTCTCGGCGATGGACGGAGCGGTCACCGAAATGGGCGGGACGACGCCAATTGCACTCTTCCTGCGCAATCACATAGACAACCGTAGGGGCGCAGATTGCTCCACCCGGAGCGCGGTGATGACAACTGCGAGCGCCCGAGATTCAAGGGCCGAGCAGGCTCGGCCCCTGCCGGTTGGCGAACCAGTCGAGCGCGCGATGGGCGAAACGGCCCGGCGCGTGCTGGATCATCTTCGCCAGCGGGGCGCCTCGTTCGCGCACGAGCTCGTCGCGGCGTGCGGTGTGACGGCGGATCAAATCAGCGTGGCGCTCGGCGAGCTCGTGTCCGCAGGGCTCGTCGCATCCGATGGGTTCGGCGGCCTGCGATCGATGATCCGCGCGGCCGGCGGCCCGAAACCGGCGCGTGACGGGCGCGCCCTCGTCGCCGGCCGCTGGTTCGCCCTGCCGCGTCCGGCAGCGCCCGCCGATGAGGCGGTCGCGACGCAGGCGCGTATTCTGCTGCGCAGGTACGGCATCGTGTTCCGCCGGTTGCTCGCACGCGAGCCGGCGGCGTTCAGCTGGCGCGAGCTTGTCGGGGTTTATCGGCGACTGGAGGCGCGAGGCGAGATCCGCGGCGGACGATTCGCCTCGGGCATGTCAGGCGAACAGTTCGCTCTTCCGGACGCTGTGGAACGCATGCGCGAAATCCGTCGTACGGCGCGCGACGGGCGTCTGATCACGATCAGCGGCTGCGATCCCCTCAACCTCACCGGCCTGGTCGACAGCGCCGAGCGCGTTCGCGCGCTTGGAGCGAATCGACTGGTGTACCGCGACGGCGTCGCGGTCGCGGCGATGGAAGGCGACTATCTGCGTCCCCTGTGCGGGTTCTCTGCTGATGAGGCGTCGCGCGTCGCGACCGCGCTCGCCGGCCGTCCGATGCCTGCCGTGCTCAGCGGTTTCATCGGCCGATGAATCGGAGCGTGCGAGAGTAAAATCGGAAGCATGCGGCTTCAGTACTTCGTCGCGATTATCGCTCTCTCGGCCACACCAATCCTCGCGGCGCAGAAGAAAGGCGACAAGAAAGCGCCCCCACCACCGATGCCGATCTCCATAAGCGGCTGCGTCGCCGCGGCGGACGATCAGTTCACGCTCTCGGACAACAAGGATGGATCGACGTACCGTCTCAGCGGCACCGACGTGCACGACTTCGTCGGCCAGCGCGTACAGATCGCCGGCCGCGTCGTCGGCTCGAAGAAGGTTCAAGTGGAGTTTGGATTGAAGCCGTCGCCGAATGTCGCGGCTCAGGCCGGCGCGATCGATCCGAGTCAGGCGGCGACCGCAACCGCAGGAGGTCTGGCGCCGACCGGAAACGTCCAGCTCCCCGAGTTCAGGGTGAGGACCGTTCGTCCGCTCGGCGCCGTGTGTCCCTAGTTATTCGGGTGAGACCGAAGCGCGCCCGCAATCGTCGCAGCGAAGGTAGACAACGGGAAGTGCCTCTGACCGGCCGATGATTTTGGCTGCCGGCGCGCCGCAGCGCGGACACACGAGACCCGTAGAGCGTTTGGCCATCGGATATTTCTCCTTACAGTCGGTTAGACGCCCAACACTCCGCGCAAGTTACGCGGAATCTCCATCCTACACGGGTGGCGGTCGGATTTCGACCTCAGCTGTAAGACTGCGAGGCGAGCCGTTTGGTCTGTGACGTTTCGTGACGAAGACCGACCCTGGGGCCGGACGGTTACCTGAACAGCTTTCCGGTACTTCACTGGGATCCCGTTGAGCACCGCCGGCCGATACCGCCACGTCTTCGCGGTCGCCAACGCGAGCGCATCGTACGTGGGGCTGACCGATTTGCGCATCATCGCGGTCTCGACCTGGCCGTTCTCGTCGATGATGATCTCGATCATCCCGACTTTGCCGACGACGACCTGACCTGGATACGCCGGCAGGTCCTGCAGGATCACGACCGGCGGTAGCACGTTCGGATCGGCGGCGCTGTAGATATTCGGAATCGCGGGCGGCGGAAGCGGCACGGCCGCCGGAGCAGGCGGCGGCGCATCGGCCTTGAAGCGCTCGGCCGGCAGCGGCGGCGGCTCGGCTGCATTCACAGCAAGATCGCGGAACCCGATCGCGAGCGTTTTGAGATCCGAGAGCGGCGACTGCTTGGCGGCGGCCACGGCGTCCGGATCGTTCATCATGTCGAGCACCTGTCTGAAGGCCTGCGACGCCGCCATGAAATTTTTCCGATCGTAGGTCGCTTTTGCTTCCGTGTATTTCTGCTGAATGATGCCGGGCAGCATGCGGCGTCGAACGTCGGCAAATGCGGCGCGCACGCGCGGCGACACGTCGCTGTCGGCGGGATGGAAGTTCGGCTCGCCGGCGATGACCGCTTCGATGGCGCGATCGGCTTCAGCGGTGCGCCCCAGCGCCAGCAGGCAGAACGCGCGGTACTGCTCGATGGCGCGCACGTCGTCCTGCGATCGATTCGTTTCCGGCAGCCGGTTCAGGACGGCAAGCGCGTCTTCGTACGCCGCCGACGCGTAGAGATCGCGGGCAGAGCTCAGCGAGTCCTGCGCCGCGGCGAACGCGGGAACCAGGATGAGGAGCCCGACGACCAGAAATCTCATTGCTTCTTCCTTAGATCGACGCTCACGCGCGCCGGCGCCTTCAGCGTCACAGTCACGGCTTGCCGTTGTTCGCCGAGCTCGGGATTGCGGAAGACGATCTCGTGCGGGCCAATCGGCAGCGTCAGGTTGCCGATCGGCGTCTCGCCCATGCGCTGACCTTCGACCCAGACCTCGGCCCACGGCATCGCGTTGACCGCGATCGATCCGGTCGGCCAGTTCATGGTGATCGGCGCGACCTTTCCGGGCGGCACCTGCACGGTGCGGACGACGCGGTAGCCGAGCGTCTCGTTGACGATCTCGATCTCGTGGCGGCCGGCCGAAACCATGATGCGGTCGCTCAGCGTCGTGCCGAGCATCTTCTTGTTCTCGAACAGCTGCAGCTCCACCGGCGCCTGAACGCTCACCCAGCCGGAAACCGGCGCGCCCTCGGCCGGCGCGATCGGCACGACGAGCGATGCGGTCTGGCCCGCCTCGATGGTCACCGTCTGCTTGACGGTAGCGATGTCGCTTTCGAGCACGATCGCATGCTCGCCCGGCGTGAGCGCATCGATGAGCAGCGGCGCCTTCCCTTTCACGGCGCCGTCGATCGTCACCTGCGCGCCTGCGGGTTCGGTCCGAATCTGCAGCTGGCCGAACGCGGCAACGCTTCTCGGCAGCTCGACGTACTGCGAAATCTGCTGTCCCGCCGCGATGGTGATCGGCATCGTTCGCGGCTCGCCGCTGTCGGTGCGGAGCTCCACGCTGTGCGGACCGGGATTGAGCGCGAGCGTCAACGGCGTCACGCCGCGCGACTGACCGTCCACGAACACCTGCGCGCCGACCGGGTTCGTCGACACGCTGAACGTGCCGGTCGCGGAGACGGTCGCTGGCGCGAAGAGGAACTTTCGGGCGGCGAATCCGCCGAGCGCGAGCACGACGACGGCGGCCGCGGCGATTGCCGCCATCGGCAGCGAGCGGCGAGGCGCTTCGATCTCGAGTTCGAGCTCGTCGATGACCGGCGGCTCGTGAGCGCCAAATCGGAATTCGTGCCGCGGCTCCGGCTTCGGCTCCAGCCTCGGCTCGGGCCTCGACTCCTGTTTCGAGTCGTGCTTCAGGTCGTGTTTCGGTTCGTGTTTCAGTTCGAGCTTCGGCTCGTGCTTCGGATCCGGTCTGAGCTCGACCTTCGGCTCCGGCCTGACGTGCTGCGCCGGTTCGAACTTGTCATCTGTCTTTGGTTCCTGTCTGGGCTGCGGCCTGGGCTCAATTCTCGCTTCGAACCTCGGTTCCGGCCTTGGTTCGAGCTTCGGCGCGGCCACGAACGGCGCTGGCATCGGCGGCGGCGCTGCATGTGGCTGCACCGACGCGATCGGTTCGTCCTCGGTCGTCTGGATTTCAGACGTGTCGATTTCCGCGACTTCCTCTTCGTCGCCCGACAACACTTTTTCGAGGTCGTTGCGCGCCTCGAGCGCAGACGCGAAGCTGTTGCGCGGATCGAGCTGCAGCGCGCGTGCGATCCAGGCGCGGAGGCCCGGCGGCATCGGCTCGAGCTCGCCCGTCGACGAGTTCGCCCACGCGGACGACAGCACGTCGGCAATCTGCGTCGGATACTCTTCATCGGTCAGCAGCCGTCCGAGGATCAGCGACAGCGACACGATGCCGACCTGCGTCACGTCGGTGCGCTGATCGAAGCGCGGCATCGATCCCGTCGGCGACGGCGGCATCGCGATGCGCAGCTCGCTCCAGTACCGATCGCGCGAGTAGTGCAGCTGCTCGATCGCGGCGCCGAGCACGTGCTCGACGATGATGACGCGCGCGTTGGGCGTGATGACGATGCGCTCGGCGCCGATCGCGCCGTGCGCGATGTCGCGCGCCGTCTCGTGCAGCACGGAGACTGCGGAGACCAGCTGGCGAATCAGGTGGACTGCCGCGTTGATGTCGATCGTCGGCCGATCCGCCTTCGCGAGCAGCGTCGACAGCCGCACGCCGCGGATGGACTCGGAGACGACGGCAAGCGTCGACGCGGCATCGTTCAGCCGATCGACGCTGCGCACGCGCGCGTAGTAAGTGTGGCGGAATCCGGCGAGACGGCTCGCGCGCTCGCGCAGCGCGAACTCGAACGACGGAATCGCGGTCAGCTCGGCTCGCAGGCACAGGCGTTCGAGCGTTTCGGTGCCCGTCGCATCGGTGACGCGGCGCCGCTCGCCGAGACCGTCCTGGAAGACGACCGACGCCGTAGACGTACCTGTCGCGAGCGCAGGATCCATGGGATGCCTCGCCCGGGCAAAAGGCGAGAACCGTGCCGTCGGTGCCGGAGTTGTGATCTGGCCGGAACCCGTTGAGGGATCGCGCTTTTCGCAGCGAATGCAATCGTGTGCGCCCTATGCGCGATTACAGAGCGGACCTCGCACGGCGATTTCCGTCAGCGCATGGCGTCGCCCGTAGGTATCGGTCTCCTCGCCGCTGCGCGTTTCGGTCACCGATCCCCGGAGCACGAGCACGAAGCGCGCGTGCGGATGGACGTGACGGTGAATCCGCTGCCTGCCTCGTATTCGACCTCCGCAAGCAGCAGTCCGCCGACCCTGCGCCAGCGCAGAATCTCGCCGTGCGTGAAGTTCTTCAGCGGACCCGACATTCCGGCCGCAATATTATCGTGAGATGGCGCCTCTCTGCTCGTTCTGCGGCAATCGGAGGCTCGATCAGTTGATCAGAGCCGGCGCGCGCGACTACTGGATCTGCTGGCGCTGCGTCGCGCGGCCGGTCGCAGAAGACGTCGTCCAGGAAGGAATGCCCTGCACGTTTTGCGAGCAGCCAATCGACGCCGTAGATCGCACGATCGTCATTGCGCGCCGGGGCGCCGTGCTATGCAGTGAATGCCTGCGCGTGTGCTTTCAGATCATCAAAGAAGAGCGCGCACGGCGGGGAAAGCCAACCACTCAGGCCTGATCACTGCGGCGTCGCAGTCCGCTCCGCCGGCGCGTGCATCTCGTACTCCTTCGGCGGCTCCGCGCCGAGAAGGTACCGAACGAAATAATCCCACCGGCGGCGGACCATGTACGGCTCGTTGCCGAAGCCGTGGCCGCGATTGGGCAGCATCAGGAGATCGAAGTCCTTGTTCGCCTTGATCAGCTCGTTCACGACGAGCAGCGTATTGTCGGGCGGAACGTTGTTGTCCGTCGTCCCGTGCGCGAGCAGCAGCTTGCCTTTCAGATTCTTCGCAACGAGCTGATTCGCCTGATTGTCGTAATTGGTCGTCCCGTCAGCGTGCGTCCTCAACAGTCCCTGCCACTTCTCCGCCCAATCGTCCTCGTAGTTCCGGTTGTCGTGGTTGCCCGCTTCCGAGATGCCGACCTTGAAGAAATCCGGATAGCGGAACATCGCGTCCGCCGTCGCGTAGCCGCCGCCTGAATGGCCGTAGATGCCGGCGCGGTCGATGTCGATCCACGGATAGCGGCGCGCGAGCTCCTTCATCGCCGCGACCTGATCGGGCAGCGTGTTGTCGCCCATGTTGGCGTAGTACGCGTCGTGAAATTTCTTGGAGCGCCATGGCGTTCCCATCCCGTCGATCTCGACAATGACGAATCCGAGCTCGGCGAGCGCCTGCGCGTCGCCGCGCGCCGGCGAAAACGAACGGCCGCCGACGCTGCCGGTCTGCGGACCCGGATAGATATGGTTGACGATTGGATACTTCCGTCCGGGATCGAGATCGTGCGGCCTGTACAGCAGGCCGTACAGATCGGTCGCGCCGTCGCGCGCCTTGACGGTGATCGGCTGCGGCGGGCGCCAGCCGGTGGCGGTCAGACGCGAGATGTCCGCCGTCTCGATCGTGGCGATATCTCTGCCGTCCGCGTCGCGAAGCACCGCGACCGGCGGAACGTCCGGCTTCGAATACACGTCGACGAAGTACTTTCCCGACGGCGCGAGCGACACGTCGTGATCGGCGTCCTCCGGCGTGAGGAGCTTGAGATTCCTGCCGTCCATTCCGATCCGATAGAAATGCCGGAAGTACGGATCGCGGCCGCTCTCTCTGCCGACGCCGACGAAGTACAGCGTGCGGTTCGCCTCGTCTACGTGAAGCAGCTGCGTCACGTTGCCTTCTCCGGTCGTGATCTGGCGCTTCTCGCGTCCGGTTTGCAGATCGTGCAGATAGAGATGGCCCCAGTTGTCGCGCTCGGAGAACCAGATCACTTCGTTCGATCGCGGCAGGTACCGCCAGTTGATCCGGCCGTTGCCCGATTCGTAAAACGTCTCGGCTTTTTCCTCCATCACCTCGCGGACGAATCCCGTCGCCGTATCGGCCACGCGCAGCTGCTCGCGCTTGTGGTCCCGCGCCGTCGACACGAATGCCACCGTCGAACCGTCCGGACTCCACTGCACGTCGCCCCAGACCTCGTCGCACGCGACGTCGTCGCACAGCGACGATCGATGCTGATCGGACGGCATCTGCAGCCGCGTCACCTTGCGCGTCTCTACGTCGATGACGACCCGCTGAATCATCGTGATCGTCGAATCGCCCGGCAGCGGGTACTTCCACGCCTGCAGCACCGGATGCCCGACCTTCGTCTCGATCAGGTACATCTCGCCGACGCCGCGCTGATCCTGCTGATACGTGGCGATCTTCTTCGAGTCGGGCGACCACGACACGATTGGACGATCGCTGTGCGTCCATCCCGCGTTGTCGGTCGCGTAGCCGAAGTCTTTCACGCCGTCGAACGTCAGCTGCGTTTCCTTGTCGGTCGCCACGTCGCGAATCCACAGGTTCCAGTCACGGATGAAGACCGTTTGCTTCCCGTCCGGTGACGGCACGTCGCGCCGTGGAGCACGGCCGCGGCGGCTGGCCGCCTCGGCGTTGCGCTCGGTGCATTCGGCGAGCTCGCATGTCGATCGCGCGCCGGTCGCGGGATCGAAGACGAAAAAGGCCGTGCCGTTTTCCGTCGTCGTCCGGTACCAGAAGCGGTCGTCGGGCAGCCATGTCGGCCGCACGCCACTGTGCAGGACGAGCGGCGTGACGTTGTAATTCATGAACCGTTCGGCGCGCGCGTAATCGGCGGCGGTCAGCGCGCGCGGCGGCTCGGGGCGTTGCGCCGCGACAACCACAGTCGTGACGATCAGCAGCGGACTGCCGAGCGCGAGTCGACCCGTAAAAGTCATGTCAGGATGATACACGCACTCGTGGCACTCGCATTGCTTCGTCGCGCTCGATGCCTCGCATACTCGTCGCAATCTGTCTCGTGACGGGGACAGCCTTCCCTTCGTTCGCGCAAACGACGTCGGCACAGAACGACGGTAACAACCGAATCTTCGGCGTCCTCCCGAACTACACGACAGTGGAGAAAGAGGACGAAGCGCCGCGAATCACGACGAAGCAGACGTTTCGGATGGCCGCGCTCGGCTCGTTCGATCCGTTCGTGTATCCGTTCGTCGCGCTCACCACCGAAGCGGCGCAGCTCGAACATCAGGAGGCTTCGTGGGGAGGCGGGCCGAAGGCGTACGCCAAGAGGTATGCAACGGCGTTCGGCGACAACGCGATCGGAAATTTCATGACGACGGCCATCGTGCCAGCGCTCTTCAAACAGGACCCGCGCTATTTCGAGCTCGGCGAGGGAAGCGTCGCACGGCGGCTCGCGTACGCCGCAAGTCGCGCGGCCGTCACGCGCGCGCGCGACGGCCGACGCGAGTTCAACATCTCGGAAATCGGAGGCAACGCCGTCGGCGCCGGCGTGTCGAACCTGTATCACCCCGTCGAGGATCGGACCCTCGCCGGCACGTTCGAACGGTGGGGCTCGGAGGTGTTGTGGGACACGGTGTCGAACGAGCTGAAGGAGTTCTGGCCCGACATCCGGCACCGCCTCCATCACGGGCACGACAGTTAGGCGTCCCCTTCCGACGACAGCGGTCGAGGGCACCATCCGCGTCGTGATGCTGATTTCCTTAGAAAAACGGCCCAGGCGCTTGGCAGCAACCTTGCCGTATCGCTGGGTATGACTCGCACATCCTTGATAACTGTTCCGCTCGCTCTCGTCGGGGCGCTGACGATCGGTTCGCCTTTCGCATCGGCCGATCAGGAGCGCCAGCACCGCCGCGGCGAAGCGTTGCCGCGCGCCGAGGCGCAGCCGCAGGGCGACTCGCAGTCGCGCGGCGATGCGCAACGGCGCACTGAATCGCAGCCGCGACGCGAGACCCAGCCGCAACGCGAGACCCCGCCGCAGCGCGAGACCCAGCCGCGCGCCGAAGCGGCGCCGGCGCCCGCGCCGCGGGTCGACAACAACGTCCAGCGCCGCGAGGCGCCGCGCGCCGAAACCTTCGCGCCACGCGCCGTGCCGCGGACCGAGCCACGCCGCATCGAGCCGCGCGACGACAACCGATACCGCTACGACAGTCGCTACCGCGACACGAATCGATATCGCTACGACGGCCGGTCGTACGTGTATACGCGTCCGCGCTACTTCGGCTACAACGTCTACCGGCCGTACGCGTTCCATCCGCAGTATCGGCTCGGCCTCGGCGTGTTCATCGGCTACCCGGTTCCGTACTCGTACTCCTACGCGTATCCGGTCCCGGTGTATGGCTACCGCTCGCCGGTCGCGCCGGTGTTCGTCGGACCCGGATCGACCGTGTATGGCGGCATCGCGCTGGACATCTGGCCCGACGACGCGGCGGTCTACGTCGATGGCGCCTACGCGGGAATCGTTCGCGACTTCGACGGCACAAGGCAGCCGCTGACGCTCGTCGCCGGCACGCACCAACTCGAGATCACGGGGCCGGCAGGCTACGCGCCGCTCGTCTTCGACGTCACGGTGCAGCCCGGACAGGTGATTCCGTATCAGGGGGATCTGCAGCCGTACTGAAATTGGTGATT
>Ga0066679_10001193_pt1 | contig 10164 bp, 5 predicted proteins | sample GraSoiAngelo_128_FD_62298 | JGI IMG/M metagenome (GOLD analysis project Ga0066679, IMG submission 62298) | Grasslands soil microbial communities from the Angelo Coastal Reserve, California, USA - 14_0927_12_20cm | ecosystem: Environmental > Terrestrial > Soil > Grasslands | place: USA... | reverse complement strand
GGGGCTGCCAGTGTTACGCCGAGCGACGGCGTCGGTCCGGGCCTGGTCATCAACGCCAACCTGATCATGGGGAACGCTGCTGAGAGCGGCACTGGGGCGGGCATCGCCTTCAATGCTGTCAACGGCACGGACATGGTTAACTTCCCCACCGATCCAGGACAGTGGAACCTGGTGACCGTGACCAACAACATCATCGTGGACAACGTGGGCGGTTGGGATGGCGCCGGAATCTCGCTGGCCGATTCTCCCAACGTGAACATCATCAACAACACCATCGCTTACAACGCCAGCACGGCTTCGGCAGGAATCCTCTTCAACACCCTTGGGGCTCCTCTTGCCAGCCAGGGCGGAAGCAGCTGCTCGAGCACGGCGACAACCACATGTCCTCGGCCCGCTGGGCTGGTGGCCATCCAGCATAGCGCAGTTTTGGCGGCGAATCTGCCGTCGAGCACTGGTGGCGTCAATGTCGTCTGCCCGCCAGGCCATTTCCAGACCACGGCAACCAACGGATCTTGCAAGACCGTCTCGTATCCGAAGCTGGAGAACAACATCTTCTGGCACAACAGCTCGTACTACATTGGCGTGGGCCCCCTCAGCCCGCAATTCCAGCAGAATGTGGTGTCGCTGTTTAACGCTTTCACCCACACTGCGGTTGCGAATCAGCCGGCGGCGGACAGCTCGACGACGACGGCTGGCAGCACGACCATCACCGGAGGCACCGGCGCTTGCGTCAGCGGTACCCAATACTGGGATATCGGCGTGCGCGGTGACACTGGCCCGACCAACCATGGTTCCGGGGTCACACTCCGAGCAACGGATTCAGTGCTAACAGCCGGTGGATCTAGTGTTTTGAGTTCGGGTAACTCAACGGGTGCCCCGAACTTCATCAGCCAGTACTGCGACGGATCACGCGTGTCCCCGGAAACGCCGGGACTTCTAGCCGCGGGCTGGCAGGTGCCTCCGGGTATTTCGGACGCAACCGTGCCGAACCCCATCTTCAACTTGACTCCGACGGCTACGGTGGACGAAGGCAACAACTGGGTCAACATGAGCTGGGGCCCCCTCACGATGACCAATCCAACAGTTGCGGCCGGACCTAACGGAAATTACGGTGGCGGCCTCCCGCTCGGTAATTACGGCATTGCCGCAGCATCCTCGGCGGCAGGGAGGGTCCCAGGTGGCTCGGCGAACTACGTCGACGCTCCTAATTTCGACTTCTACAACAATCCAAGGAAACCTGGTCCAATCGATGCTGGGGCGGTTCAACGGACCGGGACTGGCACAAACAGAGACTTCACTGTTTCACCCGCGTTGGTGGACTTTGGTCTTGTACCTGTCCATAGCCCGACAACCTTGGATCAGGACATCCAAGTCATTAACACGGGTGGCGTGCCGCTCTCGTTCAACGCAGCCAGCTTCGCGATTTCGTGCGCGAATGTGACGACTGGATGCAGTACAGCAAGCTACACCATCGTGTCCAATACGTGCTTCGTCGGTGGGGGCACATCGACCCTTGCTCCGGGAGCAAGCTGCGTAATCAACGTGGTCTTCAACCCCATCAGCACGTCGCAAGCAGCGAGGAATGCAACTCTAAGCGTGAACCCGGTTGGTAACGGCGGCGCGGAGTTCGTCTCGCTCACCGGCCACGACACGATTGCGACGGTAACTGTCTCCCCACTCACCCCGGCGTTGACCACAACTCCGGCAAGCACCGTCGCGCACACCGGGACGATCACAATCACCAACACTACCAACCCGAACACAAATCTCGATGCTGGCCCGTTTATCCCAACCGCCATAACGCTCACACCGCTGGCTGGCACGGGCACGTTCACGCGCGGCGGCACTTGCGCGGTGGGCACGCCGATCAACGCGGGAGGGACTTTGGTACCGCCCGCGGCCGGCTCGAGTTGCACGATCACGATCACCTACACGCCACCGGCAGGCGCAACAGGAGCGGCGCTGAACGGTCGGGCCAACCTCACGGTAACGGGGAACGGCAGGGCCTCCACGGCACCGCTCATCAACCTAAACTTTAACGCGAACTGAGCAAAAATCAGCTGGGCGGGCATCTACGGATGCCCGCCTTGTTTTCTAATAAAAGACCTTTTGGAAAGAGGACAAACAAAAATGCCAGAAAGCAATGCCATCAGGAAAACAATGTCCATGCTGCTGGCCGGAGTTTTCGGCAGCAGCATCTCGGTTTTCCAGGCTGGAGCGCAAACCTCTTCTCAGCCCACGAATCCGAAGCGATCTGCAGCTCCGATGCACTACCGCCCCGATCGCTTCGCTGGACGCGCCGGAAAGTTCTACGCGCTGATATGGGGTATCGACTCGCTCAGCGTAAAGTATGCCGAGTCTGGCGAGGTCATTCGATTCAGCTACCGCGTACTGGATCCCAACAAGGCGCGGACCTTGAACGACAAGAAGCTCGCGCCCAGCTTGATCGACCCGGAAGCTGGAGTGAAATTGGTGGTTCCGTCCCTGGAAAAAGTGGGGCAGTTGCGTCAGAGCAGCACACCTGAGGCAGGCAAGTCCTACTGGATGGCCTTCTCGAACAAGGGCCGATTGGTCAAGCGCGGAGACCGCGTCGATGTCGTGATCGGGCCGTTCCACGCTCAAGGACTGGTGGTCGATTAGCTTGGCCTCCGAACCGGAACCGAGAGAAGGGCCAACCAACTTGAGGCGGCTTTTATCAGCCGACTAGCCGTGGCGCCGGAATACCCAGCCCGGGAACTGCCTGCGCGAAAAAATATTGATTCTGCCGATCAGCGTGAGCCTCTCAATCGAGCCTCATCTCAGCTAAAAGGGCGCCGCGCGCTTCTAGGCTCCGGCCCGGGACAAGCCCGCAGTTTTCCTCGGAGGCGCATGGATTGAGAGCCCAGAGCAAACAAGCAGCTAAAGCGAATTGATTTCCCATCTCACCCTTCCCTCCGGCACCGCCGCTCGTTATTTTTCTGCAATGATGGCGGCATCCCGAGGGTAATGCTTTGGCCGTGCGAGACCGCGGTTTGCCGGAGAATTTCCGAGCCCGCCCCGTACTCGTAGACAAAAGTCTGAGAGTTGCTTGAGTAATTCAAGTAGTAGTGCAGCGTTTTGTTTTTGCGGTTGACTCCGTGCTTCACGCGCACGGGAGCAGGCAGATTCTGGTCCGCTCCCGTTAGTCCTGCCCTCTGAAGCACCGCGAGGAGCACGTCGCTTTGAGTTTGTCGCTCCGCACCGTGCCTTCGTAGGTCAGCGTGCCCTTGCCGAACGTGTTTTGCGCGATGGCGGCGTACTTTCCAAAGAACGTGTGATCGTAATACGCCAACGGTTCGGCTACCGTGAGAGCATGCTCTTCCGGTCTGACGGCCACGGTTCACCTGGGCGCCCAAGCCGACAAGGACGGCATCACATGCACTCCTCTGACCTATACCGCCAACACCGGCCACCTACTTGGCCATCAAGACTCCCGGCGTCCTGTCAGGCTGCAAAGATGCTTCGGGCCACTTTCTGTCAGCACGACAACGCCCGAGCGAACCCGATAGCCCCGAGGGGCGGTCGAACGGTCTCTTGGATGCCAACAGCGGGTTCACCGCGTCGGTCAGCGGGGCGGGCAGCTACTCCTTTAGCTTCACGTAGCTTCACCGGCAAAGAACTCTCAGGGTGCGACCGCCAGCGGAAACGTGACACTCACTTTCCCGGCGGGCAGCGGTTTGCTGGTCAAGGTTTTGGACGGCTCCGACAAGAAACCTGAGATCACTGACTACCGCTGGATCATCGAGGAAGACCGCACCTTCTACATCGACCCCAACTGCACAATAGCGCGACTTGCACTCCCTCACAATTCCCCATTAGGAGCCGCAGACGCCTTTGATCAGGCGCGATGGAGCAGAATTATAATTCCACGGTCAATCATGCAAAGACCCGATCGATGTTCGGGTTCACCCTGGCGTTAAATCGGCCCGGATGGATATTCCGAGAGACTGGCAGCTCACAAGACGCTTTCGGTGCCGACATGTGGCAAGTGTTGCGCCGTCGTGGAGTGGAAGCACGATTCCAAATGTCGGCAGTCGGGAGACTCGCTTCGCACTGAGGCGCACCCTCAGCTCTCGGCTGGAGGCCGGTGCTTGAGTACCGCTCTCGAAAGGGCATAGCTCAGGAGCGCCGCAAGGATGACCGCGAGGGACACTTGCCAGATATGCTGCTTCAGGAACGGCAGTGCTTGGTGGCCGTAGCGTATGGCCAGGTATCCAATCCCGAAATAGCGCATCGCTCGCGCCAGCGTGATCGCTGAAGCAAAGCTCACCACCGGCACCTCGAACACTCCCGCCGCCACCACAAATATCTTGAACGGCGTTGGCGGCGGCAAAAGGGCAGCGATTAACATGCCGCCGAATCCGTTCTTCACCACCCAATTGTGTATGGCCTGCGCGCGCTTGCCCGCGTGCCTGTGAAACAGCGCTTCCCCGCCCTTCTCTGCCAGGTAGAACAGCAGCACACAACCCAGGACCGATCCCAGCATTGCCAGGAACGCGTACAGCGGCATCCTCGCCGGATGCTGAATGGAAAGCTCAACCAGGAGGAGGTCGTTGATTACGGGAAACGTCAGCACGGAGGAGTCGAGGAACGAAATCAGAAACAGCCCCGGCGCGCCCAGCCCTCCAGCGAACGCCACGATGTTCTCTTTCCACCCGCTCAATCCCGTCGCCAAAAAATTCCTCCACGTGGTAGCCATTTCCCGCGTTTTTGCTTGCGCCGCGGCGTCCGCGGAACTTGTAGAGGCCGGGCTTTAGCCCGGCTTTTCCTCTCCTGGCGCGACTTCGCCTATGGGTTCGCCGCTAGCCGTTCTCCGTTAGGGCAACGTCGAACTCCAGCAAAACTCTTGCCATCCTCAGTCCAGCAAGGTAATGCTGCGAACCGCTGTTACTTGGCAGTCGTTTTGGGCAACTGGAATAACTGACACCCGGAATGATGACTCAGAACCCGTGGGCCTTTTGATCCGCCAGTCTATTGCGCAAACGCCGCCCGGTCGAAATGATTCATGAACACCTGCATCAACGCGGTGCGATGCAGGTTTGGCAGCTTGGGAATCTCGCCGATGACGCGCACGTGCCCGAACCGCTCGATGGTCTCCCGGTTCTCGCGGTTCTGGTCGCCAATCAGCACCACGCCGTGCACCGGCAGCTCCGCCGCATGCAGCGCCGCCAGCGTCAGCAGCGTGTGATTCACAGTGCCCAGCCCGCTCCGCGCCGCCACCAGCACGGGCAATTTGAATTTCACCATCAAGTCCAGCATGAATTGCTTCTGATTGACCGGCACCAGCACGCCTCCCGCGCCTTCCACAATGAGCCAGTCGTTGATCAGGCTCGTGGGCATGTTGATCTTTCCGATGTCGATTTCCACACCCGCCCAACGCGCCGCCAGGTCCGGCGAGACCGGCGGAACAAATTTGTACACCTCGTCCAGCGTGCGGTCCGTGCCGATGCCCGCCAGCCGCATCACCGTCACGCGGTCCGAGCCTTCGAGCGTTCCCGTCTGGATCGGTTTCCAATACACGGCGTCCAGCGCGGCGCAAAGGAGCGAGGAAAGCACCGTTTTGCCGACCCCTGTATCGGTTCCAGTGATAAAAAAATGATGTCTCAAGCGCGGTCCACCGCGTCGCACCAATATTTAAGTTCGCGCCGCCTATTCAACGTATTCTCCGGCGCACCAGTTCATCATTGGCGCTTCCGCTCGTCAAGAAAAACTCCAGCCGCCCGCTTCCATGAGGTACTGCCGCTGCCCGTACCGTCCGTGGGGCGAATACTTTCGCGGCGAGCTTCTGCTTCTCGGCATCCTTAAGCCGTCTGCCGGAAGGTATTATTCCCCATGCCCCCATCGACCTGGACTTCGCCCAATACAGGGTTCTCTTTGTGGGGTGCGGCGGCTTGGGGCTTTCTTTTGCACCGTTCTTCGTCCTATATTCTGCCAGCCCTGGCCAGACTGGATCATTCAAGCTGAACCCCGCATCTTACCATCAGCTGTCACCTTGGCAAAAACGCCTCGCCCTGTGCGTAAAGAAACGCCTGCGTGATCTCGTTGTCGCGAGGGATAGATTTGAAAAGGCAATTCCGAGCGTGCGGCTTACCAATTCACTCGCAGAGCCAAGGTCTGAAACGGAAATGAAACGGAGTTGTCTAGCCAATCCAGCTCAACTGAAAAAGACCCCGTTCTCTTCGCGTCCCAGCACGGAAATTAAGTTTGCCGCAGGGTCGGGCGGCGTGTCCGACTGGAATTGGAAGCCTGGCTGCTCAGCGGACCAGACAATCGAAGACGTCCATGCCGAGCACGCGAAGGCGGGCCCGTTGGCTGTCAAAGTCCACTTGGACCGCATCGTGCCTCACTGGGATCATCCAGAATACATCGTTCCGGTCAACGTGGACGTTGTAATCATGGATCTGTTTATAGACGCTGGCCGATCCAACCGCACCGGTGTAAAGGTCCAGTCAAACAAAGGCGAATGTGCCTCTATGTTGTTGGCCGTCGGTAGCAATAAACTTCCCTTGGCTGAACCCCATGTCCGCCTGAAACGCAAGACCCGTCATGGCTCCACTGGTAGTGTCCGTTCCCATCCCGCCGCCGCGTATGTGCGTGAGGCCCACAAACCCGTCGAAATCTGTGATCTGCGACGGATCGCTGATGTCGGCCAGCGCCTTGGCAGGAAACATTGTTCCTGCCGCGCCACGGATGAGGCCACGGCGGCTTAGCCACTTCTCCTGAAATTGATCCCATAGACTGAAACCTCGATTGTTCATTGTCGTTCTCCTTGAACACACCGACGAACACCAAACGAACGCGTTCATCTGCGTGCGATTGCCGGTGGCACCGAAAATAGCCACTGATAAGCCATGGGGAAATCCAAGGGAAAGAAAATCGGAATAATTGCGGAAACTTTGCTCTGCTTGGACAGGAGTCGTCAAGTCCAAAAGTTGCCAACGAAGGCCCATCCCCAGAAGCCAAAGAGGAACGCAACATCAGTTCCTGACGCCGATGAACGCGGAAACCAGTGCGCATGGCTGCCACACGGCGAGGCTGTTTGACCCATCACCCCCAAAATGTTATAAAACTGCGATTTGAGCTTGCCCTGGCGTCCAGTCTTGCAGGTGCCTCGCCGGCGGTATCGAGGGGTAACTTGGGCCGGCGCGCGGCGAGTTTACCCTGTTCGAAGATCCCTTTTCCATCGGGACTCCGGTCGGGGCCTCTTGCCGGTGGAATGAGAGAAAATTACTGAGGCTCGCATACGATTGAGACAGGTCATTGGGAGTGCGGCAGCCTTGCTGCCGCTTTTCTTCCTCGCTCCCAAGCCTCTGCGTTTGCGAGAGCTCAAGAATTCGCGCCGCAATGCGAGTGGCGGCAGAACTGTGCGGGAAACAACTGTTCAGGGAACTGTCCACAGATCAATCGCACCTCAAGCTTGGCAATAGGTTAGGGAGGATTCTGAATGCGCACCTGGCTGACGAATGCCTGGTCTCATTGCTGTAGATTCACGAATCATTTGAAATTAGCGAAGTTTGGCGCCGGAGCCGCCGCTCTGCTCTCGGCTGCCTCCGCCCGCGCCGACGAAGCCGGCGGCGAAGCCAATTTGAAGCTGCCCGATCTTTCGCAAGTCAGCTTCCTCGGCATGGACGGCCACAAGCTTCTTCTCTTCGGCATCCTCTTCTGCCTCTTCGGCCTCGCTTTCGGACTCGTCATTTACACGCGCCTGAAAAACCTCCCCGTCCACAAGTCCATGCGCGACATCTCCGAGCTCATCTATGAAACCTGCAAAACGTATCTTCAAACGCAAGGCAAATTCCTCTTGCTGCTTTGGGCTTTTATCGCCGTCGTCATCGTGCTTTATTTTGGCGTCCTCGCCCCCGTTCCCGGCAAGCCCCCCGCCACCACGCTCCCAATCATTTTGTTTTTCAGCCTCGTCGGCATGGCCGGCAGCTACTCTGTAGCCTGGTTCGGCATTCGCGTAAACACTTTTGCAAACTCGCGCACCGCCTTCGCAGGCCTTCGCGGCAAGCCCTACCCCATCAATAAAATTCCTCTCGAAGCGGGCATGAGCGTGGGCATGATGCTCATTAGCGTTGAACTTTTGATGATGTTAATTATTTTGTTATTCATACCGGGTGATTATGCCGGGCCGTGCTTCATCGGTTTCGCCATCGGCGAATCTCTGGGCGCCGCCGCGCTACGCATCGCCGGCGGCATTTTCACCAAAATCGCCGACATCGGCTCCGACCTCATGAAAATCGTCTTCAAAATCAAGGAAGACGACGCGCGCAACCCCGGTGTGATCGCCGATTGCACCGGCGACAACGCAGGGGATTCGGTGGGGCCGACCGCGGACGGATTTGAAACTTATGGCGTGACCGGCGTCGCGCTCATCACTTTTATTTTGCTTGCGGTAAAAAATCCTGTCGTTCAAGTTCAACTGCTCGTGTGGATCTTCGTGATGCGCATCATTATGTTGGTCGCGAGCGCGGCCGCGTATTTTATCAACGGCTTCATCGCCAAAGCGAAGTACGGGAACGCGGACAACATGAATTTCGAAGCGCCGCTGACTTCGCTGGTGTGGATCACTTCGTTCGTTTCCATCGGGCTGACGTATCTTACTTCGTGGCTCATCATTCCGGAACTCGGCGGCGACACATCACAGTGGTGGAAGCTCGGAACAATCATCACCTGCGGGACGCTGGCGGGCGCCATCATTCCGGAACTGGTGAAAGCTTTCACTTCCGTCGAATCGCGTCACACCAAAGAAATTGTCACTTCGGCGCAGGAAGGCGGTGCATCGCTCGGAATTTTGTCTGGCTTCGTCGCAGGAAATTATTCCGCCTATTACCTGGGCCTTTCGATGGTGCTGTTGATGTCCATCGGCTACTTGTTTTCGCAGCAGGGGCTGCACAACTTGATGGTCGCCGAGCCGGTGTTCGCGTTTGGCTTGGTGGCATTCGGTTTTCTCGGCATGGGTCCAGTGACGATCGCAGTCGATTCCTACGGTCCGGTGACCGACAACGCGCAATCTGTTTTCGAGCTTTCGCTCATCGAGCAGCTTCCCGGCATCAAGCAGGAACTCAAGAAGGATTTTAATGTCGACGTGAACTTCGAGCGCGCCAAGCACTTGCTCGAAGCCAACGACGGCGCGGGCAACACGTTCAAAGCAACCGCGAAACCGGTCTTGATCGGCACCGCGGTTGTCGGCGCCACCACCATGATTTTTTCTATCATCATGGCGCTTACCAACGGTCTCGCCGCCAACGTGGACAAACTTTCGCTGCTCCACGCGCCATTTGTGCTCGGGCTCATCACCGGCGGAGCGGTGATTTACTGGTTCACCGGCGCGAGCACGCAAGCCGTCACCACGGGCGCGTATCGCGCGGTGGAATTCATCAAGGCCAACATCAAGCTCGAAGGAGTGGAAAAAGCGAGCATCACCGATAGCAAAAAAGTTGTGGAAATCTGCACGCGTTACGCGCAAAAAGGCATGCTCAACATTTTCATCGCCGTGTTTTTTTCAACGCTGGCATTTGCCTTCGTCGAGCCATTCTTTTTCATTGGTTATCTCATTTCCATCGCCACGTTCGGCCTGTATCAAGCGATTTTCATGGCCAACGCCGGCGGCGCGTGGGACAACGCCAAAAAGATTGTGGAAGTCGAACTAAAGCAAAAAGGCACTCCGCTGCACGATGCCACGGTTGTCGGCGACACGGTGGGCGATCCGTTCAAAGATACTGCGTCGGTCGCGCTGAATCCGGTGATCAAGTTCACCACGCTGTTTGGCCTGCTCGCCGTCGAGCTCGCCGTGAGCCTGGTCAACAGCCAGCACAGCACGACCTTGGCGCACATTCTCGCGACAGCTTTCTTCCTCGTCGCGCTCTCCTTCGTCTACCGCTCGTTCTACGGCATGCGCATCAAAGGCTCCGCCGCGTAGCGGAGATTCTCCCTCTGGGTTTTCATAGGGGCGCGCTTTCGTGCGTCCCTAAGACGGGCGCGACATGTCGTGCCCCTACGACTGCAACGCAGCTTCCGCTACCGCGCTAGTGTCCCGTCCCATTTAAATATTGACAGTACGCTTGGGGTGCTCTATTATTGTAGGCGTGTTCCCCAGTGCACCAGCCTTGGCGGTCGACGGAGCCCAGAAGCGAGAGTTGGAAT
>Ga0066679_10001191_pt1 | contig 10174 bp, 7 predicted proteins | sample GraSoiAngelo_128_FD_62298 | JGI IMG/M metagenome (GOLD analysis project Ga0066679, IMG submission 62298) | Grasslands soil microbial communities from the Angelo Coastal Reserve, California, USA - 14_0927_12_20cm | ecosystem: Environmental > Terrestrial > Soil > Grasslands | place: USA... | reverse complement strand
CCCGACGGCGAGTGCCTGGAGGTCTACCCGGTGGCCGAGTGGGAGCGCATGGAGTCGAAGCTGCGCGAGCAGTCGCGGTTCAGCGCCGAGGTGCGCGAGATCAGCCGGCTGTACGTCTCGCGCGCCCGCGACGTGGCGCTCGACGGCGCCGGCCGCATCTTGTTGTCGCCCGACATCCGCCGCGAAGCGGCGCTGGACAAGAACGTGACGATCGTCGGCGGCGGGCTCGACAAGTTCGAGGTGTGGGATCGCGGCCGCTTCGAGGAGTACGACCGGACCGGTCAGCCGAAGCTGCCGTCGCTGTACGACAAGCTCGCGGGCCTGGGAGTCTAGCGGTTCACGTTCCCGTCCTCGTGGACGAGGTCGCGTTTCTGCTGCGGCCGCGTGACGGGGGCTGGGTGATCGACGGGACGGTGGGCATGGGCGGACACGCGGAAGCGTTGCTGGCGACGAGCGGGCCCGACGTGCGCCTGCTCGGCCTCGACGCCGATCCCGAGGCGTTGCGGCAGGCCGGCGGCCGGCTCGCGCGCTTCGGCGAGCGGGCGCGGCTGGTGCACGCCAGCTTCGCCGACCTGGCGCGGGTGGTCGTCGAGCACGGCGTCGCCGAAGCGCGGGCGGTCCTGCTCGACCTGGGCGTCTCGTCCTGGCAGCTCGACGCCTCCGGGCGGGGGTTCTCGTTCCAGCGCGACGAGCCGCTCGACATGCGCCTCGATCCCACGCGCGGGGAGACCGCGGCCGCGCTGGTGAATCGGCTGCCGGAGGCGGACCTCGCCCGGCTGCTGCACGAGTACGGCGAGGAGCGGTTCGCGCGCCGCATCGCCCGCTCGATCGTCCATCGCCGCCCGCTCGCCACCACCGGCGATCTCGTCGCCGCGGTGCGGGCGGCGGTGCCGCGGAAGGCCTGGCCGCGGCGATTGCACGTCGCGACGCGCACGTTCCAGGCCGTGCGCATGGCCGTGAACGACGAGCCGGGCGCCCTCCGACGCGCCCTCGAGGCGGGGCCGTGGTTGCTGGCCTCCGGCGGGCGGCTCGGCGTGATTGCCTTTCATTCGGGCGAAGACCGCATCGTGAAGCAGACGTTCCGGACGCTCGACGGCGCGGGGTTCGCCGCGCTCGAGCCGTCGCCTCTCCAGCCCGGAGACGACGAGGTGCGGGCCAATCCCCGCGCCCGGAGCGCGAAGCTGCGCGTGCTGGAGCGGCTGCCGTGACGAAACAACAGCGACTGCATCGTGAGCAGGATCCCAGCGTGCGACGCGCGCTCGTCGCCGGCTTCGTCGTGTCGGCGCTCCTCGTCGTCGGCTGCCTCGCCGTCGTCGGGCTGCGCGTCCAGCAGGTGCACCTCGCCTACCAACTCGAGCGCCTCCACCGCGAGCGCGCCGAGATGGGCGTCGTCCTTCGCCAGCTCGAGGTCGAGGTGGCGACGCTGCAGGCGCCCGGCCGTGTCGAGCAGCGCGCGCGTCAGCTGGGCTGGTCGCGCCCGACCGCGCGCAGGTCCGTCTGGCGCGCGAGTACACGCCGGGCGGCACCGGGCTGGCCGCCGCCCACAAGAGCCGCCTCGCCGCACTGCCGGGCGACCCGATGAGAGCGCCCATCAGGTGACGCGCGCCGGCGACCCGGCGGCTCACGGACGGAGGGCCGCATGAGCGGTCTCCGCATCCGCGTCCTCGTCCTCGCCGGCCTGCTGGCCCTCGCGTTCACCGGCGTTCTCGGACGCCTCGGCTGGCTGCAGATCGTGCGCCACGCCGACCTCGCCGCGCTCGCCGAGCGGCAGTACTCGCGCACGGTCGTGCTGCAGGCGCAGCGCGGTCCGATCGTCGACCGCCAGGGCGCCGCGCTGGCGACCTCGAGCCCCGCCGAGTCGCTCTTCGCCCAGCCGCGCGTCATGGGCGATCCGGTGCGGGTCGCCGCCCGGCTGGCGCCGCTGCTCGGCGTCCCCGAGTCCGAGATCCACGCGCAGCTCACCGGCGGCCGGCCGTTCGTCTGGATCCGCCGCAAGCTGCCGCCGGCGACCGCCGCCGCGGTGAAGGCGCTGCGCGAGCCCGGCCTGGGCCTGCTGCCGGAGCCGCTGCGGCTCTACCCGAACCGGGAGCTGGCCGCGCACGTCGTCGGCTTCGAGGGCGTCGACGGCGGCCTCGAGGGCGTCGAGCGCTCCTTCAACGAGACGCTGGCGGGCACGCCGGGCAAGGCCGTCGTGGGTCGGGATGCGCTGGGCCGTGAGGTCGTCACCGAGGCGGTGCTGCAGCCGCCGGCCCCGGGGCACGGCGTGATGCTCACGCTCGACCGCACGATCCAGTACCTGGCCGAGCGCGAGCTCGACGCCGCCTGGCGGCGCACCCAGGCCAAGGCCGCGATGGCGGTCGTGCTCGACCCGCGCACCGGCGACGTGCTGGCGCTGGCCATCCGACCGACGTTCAACCCGAACACGTTCCTCGACGTCCCGTCGCGGGACCACTGGCGCAACCGCGCCGTCAGCGATCCGTTCGAGCCGGGCTCGACGTTCAAGGTGATCCTCGCCGCGGCCGCCCTCGAGGAGGGCGTGGTGCGGCCGGACGACCGCATCTGGGCCGAGAACGGCAGCATCACCATCGCCCGGACCACCATCCACGACTGGAAGAAGTACGGCTGGCTGTCCTTCGGCGAAGTGCTGCAATACTCGTCGAACGTGGGTTCAATAAAGGTGGGGCTGGCCCTGGGGCGCGACCGCTACTACCGCTACATGACCGCCTTCGGCTTCGGCGCCCCCACCGGCGTCGGCCTGGCGGGCGAGAGCCGGGGGCTGCTGCGCGAGCCCCAGCGCTGGTCGGCGCTCTCGCTGCCGACGATGTCGATCGGCCAGGAAGTGTCGGTCACCGCGCTCCAGATGGTCGCGGCCTTCGGCGCTATCGCCAACGGCGGCGTCCTCATGCAGCCCCGACTGGTCCGCGCCGTGTTCGACGCCGCCGGGCGGGAGACCCGGCGGTTCGAGCCGCAGCCGGTGCGCCAGGTGATCTCGCCGGAGACGGCACGCACGCTCACCCGCCTGATGACGCAGGTGGTGGCGGCCGGCACCGGGCACAACGCCGCCATCCCGGGGTACGAGGTGGCCGGCAAGACGGGCACCGCCCAGAAGCTCGACCCGACGACGCGCCGGTACTCCCGGAACCCCGGCGTGCTGTCGTTCGTTGGCTTCGCGCCGGCCGATGAGCCGCGGCTCGTCATGCTGGTGATGCTGGACGAGCCCCGGACCGAGAAGTGGGGGAGCGAGGCGGCCGCGCCCATCTTCGCGGCGATCGGCGCCGAGGTGCTGCGTTATCTCGACGTGCCTCCGCGCGACGTCGCGCCGCTGCAGATCGTGACCGGCCCCGCCGACGGCGCGGCCGGCCGGCTGCGGCTGGCGAGCATGTCGGCCGAGCCGTTCGCCGACCGCGAGCGCGTCGTCCCCGATCTGCGCGGACGCACGCTGCGGCAGGCGCTGGCCATGCTGGCGCCGCTCGGCGTGGCCGTGCGGCTCGAGGGTGGTGGCCGTGTGGTGGCGCAGACGCCGGCCCCGGGCGCGCCGGTGGAGCTGGAGACGAGCGTGCGGCTGACCCTGGCCGGGCCAGCCGCGAGATGACATGGCGAGGAACGACGTGCCCGTGAGCGTGCTGCTCGAGGCGCTGCCCGAGCGTCGGGTGCTCGGCGCCCCACCGGCCGCGGTGCGTGCGCTCACCGCCGACTCCCGGCGCGTGGAGCCGGGCGACTGCTTCGTCGCCGTGCCCGGCTTCAAGCAGGACGCGCGCCGCTTCGTGTCGGACGCGGTCGCCCGCGGCGCGCGCCTGATCGTGACGGAGGGCGAGCCGCTGGCCGCGCTGCCGGTCGCGCAGGTGCTGGTGCCCTCGGCACGCCGCGCGCTGGCCCGCCTGGCCGACGCGTTCTACGGCCATCCGTCGGCCGCGCTGGTCGTGGTCGGCATCACCGGCACCAACGGCAAGACGACGACGTCGTACCTCGTGAACGCGCTGCTGCGCGCGCGCGGGCTCCGCACGGGCGTCATCGGCACCATCCAGTACATGATCGGCGACCAGGTGCGGCCGGCGGGCCAGACGACGCCGGAGGCGCTCGAGATCCAGCAGATGCTCGGCGAGATGCGCGAGCGCGGCATCGGCGGCGTGGCGATGGAGGTCTCCTCGCACGCGCTGGCGCTGGCCCGCGTCGACGGCATCGAGTTCGACGTGGCGGTCTTCACCAACCTCACCCAGGATCACCTCGACTTCCACGGCTCGCTCGACGAGTACCGTCGCACGAAGCGGCGGCTGTTCGAGCAGCTGGCCACGTCGCCCAAGCGCGGCCGCTCCGCCGTCGTCAACGCCGACGACCCGTCGGGGAGCGAGATGGTGCGCGATCTCGGCCTGCCGGTACTGTCCTACGGGCTCGAGGCGGCGGCGCTCGTCCGCGCGGTCGAGCACGCCTCCGGGCTCGACGGCATCCGCATGACGGTCGAGACGCCCCACGGCCCGCTGACGCTCGCCTCGCCGCTGATCGGCGATCACAACGTCAGCAACCTGCTGGCGGCGATCGCGACGGGCCTGGCGCTGGGCCTGCCGCCGCGCGCGATCGGGGCCGCGCTGGCGGCGGTCAGCGCCGTGCCCGGCCGCTTCGAGCAGGTGCACAGCGGCCAGCCGTTCCTGGTCGTGGTCGACTACGCGCACACGCCGGACGCGCTGGAGCGCGTGCTGACGACCGCGCGCAAGATCACCCCGGGGCGGCTGGGGGTCGTGTTCGGCTGCGGCGGCGATCGCGATCGCACCAAGCGCCCGATCATGGGCGAGATCGCCGCCCGCCTCGCCGATCGTCTGTGGGCGACGTCCGACAACCCGCGCTCCGAGCGTCCCGAGGCGATCCTGGACGAGGTCGCCGTCGGGGTGGCCCGCGTGCCAGGTGCGCCGGCGCGCTGCGCGAGCGAGCCGGACCGCCGGACGGCGATCGGGGCGGCGCTCCACTGGGCCGCGGCGGGCGACACCGTCGTCATCGCGGGCAAGGGGCACGAGACCTATCAGGTCGTCGGCGCCGCGGTGCTGCCGTTCGACGACCGGGCCGTGGCGCGCGACGTCCTGGCCGAGCGCGGCTGGCGATGAGACATTCTCGGCCAATCCCGAGGCGCGCCACGGCTCCGCCGGGGCGCGTCCGAGCGCTGGGGGGTGTGGGGGGCCATGTCGGGGCCCTCCACCATACCGGATGAGCCGCATGACCACGCTCACCGTGCAGGACATCGTCCGCGTCACCCAGGGCGCGCTGGTCGCCGGCGATCTCGGCATTCCCATCACCGGCGTGTCGATCGACTCGCGCACGCTCGGCGTCGGCGAGGCGTTCTTCGCGATCCAGGGGCACCGGCTGGACGGCCACGCCTTCCTCGGCGAGGCGGCCGCGCGCGGCGCCGCCTGCATGGTCGTGCAGGCGCTGCCCGACGACGTCCCCGCCAACGTGCCGCTCGTGCTCGTGGAGGACACGACGAAGGCGCTGGGCCGGCTGGCCGCCTGGCATCGCGGACGCTTCACGATCCCGGTCGTGGCCGTGACGGGAAGCAATGGCAAGACGACGACGAAGGAGCTGACGGCCGGGGTGCTGTCGACGCGGTGGAACGTCCTCAAGCCCGAGCGCTCGTTCAACAACCAGTGGGGACTGCCGCTCACGCTGCTGCAGCTCGGGCCGGAGCATCAAGCGGCGATGCTCGAGATCGGCTCCAACGCGCCGGGCGAGGTCGCCGCGCTGGCCGCGCTGGCGGCGCCCACGGTCGGCATCGTCACCACGGTGGCGGCTGTCCACACCGAGTTCCTCGGCTCGCTCGACGGCGTGCGCGAGGAGAAGGCCGGCCTGGTGCGCGCGCTGGCCGCCGACGGTGTCGCCGTGCTCAACGCCGACGACGCGCGCGTGGCCGGCATGGCGCGCGACACCCGGGCCCGGGTGGTGACCTACGGCCGCAGCGGCACCGCCCACGTGCGCGCCGTCGGCGACCTCGTCGACGACGAGCGAGGGCTCGCGTTCACCATCGAGACCGGCGGCCTCCGCCAGGCCGTCACGCTCGCGCTGGCCGGCCGGCACAACGTCACCAACGCCCTGGCGGCGGCGGCGGCCGGCATCGCGCTCGGCCTGCCGCTGGGCGACATCGCTCGCGGGCTTGCCGAGGTCCCACCCGTGGCCGGGCGCTGCGTGTGGCGCCAGGCCGGCGCCGTCATGATCCTCGACGACACGTACAACGCCAGCCCGACGTCGGTGCGGGCGGCGCTCGACACGGCAGACGCGCACCGCCGCGGCCGGCGCGTGATCGTCGTGCTCGGCGACATGCTGGAGCTGGGCGCGATCACCGACGACGCCCACCGCGACATCGGCCGCGCGGTGGCTGGGCTGCCGGCCGACGAGCTCGTCGGCGTCGGGCGGGCGATGCAGGCCGCGGTGGAGGCCGCCCGCGAGGCCGGGCTCGCCGAGGCGCGACACCTGACGACGTTCGAGGACACGGTCGCCCACCTGCTCAAGCGCCTGACGGCGGGCGACCTCGTGCTGGTGAAGGGCTCCCGCGGGATGCGGATGGAGCGCGTGGTGGACGCGCTCGTCGCGCGGCTGGCCCGGTCGGGGCGCGAGCGGTCGGAGCTCGAGTGAGGATGGCGGATGCTCTACCTCTTCCTCGTCCCGCTGGCGAAGGATCACATCGTCTTCAACGTCTTTCGCTACCTGACGTTCCGGTCGTTCATGGCGCTGATCTCGGCGCTGGTGATCTCCCTCGTGGTGGGCCCCTGGCTCATCGGGCGCCTGCGGCGCATGCAGCTCGGCGCCGAGACGATCCGCGAGGACACGCCGGAGCGGCACCGCAGCAAGAGGGGGACGCCGACCATGGGTGGCGTGGTGATCCTCACCGCCATCCTCGGCTCGACGATCCTGTGGGCGAACCTCACGAACCGCTACGTGTGGGCGGTGATGCTCGCGACGGCCGGGTTCGGGCTGATCGGCATGTGGGACGACTGGCTCAAGATCCAGACGCGGCGGGGCCTGCGCGCGCGCGTGAAGTTCGGGGCGCAAGGGCTGCTCACGCTGCTCCTGCTGCAGATCGTCTTCTGGCAGCCGGAGCTGAGCTGGCAGCCGGTGCTGGCGATTCCGTTCTTCAAGGGCTGGCTCGTCAACCTGGGCTGGTGGTGGTTTCCGTTCGCGATGCTGGTGGTGATCGGCAGCTCCAACGCCGTCAACCTCACCGACGGCCTCGACGGGCTGGCGATCGGGCCCATCGTCATGGCCGGCGGCGCGTTCGGCATCATCGCGTATCTCACCGGCAACTTCCGGGCGGCCGACTATCTCAAGATCCTCAACGTCCGCGGGGCCGGCGAGCTCACGGTCTTCTGCGCGGCGCTGATCGGCGCCGCCGTCGGCTTTCTCTGGTTCAACTGTCATCCGGCCGAAGTGTTCATGGGCGACGCCGGCTCGCTGGCGCTGGGCGGCGCCGTCGGCATGCTGGCCGTGCTCACCAAGGCCGAGCTGCTGCTGCCGCTCATCGGCGGCCTCTACGTGGTGGAGGCCGTCTCGGTGATCGTGCAGGTCGCCTCGTTCAAGCTGACCGGCCGGCGCGTCTTCCGCATGGCGCCGTTGCACCACCACTACGAGCTGAGCGGGTGGGCGGAGCCCAAGATCGTCGTCCGCTTCTGGATCGTCTCGTTCGCGCTCGCGCTGCTGGCGCTGACGACGCTCAAACTGCGATGAGGCGCGAGTCCGGGCGTTCTCTGTCGCGCACGGCACTGTGGCCGCCGGCCTCCGCGTGGGGTCCGGACGACCACGAGGCGCGAGGCGCGGCGTCGCCGGGGCGGACGGGCTCCGGGTGGGCTCCGGACGACCACGGGGCTGGAGGCCGACTCGGGGCGGGGGTGGCTGGGCTCCATCAGGCTGGGCCTTGCGCGGTGATGCGCGGCGGGAACGGGTTGCTCGGATCCCACCGGAAGCCCGCCCGCCCCGGCGCGCCACGGTCCGCGAGCGTTTTGGTGGCGACATCGAACGCGCGGAGAACCGTGTGATTGGGGTTGAGGAGGAGGAGGATTTGGCGACGGGGCGGGGGCGGGGATGGTTGGCGTCGTGGGCGGGGCGGCGCGTCGTCGTCGTCGGGATGGCGAAGAGCGGGATCGCGGCGGCGCGCCTGCTGCACGCGGTGGACGCCGACGTCGTCGCCGTGGACGCCAAGCCGGTGGAGGCGCTCGGGCGCGAGGCGGCGGCCCTGCGCGCGGCCGGCGTGACCTTCGTGAGCGACGTCGTGGGCCAGCGCGCCTTCGACGGCGCTGCCCTCGTCGTGGTGAGTCCCGGCGTGCCGCTCGACAGCGCCCAGCTGGCCCCGGCGCGGGCTCGGGGCGTGCCGCTCATCGGCGAGCTGGAGCTCGGCTGGCGCGCGATGCAGGCCGAGACGATCGCCATCACCGGGACGAACGGCAAGACGACGACGACGGCCCTCACCGGCGCGCTGCTCGCCGAGCAGCCGCGGCCGGTGCTGGTCGGCGGCAACATCGGGACGCCGCTGGCCGCCCACGCGCTCACGTTCCCGGTCGACGGGCTCGTGGTGGCCGAGGTCTCGTCGTTCCAGCTCGAGACGATCGAGACGTTCCAGCCGCGGGTGGCGGCGGTGCTCAACGTCACGCCCGACCACCTCGACCGTCACGGCGACTTCGCGGCCTACGCCGACGCGAAGGCCCGGATCTTCCTGAACCAGACGCCGGCCGACTGCGCCGTCCTGAACGCCGACGACCCGGCGACGGCGGCGCTGGCGCCGCGCACGCGGGCGCACGTGCTCTGGTTCAGCCGCCAGCGGGTGCTCGACCACGGGGTGTTCGTGCGCGACGGCTTCATCGTCGCCAAGCTCAACGGCCACGTGGAGGCGATGCTGCCGCTGGCCGAGATCGGCCTGCGCGGCCAGCACAACGTGGAGAACGTCCTGGCCGCCACGGCGTGCGCGCTCTGGCTCGGGCTCGGCGGCGTGGCCATCCGCCGTGCGGTCGGCCGCTTCCGCGCGGTAGCGCACCGGATCGAGTTCGTCCGCGACCTGGCCGGCGTGCAGTTCTACAACGACTCCAAGGGCACCAACGTCGCCTCCACGATCAAGGCGCTCGAGAGCTTCGACGAGCGGGTCGTGCTCATCGCCGGCGGCAAGGGCAAGGGCCAGGACTTCGGGCCGCTCGCCGACGCCGCCCGCGGCCGGGTGGGCCACGCGGTGACGCTCGGTGAGGACGGACCCAAGATCGCCGCCGCGCTGCGCGCCGCCGGGATCGCCGTGAGCGCGGCGCCGACGATGGCCGCCGCCATCGCGATGGCGCGCGCGAACGCCAGGCCGGGCGACGTCGTCCTGCTGTCTCCGGCGTGCGCCTCGTTCGACATGTTCCAGAACTACGAACACCGTGGCGACGTGTTCAAGCAGCTCGTCCACCAGCTCGACGCGCCGGGAGGGTCTGGGGCAGGAGCGGCGCCCGCTCCCTCCCAGGACGAATAACGTGCCCCGCAAGGTCACGCCCGACATGTGGCTGTTCGGGGTCGCGGTCATGCTGCTGTCGGCCGGCGTCGTGATGGTCTATTCGGCCAGCGCCGTCGTGGCGGCCGACCGCTTCGGCGACCCGTACTTCTTCCTCAAGAAGCAGCTCTTCTGGGCGCTGCTCGGCTCGGTCGGGATGCTCGTCGCCGTGCGCGTGGACTACCGGCGGCTCGAGCGCTTCGTGCTGCCGGCGCTGGTGCTGGCGGGCGTGCTCCTGGTGCTCGTCCTGATCCCGCCGATCGGCCAGGCGATCAACGGCACCCGGCGCTGGATCCGGCTGGGGCCGGTGTCGTTCCAGCCGGCCGAGCTCGCCAAGGTGGCGCTCGTCTTCTACCTCGCCGCGTTCGTGGCGCGCCGCCAGGAGGAGGTCGCCGACGTCCGGCGCGGGATCCTGCCGCCGCTGCTGGTGGCCGGCAGCTTCGCCGCGCTCGTGCTGGTGCAGCCCGACCTCGGCAACTGCCTGACGCTGGTCGCGCTCACCTTCGGGCTGCTCTACCTGGCCGGCAGCCCCGTGCGCTACCTGGCGTGGGCGATGGCGCCGGCGCTGCCGCTGCTGGTCCTGGCGATCTACGCCGCGCCGTACCGGCTCCGCCGGGTCACCGCCTTCTGGGATCCCTGGGCCGATCCTCGCGGCAGCGGCTTTCAGATCATCCAGTCCTGGCTGGCCTT
>Ga0066679_10001190_pt1 | contig 10176 bp, 10 predicted proteins | sample GraSoiAngelo_128_FD_62298 | JGI IMG/M metagenome (GOLD analysis project Ga0066679, IMG submission 62298) | Grasslands soil microbial communities from the Angelo Coastal Reserve, California, USA - 14_0927_12_20cm | ecosystem: Environmental > Terrestrial > Soil > Grasslands | place: USA... | reverse complement strand
TCCTCGGCCTCGATGCACTTGATGTGCGTGTCAAATCGCCCGCAGCGCAAACCCAGGGTCTGCGTCTGCGAATCAAGCTCCAGCGACAGCTCCTGGTCGGGCAGGGTGGACACGAAGTCCGTGATCAGTCGGGCCGGGACGGTGGTGGCGCCCTCTTCCGAAACCTCGGCCGGCACCACCTTGCGGATCCCGATCTCGAGGTTGGTGGCCGTCAGCGCCAGGCCCTGATCGGTGGCCTGGACGAGGATGTTGTTCAGGATCGGGAGGGTGGTTCGGGCCGAGATCGCCCTGGATACCGCTTGGAGAGCTTGGCCGAGCGGACCCGGCATGCAGCTGACTTTCAACCTTGGCTCCTTGTCCCCACGACTTCAGTACTGAACCGATATAGATGATCAGTCGGCGTAGCAGTAGGCCCTGTGGACTCTGTGTATGCCGAGTTCGGCCCCAGATCAGCGCCGGGTCGCAAAGCGTATAGGAAAAGCCGCCGTCTACCACCCTGGCGGTTAAGGGCGGCGGTGGAAAGAAAACGCACCTGGCGGTTCTTCACCAGCAGTCCCTGCCGGTTCCACCGGGCGCTGTGAATTGGGCTGCCCGCCGTCATCGGTCGGCGTACAGGCGCTCGCGGATGGACTGGATCTCGTAACGCAGCCTTTCGTCCTCCTTCATCTCGTTGGTGATCTTCTCGATCGAGTGCAGGGCGGTTGTGTGATCGCGGCCGCCAAAGGCCTGGCCGATGACCGGGAGGGAGGAGGGCGTTTCCTCCCGAACGATGTACATGGCGACCTGGCGGGGGAAGACGATGTGCTTGTCGCGCCGCTTGCCCTTCAGCTCCTCGAGCGGGATGCCGTAGTGGTCGGAGACCGCCTGCTGGATGGCATCGATCGAGATCGGGCGCCGGGAGGCGGCCGGGATGATGTCGCTGAGCAGGCGCGCCGCGGCCTCGCTGTCGACCTCGCGCTGGTGGATGGAGGCGAACGCGATCACGCGCGTGAGCGCGCCCTCCAGTTCCCGGATGTTCTTTTGGACCTTGTGTGCGATGAAGGTCAGCACGTCCTCGGAGACGTAGCCGCCGGCGGTGCCGAGCTTCGACTTCAGGATCGCCAGCCGGGTCTCGAAATCGGGCGGCTGGATGTCCGCGATCAGGCCCCACTCGAAGCGGGAGCGGAGCCGGTCCTCGAGCGTCGGGATCTCTTTAGGCGGCCGGTCGGAGGAGATCACGATCTGCTTGTTGATCTCGTGGAGCGCGTTGAAGGTGTGGAAGAACTCCTCTTTGGTGCGGTCCTTTCCGGCCAGGAACTGCACGTCGTCGATGAGCAGCACGTCGACGGTTCGGTACTTGTGCCGGAACTCGCTCATCTGCGCTGTCTGGATGGAGGCGATCACCTCGTTCATGAACTGCTCCGAGGTGAGGTAGGAGATCCGCTTCTTCGGGAAGCGCCGACGTACCTCGTGGCCGATGGCGTGCATGAGATGGGTCTTGCCCAGCCCGACCCCTCCGTAGAGGAAGAGCGGGTTGTAGGCCTGGCCGGGCGAATCCGAGACCGCCATCGCGGCGGCGTGGGCGAAGCGGGAGTTGTTGCCCACCACGAAGGAGCTGAACTTGAACTTCTCGTTCAGCTCGGCGTTGAGCCCGGCCGCGAGGTCGGCCTGCTCCTCCTCCAGGTTCAGGCGCGGCTCGTCGTCCTCATCCTGCTCCTGCTGGCGTGACTGCCGGCGGGAGGTGGAGGCGGCAACCACGAAGTCGACCTCCGCCTCGGTCCCGGTGACCGCCTGGAGCGTTTCCTGGATGAGGCTCGCGAAGCGGTCCTCCAACCAGTCCTTGGCCAGCTTGCTGGGAACGGCAATCCGAAAGGTGTTGCCGTCCAGCGACTGCAGCGAGGTGTTCTTCACCCAGGTTTCGTAGCTGGGCTTGGCGAGCTGGTAGCGCAGCTCCTCCTGAACCGCGGTCCAGATCTGCTCCTGGGTCATCGAGCTCATTCGACGAAGATCCCGTCGAGGTAGTTGAGTCCCGCCGAGGTGAGCACCACCTGGCGCTGGTCGGCCGGGTCGAGGAGGCCCAGCCGGCGGAGCGAATCGAGCTCCGAATGGGCGGCGTCGGGCGTGATCCGGAGCTCGTCGCAGATGGTGGTCAGGCCGGTCCCGCCGAGTTCGGCGAGGAGGAGCAGAACGCGCTTTCCGTTGTCGCTGAGCTCGGACGGCTTCGCCGCCCGGCGCTCGAGCCGCTTGTGGGCCGCTGCGAGCAGGGGCTCGCCAAGGATCTGCGGATTGCGCGTCACGCTTCCGTTCATCGCCAGTGTTACCACCGTCCCACCCCCCAGGTTGTCGCTGATCTCCAGCCGTCCGCCGCCGACCTCGGCCTGCCGGGCAGCAACCGCCAGCCCGGAGCCGACTCCCGCGATGACCATCCGCTCCGGCTCACCCGCGGTGGAGTAGCCGGGCAGCAGGGCCAGCTGCTTGTCGGAGATGCCTGGGCCGCGGTCGGCGACCCTGACCGTCCGTGCGCGGTCGAGAACCGAGACCGTCGGACTCTGAAAGCGCGCGTGGACCAGGTTCTCGATCAGCGCCTTGACGGCCGGCTGGGGAAGATCCGAGCCCTGCTCGCGGATAACCGTTTCAACGGCGGTGCAAAGCCTGTGGATAAGTTCCGCCGGACCGCTCCCCTGTACTTCTTCGACCTTCGGCATCGGTTCGCCATCCCGGTATATGGCCAACCGAGCCGACAGGCAGGTTTGCGGCCCGACCTGCAAGCTCCGGCACTCCTTGTAGCTGCGTGTGGAAAACGACGAATCGTTTTGCGTCCGGCCCGCCGACCATCTAGGTCGAGCGAAGCAACCCGGTCCGGATGCGAGACCCGATCGACTCGGAAGCGGAACTTATCCACAAAATGACCACAGCCCGTGGATAGAATGTTGCAGCGACGCAAACTGGGGCGTTGGGGCTTTGACTCGGGCTCGCGGTTCCCTCGACCGCTTCCGGGGCGGGATTCTAGCAAAGGGTCTGACCGAGGGCAAGGCTATTACGAGGCAATAAAAGGTGGCCTGCAATTTTGTGCGGGCAGGCCCGAACGCTGTGTCTTTGAAAAACGAACGAGAGTTCATTGAAGAGAGGTCGAGAAGGAAATCAAACGAACGTATCAACCGAAAAAGCGCTACCGCCGCCGCGTGCACGGATTCCTCAATCGTATGAAGAGTGTGGGCGGAGCGCGTGTCATCCGGAATCGACGCCGCAAGGGTCGCGAGCGACTCGGCGTCAGCTGAGTAACCGTTACCGGCTCTTCGCGCCAGGACTGGCGTGAAGAAGCGTTACCGGCTCACCGGCCGCAGCGACTTCCAGCGGTTGCTCTCCGGTCGGCGGCTCTATGCCGGTGCCAGCCTGGTCGGGTTCGCCTCCCCGGGTCGCACCCCGCTCACCCGGGTGGGGGTTGGAGCCAGCCGCCAGATCCGGGGTGCGGTGGCCCGGAACCGGGCCCGTCGGCGACTTCGGGAGGCAGCCAGGCGTCGCCTGCTCGGCGGGGGGGGTTCAACCGAGGCTGGGCCGGGAATAAGGTTCGACGTCGTGCTGATCGCCCGCCCGCCCGCGCTGACCCTTCCCTTTTCGCGCCTCGAGGCTGACGTCGACGAGCTTCGGGCTCGCTTCTCCAATTCGAATTGAGCCGTGAAGTCGTACGTGCTCGGCTCGATCCGCCTTTACCAGCACACTCTCTCCCATCTCTTCACGGGCTCCTGCCGCTATTACCCGTCGTGCTCTCAGTACACTTACGAGGCGGTCGAGCGTTACGGCTCGGCTCGCGGCGCGTGGATGGGTCTGCTCCGGGTTCTGCGCTGCCACCCGTTTGCGAAGGGGGGCTATGACCCAGTCCCGTGAAGGACAGCGTCTAAAGCAAGAGGTGGCAGTCTGATGAGCGGGGAGGATCGGCAATAGACCTCCGCCACATCTTCGATTTTCTGGCGCCGGTCAAGGCGCTCTGGGCGAACACCTTCCTGGCAGGTATCCAGTGGGGTTTGATCCATCTCTACCACACCTTCAGCGGCGTTCCCGGGCTGGAGGCGATCGGCGCTTACGGGCTCGCCATCATCGCCTTGACGATCCTCGTCAAGCTGCTGCTCGCGCCCCTCTATCAACTCCAACTTTCGATGAGCAGAAAGACGATGTTGGAGCAGCGAAAACTAGCTCCGGAAGTCGCCAAATTGCGCAAGAAGTACAAGGGTGACGCGCAGAAGCTCAACACTGCGACCATGGAACTTTACAAGGAGCACGGGGTCAATCCCCTGGGTGGATTCATGGGCTGCCTGCCCGCCGTGGTGCAGTTCCCGATCCTCACCGCGCTGTACTGGGCTTTCCTGCAGTTCCACGTGGCTGACGCGCATTTCCTGTTCATCCCCAGCCTGGTCGACTCGCCCAGCAAGCACCTCCTCATCCCCGGTATTCCACTCCTGCCGACGGTGGCCTTCGCCATCATCCCGCTGCTCGCGGCGGCTTCCACCTACGTGCAGGCGAAGATGATGCAGCAGCCGCCGAATCCGCTTGCTTCTGAGCAGGAGCTGCAGACTCAGCAGATGACCAGGAGCATGCAGGTGATGATGCCGGTGATGATCGCCTACTTCGCGGTCGTCACCCCCGCCGGGCTCGGGCTCTACTGGTTCGTGTCGAACTGCGTGGCTATAATCCAGCAGTACTTCGTGACCGGTTGGGGACAGCTATGGAGGCCAGGAAATTGAGGTCCGCGGAGGGCCGAGGCCGAACCCTCGACGAGGCGGTTGACGCCGCCCTGATCGAACTCGGGGAGAGCCGTCGCAACGTTGACATCACGGTGCTCAGCGAGACGTCTGAGGAGACCGTCGTCCAGGTTTCGGTGATCGATCCGAGCCAGCCTGCCGTCATCGGCTCCGCGGCCGTCGCGGCGGCACCCGCCGACCCGGCTGCCGAACGCGGTCGCGAACTGGTCGGCGAGCTGGTCGACCGCATGGGCATCCGGGGCCAGGTCAGCGTCCGCCAGGCCGGCGACCCCATCGTGCTGGATATCTCGGGTCGCGACCTGGGTCCGCTGATCGGCTGGCGGGGCGAGAACCTGCGGGCGCTGCAGACGGTCGTCAACATGCTGATGAGCAAGCTGGGCGCCGACCGGCGCGTGATCATCGACGTCGAGCGCTACCGGCAACGCCGCGAACATACGGTTCGAGAGATCGCCTTCCGCGCCGCGCGCCAGGTCAAGGTGACCGGCGACCCGATCACGCTTGACGCGATGCAGCCCTTCGAGCGGCGCGCCATCCACCTCGCCTTGGAGGACGACCCCGATGTGACCACGGTCAGCGTGGGCGAGGAACCCAACCGCCGACTGGTGGTCGAGCCCAGGCGCGCGGCCCAGTAGCCGGGAACCCTTGTCCGGGGTTCTGGAAGCCGGCGACCACATCCGTCGAGCCATCGCGTTGGTGGACGCCGTCTCCGACGGCCCAACGGACCAGGAGATAACCCCGAGCGATATCGCGGAGGCTGTGCGGGACGCGATCGAATCCGCGGCCGAGGAACTCCCTCCGCAGGCGCTTCGATACTTGGACGAGGCACTTGACGCGGTTTCGGACGGCATGCCCGGGGACTACGTCGCGATGAGCCTTTACGCCGCCCTTGGGGTGCTCGGCGAAGGCTGATGACAATCCGGCGGCGAGCGGGGCTCGCTTCGGAAATGTTCCACGTTTTACAACGGCCCCAGGACCCTATGCCCGGTGGCCGACGGCGCCTTATTCCGAGGCTCCGAGCCGGCCTGATCCCGCTGGCTATACTGGCCAGCGGATGAGCGTCGGCCAATTCGCAGTGCGCCCTTTAGAGGGCGGCGCCCGTCTGGTCACCGCCCCGATGCGCGACCGCGAGTCGGCCAGCCTGGTCTTGATGTTCGGGGTCGGCTCTCGATATGAGGATGACCGCCGGGGCGGCGCCTCCCATTTCATCGAGCACCTCTTTTTCAAGGGCACCCAACGGCGTCCGTCGGCCAAAGAAATCGCCGAGGCGATCGAGGGTGTCGGCGGGGTGCTCAATGCATCTACGGACAAAGAGCTGACCAGCTACTGGACGCGGGTCCCAGCCGACCACCTGGAGCTCGGCATCGACGTGCTTTTCGACATCGTCACCGAGTCGAAGCTCACTCCGGGCGACATCGACAACGAGCGCAAGGTGATCTTGGAAGAGCTGAAGATGTACCAGGATCTCCCGCAGGACTACGTGCACAGCCTTTTCGAGGAGGTGATGTGGCCGAAGCATCCGCTCGGCCGGGACATCGGCGGCACCATCGAATCTGTGTCGGGGCTGATGCGCGACGACCTGGTCGACTACATCGGAAATCACTACCGCCTGCCGGACCTGGTGGTGAGCCTGTCGGGCGGCATCGACGCCGACCGCGCTGGGGAGATGGTCGGGGCACGAACGCGACTCTTGGCCGCGCAGAACGGTAGCGGCTACACGCCGGCGCCGAGCCCGCTGCTGAAGCCGGGGATCGCCTTTCTGAACAAGAAGACGGAACAGGCGCACATCTGCCTGGGCACCCGCGCCATCAGCTACCTCGACGACGACCGCTACGCACTCGACCTAATCAACACCATCCTCGGTGAGGGCATGAGCTCAAGACTCTTCCTCGAGATCCGGGAGAAGCGTGGGCTCGCTTACGACGTCCACAGCTACACCAGCAAGCACCATGACTGCGGTTATTTCGCGATTTACGCCGGCGTCGACCCCGCCAAGGCCCTGGAGACGGTGCAGGCGATGATCGAGGAGTTGCGAAAGATAATCGACGAAGACGTTCCCGAGCTGGAGCTGAACAAGGCGCGGGAGTTCACCAAGGGACGCTTGCGGCTGGGGCTGGAGAGCACCAACGCCATGGCCAGCTGGCTCGGCCAGCAAGAGCTCCTGGCGGGGCGCATCAGGCCCGTGGCCGAGGTCGTCGCCGCCGTCGACGCCGTGGACCAGGCCACCATCCGACGGGTTGCGAAGCGGGTTCTCGATCAGCCGGTGCAGATGGCTGTGATCGGGCCCTTTCCGACCGACGCCGAGTTCAGGGCGGCGATCGGCGCTTAGGCTGCCGGCTGGCGCCGATCCGCGGCGGCGGGCGCCGGCTGCAGGGTCGGATGCTGGACAACCGGCCCGACACTGTCCAACGGCAGCAGGCGGATCCAGGCCCGGGACTCGATCTGGTCGAGCCGAATCGGCCCGAAGACGCGGGAGTCGCTTGAGTGGTTGCGGTTGTCTCCCATCACGAAGTAGCGACCGGCAGGAATCACCTCGGAGCTCGGTTCGGACGGCCAGTTGTTGTTGCTGACCCAGGGGTCGTTCTTGGGCAGGTACGGCTCCTTCAGGAGCTGACCGTTGATGTAGATGTGGCTGTTCGTGATCCGAAGTTGCTCGCCGGGCAGCGCGATTACGCGCTTGACGAAATCCTGCTGGCTGTCGAAGGGATCCTTGAGAATCACGATGTCGCCCCGCTGCGGGTGCGTGAAATGCAGGTCGGCTTTAGTGGCCAGCACGTAGTCGTTGTTGTTGAGCGTCGGCACCATCGAATAGCCGATGACGTGGACCGTCTGGATGGCGAAGGTGATGACGATGTAGAGGCCTATCGCCAGCAGGATGATCTCCGCCAGTTCGACGATGAAGGATTTGGCCGGCTGCACCCGATCGAAGCTCTCCCTTGTGGGCAGTGGCTCCGCTTGTCTCACCGGCTCGATGCTCTAGGCCTCCCGCCGGACGCAGCTGACCGCCGGCCCGAAATGTAAAACGTGGAACAAGCCTAGCTGGTCAGCCTGTCGATCAGGCCCTGAAGCTGGTCCCTGGAGTTGTAGGAGAGCGCGATCCGGCCGCGTCGAAGGCTGCCGGAGATCCTTGCCTCGACGCCCAGTGCGGCCTGGAGCTCCTCAGCCAGCCGCTCCAGCGTGCCTCGCGAGGAGGTGGAGGGAAGGCGCGGGCGAGGCGGAACGTAGCGCTTCACCCAGGCCTCGGTCTGGCGCACCGAGAGGCGGCGGGAGAGGACGACTTTAAGGCCGTGCTCCTGGTCCTCGAAGCCCGGCAGCCCGACCAGCGCCCGGGCGTGGCCCGCACTGAGGGAGCCGCCGGCGACGGCGGACTGAAGCGCTGGGCAGGCGCTCAAGAGCCGCAGCGATTGAGCGATCGAGACCCGGTTCCTTCCCAACCGGGCCGCGATCTCCTCCTGGGTGAGGTGGAAATGGTCTGAGAGCAGCCGGATCCCAGCCGCCTCCTCGATCGGGTTGAGGTCCTCTCGCTGCAGGTTCTCGATCAGCCCGAGGATCAGGCGCCCCGCTTCCTCGGGCTCGTCTCGGACCAGCGCCGGCACCCGCTCGACCCCGGCCAGCCGCGCGGCCCGCCAGCGGCGCTCGCCAGCCAGGAGCTGGTAGCCATCGACCAGGCGCCGGACCAGGACCGGCTGGAGGAGCCCGTTCTGCCGGATCGAGTCGGCCAGCTCGCGAAGGGCCTCGGGCTTGAAGGTCCTTCGGACCTGCTGATCGGAGGGTCGGATCTGGTCGATAGCGATGAGCTGCGGAACCCCGGACTCACCGCGGTCGGAAGGAAGAGGGATGAGCGCCTGGAGACCCCGTCCGAGCCCGCGTCGCTTGGTTTCCATCATCTTGCGAGTACCTCCTTGGCGAGCTCGCGATAGGCGATGGCGCCTTTGCAGCTCGGGTCGTAATCGGTGATCGGCCGCCCATGGCTGGGCGCCTCGCTGAGGCGGACGTTGCGGGGGATGAGGGTCGCGAAGATCTCGGTCGGGTAGGCCCGACGAACCTCTTCGACGACGTCCCAAGCGACCGTCGTCCGGGAGTCGAACTGGGTCATCACGATCCCAGTCAGGCGCAGGTCGGCGTTCAGCCGCTCCCGGACCAGCTGCAGTGTGTAAACGAGGTTGCCGAGACCCTCCAGCGCATAGAACTCGCACTGGACCGGGACCAGGACCTCCTGGGCCGCGGTCAGGGCGTTGAGAGTCAGCAAGCCCAGAGATGGCGGGCAGTCGATGATGACGTGGCCGAACCCACCCTTCAGCTCACCGAGGGCCGATCGGAGGCGGAACTCTCTCTCCGGCAAGGTGGCCAACTCGATCTCGGCCCCCGCCAAGGAGAGGTCCGAAGGAACCAGGTGGAGGCCCGACACCGAGGTCGGGAGGGCGACGTCGTCGATCACCGCCTCGCCGCTCAGCAGGTGGTAGACGGTGCGCCGCTGCCGGCGGACGTCGAATCCCAGCCCGCTGGTGGTGTTGCCCTGCGGGTCGAGGTCGATGAGAACGACCTGGCGGCCCATCTCGGCCATCGCGGCGGCGAGGTTGATGGCGGTGGTGGTCTTCCCGACGCCGCCCTTCTGGTTGACGATAGCCACGACCCGCGTTTCTACAGTTGACACCAATATCTTGGGCTCGGCCGGAACTGAAGCCCAGACAGGTTGTGGCATACCCTGAATGGCTTGCATGATTCAGACGAATTCTAACTCCGCCCGTTGCGCTTGCCTACCGGTGCTGTTAAGGAGTCGGCTCAGACCTTGGAGACAGCCGGACGCGCCAGCCGCCAGGCCAGCCCGGCGAGGATCAGCAGCGCCACCTCGGCGCCAACCCCGGCCGGCCAGAGGAAGGTCGGGATGCCGATGCCGGCCAGGGCGTTGTAGGCGGCATGGGCGGTGATCGCCGTGGTCGTGTTCAGGAAACGCCTGACCGCGCCCAGGCCGCAGCCGAGCGTGAATACCAAGAGCGTGTCGATCGTCAGCGCGTACTGGGTGTGGACGGCAGTGAAGGCCAGCGCCGCCAGCACCATCCCCAGCCGCGGCTGCAGAGCGCCGCGGAACAGGGACTCCTCGGCGATCCCAGGCGCCAGCGCGATGACGGCGATGCCGAAGACGCCGGCGATGGCCGCGTAGTAGTGGGAGGTCGACTCTTCCAGGCGTCGCGCGAGGGCGGGGTCCAGCTGCTCCTGGAGGTGTTGTCCGCCCTGGCTGACGGCATAGAAGGCGCCCGCCACGGCCGTTGCCACCAGCAGCTGCCAAAGCGCCGGCCGCACGATGCCCAGGCGTTCGAGCACCGCCGCCGGTGAGCGCCGGGTGAAGAGCCCCACCGAGAAGATGGCCAGCAGCAGGAGCGGGATCTCCTGGAGGACCACATCCAGCGGTTGCAGCTGCGGTGCCTTCCCCACTGCCGCGAGG
>Ga0066679_10001187_pt1 | contig 10187 bp, 8 predicted proteins | sample GraSoiAngelo_128_FD_62298 | JGI IMG/M metagenome (GOLD analysis project Ga0066679, IMG submission 62298) | Grasslands soil microbial communities from the Angelo Coastal Reserve, California, USA - 14_0927_12_20cm | ecosystem: Environmental > Terrestrial > Soil > Grasslands | place: USA... | reverse complement strand
TATCCGGCGAAGAGTCTGAGCGACAGATTAAGCTGCGTGGTGAGCGTCTGCGAATTACCGCCCCGAATCTTTTATTGCTTCCGGAAACAAATCTCGAAAATATTTTGCGCGAGGTTGATCGGGTGAAGCCCAGCGCCATTATTGTCGACTCGATTCAGACGACGTTTTCTTCTGAGATCGAGTCAGCGCCGGGATCGATTTCGCAGATTCGCGAAGTCGCCGCTCAGTTTCTCATGCTCGCCAAGACGCGAGGCATTCCTGTTTTTCTAATCGGCCACGTGACGAAGGAAGGCTCGATCGCCGGACCACGCGCGCTCGAGCACATCGTCGACACGGTCCTCTATTTCGAAGGCGAGCGTCATCACAATCATCGCATCGTGCGCGCGACCAAGAATCGTTTTGGCGCGGCCAACGAAGTCGGCGTTTTTGAAATGACGAACACGGGCTTGATGCCGGTGGCGAATCCATCGCAAATGTTCCTGGCCGAGCGTCCGGCGGACGCGGCAGGATCAGTCGTGACTGCCTGCATGGAAGGCACGCGGCCGATGCTCGTCGAAATCCAAGCTTTGGTTTCGAGTTCGAAATACGGCACCGGCCGGCGCATGACCCAGGGCGTCGATCAGAATCGAGTGGCGTTGATGATTGCGATGCTCGAGAAGCGCGGCGGCATGCAGCTTCTCGGCGACGATGTCTTCGTAAATATCGCCGGAGGCCTGGACATCGACGAGCCGGCGGTCGATCTTGGTTTGGTCACTGCAATCGCTTCCAGCTTTCGTAATCAGCCGATCGACGCGCATACCGCCGTTTTCGGTGAAGTCGGTTTGACCGGCGAAGTTCGTGGCGCAACGCAGGCGTCGGTGCGTGCGCGCGAAGCACAAGCGCTCGGCTTCAAAAAGATCGTGATGCCTGCGTCTAACACGACCGGATTAGAAAAACTGCTCGGGCTGCGAGTCATCGGCGTCCGATCGGTCGATGAAGCGTTACAGGAATTGTTCTGAGGAAAAGGGTGAACTCATTATCCGCGCCTGCGAAAGAATCTTTTGAGTGCCGTAGGCACGAGATATTTATAGTTGAAGCACCGTTTTTGATTTGGCGGCTTGAGCAAAATCCGTGAAGCATTTTGCTCAGGCGTAGAGATAATATCGACTCTGGTGCTACAAATATTTCGCGGCTACGCGGCTTTCTAGTCGGCACAATAGTCTATCGCGTTTTCCAATTCCAATTTTGAGGAGCCCCAAAAGAATGTTGAAAAGTCTCCGCTCATTCTTGTCGCCTGTTCTCTTTCTGCTGGTTTTCATTTCGACGATCTCGATCAATGGCCAGCGCCGGCAAACGACCGCCTCATCTTCCAACCAAACCGATGCGCTGAAAGTTCTTCAGTGGCGACAGATTGGTCCGTTCCGCGGCGGACGATCGACAGCAGTCGCCGGCGTCGCTTCGCAACCGATGGTTTTTTATTTCGGCGGCGTGGGCGGCGGCGTCTGGAAGACGAGCGACGGCGGAATCAATTGGGAACCGATTACAGATGGATCAGTTTTCGGCACGGCTTCGGTCGGCGCGATCGGTCTATCGGATTCCGATCCGAACACGATTTATGTCGGCATGGGCGAGTCGCCGATACGCGGGAACGTCTCGCATGGCGATGGCGTTTACAAATCGACTGACGGCGGCAAAACCTGGAAGCACATCGGGCTCGAAGACACGCGGCAGATTTCGCGCATTCGTGTCAATCCGAAAAATGCGGACATCGTTTTCGTCGCGGCGCAGGGGCACGTCTGGGCGCCGAACGCAGACCGCGGTGTCTTTAGATCGAAAGACGGCGGCAAGACCTGGCAGAAGGTTTTGTTTCGCAGCGACAAAGCGGGCGCATGCGATCTGATCATCGATCCTACGAATCCGAATGTAATCTATGCAGGATTTTGGGAAGTCTATCGCAAGCCGTGGACGCTCGAGAGCGGTGGTCCGGGCAGCGGTATTTTCAAATCGACTGATGGTGGCGACACGTGGACTGAGATCACGCGGAATCCCGGTTTGCCGAAGGGTACTCTCGGGATTGTCGGCGTCACTGTCTCCCCGGCGAACCCGGACCGTCTTTGGGCGATCGTAGAAGCGGAAGATGGCGGCGTGTTTCGCTCAGACAACGGCGGCAAGACCTGGACGAAGACTAACGAACAACGAAACTTGCGACAGCGCGCGTGGTATTACTCGCGTATCTACGCAGATCCGAAAAACGCAGACACGGTTTATGTTTTGAATACCGGCTTCTATCGATCGAATGACGGTGGGCGGACCTTCAGCGGCATCGGCGTGCCGCACGGAGACAATCACGATCTTTGGATCGCGCCGGAGGATCCGAATCGCATGATCGAAAGTAACGACGGCGGCGCAAATATTTCATTCAATGGCGGCAAGAGTTGGAGCGAACAAGATCAGCCGACGGCGCAGTTCTATCGCGTCGCGCTCGACAACGATTTTCCTTATCACGTCTACGGCGCGCAGCAGGACAACTCGACGGTGCGAATCGCCAGCCGTACGAATGAAGGCGCAATCGGATTCAGCGATTGGTACGATGTGGGCGGTGGTGAATCGGGCTGGATCGCTCCTTTGCCAAAAGATTCGGAAATTGTTTTCGCTGGATCGTACGACGGCTTGATCACGCGTTACGATCATCACACGGGCCAGTTGCGCGACATCAATCCTTATCCAAACAATCCGATGGGCTGGGGAGCGGCGGACATCAAATATCGCTTCCAATGGAATTTCCCGCTCGTCTTCTCGCCGAATGACAGAGAGACGCTGTACTCGGCGGCGCAGGTTCTTTTCAAATCAACGAACGAAGGACAGAGCTGGGAAATCATCAGTCCCGATCTCACGCGCAACGACAAATCGAAGCAGGGCGCATCGGGTGGCCCAATCACCAAAGACAATACCAGTATCGAGTACTACGACACGATCTTCACGGTGATGGAATCGGCGGTGCAGGCCGGAACGATCTGGACCGGTTCAGACGACGGCTTGGTTTATATCACGCGCGATAGCGGCAAGAACTGGACGAATGTGACGCCGCCGAAAGACATGATGCCCGAGTGGATTCAGATCAATTCGCTCGAGGCTTCTCCGTTTGATCCCGGCACGGCGTATGTCGCGGCGACGATGTACAAGTACGACGACTACAAACCATATCTCTATAAGACAACTGATTACGGCAAAACGTGGAAGAAGATCACGAATGGAATTCCCGATGGCGCCTTCACACGTGTCGTTCGCGAAGACCCGAATAAGCGCGGATTGCTCTATGCGGGAACTGAAACCGGCATTTACATTTCGTTCGATGATGGTGCGAATTGGCAGTCGATGCAATTCAATCTGCCCGTAACTCCGATTACCGATCTCGCGATTCATAAACGCGAGAAGGAGTTGGTGGCAGCGACGCAGGGGCGCGCGTTCTGGATCTTCGATGATCTGCCCGCCCTGCATCAGATGATGGACGCAGGCGGATTCAAAGCTATCGGCGACACTCATCTTTTCAAACCCAAGGAAGCTTACCGCATGGCCGGCGGGGGCGGATTCAATCTGCCGCCAACTGCGACGGTTGGAAAAAATCCCGCCAACGGCGTCGTGGTTTATTACTCGCTAAAAGCAAAACCAACGACCGACGTCGTCTTAGAATTTCTCGATTCCAGCGGCAAGTCGATTCGCAAGTTCACTGCGCGCGCACCGCGACCTCAGCCGAGTCCTCAGCCAGGCGCGGCACAGTTAACCGTGCCCTCGGAACAGCAACCACCGGCAACTGAAGAAGAAAGTTTCTTCGCTGGTGCGCCAGCGCGCGCGACGACTGATGTTGGTTTGAATCGATTCGTTTGGGACATGCGCTACGCGGACGCGACGCGATTTCCAGGAATGATCCTTTGGGCAGGCCAGACGAACGGACCGCGCGTTGTTCCGGGCAACTATCAAGTCAAGCTGACGGTTGACGGCCAGACGCTGACGGAAGACTTCGAGGTCAAACCCGATCCGCGCCTGACCACGACGGCCGCGGATTACGCAAAGCAGCTCGACCTGTCTTTGAAGATTCGCGACAAGCTGACTGAAACGCATAACGCGATCATTCAGATTCGCGATGTGAAGAAGCAGATTGACGATCTCGTTAAGCGAGTCGGCCCGCAATCGAAACCGATCGCTGACGCCGGCAATGCTCTAAATAAGAAGCTGACTGAAGTCGAAGAGGCTTTGTACCAGACGAAGAATCAGAGCAGCCAGGATCCTTTGAACTTTCCGATCCGCCTTAACAACAAATTGGCTGCGTTGCTGGGTGTTGTTTCACGATCGGAAACGCCGCCGAACGAACAATCGTTAGCGGTGTACGACGAGTTAACTGGGCAAATCAACGCGCAGTATTCTAAGCTCGCAACAATCATGAAGACCGACGTACCGGCATTCAATCAGCTGGTGAAGGATCAGAACATTCCGGCGATCGTGGTAAAGCCGCCGAGTCCTTGAAGCTGATTGTTATTCCACGCGTGACTTCCATTTTTTAGGATCGCGCCGCGAATGGAAGACTGCGATGATCTGAATCTCATCGGCTGTGGTTTCATAAAAGACGGCGAAAGGGAAACGCCGAACAACTGCGCGTCTCAAAGTTCTGTAAACAATAGGATAGAGATGTGGATTTCTAACGATGCGCGACAATGCGTCGTCGATCCTTTCCATAAACTCGATGTCCAAATCTGCTCGCTGGTGTGCGTACCATTGGCGGGCTTCAGCAAGTTCGGCATCGGCTTCGAGGGTGAACCGAATGTTCATGGCAGGTCAGCGAGAGTTTATGAATTCAGCTTTGATCTCTTCCCAGGTTCGACCTTGTGTGGGATTGGTTCGCGCCGACTCCAACCGCCGATCGAGTTCTTGTTTCTGAGCTTCGGTTAACTCAAAGGCTTCGTTCTCTTCGGCGATGGTGTCCCAGATTTCTTCGACCAGGAGGATTCGGTCAGGAATGCTGAGTTTCTTCGCCTGCTCGGTTAAGTCGCTTTGCATGGTGGGCATTATATCAAACGCATAGCGAGATGAAAGTTGCTCACTTCTTAAATAGATTCGCGAAGGCCTGTTTGGCGTCAGTCGGTTTGCCTGAAGATGTTTCACGTTCGACGACGGTTCGTGCCGCGAACAGTTCGCACGTGTTTCGTCCGCCCTTATTAAGGATGCGCGCCGTGATTGGTTTGCGGCACTCGAAGCGCGAACCCGGATCGAAATAAGTGCATTGCCGGCACGTGTGCAGATCGGCGTTACATTTGGGGCAGGAACTTTCCGGGCCAATGCTCGTCTCAACGACGGCTCCGCAGGCTGAGCACTTAACCTTTTGTTCGAAAGCCATCATGCGCGGCGAACGTGGGCCTTCGCGATCGATTGGCTTCGATTGCGGCTTCGCTTGCGACTTCGGACGCTGCTCCCGTTCCCCACCGCTATCCATGTAGCCTCGCTGACGATATTTGCGGTCGCTCATCAATCCTCCGTTTTCACCGGACAATGCCGTTGGACAGCATCATAGGCCAGATTCGGAAAAGCCCAAAACTGTCCGATTAAATCGGTGACGCCCCCGATGGATGCGTGGTAGAATGCCGCGCATTATGCGGTTTGATGTTGTCCTACTCAGGGTTATTTTTACTGCGGTCCTAGTGGCGGCCGGGGCATGGTTGCAACCCGTGCAAAACAAACCATGGACCTCGGCAGGTGTGGGTGCGTTGGTTGCCGTTTCCATAATTCTTTTCGAACTCAGAATTCGACAAGCCACGCTTAAGACGCTGATCGGCGCCGCCGTCGGCTCGATATTAGGCATCATCGGAGCTTTCTTGATCGGTGAGCTAATCATGCGACAAGAGTCGCTGAAACATGAAGTGAGGACTTTCGTTACGCTTGGTCTGGTTTTTTTCATGGCGTATGTGGGATTGATGGTGGGAGGGGCGAAAGGTGATTACCTCGATCTCTCGGCGCTCGGGGGGATTTTCAGCGACAAAGCCGCGCGTCGCGATCTCAAAATACTCGACACATCGGTAATCATCGACGGACGCATCGCCGACGTCGCCGAAACGGGTTTCCTTACCGGCACACTGATCATCCCACAGTTCATTCTGCGCGAGCTGCAGCAGGTTGCTGACTCGCCCGACTCGTCGAAACGTCAGCGAGGCAGACGCGGCCTGGACATGCTGAACCGTCTGCAGAACAACAGCTCGCTCGACATTCAGATTGTCGAAACTGATTTTCCTTCGGTGCGCGAAGTCGATCTCAAACTGATCGAACTCGGCAAGCAGATTGAGGCGGTGATCGTGACGAACGATTTCAATCTCAACAAAGTCGCGCAGCTTCGCGGTGTGAACGTTTTGAATATCAATGAACTGGCGAATGCTCTGAAGCCAGTCGTGCTGCCCGGCGAGGCGATGCGCGTCTTCATTCTGAAAGAGGGGAAGGAATACAACCAGGGCGTCGCGTATCTCGACGATGGCACGATGGTAGTCGTTGACAACGCGCGCCGCTTGATTGGAAAGAACGCCGACATCGCGGTCACGAGCGTATTGCAGACGACCGCGGGCAAAATGATCTTCGGCCGCATTTGGGAAGACGCCGAAAACGGTGGCAATGGGGAACGATCGCGCCGGCCACTGCGCGAAGTGAAAACGGCTCCCGCCTTAACGCGAATCAACGACACTGAAAGCTAGGATGAACGTCGCAATCGTTGTGGCCGGTGGCAGAGGCACTCGGTTTGGCGGCAACCGGCCCAAACAGTTTCTGGAACTGAACGGCGCTCCTGTCATTGTCCAAACGTTAAGACAGTTTGAGCGCGCCGGCGAAATTCAAAACGTCGTTGTTGTCTTGCCCGCCGCTCAAACGGCGGGATTTCAGTCTCTGATTCAGAAATTCGATTTGAAAAAGGTTTCGCGCGTCGTCGCCGGCGGCGAAACTCGATCGCAATCTGTGCGAAACGGATTAGAGACGATTGATGAAGCAGACATTGTCGCGGTGCACGATGGCGTGCGGCCCCTGGTTACTCCCGATGAGATCGATCAAGTTGTGCGCGTCGCCAACGATAAGGGTGCAGCGATTCTTGTGGCACCGGTCGGCGACACACTAAAACAGATCGAGCAGGATCGGGTGCTGCGAACCGTGCCGCGCCTGAATCTACGACGCGCTTTGACGCCGCAATGCTTTCGTTTCGCAGTTCTGAAGCGCGCGTACGAGCGCCTGTCGGAAATCGAATCGTCAGGAAATGAAGTAACAGATGACAGCTTCCTGGTTGAGCGGCTTGGCGTTGAAATCGTCGCGCTAGCAGGCAGCGCGCGAAATATTAAGATCACGAATCAGGAAGATCTGGCGTTTGCAGCAGCGCTCCTTAAGTAAGGGAGCGCCGGCATCTGTGCCGGCGCAATTTCCTGAAGACGCGGGCAGGATGCCCGCGACCCGCCGACAAGGACGTCGGCGCTCCGTTTATGTTTCGAATTGGCATCGGTAGCGACACGCATCGACTAGTGGCAGATCGGCCACTGATTCTCGGCGGCGTGTTGATAGAGTCCGATCACGGCGCGGAAGGCCATTCGGATGGCGACGCGCTGACGCATGCCCTTGCTGATGCCCTGCTGGGCGCATTGTGCGAAGCGGATCTGGGCGCGCACTTTCCCGACTCTGACGAGCAGTGGAAAGATGCTGACAGCTTGCAATTGCTTGCACGGGTCGTTTGGCTCGCGCACGAGCGTGGCTTTCAAGTCGGTAACGTGGACGCGACTATCATGCTCGAGCGGCCTAAGCTACGCGACCATATTGACGCGATGCGCGATAATCTGGCTCGAACCCTCGATGTCGATGTGGCTTGTGTTAGCGTCAAAGCCAAAACCGGAGAAGGACTAGATGCGGTTGGCCGAAGCGAAGCCGTTAGTGCGCAAGCAATCGTTCTGCTCGCTGCGAACAAGACGTAGCCCAAGTTGCTAACTTGAGACTGATTGACAACGAACCCGCAGGATGACATCTCGCACTACTTAATGAGACCGCAGGACATCATTCGCAAAAAGCGCGACGGCGCAGAACTCTCTCAAGCAGAGATCGAGTTTTTTGTTCGCGGCGTGACCAGCGGCGAAGTCGCGGATTATCAGAGCGCGGCTTTGCTGATGGCGATTTTTCTCAACGGCATGACCGACGCCGAGCAGTCAGCGTTGACCGATGCCATGCTGCGTTCAGGTAAGATTCTCGACTTCTCAGATATTCCCAAACCAACAGTCGATAAGCATTCAACCGGTGGCGTGGGCGACAAGACATCTCTGCTGATTGCGCCGTTTGCCGCTGCCGCAGGCGCATGCGAGCCGATGATTTCCGGGCGCGGGTTGGGCCACACAGGCGGCACACTCGACAAACTCGAATCGATTCCTGGATACCGGGTGAATCTTTCTTTGGACGAATTTCGCGTCGTCCTCGATCGATGCGGCTTCGCGATGAACGGGCAGACGGCTGAGATTGCTCCGGCGGATCGAAAGCTTTACGCGTTGCGCGACGCAACCTCGACCATCGAAGCGATTCCCTTGATCGTCGCCTCGATCATCTCAAAGAAATGTGCGGCTGGGCTTGACGCAATGGTCATCGACGTCAAGACCGGATCGGGTGCATTCATGCGCGAGCACGATCGGGCGAGGGAATTAGCGCGCGCCCTGGTCAAGACGGGCAAGTCGTTGGGCGTAAACTCGCAGGCGCTGATCACAGATATGAATCAGCCGCTGGGCCAAGCCGTCGGTAACTCGATTGAAGTTCTTGAATGCATCGAGCTCTTGCGCGGCGAAGTTAGTGACGGCGCCAAACCGGTCCTCGATCTCTCGATCGAGCTGGCGGCGCGAATGTTGGTTCTGGCGAAACTCGAATCATCTATCGACGCGGCCCGCGATCGCATCAAACACGTTCACGAATCCGGCGCGGCGCTGGAAACGTTTCGTCAGAACGTCGAGGCGCAGGGCGGCGACCCGCGCGTCTGCGACGAGCCGCGAAAAATTCTGCCGTTGACAGAGAATTCGTTTAAGGTAGAATCCCCGCGCTCTGGTTTTGTCGTCAAAGTCGACACGCAAGAAATCGGTCACGCGCTTGCCGAAGCGGGCGGTGGACGCGTTCGCGTCGAAGACAAAATCGATCCGCGGGTCGGATTTATCGGCGAGGTGAAAATTGGTGACCAAGTTCGTGCAGGTGATTCGATCGGACGGGTATTTTGTTCAGACCACGAGCAGGGAACTCGAGCCGCGGAACGCATCCAGGCGGCTTATCATCTGGGTGAAGAACCCCCGGAATCACTCGATTTAATTAAGGAAGTTGTCGAGTAATGAAGTTGAAAGTTTTCATCGCGGTGATTTTACTGTCGGCCCTGGTTTTTGCCGGCCAGGCCTGTAACCGCACGACTTACGGTGCTGATGATCCAAGCAAGATTCGCGTCGGCATCGTCTTTGACATCGGCGGAAAAGACGATCGTTCGTTCAATGCTGCGGCTTGGAACGGAGTGAAATGCGCTGAGACGGGAACGCTGCCCGACGGCAAGACAAGCTGCGGCAAGCCCCCATTGAACGTGATCGTTCGCGACGTCGAGCCGGGCAATCCGGTTTCGATCGAGCCGGCGATGCGAGCGTTCGCTGAGCGCGGCTACGACCTCGTCATCGGCGTCGGCTTTGCGCAAGGGCCAATCATGCAAGCGGTCGCCAAAGATTATCCGAACATTCACTTCGCAATCATCGACGGAGTGATCTTCGAAGACGATGGCAAGACTCCAAAATCAAACGTTGCTTCGCTGGTTTTCAAAGAGCATGAAGGCTCGTATCTCGTTGGATTGATCGCCGGAATGACTTCCAAGACGAATACGATCGGTTTCATCGGCGGCATGGACATTGGCTTGATTCACCGTTTCGAAGGTGGATTCGAGCAAGGCGCAAAAGCTGCGAACCCAAACATCCAGGTGATTCAAAACTATGTCGGCGTCACCGATGCTGCCTGGAACAATCCGGGCAAAGGGAAAGAGATCGCGCTGGCGCAAATCAGCAAAGGCGCTGATGTGATCTTCACCGCCGCGGGAAATTCCGGACTTGGCGCTTTCGACGCAGTCGAACAGGCCGGCAAAGATTCGAGCGGCCGCGCGACGCATTTCGTGATCGGCGTCGATTCAAATCAAAACATGGTCAAGC
>Ga0066679_10001179_pt1 | contig 10203 bp, 7 predicted proteins | sample GraSoiAngelo_128_FD_62298 | JGI IMG/M metagenome (GOLD analysis project Ga0066679, IMG submission 62298) | Grasslands soil microbial communities from the Angelo Coastal Reserve, California, USA - 14_0927_12_20cm | ecosystem: Environmental > Terrestrial > Soil > Grasslands | place: USA... | reverse complement strand
TCCTGGATCAGGTCGAGGAAGCTCATGCCGCGGCCGATGTACTTCTTCGCGATCGACACGACGAGACGAAGGTTCGCCTCGGTCAGGTTGTGCCGAGCGTCGTCGCCCTTCTGGATGAGCTCGTCGGCGAGACGGCGCAACGCGCGCTGCTCGTCTGAGTCGAGCTGCGCGAGCTTGTCGAGATGCTTCACCAGGATGTCGCGGAGCTCCGCGCCGAGCATGACGAGCTCGCCGAGACGCTCAGCGCCTTCGGCGGGTCCGTGGATCTTCGCGTACTGCGGCAGGATCCGGAACGCGAGACGCTCCGGGTCGCGGCGTGCCGCGTCGATGAGAGCGACGGTCTCGTCGATGAGGACCTTCGCCTCGTAGCTGATCTCTTTGCTGTTCGCCTCGCCCTGGAGTGGATCGCGCAGCTTGAGGAGACGGTTCGCCACGCGCTTCAGCTCCTTGCCGCCTTCCTCGTCACCGAGCGTGAAACGGAGCGACTTGTTCGTGAAGCGCGTGGCCTCGTCGACGAATTCCTTCGGACGTCCGAGGGCCATCCGCTTCTTGACCTCGACGCCGAGCTCGTACAGGTGGATCACCGAGAGCGCCGGCGACACGAGCGCCTGCTCCCCGAGCTCGATCGACTTGGCGAGGTTGACCTCCTCCTCCGCGGTGAGCAGAGGAACCTTGCCGATCTCCTTGAGGTACATGCGGACCGGGTCGTCGACGCTGATGAGGTCCGACGCCAGGACCGACGCGATCGAGTCCTCGCGCTGCAGCTCCTCGGCTTCCTCTTCCTCTTCTTTGACCTGCGCCCACGTGGGCGAGCGCTCGGCCTCGAGGATCTCAACGTTGTTGTCGTCGAGCGTGGTGAGGAGCTCCTCGATCTCTCCGGGCTCCGCGTCCGGGATCGCCCGGACGATGTCTTCCTGCGTGACGTAGCCCTGCTGCCGTCCGCGTGCGATCAGGCGCTCGGCGGCCTCGCGGTGCTCCGGATGGATCCCGCGCTGCTCAGGCGTCGCCGTCGCTGCTGTCGTTTCCTTGATCTTGGTTGTGCTCTTCATTCATCCCTCTCGTCGGCGTCCGCCGCGTGTAACACCGTGTGCCGCTCCCGGCGGTGCATGAGCTCTGCGAGCTCGTTTGCCAGCTGAGCGACCTCACCGTCCACCGCACCTGCGCCGCCGCCGTTGCCCCGCGCAAGCTCCGCTTGCGCGTTCTTCATGCGACGCCGCACGTTCCGTTCCCGGAGGCTTAACGCAGCGATTTCGATCGCCTGAGCGACGTCGACTTCGCCTTCGAGCTCAGGCGCTGATACGCCAAGGGCCGCGGCTTTGGCGGCCAGATGAGCCGGCAGGTCAGAAGTCGGATGCTTCCCCGCTTTCAGCCACTCGAACATCGCTCGGTGGTCGGGGTCGTCGAGGTCGCCGGGCGCGAGTTCGGTGCGCGCTGCCTCTTCTGGAAATCGGATCAATAGTGCCATTAGGTAACGCTCAGCGGGGGCGGTTTGTTTCGCCGGAGTCTCATTGGCGCCGACCGCCGGGCGCTGCGCCGCTGGGGGAGGCGCTGCAGCCGCTTCGCGGCGCAAGACCTCCTGCTCCAGACCGGTGAGCTTCGAGAGTGTTCCGAGATACAACTCCTTGGCCAGGGCGTCCGGCTCGCCGGCGACAACCGGCAGGGCCTCCGCGAGGAAGCGGCGGCGCGCTTCCGGCCCGTTAAGGTCGAAACGCGCCGCGATCGCATCGATCACGAACTGAAGGACGGGCTTCGCCGACCCGAGGAGCCTCCGGAGGCGATCGGGATCGCTGCGCGCAAGGTCGTCCGGGTCGGTGTCCTTTGGAAGCACCGTTATTTCGACCGAAACGACCGCCTTTCCGACCTCGCCCGCCCGGGCGCGCCGCTTCGCCCGGTGGACCGCGCGGACGATCTCGGTTCCTCGCCGCTCCGCCGATAACTGCCCCGCCGCGTCGCCGTCGAAAGCCACGACCGCGTGATCGACGCGCATGGCTTCGAGCACGAGGTACTGGTCCTCGGTCAGCGCCGTGCCCATCGAGGCGACCGTGTTCTCGAAGCCGGCCTGGTGGAGAGCGATGGCGTCGAAGTACCCCTCGACGATCACAGCCACACGCTCCTTCCGGATCGCCGCCCGGGCCGCATCCAGGGCGTAGAGGGTCGCGCTCTTGTTGAACAGCACGGTCCCCTGAGAGTTCACGTACTTACCGCGCTGGTCGGCGCGCATGGCCCGTCCCCCGAAGGCGATGATCCTGCCCCGGCCGTCCTTTATCGGGACGATCAGGCGGTCTCGGAACCAGTCGAAGAGGCCACGCTCGCTTCGGCCGACGAGGCCGGCCGCGACGGCGTCCTCATCGGAGTAGCCCTTCTTCCGGAGGTAGCCAACGAGCCCATCCCAGCTATCCGGGGCGTAGCCGAGGCCGAACTTCTCGACACTTTCGGGCCGGATCCCGCGGTCGGCGAGGTAACCGGCGACCTCTCTGCCGCGATCGGTGCCTCGGAGGGCCTGGCGGAAGTAGAAGTGAGCGGTGTCGTTCGCCGCGAGCAGGCGTTTCTCGCGCTCCTGCTCGGCCGGGTCGCGGCGGGTGGTCAGCTCAACCCCTGCCCGCTCGGCGAGAACCTTGAGCGCCTCCGCCGGCGTCAGTCCGTCGATCTTCTCGAGGAAGGTGAAGATGTCTCCGCCCTCAGAACAGCCGAAACATTTGTAACTACGGGTATCCGGGTTGACGTGGAAGGATGGCGTCTTCTCGCTGTGGAACGGGCAGAGCCCGGTGAACCCGCGGCCCGACTTCTTGAGCACGATTCCGTGCTCGCCGATGACCTGGACGATGTCCACGCGCTCTTTGACGGTGTCGAAGTCACCGGGCATCAAGCCAAGTATCGCGCCCGGCTTGATCTATAGGGGGAGCTTCAACAGCTCCTCGAGCCTCGACGCGTCGACCGGCTTGGTCACGTGCTGATCGAAGCCGGCCTCGCGGGCGAGGCGGCGGTGGCGATCCTCGCCGTAGCCGCTGAGGGCGACGAGGAGCGCGTCGCCGAGGCCGAGATCGCAGCGGATCCGTTTCGCGACCTCGTACCCATCCATCTCCGGCATGCCGATGTCCAAGAGGACGACGTCCGGCCGGTGCCGCCGCGCGGAATCGAGAGCTCCCGGGCCATCGTGTGCCGTCCCGACGTCGTGACCGTAGTCGCGCAGGAGGTCCGCGAGTGCCTCCGCCGCGTCGACGTCGTCGTCGACGACGAGGATCCGACGCTGTGGAGGAGAGGGCGCTGGATCGTCACTCCGAGGGAGGCCTGTTCCGTTCGTGGCCACGGGTTCTCGCTATGCGAGAGCTGTGCCAGTTACAAATGGCTCCAGCCCGACGGGATAAAGATCGAGGCGTACGTGTCGAGGGCATACCGGTCGGTCATTCCCGCAACGTAATCCGCGACGGCGCGCTTGATGCCGTCGCGCTGTGCGATCCGCTGGTGCTCGGGCGGCAGCAGCTCGGGACGCTTCTCGAAATGCTGGAGAAGTTCCCAGAGCACCCCTTGCGCTTTGCGGTCCTCGGTCTTGGCGGGACCTGCCAGATACACGTTTTCGAACATGAACTTCCGAAGCGCATTGGTCGCGTCCAGAACCTCGTCGCTCATCGTCACGTCCGCCTTTCCGTAGGACGTAACGATCACGTCGTAGATCATCGTGTCTAGGCGCTCGGCGCGATCGCGGCCGAGCGAGGCACGGATGTCCTGCGGGATGTCCTCCTCCCGGACGATCTCCGCCCGCATCGCGTCATCGATGTCGTGGTGCAGATACGCGATCTTGTCGGCGTAGCGCACGACCCAGCCTTCGGGCGTCTCGGGAATCCCCCACGCGGCGGTCTCGACGCCGCCTTCGGTGGGCGCGCTGTGCTTTTGGATCCCGTCGCGGACCTCCTTGGTGAGGTTGAGGCCTGCGCCGTTCTTCTCGATCTTCTCGACGATGCGGACGCTCTGCTCGTTGTGCCGGAACCCGTCGGGGAGAAATTTGCCGAGGAGCTCCTCACCGATGTGGCCGAAGGGTGTGTGGCCGACATCGTGGCCCATGGCCATCGCCTCGACGAGGTCCTCATTGAGGCGCAGGCTCCGTGCTATCGAGCGGCCGATCTGCGTGACCTCGAGGGTATGCGTGAGGCGCGTGCGGTAATGGTCTCCAACCGGCGCGAGGAAGACCTGGGTTTTGTGTTTGAGCCGGCGGAAGGCTTTGCTGTGGACGATGCGGTCGCGGTCCAGCGCGAAGGCCGCGCGAGTTGGCGAGGGATCCTCGGGGCGATCGCGATGGGCGTTCGCAGATTCCGTCGCGTGCTCAGCGAGATTGGCTTTTTCGAGCTCCTCGGTGTGCTCCCGGACGCGAAGCGCGGCCACGGAGCGCGTGCGCGAAAGCTTCGCGTCGCCGCGTGTCTGGGTGGCCATTTCGCGTAAGGCTAATAGATGCGCGGGCCGATTTGGGCACCTACATGTGTGGGCGACAAGCGATGCGACTTCAAGAGTTGTTCTTTCGCGAGAGCGGGATGCGACCGCGAACATCCGGCCAGCGGCATCGACGAGCGCGACCCCGCTCGGGTTCGCGCGCGCCTATTGGGCTCGTGGATCGACGCGTGGAGCGACCCCCAGGAGAGGGTCCTTTACACGGAGCGGTCGCGGGTGTATGACGACGCCGGTTTTGGGGAGGTGCGTAATGGGCCGTTCGCTTTTCGAGCGTCTGGGCGGGAACGCCGCCGTCACAAGCGTCGTCGAGGACTTCGTCGCTCGCTGCGCGGGAGATTCCCGGATAAACAAGAAGTTCGGTCGAACCGATATCCCTCGCCTCAAGTCCATGCTCATTGACCAGGTGACCGAGGCGTCCGGTGGTCCCCGTCGTTACACCGGCCGCGACATGAAGACGACCCACGACGGGATGAAGGTCACGACCGGTGAGTTCAACGCCCTGGTGGAAGACCTCGTCGCCACGTTGAACCGATTTGGTGTCGGCAAGGCCGAGCAGGACGAGCTGCTCGCCATCCTCGGCCCACTCAAGTCCGACATCGTCGAGGTCGAGTCGACCGTGACGGGGACGCCGCTGCCGAACAGCTATCGATCGGCGCCGGCTCTCACGACCGCGAAGAGCTGAGCCCGTCGAGCTAACGGTCGCGCGCCGCGCCTCCCGCGAGGGCGGCCTGCGCAGCGGCGAGGCGCGCGACCGGCACGCGATAGGTGGACGGCGAAACGTAGGTCAGCCCGAGCTCGTGGCAGAGGGCGACCGATGATGGCTCGCCGGCGTGCTCGCCGCAGATGCCGATCTTCAGGCCGGGCTTCGTCTTGCGGCCGCGTTCGACGGCCATCCGCATCATCGCGCCCACCCCGTCGCGATCGAGGACCTGGAACGGGTCCGCCGGGATGATCTTCTCTTCGACGTAACGCGTGAGGAAGCTCTTCTGGGCATCGTCGCGCGAGATGCCAAGCACGGTCTGAGTGAGGTCGTTCGTGCCAAACGAGAAGAACTCGGTCTTTGTCGCGATCTGGTCGGCGATGATGCAGGCACGCGGGATCTCGATCATCGTCCCGAACTTGTACTCGACACGCTTCCCGCGCTCCTTGAACACCTGCTGCGCGACCTCGGTGACCTGGGCCGCGAGTCGATCGAGTTCCCCCATTGTTCCGACGAGCGGCATCATGATCTCGGGCTTCGCTTTGATGCCCTTCTCGGCCGAGTCGATGGCCGCGCCGAGGATCGCGCGGATCTGCATCTCGAGGATTTCGGGATACACGAGGAGGAGCCTGCAGCCGCGCAGACCGAGCATCGGGTTGTCCTCGTGCAGCTGCTCGAGCCGGCGGAATATTCGCACCTTTTTTTCGAGTTCCGTTCCGTTTCTTCCAGTCGCTTGAGCCACGGCGATCTCGACGTTGATGTCAGCGTATTCACGGAGGAACTCATGGAGGGGAGGATCAATCAAGCGAATTACAACTGGCAGGCCATCCATCGCCTCGAACATCTCGTTGAAGTCGCCCTGCTGGAACGGAAGGAGCTTCGCGAGCGCGCGCTTCCGCCCGGCCGTGTCGCCCGCGAGGATCATGTCCTGCACGATCGGCAGGCGCTCGGCCTCGCGGAACATGTGCTCGGTCCGTGCGAGACCCACGCCCTCGGCGCCAAGCTCGCGCGCGAGGCGGCACTCACCCGGTGTATCCGCGTTGACCCAGACACCGAGACGCCGCCGCTTGTCCGCCCACGAAAGGAGCTCGATGAGCTCCTTCTCCTCGCGGAAGTTGGCCGCGATCGTCGGCAGCTCGCCGGCGAAGACCTCGCCGGTGGTGCCGTCGATGGAGATCGCGTCGCCCTCCTTGATGACCTTGCCGCCGACACGCATCTCGCGCTTTTGAAGATCGATGTCGAGCGCCGCGACGCCCGCGACGCAGGGCAAACCGAGACCGCGCGCCACCACGGCGGCATGCGAGGTCGACCCGCCGCGCGCCGTGAGGATCCCCGTCGCCGCGACCATCCCATGGAAGTCGTCAGGGCTCGTCTCCGGCCGGACCAGGACGACAAGCTGCTTCTGTCCCTTGAGCGCCACCGCGCGGTCAGCGTCGAACACGGCGCGTCCGGTCGCGGCGCCGGGTGAGGCGTTGAGCCCCTTTGCGAGGTAGCGGCCCGCGCTGCGCGCCTTGTCGACCTCCTTCTGGTCGAAGCGAGGCAGGAGCAGCTGTTCGACCTGGGCCGGCTCGACTCGCTGCAGGGCCTCGTCTTTGCTGATGAGGCCTTCTTTCACCATGTCCGTCGCGATCTTCACGGCGGCCGCCGCCGTGCGCTTTGCGGAGCGCGTCTGCAGCATGAAGAGCTTGCCGCGCTCGATCGTGAACTCGAGGTCCTGCGCGTCGCGGTAGTGCTTCTCCAGGCGTTTCGCGATCCTCTCGACCTCGGCGTACGCGTTTGGGAGGTCTTTCTTCATCTGGGCGATCTTCGAGGGGGTGCGGATCCCGGCGACGACGTCCTCGCCCTGCGCGTTCGTCAGGTACTCGCCGTAGAGTTCCTTCGCGCCGGTGTTCGGGTCGCGCGTGAACGCGACGCCGGTGCCGGAGTCGTCACCCATGTTCCCGAACACCATCGTGACGACGCTGCAGGCGGTGCCGAGATCATCAGAGATCTTGAACTGCTTGCGGTAATCCTTGGCGCGCTGCCCGAACCACGAGCCGAACACCGCCTCGATCGCCAGGCGGAGCTGTTCCTGCGGCTCGGTCGGGAACGGCTTACCCGTCTCCTTGCGGACGATCGCCTTGTACTCGTCGACGAGCGCCGCCAGCTGCTTCGGCGACAGCTCAGGGTCGCTCTCGACGCGAGCTGATTTCTTCTTTGCGTCGAGCGCGTGCTCGAACTTCGCGGGGTCGATCCCGAGGACGATCCGCCCGAACATCGAGATGAACCTTCGATACGCGTCCCATGCGAAGCGTTCGTTCTTCGTCAGCTTGGCGAGGCCCATTCGGCTTTCGTCGTTGAGCCCGAGGTTGAGGACCGTGTCCATCATCCCGGGCATGCTCATCGCGGCGCCCGATCGCACCGAGACGAGAAGCGGGTCCTTGGGATCGCCGAGCTTTTTCTTTGTGGCGCGCTCGACCGTCGCGAGCGATTTCTCGACCTGGTCCCAGAGCCCCGGCGGCAGTTTCTTGCCGGACGCGAAGTACGCATTGCACGCGGCGGTCGTGATGGTGAAGCCGGGAGGCACTGGTAGACCGGCGTTCGTCATTTCGGCGAGCCCCGCGCCCTTGCCGCCAAGGAGATCGCGCATCTTCGCGTTGCCTTCGGCCTTCTTGTTGGCGAAGAGGTAGACCCACTTCTGCGCCCTCGGAGCGGCGCGGCGCGGTGCGGCTTTGCGCGTATGGCTACGAACGGCCATGGCGGACCTCCCCCTCGGAGATCTCGATTCTGGCAGAAAGCGGTGGAGCGCCGAGCCGGCGAAGCACGGCACGGCCGGTCGCCCAGAGCCCTTGACGGAATGCCAGGACGATCACGACGAAGACCGCACCGGTCACAACACCCGACAGCTCCGGGGCGCTGGTCAGGGCGTCGCGGAGCTCGAGGACAATGACCGCGCCGAGCAGGCTTCCCCAGAGCGTCCCGATGCCGCCGAGGATCGTGATGAGCACGGCCTGACCCGACGTGGTCCAGTGCAACAGATCGAGCGAGGCGAAGCCGTTGCCAAGCGCGAAGAGGCCGCCGGCCAGTCCGGCGAGGCCGCCTGACAGCACGAACGCCAGGAGCTTGTAGCGCCAGGTGGGGTAACCCAGAGCTTGCGCGCGCGGCTCGTTGTCCCGGATCGCCACGAGCACGTGCCCGAAGGGCGAATGGACGATGCGGTACGCGATGGCGTAGCCGAGCAGGATGAGCGGCAGGGCCGCGTAGTAGAAGTCGCCGGAGCGGCCCAGCGTGAGACCCGGGAACGTTCGCGGCACACCGTGAAGCCCGTTTTCCCCGCCGGTGAGGTCCCGCCACTCGTTCGCCACGTAGAAGACGAGCTGCGCGAAGGCGAGCGTGACCATCGCGAAATAAATCCCGCGGCGTCGGGTCGCGAGATAGCCGAATGGGACCGCAAGCAGCGCGGACGCTCCAGCGCCAACGAGCGCCGCGATCACGAAGGGAACGCCTGCCGATTTCGCGACAATCGCGGCGGCGTACGCGCCGAGACCCCAGAAAGCGGCGTGGCCGAACGAGAGGAGACCCGCGTAACCGAGGAGAAGGTCGACCGACATCGCGAAGAGTCCCCAGACCAGGATGTCGAGGGCGAGCACCGGGTACATCACTCGCGGAAGCGCGAGCGCGACAGCGAGCCCAACGGCATAGGGAAGAACGGCCAGCGCGCGCCTCACGAGCGGGCCTCGAGCGATCCGAAGAGGCCCGCCGGCCGCACGAGCAGCACGATCGCCATCAGCGCGAACGCGACTACGTTCTCGAGCGCTGGATTGAAGACGGCCGCGAGACTGGCCAGCACTCCGACGAGGAAGCCCGCGACGACCGCGCCAGCGATCGAGCCCATGCCGCCGATGACGACAACGGCGAACGCGAAGATGATGAGCTCGCTCCCCATCAATGGGGAGACGTTCCGCATCGGTGCGGCGAGGACTCCGCCGAGCGCGGCGAGCGCGACCCCGAAGCCGAACACCGGGGTGACCCAGCGGTCGACGTTGATCCCGAGCGCCCGAGTGAGCTCGGGACGTTCGGTCGCGGCGCGGACGATCATCCCAAGCCGGGTGCGCTCGATGACGTACCAGACCGCGACGCAGACCACAATCGAGAACGCGATCACGAAGAGCCGGTACGTCGGATACGCCACCAGCCCCGCCGACACCGAGCCCGCGAGCTCCGCCGGGGCCGGATACGGTTGCCCCTGGAGCCCGTACCGCAGACGCACGCCGTCCTGGATCATCAGCGTGAGCCCGAATGTGAGCAGGAAGTTGTAGAGCGGGTCGAGCCCATAGAGCCGCCGGATGAGCAAACGTTCCAGGACCATGCCGGCGATCCCGATCCCGATCGGCGCGACGATGAGCGCGGGCCAGAAGCCGACGCCGAAGTCCTGCAGGAGCAGATACGCGGCGAAGGCGCCGAGCATGTAGAGCGCTCCATGTGCGAAGTTCACGACGCGCAGGACGCCGAAGATCACGGCGAGGCCGAGGGAGAGCAGCGCGTAGAAGCTTCCGTTGACCAGGCCGTTGAACAGCTGCAGCGCGATGTATTCCATGTGATGAGGAAGGGCGGGAGGTCGTCCCGCCCTCCGTTCAGCTCTCTGTTACTTGGGCATGCTGCAGCCCGCCTCCGCGAGGGGCCGCGAGGCCTTCTCGGCGGCGATCGTGCTGACCACCTTGGAGTAGTCGAAGGTCTCCTTGGCCTCCGACTTCGGTTTGACCTGCGCGATGAGCGCGTCGTGCTGGACCCAGTGATCTTCCGCTCGCACGAAACCGTTTCGGATGAAGAAGTCGTTGAACTTGTAGCCCTCGAGCTGCTTCACGACCGCGTCGGCGTCATCCGACCCGGCGCGCCTGACTGCGTCCATGTATTGCCACGCAGCCGAGTAGTTGCCGGCGTGCGCGAAGGTCGGACGGATCCCCGTGCGCTTCAGGAACTTGTCCGCGAACGTCTTCGATTGGTCGTCCATGTTCCAGAGCCACGGGGTCGTGTAGACCGTGCCGGCGAGCGCGTCCTGACCGAGCGCGGTGATGTCGGTGTCG
>Ga0066679_10001175_pt1 | contig 10214 bp, 10 predicted proteins | sample GraSoiAngelo_128_FD_62298 | JGI IMG/M metagenome (GOLD analysis project Ga0066679, IMG submission 62298) | Grasslands soil microbial communities from the Angelo Coastal Reserve, California, USA - 14_0927_12_20cm | ecosystem: Environmental > Terrestrial > Soil > Grasslands | place: USA... | reverse complement strand
CGCTCCCTATTAATAATGATCGGGTCTCGCAGCATATCCCGCGCCAGCTCGGCGATCGCTGGCGGCATTGTGGCGCTGAAGAACAACGTTTGCCGCCGCCGCGGCAGATGCTTCAGCACACGCCGGATGTCGGGCAGGAATCCCATGTCGAGCATCCGGTCGGCTTCGTCGAGCACGAGGTACTCGAGGCCCGCGAGCTTCGCGTACGGCGCGCGGAAATGATCGAGCAGGCGACCCGGCGTGCCGACGATCACGTCGACGCCGCTGCGAAAGGCGTGCTCCTGCGGTCCCATTCCGACGCCGCCGAACACGGCCGCCCCGGTGATTGGCGTGTGCACGGCCAGGTCGGTGAGGTCTTCGAGAATCTGCGCGGCGAGCTCGCGCGTCGGCGTCAGCACGAGCGCGCGCGTGGTGCCGCGCGGCTTCCCGACGAGGTGATGCAGGATCGGAAGCAGAAACGCGACGGTTTTCCCACTTCCGGTCATCGCGCACGCAAGCAAATCGCGTCCTTCGAGCGCCGGAGGAATGGCGTCGCTCTGGATCGGCGTCGGTTGATGAAACCCGAGATCGCGCAACCCCTGCAGGAGACTCGCGTGGATCTTCAGCTGCGAGAATGGCATCCAGATCATCGTACCGCACGTCGAAAGCCCCGATGCCGACGTTCTCGCTGATCGTCAACGGCGTGGGCCGCGACGTCGACGCCGACGGCCGCATGCCGCTGCTGTGGGTGTTCGGCGATCGCCTCGGCCTGGCAACCGAGTCCGGAGCTTGCCGCTGACGCCGGCCTGAAAGGCCGTCCTTTGTGTCATCGGAAGAATTCACCGAGCGTCGTTGCCGTCGATGACTTGCCGAGCGCCGGCATGTGCCACGCCGCCTCGATCGTTCGCAGCAGGCTGTAATGATCGTACGGCACTGACGAACGAAAGCCGGCGGGCGTCAACGGCGAGATCACCACGAGCGGGATATGTCCGCCGCCGCCGGTCGTCGTCGTTCCTTCGTCCCAGACGAGGAACACGACCGAGTTCGCGAACGCGGGCGAGTTGATGATCTTCGGCATGAACGACGAGAGCCACGCGTCGCCGGCGGCGACCGAACAGTCGTGCATGTCGTGACAGAGGTTCGGCGTAATCCACACGTAGCTCGGAAGGGTGTTGCTGGCGAGGCCGGTCGAAAACGCGGTAAGCGGCAAGACGTGCTTTCTGCACCGCGTCGCGTTGCCGACGATGTCCTGGTAGTGCACGAACGGATTGTGCTTCTGCGCGTACAGTCCGCTGTCGGTCGTCGTGCACGACGCCGGCATCGACTCGAAATATGCCTTCCATGTCCGACCCGAGTCGCCCACCGCGTCCGGGACGTTCTTGATGTCGACGATGCAGCCCGAGCAGTCGGTGGTGAAGAAGGTGTCGCCACTCGTGAGCGCCATGTAGTCCGGCAGGCTGGGATGCGCGACGGCGGTGTAATTCGTGGCAAGAGCGTAGTGGTTCGCAAGGCGGTTGATGTACGGCGCCGCGGGATTTTCGATGACGTCCGTGTATTCACGGTTTTCCATCACGATGACGAACACGTGCGAGAAATTCGGGACCATGGTTGCGGGCCGTCCGTAGACGATAGTCAGCGTCGGACGCTGCGTTGCATCCAGGGCTTCGGTCGAGTAGTAATCGCGGTAGCCTTCGGCCGCTGACGTGAGCGAATCGACGTCGACGAGCGCGAGACGCGTGTGGCGAGATCCGGTCGAGGCGACCACGGCCTGCACGAGCGAGGTGACGTCGAACGTAGCGTGCTGACCAGGCGTGTTGGGTACCGCTGCGGCCGCCGCGCGCGGACCGAGATCGCCGCCCGCCGTCGTCCACGGCGTCGTAACGGTCGCCGTATCCCATGTCGCCTCGCGGTCGGTAAACCCGCGCGTCACCGGATACACACCGATGGTGCGCAGCGGCTGCGGACCGCCTGAATGCACCGTCAGCGTCAGCGTGGCCGACTGAATGCCGCTCTTGGCCGGAATCGTGGTTCCGGTGTCGAAATCGACGAGCGCGTGACGGATGTAGGTGGCATTGCTCGACAGCTTCGTCGCCAGCAAACCGCCGTCGAAGTTCGTTGCCGCGAAGGCACCGCCGCGAATCGTCGTGTCCTGGACCGCCGGCGATCCACTGACCGCGACGGTCGTCTGAGCCGATGCGACAGCGCTGACGCACGTAACGATTGAAATCGCGTATGTGAAATGACGCATGGGCCGCAACCGGCAAGGAGGCCGCCACGACGTTTTCCGGCTGAATTGGAGCGTTTTCGCTTGGACCCTCTCCCGGGCGTGCGTAACTTTTTCCGGCGGCGGCGGTTTATATACACAGCGGATCGATGCCCGAGCCAGACGCTGACGATCGCGTGCTCGTCGAGGCGGCCCAGCGCGACCCGTCGCGCTTCGCGGATTTGTACGAGCGGCACTTCGAGCGCGTTTACGCATTCGTTGTACGGCGCGTGCGCGACCGCGACGTGGCCGAGGACGTGACGGCCGAGGTGTTCCATCGGGCGCTCGCCAGCCTGCCGAAGTATGAATGGCGCGGCGCGCCGTTCGGCGCGTGGTTGTTTCGGATCGCCTCCAACGCGATCGCGGATCGTTTCAAGCGGTCTGCACGCGAGGCTGCGGCGCCCGTCGATGCGCCCGACGCGTCGGTGTTCCTCGACGTGGATCACATCGACCAGGTGGCGCGATTGTTCCGCCTCGTCGACACGCTGCCGGCCGACCAGCGATCGGTCATCATCCACCGGTTCGTCGACGAGCGGAGCATCCGCGACGTCGCGCAGCGCATGAACAGGACCGAGGGCGCCATCAAGCAGCTCCAGCTTCGCGCGCTCGAAACGCTGCGCGCGCGTATGGGAGGCGGCGATGCCTGAGCCGACGATGACGGTCGAGCAAATCGCCGCCGCGCTGCGCGACCTGCCGCGTCCGTCGTTCCGGAAGCGGCTGAAAGCGGCGTTAATGGAAAGGACCGCACCAATGACGACTGTGATCGAGAGTCAACGGGCAGTGGCAGGACGGCAGACGGCGGCGCCGCGCCTTCGCGTCAAGAACGCGGCGGCGGCCATCGACTTCTACACGCGCGCGTTCGGCGCGCGCGAGCTGATGCGCTTCGAGGGGCACGGGCGCATCGCGCACGCGGAGCTCGAGATCGGCAACGCGATCTTCATGTTGGGCGAGGAGGCGCCGGAGTACGGATTCCCGGGTCCTGAAGCGCTCGGCGGATCGCCGGTGGCGATGCACCTCCAGGTCGACGATGCGGATCGATGGATGGAGCGCGCCGTCGCCGCCGGTGCGCGGCTCGTGACGCCGCCGACCGATCAGTTCTACGGCGATCGCGTCGGACATGTCGCCGATCCGTTCGGATACGGGTGGGACATTACCGAGCGCAAGGAGGATCTGTCGGTCGAGGAGATGCACCGCCGGATGGCGGCGCTCGAGGCGCAGCAGAGCGCCGGACGGACGGCGCCCACGTTCATCCGCGAAGGATTCCGCACGGTCACGCCGTACGTGGTCGTCGCCGATGCGCCGGCGCTCATCGAATTCGTGAGGGCGACCTTCGGCGCCGAGGAGACGCTTCGCACGACGGGGCCTGGCGGCGGCGTGCACGCGGAAGTGCGAATCGGCGACTCGATGCTGATGATTGGCGGCGGCCACCGGGATCGACCGATTCGGATTACGCCGATCGTCACGGCGTTCCACGTCTACGTCGCCGACACCGACGCGACGTACGCGCGCGCGCTGCAGGCCGGCGCCGAGTCGATTGGCGAGCCGAAGGATCAAGAATACGGCGAGCGGAGCGCCGGGGTGAAGGACCGGTCCGGCAACGCCTGGTATATCGCCACCGCGAAGGGCGAGCACTTCGTTCCGAAGGGGCTGCAGACGCTCATCGTCTATCTGTTCCCGCTGCGCGCCGAACCGGTCATCGCGTTCATGAAGCGCGCGTTCGATGGGACCGATGTGCAGAAGTACGCATCGCCCCAAGGCGTGATCCATCACGCGAGCGTGCGCATCGGCGATTCGATGATCGAGATGGGCGAAGCGAACGGTCCGTACCAGCCGATGCCGACGCGCTTCTATCTGTACGGGCCGGACGCCGACGCCTCCTACCGCCGCGCGCTCGAAGCCGGCGCCGTATCTATCAGCGAGCCGCGCGATCAGCCGTTCGGCGATCGTATGGGCGGCGTCAAAGATGTGTTCGGCAACGAGTGGTACTTGGCGACGAGAATTTCCTAGCAGGCTGGGGGCTGGAACTGGGCGCTGGAAGCCGGGCTTGGGCTGGTGCCCGGCCCATCAATGTTGCGCGTCTTCGGCCCCCAGTTTGATTTCGAGCGATCGGTGCAAGCCGTTCAACGAGCGGCCGACTGAATCGCACAGTGCGAGCAATAGGCCGCGCGCGTATTTAGAACAGAACGTCAGGATTCTACGGTATCGGAATATTCCAAATCGGACATAACCTTACACGATTTTCGAGTACGGTCCTGTGGCGACGTTCTGGTGTTCATACGCGTGCGGGCCGTTGCTCGCGACCTGCGTATGGCGATCCGAGCCGCGCCGTGGAGCAGCGGCGCAGGTGGCATCCGGCTGTAGCTGGATTCCTGCAACGCTATAATCGGCCTCTATGATGATGAATCGCCGAGATGCCGTTTGCTCGCTCGCCGTCTTCGCAGAACTGCTCGCGTCGGCCGCACGCGCCGATGCGCAGAGTCAAACACCTCCGTCGACACCGCAGGCTCCGCGCCCGCCGGTGTTCAAGCACGATCTGCCGAATCTGACGATGGACGACTGGGAGGTGACGGTCAGCCACGTCGACTACCCGCCCGGGCGCGTCGGCGCGCCGCATAAGCACGCAGGCTTCGTCCTCGCCTACGTCCTGGAGGGATCGGTCGTCGCGAAAATCACGGGGCAGGGCGAGGAGAAGATCTACAACGTCGGCCAGATGTTCTACGAGCAGCCGGGCGCGACGCACGAGGTCTCGAAGAACGCGAGCCAGACGCAGCCCGCAAAGCTGCTCGCGATGATCTTCGCGAAGAAAGGCGCGACGCTGACGACGCCGGTTCAGGGATAGATTTCCGTGTCCCGGTGAAACTCCGACCATGCGAACCAGTACTCTGGTTCGAGGATGATCGCTTCGAGCGCCGACCCCTTCAGCGGTCCGGAGATGCACTCTCCGTAGGCGGTCCAGCGCGACTTCGTTTCTCGATCCGTCAGCTCGGTCGCGCCTTCGTTCGCTGCCGCAAAGGTCAGCGTCCTGCCGCCCGCGCGCGCCACGAACGCCGTCGTCGTGTCGGATGCGGGCTGATGAGCGATGAGGATCGGCTTGCCGCCGAGCCTGTCGTTGACGACGCGCTCTCGCCGCAGCGCCTCGAGCGGAAACGCCTTGCTCGCGCCGTCGACGTCGACGCCGAGGATCATCGTTTTCGGCTTGAGGCGATCGTCACGATAGGTCACGTCCGACGGCGCGGCGCCTTCGCCCGACAGGCCCTGCCGGATCATCGCGTTCTTCTCCGCGATGCGATCGGCGTATCCGGGCAGCGGCTTCAACACGCGCGTGTCCGGATGCAGCCGGCGCCATTCCTGCCAGCTGGTGAGGAGAAACGGATACAGCTTCAGATGCTCGCCCTGCATCGGACCGGAGATCGCTTCGAGGCTCGATTGCTGCCATCGGCTGCCCGTCTCGCGGTCCTTGAATACTTCATTGCCCCCGACGACGCCGGCGTTGTCGAGTATCAGCGCCTTGCCCCTGGCCTCGGCCCTGAACACGAGGGCCGTGTTGCAATACGATCACCAGGTGATCGCAATCGGTCCTTTGGGCGATTGATCTTCGACGAGCCCGTGCTGCGAGAGAATGCCTGCCGGATACGCCTTCGCCGTTTTCCCGACCATCAGACCAATCACGCGATCGTCGTCGTGCATGAAGGTCGCTTCCGCCGCGCTGATGAACTGCGGATCGTGAACAGCCGTGTACGGCAGATTGGGTTGTGCGGGCGCCTGTGCCAGAACACCGGCGACGATCAACGTCGAACCGGCCACAGCAGCAACGAGGAATCCTTTCATAGCGCCGCCTCCGAGGGGCGCTCACTACGTTATCAGATAACAGCAGTGCGGCTAAAGCCGGACGACATTCCTGATTGGACTGTTGCCGATACCGCGGGACGACCTCATGCTGCGACGTTCTGTTCTAGATACGCCCGAGCGCAGCGCCTGCGGCTTAAGCGAGCGCGAAAGCGCGAGCGAGGCGAGCGGGGGTGGGGCCCCGCGAGCTTTGAGAATGTCGCGAGGGCGTCAGCGCGTGGGGGTGGGCCCCACGCGATTAAGGAATGACGTTCTGTTCTAGATACGCGCGAGCGTGACGGCTGGGCGCCTCAACGCGTGGGAGAGGGACTGTCGGCGACGTTCTGTTCTAGATACGCGCGAGGGCTACGGCCCGAGCGCGTCAGCGCGTGGGGGTGGGGCCCCACGCGAGTAGACGACGACAAGTGCAAATCGATGAACGCCTCCACCAGAGCCGTCGCGCACCAGCCGCTGGCGGCGTCGTCGCGCATCATCTGATAGGCGACGTCGGTCGACAGCGCTTTGCGATACGGACGATCCGTTGTCAGCGCGTCGAAGACGTCGACGACGCTCACGATCTGCGCGAGCAACGGGATCTGTCCACCCCTGAGATGATCGGGATAGCCGCGGCCGTCGATGCGCTCGTGGTGATGGCGGACGATCGGCCGGACGACGTCGAGCGAGCGGACGGTGCTGCACAGATCGTCGCCGACGGCCGGATGCTGCTGCATCAGCGCGCGCTCGGCGGTCGTCAGCTTCCCTTTCTTGAGCAGCACGCGATCGGCGATGCCGATCTTGCCGATGTCGTGCAGGAACGCGCCGCGGTACAGCGTATCGAGATCGCCGCGATCGAGGTTCAGCTTCATGCCGAGCGACGTCGCGTAGGCCGCCAGCCGCTCGCAGTGCCCTTCCGTGTTGGGATCGCGCGCCTCGATGATGCGTCCGAGCGTGAGGAACAGCGATTCGGCCGACTCGAGATCGTCGGTCAGGCGCTTGATGCGAATCAGCGAGCGCACGCGCGCGTACAGCTCCTCGGTGTCGATCGGCTTGTTGAGGAAATCGTCGGCGCCGGCGCCGATGGCGTCGATGCGCGTCGCGCGCTCCTGCACGCCGCTCACGAGCACGACGGGCGTGAGGCACGTGTCGGCCGTCCCTTTCACCGCCGCGCAGACGTCGACGCCGGAGATCTCCGGCATCACGACGTCGAGCAGCACGAGATCCGGACGCTCGCGGTTGATCGTTTCGAGCGCCTCGTGTCCGTTCATCGCGGTGATGACGGAGTAGCCTGCGCGCTCGAGCAGCCGCCGCATCGCCGACAGGTTCGGCTCGTAGTCATCGACCACGAGGACGCGTCCGCTGGTCCCCATGCGGACGCGAAACTGCAAGCCGGAGACCGTCAGCGATGAACGGGTAAATGACGCCCCATGAAGGGGTTCGGCGGCTGTCTCGTCGGACGCGGGGATCAGAATTGGCACCGGCCTGACAAACGCGGCATCGCCGCTGAACAATCCGTATACTCGCGCCGCGGGAGGATACATGGCACGAGGAGGTGGTTTCGCGTCGGTTTTCGCCGCCTGTGCGCTGCTGCTGCCGCTGCCGCGCCTCGCCATCGATTTCCAGTTCACGCGCCACGCGTTCGGCAACTTCTTCGCGAGCCAGAACACGGCGCAGCCGCCGGCGACGAGCTACAGCTCGTTCTGCGTCACGGCGCCGGCCGATCCGCGTCTGCCGAACGGCGGCGGCAACCAGATCTGCGGCTTCATGGATCAGAATCCATCGACGTTCACGACCTCGCCGTTCTATCTGGTGCAGCGCGCGAGCAACTTCGGCGACGTGAGCGACATCTACACCGGCTACGACTTCAACGCGAACGCGCGGCTGCCGCGCGGCAGCTTCGTGTCGGGCGGCACGAGCATCGGCCACGAGGTAACCGACATCTGCGCCGTCGCGGGAGCGGCAAGCGTCAGCTACGCGCCCGTGGCCGGCGTCCTCGCGTCGACGGCCGGAACGCTGCTGCCTTTCGCCAGTACAGCGACCGCCGGCGCCGCCGCGACGCCGAGCACGCTCTACTGCCGCGTCGAACCGCCGTTGCAGGCCGACGTCAAGGGTCTGGCGAGTTATCCGCTGCCATGGTTGGGGCTGACGGCCAGCGCGACGCTGCAGAACCGCCCCGGTCCGCAGATCCTCGCGCGCTACACGGTGACGAGCGCGCAGGTGCAGAACTTGAACCGGCCGCTGGGCGTCGGCACGGCGGCGACGCAGCTGATCGCGCCGGCCACGATGTACGGCGATCGGGTGACGCAGATGGACGTGCGATTCGGGAAGCTGTTCCACACCGCGCGCGGCCGCGTGCTGGCGTCGGTCGACATCTTCAACGTCGTGAACTCGAGCGCGATCCTCTCGCTGAATACGACGTACGGCACGAGCTGGCTGTCGCCGACGCAGATTCTCCAGGGACGGCTCGTGAAGGTTGGAGCGCAGATCGATTTCTGATCCGTGTAGCGACTCGTGCGTTGTCTACGCCGGATTAGTACGACTGCGGGATCGTCGTGTTTTCGTGGTTTTCGTGGCGCGGCGCTTGTCTTGACTCCACCAGGACGTGCCACTAGGGATTGGCCCGCCACGTCTTCCCGCCGTCAACGGTCGTGAAAGTCCGGCCGTCGGCTGCGGTGACGGTTGCGTTCGCAGCGTCGGACGCGACGATCGATGCGAGATCGATCGTTTCGGGAAACGAGATGCGCTGCCACGTTTTGCCGTCGATCGACAACACGACGAGGCCGCCCGGCCCGACGAGCCAGCAGATCGTCGCCGACGGCGCGACGCCCGCCGTCAGCGTCGCCGGAACACCGGTCGATTGAGTCTCCCAGGTCACTCCGCCATCGATCGAGCGCTCGACGCCGCCGGCCGTCACGATCCGCCAACGGACGTTTGCCTCCGGCGAGAAGATGATCGTCGGCACTGCGATCCCTTTTGCCATCACCTGAGCGCGCGCGCCGAACATCGCTTGATCGGCCATGGCGCGCGGGCGCGACAGCGGCTTCGGCCCCGCAGCCTGCGGCACCTCGGCGGCCGCAGTCGGCTGCGCTTCTGTTGCGGTGATCCGCGAAGAGGGATCAGCGACAGGTGACGCCGGTGTGGCTGGTGGCGGAGCGACCGCCGCGCTGCGCGCGCCGCCGGGCACGGTGTTGGCCTGCTCCGGTCGCGGAACAACGGACTGTGCCGCGCCCCTTGCGGGACGTGCGCGCTGCTCGTCGGCCCGCGCCAGACGCTGCGGCTCGAGGGCTTCATCCTTCGACTCGGCAGGACGCTCGGCGGAGCGCGTAGAAGGCGCGCGCACGCTTGAAGGTGCGCGTGGCGGCGCCGCGGATCGCGCGAGCCGCCCGCCTGGAACGTTGATCCACAACAGAACGGCGGCCGCGGCGACGGCGACCGGCACGAGCCAGCCGATCGTCGACCCGTGCCACCAACGGCGCGCCGCGGTCGGCGGCGACGACGTTTCCGACGTTTCCGACGTTTCCAACTGGGCCATCGTGGCCAGCAGCGCCTGACACCGCAGGCAGCTCGACGCGTGCGATTCCGCCGCCGCGCGCTCGCGCGCGCTCAGCGCGCCGTCGGACCACGCCGCCAGCGTTTCGGTGTCGATGCAGCCGGAGGACGAGGCCGGCGTCATCCGGCCGCGCAGCGTCTCTCGCAGCAATCGCGTGGACACGTCACTCATAGATGACCTGCTTCAGATCGAGCGAACCGGGATCGTCGGCCACCGACGCGAAACACGCCGCGATCTGTTCATCGCTCAACCGCGCTTCGACGCGCAGCTGCCGTTCGACGTCGCGTCGGATCGCGAGGCGCGAACGCGCCAGCCGGCGCGACGAGGTCGCTTCGCTCTCCTTCATGACGCGTCCGGTTTCGGCGAGCGTCAGTTCCTGCACGTAGTAGCAGCCGAGACGGAGTCGATCGCGCGGCGTCATCGCCGCGACCGCGCGCCCGAGCGCCTGCCGCACGAGCGCGACGTAGCGCGCGCGATCCGGATCCGGCTCGTCATGACTACCGGGGCGGGCCGGCGCCTCTTCCTGGTCGGACAGCGGTTCCACTCGGCGCTGGACGCGAACGCGATCGACATAGCGCTGAGCGAGAACGGCGCGCAGCC
>Ga0066679_10001169_pt1 | contig 10226 bp, 8 predicted proteins | sample GraSoiAngelo_128_FD_62298 | JGI IMG/M metagenome (GOLD analysis project Ga0066679, IMG submission 62298) | Grasslands soil microbial communities from the Angelo Coastal Reserve, California, USA - 14_0927_12_20cm | ecosystem: Environmental > Terrestrial > Soil > Grasslands | place: USA... | reverse complement strand
CGATCGATTCGGTAATCAATTGCTCAGTCGCAGGTAAGCCATCGATCGCGCAGGCTTCCAATGAACTTTGCTCAGGATAGTTACCTTTGAAGTGGCTCGTATCGACCAAAGCGCCGCGAATGACTCCTGGCAAACCGAGACGGATGATGCACCAATCGAATCCCGGCGTGCGCCGCCGCCGCGACTCCCAACCGTCCATCCATTTGCCGCGATCGGTGTATTTGCCTTCGATGAAAACCGGCGCGGCAGATTTCAGAAGGTTTTCCTTGGGCGCAAAGAAATCATCGTTGGCGAAAAGCACCGCGCCGCCGAGACGTTCCTGTGCGAGATCGATTAGTTCAGTGAAGTCCATAGGAATTTATAGCCGCAAAAAGGCACAAAAAGCACAAAAGGAAATAGATCAATCATTTCGGGCCGGAGTAGATTTTCGATGAGCCGACTTCGATCGTTAGCCTCTTGCATTTTCTTTTGTGCTTTTTGTGCCTTCTTGCGGCTATTGCTGACGCAATACAATCCGCCCCAATGGATAACCACAAAATTCGCCGCCATCATAAACCATCTGCCCGCGAAGGAAGGTTTTTTCTACGACCCCGCGCAAAGACTCGCCGGCGTAAGGCGTCAGCTTGTGCCGGTGATGAAGCATCGACGGACTAATAGTGAATTCGCGTTCGGGATTCCAGATCACGACGTCTGCGTCGCGGCCTACCTCGATCGTTCCTTTCAACTTAAATCCAACCTGGCGCGCCGGCGCAGCGCAAAGCCATTCGACGAGCTGTGGCAGATCGAAGCCGCGCCCGTTTGCTTCTGTCCACATCACCGGCAGTCGTAGTTGCAAAGAAGAAATTCCGCCCCAGGCCTTCATGAAATCGCCCTGCTCGCGCAGCTTCATTTCTGGTGGACACGGTGAATGATCCGAAACGACCATGTCGATCGTGCCGTCGCGCAGTGCGTCCCAAAGTTGTTCGCGATTCTCACGTTCCCGAATCGGCGGACAGCACTTGAATTCAGTAACGCCATCCGGGATTTCTTCGGCGGCAAAGTGCAAGTAATGCGGGCAAGTCTCGACGGTAAGCGGCAGACCGAATGACTTTGCTTTTTTTAGCAGGGGCAGAGCGTCTGCCGACGAGTGATGAACGATATGAATGCGGCAACCGGTATCGCGCGACAGCCTAATCATCATTTGAACGGCTTCGTTTTCAGCTTCGCGTGGCCGCGATCGCAAGAACGTTTCGTATGACGTTGCTGTTTCGCCTTCAATCGATTGACAACACGCGGCTTCAACCGGGCCCGGAACTTCAGCGTGAACGATGAGTGGCGCGCCCAGTCTCGCCAACTCCGGCATCGCGTCGCGCAAATCATTCTCAGTCACATTCGGAAATTCATCGACGCCGGAATGAATCAGGAAACATTTGAAGCCGACGACGCCTGCTTCCCAAAGCTTCGCCAGTTCGCCGGTGTTGCCCGGCACGACGCCGCCCCAGAAGCCAACATCGACTGACAGCTGGTCGCGCGCAGCTTCTAATTTCGCGTTGAAGGCATCGAGAGTTGTAGTTGCCGGAATTGAATTCAGCGGCATGTCGACGATTGTCGTGACCCCGCCGGCTGCGGCTGCGCGCGTCGCCGTCTCGAATCCTTCCCAGTCAGTTCGGCCAGGCTCGTTCACGTGCACGTGCGTGTCCACCAGGCCCGGCATCACCACGGAATCAGGATCAGCTTCAATCAATTCGCAGCCGTCCGGAACGTCTTCGAAGATCGAAATCGAAGAGATGTAGCCGCGCGTTATGTGCAGCGACGCCGGGCGGATCGAATCACCAATCACTACCCGGCGTCCGCGGATGACGAGTTCAGCAGGATGCATTCAGTTAAGCCCAGCTCGCGGGTGGCGGCGGTGGAACTAGAAAATTTTCCGTAGTTTCGGGGAAGACGCGACGATAAGCGACGGCGTGCGACGCAAACGAAATTGGCAGAACGAAGTAAGCACCAACAAAGCAGCAAAGGACTCCGACAAAGCTCAACAGCGCATTCAAAAGTAGTAACCCGAGCATGCCGCCAAAGTTTGCCTTGCCGGCCTTGAAGCTCAGCTTGACGGCATCGAGCCCTGACAGGTTTCGATCTGCCACCAGCGGAAAGGCAAACATGAAAAAGATTTCGACGGAAATGCTCACCACCATTATGATCACAAAAAAGATCATCTCAAAACCAAACATCGAGTACACCAACTGCTGCAGCTCTGGCTGGCTGGGTTGGCCGCCGCTCCTTATCAGGAGAGGCATCATTGTCGCAAACCAAATTATGAGATAAGGCACCATCACCAGAAATATAGGAATCGCTTTGAGCAAGGCGACTATCAGACCCGGGACGAAATGATCGAATCCCTTGAACAACAGCCCGAACTCAACCGGCTGATTCCGTTGCCGTTGAAAAAGGCAGAGAAAAATCCCCGCCATCATCGGGCCAATCAACACAATGGGGACCGCGCCGCCAATCAGAATTCCGACTATCGAGATGCCGAAAAAGAGCCAGTACTGATCTTTTATCAGCGCCCAGCCTTCTTTAATGCATTCGACGGGCTGGATCACGCCCACACGAAAATCAGTTTGTTCGGCTGTCATCGGATCGTCCTCCGCTTTTGGCGGCGAGATTTATCACGTGTCTCTCAAAACATGCAACGAAGATTTTTTAGGGAGTGACGGGCGTCGCGACTTTCGTCGAATCTTTCAACCACCCGTCGCTCATCAGCTTTCGCAATAGCCGGCCCACGGCGTCAGCATACATCGCGGCGCCTTTTCGATTCGGGTGACCGACGGCCGCAAGACGACAACGCATCAAACGATCTTCTCTAACTGCCTTGTCGCTGGATGTCTCGGTCTTAGTGCCTTTGAACAGTTCTTCGCAGATCTTGCTGCGCTGATTTCGGCGCTCATCGTTCGTTCTCAACTGCACCTTTCCGAGAGTCAAGATAACCAACATTTTTCGGAGCCATGAAGCGTCGAACCCCCAGAGCCGCGACTGGCTTGCCGCAAACGAGTTCTCAGGCGCGAACGAGAGATCGGCGAATAGCACGCGCTGGCGGGATCCTTTCGCGAGAAGTTGCGAGTCAATCTTTTGCGCGGCGGCAGCCAGCATCTGATCGGAGGTCTGATACCACTCGTGCGAAATCGCGATTAGCCGGGCGCGCAAAGTTTTGTCGTTCATCTTCGGCGCCCCCGCTTCGGGCGTGTAGAAGCGCTTGGCCAGCGCGCGCATGAAAAGATCGTTCGCGGACTTTTCGGAAAGAATCGGATAGTAACCGGTGACGATGACGTGCGCGTCCGTAAATATGGTCGAGACGCGCGCCAACAGGGCTTCCATCGGCAGCCCACATTTTTCCTGCGCCAGGTCGCGAATTTTGTCCGGCGTGTTCGCGGCATTCAGCAACCGGCGCGAATCGAGATCGTTGATGCAGCCATTGACTAAAACGAGATCGACTTGGGATGGATCACCGAATGCCTTGAGGGCGTTGTTAATCTGACCATTAACGGTTGGATAAGCGCGACTCAATTCGCCGTCGAGCTGACGTGATGACTCGCCATTCGGATCGTCAGCCGAACCAATCAGCGCTCCGGAGTGCGCTTCGACTGTCTCGCGCACTTCGCGGCCCGTGGCTTGTTCCAACCAGCTTTTGATCAGATGCCAGGCCTTGTGCTCGTCCTTCAATCCTTGTCCCCACGAGATTGAATCCCCGAGCACGAGCAGATTCAACGGACGTTCTGTTTTCGAATTGGTCGCCGGTTGAGGCGTTTGCCCGCGCGCACCGGAGGAAAGCAGGACCAGGGCCGCGGCTATCGCGGCAAGCGCGAAACGTTTCGCTAGGGGCGCGACAAGCGTCATGAAGTTGAGTTCGGATTGTAACTCAGGTGGAGATACGCAGCCACTTGGAGCATCGTTCACGAGTCTAAATTCCGCAGAAAATCCTGAAGCAGATTGAGCGAAACTTGCAGACGATAGTCTCGCGTCGAGCGAATGTCATCGATTGGTGCAATCTCAGCCGCCAAAGAACCGGCTGCGTTGCCAATCGTTTGATCGTTGACCGTTTGGTTGAGAAGAACTGCTTCAGTTTGCTGACAGCGAATCGGGATCGGCGCGACGCTGCCCAGTGCAATGCGAATGTGCGAGATCCGATTGTCCGTGACCTGACCAACGGCTGCGAAACAAACTTTCGAGATCGCCTGCGCCTTGCGCGTGCCGACTTTGTGGTAGTAATGCGTCAGCGGTTTCGGCATTCGCGGCAAACGAATCGCGCGCAACAGCTCATCCGGGCGAATGTCCATCTGCTTGTAGCCGCGGTGGAAATTCGCATATGGAATTCGCCGTTCGCCGGTCTGCGAAATCAATTCAAGCTCGGCATCGTAAGCAAGCAATGCCGGCGGTGAATCAGCCGCCGGCGATGCGTTAACGACATTGCCGCCGAGCGTCCCGCGATTTTGGATTGCGATGCCGCCGGTCTCTCCCGCCGCCTGACAAAGCATCGGAAACTCGTCCCGAAGGACTGGATGTTCCTGGACCTCGGTGTAAGTCGTCAGCGCGCCGAGCGTCACGTAATTATCCGCGACTTCGATCCCGCGCAGCTCTTTCAAATTCCAGATGTTGACGTAATTCTTGTGCGTCAACTTGCCGGCTTCGAGCAAGACCATCAGGTCGGTGCCGCCGGCGAAGGGTTTCCAGACGCCGAGGTTCTGTGCCAGCACATCGAGAACTTCGCTGAGACTCACGGTTGAGATTAGTTCGTAGGAAGGAACGTAGGCTCTCATTTAGATTGCTTGCCAGTCTCTTGCGCTTGTAGCCATAGCTGCACCCGTCTCATTTTCATCCCTCACACGCCCGCACGACCGATTCAAAAATCTTCATGTATCCAGTGCAACGACAAAGATTTCCCGCCAAGCCATTGCGAATCTCTGCTTCCGTGGGATTCGGATTCTTTTCCAGAAGATCGACTGCGGCGATCACCATTCCGGGCGTGCAGATGCCGCATTGCGCCCCGCCGCATTCGATGAATGCTTGCTGCACCGCATGCAATTGAGTCTCGCTGATTGCGATGCCTTCGATTGTCTTAATCTCGCAACCCTCGACCTGCGCGACCGGCACCAGACAACTGTTCACGATGCGGCCATCGATCAATACCGTGCACGCGCCGCACTCGCCTTCGCCGCAGCCTTCCTTGGTTCCAGTCAGTCGCAGCTGCTCGCGCAAAACGTCGAGCAGGCGCTCCATCGGATAAGCTTGCAGCTTCCGAGGTTCGGCATTAATCGTGCAGTCGATCTGAATCTCTTCCGACAAGACAGTCTTTGATCGCGGCGAGAATGTCTTTCTCAAACGGAGTCATTCGATCTCGCGAAGTGCGAGGATATCACGTCCGCTGTTTAGGTTGGATTGAAAGACTAGGCTGAACGGGCGCGGCGGCACGTGGCGACTAAATTATTTTTGTGATCAAAGGCCTGAACCAACCAATTCTTCGCCGCGCTCACTGTTTCTAACTCGACCGTTGTGCGCGGGACCGCGCCATTCACAGCGTCAACCGTCTTATAAGGCCGGCCGTTCACGGAGATGTCCACGCGCGAGATCTTCTTTTGCCGGTCGCGTGGCGGGACCTGTGATGATGCTTTGATGCTTAAGACGTGCGTTTGACCCTTGACCGGCGTGACTGAAAGTGAATAGACGGGCTGAGGAGACAAAATGCGCGCCGCTCGCCCGACCAGATCCGCATTCCGCTTCATCAGATCGCGCTTGGTCATGTAGTGACGGTGGTCGGGAGTGATTCCTAACTCTTCAAGTGGCCGGCCGTCGCGTCGTCCGACGCGCACGCTGCGACGCATCGCCAACTGCAATTCAGACTTTCGTGGCAATGGCTTGAAGAAAGATCGAGCACCCTTGCCCAGCGCTGTTTTTAGATCTCCGTAGTACCACATGTTCGCGCCACCGGCGCCGGTGTTGTCGCTGGTGCCGAGGATTTCGCCGACCTCATTATCCTGAAAACCTGCGGCAAAGATATCAGTCGTGCTGTAGGACAGCGCGTCTGTGATCAGGATTACTGGTCCGTAGTAGACCTGTCCCAGGTTGTTGCAGGACTCTTCCGATTGAAGCGGAAATCCGAGTGAGTAAGTCGCGCCGGTCACGACAGCTTCGGCGATCGAGTCGGCCCACCGCGCAAGGTTCCAATCCTTCGGCGCGCGCCGGCAAATCTCGAGGTTGAGCGGGGAATTGATGAACTCAAACGGTTCCGGCTTTATCCGGCCCGGAGTAAAGAGTTGCAGCAATCGCTCGCCCAGACGGATCCTTCCGCCCGCGTTTCCGCGCACATCGATAATCAGACCTTGCTGAGGGAAATTCACATCGGTAATCACGCGTCGCACTTCGTTGACAAATCGATCGATCACTTCCTCATCAACTTCAAAACTGAACAGCCTGATGTATCCGAATTCGCGACCGCTGACTTGCCGCACTTCGGCATAAAAATTATTTTGAAAGGCCTTGCCAACGATGACGGGGTGCTGTTGTGCAAAGAACATTTTCTTGAACTCGTTGATTTTCTTTTTCTTGATATCGACGGCGGCCCGTTTCTTTCCTTTTGACCTAACGACCAGCTCGTGGGCCGAGTTGTAGACCAGCCATTCGAGTCTCAGCGTCAGAGCTTCTCCCGCCGCGGTTTCATAAGTAAGGTCTACCCACTTTTCGTCCGGCGGCAACGAAGTATCGAGCGGCCTGACCGTGAGATTGTCGAGTCCGCGCGCCAATCGCGCTTCCGGATTGCTGCCAGCCTGATTCTCGCCGTTCACTTCGATCACCCGACGAATCGGCACCCCGTTCCAATAAAGAGCTTCAACGCCCGGCTGAAAGAAAGCAACACTTGAGTCGGTCGCAGCACCTGTTTTAAGAAGGTCATCCAGGATCCGCGAAATAAGGAATTTTTCTACTCGGCCTTGTTTGCCGTCAGATTCGAAGTACTGTTCGATGAGAAATGGCAGGAATGCGATGCGATCGCGAAATGGCGTCGGCAGGAAATAAGACGTATGCACGTCACGCAGCGACGCGAATATTTCCAGCATTCGCTTGTGAAACTGCATTACCGGTTCCATCTCGCTGCCTTTTGTTTCGAGACGGAACTTCAGAAGTTTCAGTCGCTGGATCGGATTGATCGCATGCATCGCCTGTTTCAACGGCAGATGCACATAGTTCATCTCGAGCAGCAGCAGCGCCTGATCGATGATGCGCAGCCGCTCATGGCGTAACAAGCAACTCTTTCGTTCGGCGCCTTTGAGAAACTTTGCCAGCGGCGTCATGCTGCCGGCGCGGCCGATATCTTGCAAGGTAGCCTTTGAGCCTGTTTCTGTCTCAGACATCATTATGAAGTGAGATAAGAGAGCCTGGGCGGAGATGCCGGCGGCACTGTGCGCATCGTTATTCGAAACGCACAGCGCCATCGGCTATGGTTGAGTTGCTACTTCTTGGCCGCCGGTTTTTTCTTGGCAGCTTTCTTGGTTGGTCGCTTGCGTCCACCACTGCCGCCGCCCGGATCACCCGAGCCACTTCCGAACAAAACTGTCGATGGGAATGTCATGATCGTTTTCTCCTTTGTTGAGCTGAGTTTCGGTTTACTTTCCATTCGTCAATTGGACGAGCTGTTTGCGGTACATCTGAATGTCCGGCCGGCGCAGATAGACTTGATAAGCATCCGCGCCCCACTTCTGCTGAAGTTCCTTGCACGCGACGTCGGCGCGCGACGCGTAACTCTGCGCTGAGACTTTGTCGCCCGACATGTCACTTGCGCGGGCAGCGATCAGAAGCGCGCGCCATTCTGAATCTTTCTGTCCGGATTGTCCAAATATTTTTTCGAGGTCCAGAGCATTCTGCAAAGCTGCCGCGGCGTTACGCTCGGCGAGCAAAGCTTCAGCCAGCGCGAGTTGCGCACTCGTGATGAGCGATCGCGACTTCAACGTTTGGGCCGTCGCCAAAGCTTCATCACAAAGCTTCCGGCCTGCTTGCGCCGAACCTGCGAAGGCTGTTGCCAGACCGATGGTGCACTTCGCTTGAAGCGCAGCGTCTGGAAACTTCTCACTTGTATCCAACGCAAGTTGCGCCTCCATCTTTGCTTCCGCGTACTGTGTTTTGCTCAGTGCCATTCGCGACCTCACCACGTGCACCCAGGCCAGTACGGGCTTTAGTTGAGCTTCTTTCTTATTCGCTAGATTAAAGGCCGCGTCGAGTGCGGCGCGCGCCTCGTCATAACGTCCCAACTGCCAAAGAAAATTGCCGCGATTCATTTGGTCAGAAGCCATGCCGCGTTCCGAGTGATGCCCCTCATCAATTTTGAGCTTCTCATCAAGGTGTGCGAGCGCTTCCGGGTACTTCTCCTGGTTGAATCCCACCAGCATGGCCAGACTCATGTGCGAATCACCGATGCCCGATTCGTCCCCCGCCTGCTTCACTAACTCGCTTTGCTCCTGGAAAAGCTTCAGGGCAGTGTCGTCCTCACCCTTGTCCTGGTAGGCACGCCCCAGCAGCGTCAATGCAAGCGAAGTCTCGTGGTGATAACCGGCGGCTTTATAGAAGTTGAGGGCCGTCTGAAGCTCGTTGATGGCCGTCTCGTTATCACTCTTCTGAAAGTTCAAACGGCCCAGCGACAGGTGCGCTCTCATTTCAATCGCCTGCGATTTATCTCGCCGGGCGAGATCGAGCGCCTGCTGAAAATAACTTCCCGCTTCATCAAAATTGCCGCTGCTCATGAAGGCCAACCCCAAATCGATCAACCCATTCGTCGCTACGTTTTTGATGTCGCTGCTTTGCGCTACCTTGATCGCATCGGCCGCTAGCTCCTTGGCATGCTCGACGTTGCCTTCATCTCTATAGACGAGACTCAACTCAAGTTCGGTCCTCGTGAGCTGATAGTTGTTCTCCTGACTCTTCAGCATGTCCAGCACTTTTTCAAACTCAGCTTTCGCTTCGGCCAATTTGCCAGCGCCGAACATAAGTGCACCGCGCTGGAAAACTACTTCGACCAGTCCCTCATGGTTTGTCAGTATCTGATAGATCTCTTCGGCCCGCTTAAATGACTTCTCAGCATCGTCCACATCGCGTTTGCGGCTGTAAGCGATGCCTAAATGCAGAAAGGCGCCGGCAGATTGCGCATCCTGTGTAGCGGCTTTCATGTAGTTCTCGATCGCTTTGTCCAACTGATCGCTTCTTTCGTACACGCGTCCCAGGTCAACGTAAGCGTTGGCCTTATCAGTTGCTGTCGCCTGATCGACAATCTTTTGATACGAAGCAATTGCGTTCGGAAAGTCGCGTCGCGCAGTCGCATCAATCGCATCAAGGTGCAGCTTGTCAGTCGTCGCCATGCTGCGTTTGTCGGCTAACGAATTGGCAGCCAGCAGTTCGTCTTTTGCTTGCTCGGTGTTGCTTATTTCCAGGTACGCTTCAGCGAACCGGGCGTGCGCCGGCGCGTATTGAGGATCTAAATCGATCGACTGCTTCAAGAGTTTGCTGGCCTGAAAGTAAGTGCCCGCATGGATGGCGTCTACCCCTTTGTCGTAATAAGGCTTGGCCGCAGCGTTTGGTTGATACGGCGACCCGCGCCACAAACGCAGAGCAATAAACCCTCCGACAATTACTACTGCAATCGTTGCGAGAACGATCTGAACCCGTCTTGATCGCAGCGCATCGAAGGCGGCTCCGGCAATCGTCGGCGAAGAAGGATGGCGCGTGACACTCGGAAGCAATTCAGTCGCGCCGGAAAGCGACGTGCGCAGCCGCCGAAGATCTTCCAGCATCTCGCCAGAGGTTTGATAACGCGCATCGGCGTCCTTCGCCATGGCCCTGAGGATAATGTTCTCGAGCGTCGGAGGAATGCCGGGATTCACTTGAGTCGGCTTGCGTGGATCGACTTGCAGGACTTTTGAAGAGATATCGATCTTGCTGGTGCCGGTGAACGGCGGTTTCCCGGTCGCGCATTCATAAAGCGTCACGCCCAGCGAGAACAGATCGCTTCGCGTATCGATCGGCTGACCTTTTAGTTGCTCGGGCGACATGTAGGCAACCGTGCCGACGATGTAGCCTTCTTCGGTCAACTGCGTCTCAGTTTTCGCGTCCGGATCAGTCGATTGCTCGCTGGCAGCAGCCAGCCGCGCCAAACCAAAATCGAGGACCTTCACCTGGCCGCGCGGTGTAATGATGATGTTCTGCGGCTTGATGTC
>Ga0066679_10001168_pt1 | contig 10230 bp, 7 predicted proteins | sample GraSoiAngelo_128_FD_62298 | JGI IMG/M metagenome (GOLD analysis project Ga0066679, IMG submission 62298) | Grasslands soil microbial communities from the Angelo Coastal Reserve, California, USA - 14_0927_12_20cm | ecosystem: Environmental > Terrestrial > Soil > Grasslands | place: USA... | reverse complement strand
GCAACGAGCACCGTTTCGAGATGCACCAGGCGCGCGGCTTCCGCGGCGATGAACGCCGCGGCGACGAGAAACAGCGCCGTGTCGCGCTGGAAGTGGCGCACGTAGGCCGCGAGGGCGCAGCCCAGCGCCGCGCCGACCGCGACGGAGCCCACCAGGCGCGCCAGCGCCGTGCCGGCGACGAGGAGATTGAGGGCGCCGGCGCTCGTCAGCAGCCTGGCTACCGCGAGCACGAGGGAGAGGAGGACGATGACGGCCACTTCTTGCGCGACGCTGACGGCGAGCACGGTACGGGCGACCGGGCCCCGCGCGTCGAGCTCGCTGATGAGCGCCATGGTCACGACCGGCGAGGACGCGGCGGCGACGGTCCCGAGAACGAGGGCCACCGCGAAGCGATCACCGACCGGCTGGTGCACCGTCACCGGAAACCACAGGCCCACGCTGAACATCACGGCCGCGACGGCGGCGAAGGGAAACAGGATCGCGCCGCTCGCGATGCGCGTCAGGCCGAGGCGCTCGGCCCGCAGCGCGTCGAGCGTCAGCTCGCTCCCCGCGGCGAACGCGATCAGGGCGACGGCTGCTTCCGCGATGAACCGCAGCGCGCCGACTTCGTCTGCGCGGACGAGGCCGAGCCACGCCGGCCCGACCGCGAAGCCCGCCAGCAGATAGCCCGTGATGCGTGGCAAGCGCGCCCGCCGCGCCATGTCGCCGCCCAGCTGCGCCGCGAGCAGCAGGAACCCGAGGGCGAGCGTGGCGCGCGCCTCGAGCGCGCCGCCCGCGGTGAGACGATGAAAAAGTGCCATCATCAGGCCCAGCGCGAATACGCTCGCGAACCAACGCATTGGCGCAAAGTTATTGCCGCACGGCATTTTGACAATCCGCAGATGCGCCGATATCTTCCCGACGTGACCGCCCACAACTGGATCGAGGACGTGCGCTTCGGGGACGATGGACTCGTCCCCGTCGTCGCTCAGAGCGCGCTCGCCGGCGAGGTCCTGATGGTCGCTTACGCCGACCGGGCGGCGCTGGAGCGCACACGCGACACCGGCGAGGCGTATTACCACAGCCGCAGCCGGAGCGGCCTCTGGAAGAAGGGGCAGACGTCCGGGCACACGCAGGCCGTGGCGGAGGTGCGCGTCGACTGCGACGGCGACGCGGTGCTCTACGTGGTGCGCCAGACCGGGCCCGCCTGCCACACCGGCGCCCCCACGTGCTTCGGCGAGCCGACGGGCGGCACGCTCGTTCGGCTCACCGGCACCATCGCGCGCCGGGCGCGCGAGCGGCCGGAGGGATCCTACACCGCGCGCCTGTTGGGCGAAGGGGTCGCGAGGCTCGCGCAGAAGCTGGGCGAGGAGGCGGTCGAGGCGGTGGTGGCCGCGACCGCCGAGGACGGCGCGCGCCTCGCCAGCGAGGCGGCCGACCTCCTCTACCATCTCCTGGTGCTGCTCGAGGCGAAGCGGCTGCCCCTGGAACGGGTGCTCGAGGAGCTCGATCGGCGGGCGGGAGCGCGGTAGTCGAGATGGCGTTCGTACACCTTCACACGCACAGCGAATACTCCCTCCTCGACGGCGCGAACCGCATTCCCGATCTGCTGGACTACGTCCAGGCGCTCGGCATGGACGCGCTGGCGATCACGGATCACGGCAACCTCCACGGCGCCTGGCAGTTCTACGCCGAGGCGAAGGCCCGCAAGATACGGCCGATCCTCGGGTTCGAGGCGTACCTCGCCTTCGGGAGCCGCCAGCGGCGCGAGCGGCTGAGCGGCGCCCCCGCCGACTACTCGCACCTCGTGCTGCTCGCCCGCAACCGCACCGGCTACCGCAACCTCGTCAAGCTCTCGTCCATCGGCTTCCTCGAGGGCTATTACCGCCGGCCGCGCATCGACCGTGAAGTGCTGGAGCGGCACAAGGACGGGCTGATCGCGCTCGCCGCGTGCCTGTCGGGCGAGGTCGCCCTGTACCTGCGGCAGGGAAACTACGAGGCGGCGAAGGCGAGCGCCCGGTATTTCGCCGACCTGTTCGGGCCGGACGGCTTCTGGCTGGAGGTCCAGAGCCACGGCATCCCCGAGGAGAAGCTCGTCACCGAGGGCATGTTCCGGCTGGCCGCCGAGCTGGGGGTGCCCGTGGTGGCGACGAACGACGCGCACTATCTCCGCAAGGACGACGCCGAGGCCCACGACGTGCTGCTCGCCATCGGCACGGGAAAGGATCTCGACGACCCGAACCGGTTCCGGTTCTTCGGGCGGGAGAGCTACGTCAAGTCGGAGCAGGAGATGCGCGCGCTGTTCCCGGACCGGCCGGACGTCATTGCGGAGACGGCACGACTGGCCGCCCTGTGCGAGTTCGACTTCGAAAAGCGCTACTTCCTGCCGCAGTACCCGCGCCCCGCGGAGTTCGCGAGCGACACCGACCTGCTGGTGCATCTCGCGCGCGACGGGGCGCGGCGCCGCTATGGCGATCCCCTGCCGCCGGACGTGGAGCAGCGTCTCCAGTACGAGCTCGACGTCATCTCCCGCACCGGCTACGCCGGGTACTTCCTGATCGTCTACGACTTCATCAAGGCCGCCAAGGACCGCGGCATCCCCGTGGGCCCGGGACGCGGCTCCGCCGCCGGCTCGCTCGTCGCGTACACGCTCGGCATCACGAGCATCGATCCCCTCAAGTTCGACCTGCTGTTCGAGCGCTTCCTCAATCCCGAGCGGGTGACGATGCCCGACATCGACCTCGACTTCTGCTTCGAGCGGCGGGGCGAGGTGATCGAATACGTGCGCTCGCGCTACGGGCGGGAGTCCGTGGGCCAGATCATCACCTTCGGGACGTTGAAGGCGCGGGCGGCGTTCCGCGACGTCGCCCGCACGTTGCGCCTCGAGGTGGGAGACGTGGATCGGCTCACCAAGACGATCCCGTCGGGCCCCGCCTACGCGCTGAGCCTCGCGGAAGCGGCCAAGAAGGTGCCCGAGCTGCGCGCGGCCGCCGAGCAGGACGAGCGGGTCCGTAAGGTCCTCGACCTGGGCTCGCGCATCGAGGGCCTGGCCCGGCACGCCTCGGTGCACGCCGCGGGCATCGTGATCGCCCCTGGTCCGCTCACGGAGTACGTGCCCGTCTGCATCGCGCCCCAGGTGCCGGACGCCATCATCACGCAGTACGACATGGTGGGGCTCGAGCAGGTCGGGATGCTGAAGATCGACATCCTGGGCCTGAAGACGTTGACCGTGATCCACGACGCGGTCGCCATGGTGCGCGAGCGGCACGGGACGCCGCTCGACATGGACGCGCTCGACCTCGAGGATGCCGCGGTGTACCGGCTGCTCCGCTCGGGGCGCACCGCCGGCGTGTTCCAGTTCGAGTCGCCGCTCGCGACCGACACGCTGCGCAACATGCAGTGCGATCGGTTCGACGACCTGGTGGCCAGCAACGCGCTGCTCCGCCCCGGGCCGCTCGACACCGGCATGCACCTCGTCTTCATCAACCGTAAGCTGGGCCGCGAGGAAGTGCGCTACCCCCACCCCGCGCTCGAGGAGATCCTCAAGCCCACGTATGGCGTCATCACCTACCAGGAGCAGGTGATGCGGATCGCCAACGTGCTGGCCGGATTCTCGCTCGCCGAGGCGGACGTGCTGCGCAAGGCGGTGGGGAAGAAGGACCAGGAGCTGATCCAGCAGGAGCTCGGGCGCTTCGTCGAGCGCGCCGTGGCGCGCGGCCACGATCGGCGCGGTATCGCGGACATCGCCGCTCAGATCGAGACGTTCGGCCGCTACGGGTTCAACAAGTCGCACGCGGTCGCGTACTCCGTTCTCTCCTACCAGACCGCCTGGCTCAAGACACATCACCCCGCCGAATTCATGGCGGCACTGCTCTCCTCGGAAATCGGCAACACCGACAAGGTCGTGCAATACATCAACGGGGCCCGCGAGCTGGGGCTCGAGGTGCTCCCGCCCGACGTGAACGAGTCGGGGTTCAAGTTCACGGTGATCGGCGAGCGCCGGATCCGGTGCGGCCTGGGGGCCGTGAGGAACGTCGGCCAGAGCGCCATCGAGTCGATCATCGCCGGGCGCGTGGCCGGGGGGCCGTACCGCTCGCTCGTGGATCTGTGCGAGCGGATCGACCTGCGCCTGTGCAATAAGCGGGTGGTGGAGGCGCTGATCGACGCCGGGGCCTGTGACTCGCTCGGCGGTCATCGGGCCCAGCTCGTGGCTGCGCTCGACACGGAGCTCTCCGAAGCGCAGGCGCGCCAGGGGGAGCGCGATTCGGGCCAAGTGGCCCTGTTCGGCGACGAGACGCCCATCCCGCCTCCCGCTTCGCGCCTCCCGGACGTCGAGGCCTGGACCGAGCACGACCGCCTGACGCGCGAGAAGGCGGTGCTCGGTTTCTTCATCTCCGGGCACCCCCTCGCCAAGTACCGCGTGGAGGTGGAGCTTTTCGGGACCCGGACGACGGCGACGCTGGGCCAGTGGAGCGACCAGCGCGTGGCGATCGCCGCGCTGGTGACCGTCGTGAAACGGCAGACCTCCAAGCGGAGCGGCGCCGAGTACGCCCGGCTCACGCTGGAGGACTTCCACGGCACCGCCGAGGCGCTGGTCTTTCCCGAGGCGTGGGCCAAGCTGAACGACGTGATCCACGCCGACGGGGCGCTGCTGTTCACGGGCGGTCACAGCGCGCGGGACCGGGACGAGGAGCAGGCGCCGTTCATCGTCGACGCGGCCCGGCCGCTGGACGACCTCAAGGACAGCGGGGCGATCGGGATCGCGCTGCGCTGGCCCAGCGCGGACCCGCCGCCGCCCGACGTGGCGCGTGCAGTCGCGGCGCTGTGTGCCTCGCACCCCGGCCCGGCGCCGGTGCTGCTGGAATACGGGGGGAACGGCACCCAGGCGCGGTTGCGGAGCCGTTCCCTGCGCGTGGCGGTGGCGGACGACCTGCTGGCGGCGCTGCGGGAGTTGCTCGGCGCCGAGCGCGTGCAACTCGTGAAGGCAACCTGACGATGGCGACCCACACGCTCGACTTCGAGCGTCCCCTGCTGGAGCTCGAGCGCCAGATCGAGGAGTTGAGGCGCGTCGCGGGCGAGGGGGCCGTGGACGTGGCGAAAGAGCTCCAGCCCCTCGAGCAGAAGCTCGCCGAGCTGCGCGTTCAGATCTACAGGAGTCTCACGCCGATGCAGCGGGTCCAAGTGGCGCGGCACCCCAAGCGCCCCTATACGCTGGACTACCTGCGCAGCGTCTTCAGCGACTTCGTGGAGCTGCACGGTGACCGGCTGTTCCGCGACGATCCGGCGATCGTGGGAGGATGGGCGCGCCTCGACGGGCATACGGTCATGGCGATCGGGCATCAGAAGGGGCGGGACACAAAGGAGAACCTGCGGCGCAACTTCGGGATGGCCCACCCCGAGGGCTATCGCAAGGCGCTGCGCCTGATGAAGCTGGCCGAGAAGTTCCACGCCCCTGTCGTCACCCTGGTGGACACGCCCGGCGCCTACCCCGGCATCGGCGCCGAGGAGCGCGGGCAGGCCGAGGCGATCGCCCACAACCTGCTCGAGATGGCGGGGCTCAGGACTCCGATCCTCACGGCCATCATCGGCGAAGGCGGCTCCGGCGGCGCGCTGGGCGTCGGGCTCGGCGACCGGGTGCTGATGCTCGAGAACGCGGTGTACTCGGTGATCTCGCCCGAAGGGTGCGCCGCGATCCTGTGGAAGGACGCGAGCCAGCGCGAGCGGGCCGCCGAGGCGCTGAAGATCACGGCGCAGGACCTGTTGCAGCTCGGCGTCATCGACGAGATCGTGCCCGAGCCCCCGGGCGGCGCCCACGCCGACCCCGAAGCCGCGGCCGAGACGCTCGGCGCGGTGCTGCGCCGTCACCTCGCCCAGCTCGGCAAGCTGCGGATCGTCAAGCTCCTCAAACGGCGCGAGGAGAAGTACCTTTCGATGGGTGCACTCAGCGGGAAGTGAGTTGAGTTCCGTCGTCGAAGTCCGGTTCAAAGGGAACCGCAAGGAGTACTTCCTCTGGCCGTTTGACGACGCGCTCGCCCTGCACGAGGCGGTGATCGTGGAGGTCGAGCGCGGGCACGACTACGGCCGCGTCTCCGCCACCGGGGCGATGGCCGAGCGCAAGTGCGGCGGCGGCTGCCACGGGTGCGCGCTCGCGGAGGGGGCCCCGCCGACCGTCGAGCGCAAGATCGTGCGACGCGCCGGCGCCGACGACACCCGAACGGCGGACCAGCTCCACACCGAAGAGGAGAGCGTCCGGCGGGCGGTCGGCGAGCGCGCCCACGGGCACGGCCTCGAGATGAAGGTGTCGGACACCGAGTGGCAGTGGGACCGCCGCAAGCTCACGATCTACTTCACGGCGGAGCAGCGCGTGGACTTCCGGGCGCTCGTGCGGGACCTGGCGAGTCTGTTCCACGCGCGCATCGAGCTGCGCCAGATCGGCGCACGGGACGAGGCGAAGCGGCTGGACGGCGTGGGTCGCTGCGGTCGCCAGTACTGCTGCTCGAGCTGGCTCCCGGAGCTCCGGCCCGTGAGCCTGTCTCTCGCCAAGGACCAGCACCTCTCGCTCAACCCCTCGCAGATCTCCGGGGGGTGCGGGCGGCTGCTGTGCTGTCTCCGGTACGAGCACGACTTCTACGTGCAGGCGCGGAAGCGGTTCCCCAAGGAGGGCAAGGTGGTGCGCACGGCAGTCGGGCTCGAGCGCGTGCTGGCCGTCGATATCTTCCGCGAGCGCGTGACCCTGCAGGCGGAGTCGGGCGACGCCCGCGTGGTCGCGCTGGAGCGTCTCACGAGCGAGCTCGAGGCGGCCGCCGGCGGCGGGCCTTCCGGTGCCTAAGTTCTATCTCACGACGGCGATCGACTACTCGAACGGCGAGCCACACCTGGGCCACGCCCTCGAGAAGATCGGAGCCGACTGCATCGCGCGGTATCGGCGCCTGCGCGGCGACGACGTCCACTTCGTGATGGGGATGGACGAGCACAGCCAGTCGGTGATCCAGGCCGCCGCCCGCGCCGGCGTGACGCCGCAGGCGTGGGTCGATCGCATGGCGGCCACGTTCGCCGACTACTGGCGCCGCCTCCACTGCTCGCACGACGACTGGATCCGCACCACGGAGCCGCGACATACGCGCGCGGTGGCGGCCCTGCTCGAGCGCATCCGGCAGCGCCACCCCGCGGATCTGTTCGAGGCGGAGTACGAGGGGTTGTACTGCACCGGGTGCGAGGAGTTCAAGACGGGCGCGCAGATCGTCGACGGGCATTGCATCGAGCATCCCACCCTCGAGCTGATCCCGACCAGGGAGCGCAACCACTTCTTCCGATTGAGCGCGTACCGCGACGCCGTACTCGACCGCATCCGCTCGGGCGCGCTGAGCGTGCAGCCCGAGATCCGTCGCAACGAGGTGCTGCGGCTGCTCGAGGCCGGCCTCCAGGACATCTCGATCTCGCGGCAGCGCCAGCCCTGGGGCATCCCGTTTCCCGGCGACCCCCAGCAGACCGTGTACGTCTGGTTCGACGCGCTGATCAACTACCTCTCGGCGACCGGGTTTCCGGAGCCCGGCTACGACCGCCTGTGGCCCGCCGACTTGCACGTCGTGGGCAAGGGCATCACGCGCTTCCATTGCGTCATCTGGCCTGCGATGCTGCTCGCGGCCGAGCTCCCGTCGCCGCGCGCCGTGTGGGCACATGGCTACGTGCAGTGGTCGGGCACCAAGATGAGCAAGACCGCCGGCACCGCCGTCACGCTGGGCGAGGCGATCGATCGGCACGGCGCCGATGCACTGCGCTACTTCCTGTTGCGCGAGGTCGGTTTCGAGAGCGACGGCGACTTCACCTGGGAGCGGTTCGACGCGCGCTACACGTCCGAGCTGGCGGACACGTTCGGGAACCTGGTGTCCCGCTCGCTCGCCATGCTGCACCGTTATCGCAGCGGCACGGTGCCGCGCGACCCCGCGGCGCACGCCCCTGCGATCGAGACGGCGGCGCGGCAGGCGGTCGCCGCGTACGCGCGCGCCATGGACGCGTTCGCGCTCGGGCAAGGCGCGGCGCAGTGGATGGACCTCGCAGCGCGCGCGAACCGCTACATCGAGGAGACCGCGCCGTGGAAGCTCGCGCAGGCGGGCCGGGACGCGGAGCTCGATACGGTGCTCGCGAACCTGGCCCGCACCGTGGCCCGGCTCGCGGTGCTCGCCGCCCCCTTCATCCCCGGCGCGGCCGGAACGGTCTGGGGGCTGTTCGGCGAGCGAGCCCCCCTCGAGACGATCCGCTTGGACGACCTCGAATCTCTCTCAGCCGAGCGTCTCCAAGTGGCCAAGCCGCCGGTACTTTTCCCGAAGCCCGAGCGCAGTCCACGTGGTGCCCAGAAGCTGGTGACGTAGCTCACGACGCCGCGTGTTGACGGCTTCCGACGCGGCTCGTATGTTAGCACTCCCACCACGGGAGCCGGACCCAACGCCCTGTCCGGCATTGCGTTACGGTTGGCGGCGCTGTTTTGACGTCTTCGTGCTACGCCGATCATGTGCAGTTGACGCGAGGTAGCGAACAGCCGCATGCGCAGGAAAACGGAGCGACGCTGGACCGTCATGTTGGTGCCTCACGGCTCGGGAGCCTCTCGCGCCGTGGAGCTGTCGCAGACGGTGGTGAAGGCCCTGGTGGGGATCGGGAGCGTGATCGCGCTCCTGTTCCTCGTGCTGGGCGGCGCCGCCATCGCGCGCGGCGTCAGCATCACGAGGAGCCGCACGCTCGAGCGGGAGAACCGCCTGCTGGCCGACGAGATCCAGCGCATGCGCGAGCGGCTCGTCGGGTTGCGCGACACGCTCACCAAGTTCAGCGCGCGGGAGCAGGAGCTGCGCCTGCTGGCGGGGCTCACCCCCACCGACGCTGGCGTGCAGCGGGGCGGCATCGGCGGCCCGTCGGGGAGCTGGTCGGAGCGCGACAGTCTCGCGGCGCTGGGCCCGAACGGCGAGCAGGCGCTCGCCGCCCGCGTCGACATGGACGAGCTGCTGCGCCGCGCCAATATCCTGGTCCGCTCGGTCAACCAGGCGTACGACTCGCTGTCGAGCCACCAGGCGCGACTCGCCGCGACGCCGTCGATCATGCCCACCCGGGGCTGGCTCACGAGCGCCTTCATGGCCGAGCGGGTGCACCCCATCCTCCATCTCGCGCGGCCGCACGAGGGGATTGATGTCACCGCGCCGATGGGGGCCGAGATCGAGGCACCCGCCTCCGGCATCGTGACCGACGTGAAGTGGGAAGAGGGGTACGGCAACATGGTCACGCTCGATCACGGGTACGGCCTCGTCACCCGCTACGCGCACTGCTCGAAGATCCTCGTGGCCCGCGGCCAGCGCGTGAAGCGCGGCCAGAAGATCGCGCTCGTCGGATCGACCGGCCTGTCCACCGGCCCGCACCTGCACTACGAGGTGTGGGTCAACGGCAAGCCGGTGAACCCGGTCAAGTACGTCCTGCCGGACGCGATCGTAGACTGACCGCCCTTTACTTCGAGAAGTTCACCTTCGGCGCTTGCGCGGCGCCGGGCTCCAGCTCGAAGTACGGACGCGGCCCCTTCCCGAGCAGCTTCGCCGTCAACACCTGCGGAAACCGCCGGATGTAGGCGTTGTACCGGTTGACGGCGTCGTTGTAGTCCTGGCGCGCGACCGCGATGCGGTTCTCCGTGCCCTCGAGCTGATCTTGCAGCGCGCGGAAGTTCTCGTTGGACTTGAGCTGCGGATAGCTCTCGGCGATCGCGAGCAGCCGCCCCAGCGGCGCGGTGAGCGCGGCGTTCGCCTGCGCCATCTGCTGCAGATCGCCCGACTGCACCGCCCCGGCGAGTTTGGCGCGCGCCTCGGCCACCGCGATGAAGACCGTCTGCTCCTGCTTGGCGTACCCCTTCACGGTCTCGACGAGATTCGGGACCAGGTCCGCCCGCCGCTGCAGCTGCACCTTGATCTGCGAGGCGGCGGCGTTCACCTGCTCGTCCAACGTCTGGATCGTGTTGTACCCGCATCCCCACGTCCCCACGGTCGCCGTCGCCATCACAGCAGCTATTAGTCGTTTCACGTGCGTCGATCCTTTCACGAAAGCCTGTTGACGAACTCGGCGGTGCGCGCCACCGCCGCGAGATACGCCGCCGCCCGGGGGTCGCGCGCCGCGAGCGCGAGCCGCCGCCGGCCGCGCACGTGCGCCACCACGTCCTCCAGCGACTCGGGCGCAAATCCGATCACCGCAGCCGCCTGGCGCACGAGATCCTCGGGCGCGGCG
>Ga0066679_10001165_pt1 | contig 10232 bp, 11 predicted proteins | sample GraSoiAngelo_128_FD_62298 | JGI IMG/M metagenome (GOLD analysis project Ga0066679, IMG submission 62298) | Grasslands soil microbial communities from the Angelo Coastal Reserve, California, USA - 14_0927_12_20cm | ecosystem: Environmental > Terrestrial > Soil > Grasslands | place: USA... | reverse complement strand
ACCATCCGCGTGAGCGGATGGAATCAAGAGCGAGTTGCGCATTAACCCACCTGCTTACGCAGGTGGTACTGACCTCGTGACCACGAGGTAAATGTGATGAAGGGCAAACCGCACCCACATCTCTACGGCGTAATGGCCCAGTTCGATAATCCGAGCGCGCTGGTCGCCGCCGCGCGCGAGACGTACGAAGCGGGTTATCGACAGATTAATGGCTACTCGCCGTTTCCGATCGAAGAGTTGTCGGAAGCGATCGGATTTCGCCGGACGGCGCTTCCGCTAATCGTTTTGATCGGAGGAATCATCGGCGGCCTGGGCGGATTTTTCATGCAGTACTGGATGGAAGTGATCGACTATCCGATCAACGTGGGCGGCAAACCATTCAATAGCTGGCCGGCGTTTATTCCAATCACTTTTGAATGCACGGTTTTGGTAGCGGCGTTTTCAGCCGTGCTCGGAATGTTAGCGCTGAATAAATTGCCGCAGCCATATCATCCGGTTTTCAACGCGCCGAATTTTGCGCTGGCGACACGCGATAGTTTCTTTCTGGTGATCGAATCGAAAGATCCAAAGTTCGATCACGATGAAGCTGTGCGGTTTCTGAGAAGGCTGGAGCCGAGGGAAGTTATCGATGTTGAGCTGTAAAGAACAGAAGGCACTAAGCAGGATGCAGAAGGCAGCACGCGGACGGTTGTCTCGCGTTCTCGTCTTCTGCCTACTGCCTACTGCCTACTGCCTACTTTTTTCCGGCTGCCGTCGCGATATGCAGGATCAACCAAAGGCGATCGCTTATCGCGAAAACTCTTTCTACAAAGACGGCACTGGATCACGACCGCTCGTCGAAGGCACGGTGCCGCGTGGTTACTTACGCGCTGATCGCGAGTTGTATTTAGGGAAGAAATCAACGTCCGGAAATCAGCAAGGCCCAATGCTGACGCAACCAGCAGGCGGACAACCGACCGCGCCGCAGGTTCAGTTACCGACGTCGCCCGTCAATGCCGCGAGCGCGAATCCGTATCCTGACGATGTCGAGACGTTTCCTTTTGCGATCACGAGGGACGATATGAAGCGCGGGCAGGAGCGTTTCAATATTTACTGCGCGGTCTGTCACGGAATGACTGGTTACGGCGATGGGATCGTTGCGCGGCGCGGATTCAACCAACCGTCGCCGGCGAATTATCACCAGGATCGTTTGCGGCAGGCGCCGATCGGACACTTCTATGACGTGATGACCAACGGTTGGGGTGCCATGCCGTCCTACGCCTCACAAGTTTCAGTCGAAGATCGTTGGCGCATCGCCGCTTACATTCGCGCGTTGCAGTTGAGTCAAATGAAACCGGAGACCAACCCAAATGCGAGGGTGGGCGGGATAAAGTAGATGATGCAACTCGGCTACATACCACCAGCAGAACTAAAAAGCATCAGCATGCGCGCGCTGATCGTGGGCGTGATATTTACCGTTTTGCTGCTCATCGGTGCGGTCGTCGATCGCACGCAGTTCTTTCACGCTTACCTGGTAGGCTTCATTTTTTGGATCGGTATTACGCTGGGCAGCCTCGCGCTCTTGATGTTGCAGCATCTGACCGGCGGCGTTTGGGGATTGATTATTCGGCGCGTGCTTGAGGCCGCCACGCGGACGCTGCCGCTGATGGTGATTCTGTTTGTGCCGATCATCATTGGTCTGAAGCAGATCTTTCCCAAATGGACCAGCAGCGCGTTCATGAATCAAACGGCAGCTCTTCAGCAGAAAGCGCACTTTCTGAGTCCCGGATTCTTCCTGACGCGCGCGGCGATTTATTTCGCGTTCTGGTCGCTGGTGGCTTTGCTGCTGAATTGGCTTTCGCTCGAGCAGGATCGCACCGATAAGAAGGCTTTTCGCAAGCGCATGCAGATGATTAGCGGGCCGGGACTCGCTTTTCTGATCGTCTCAATTACGTTCGCGTCGATCGATTGGGTCATGTCGCTCGAGCCGGGCTGGACGTCGACAATCTTCGGATTGATTTTCGTGGCCTCGTGGAGCTTGAGCGCGCTGTCTCTGACGATCCTGACGATGTCCTGGCTTTCGCGACGCGAGCCTATGAACGCCGTGGTGCAGCGATCGCACTTTCATGACTGGGGCAATCTGTTGCTGACCCTCGTGATGCTGTGGACATACTTTGCGTTCTCGCAATACCTGCTGATTTGGTCGGGCAACTTGCCGGAAGAAACCAGCTGGTACGTGGCGCGGAAACATGGCGGCTGGGGAGTAATTGCTTTGGGCATCGTGATTCTGCAATTCGCGTTTCCATTTTTGACTTTGCTGTCGCGCGCCGCCAAGAAGAGCTCGGATCGATTGGCGAGGCTGGCCTTGCTGATCTTGATTATGCGGGTGCTCGACGTAATTTGGTTAATCGAGCCGGCATACAATCCGGAAAGATTTCATTTAAGTTGGATGGACGTGGTCGCGCCGATTGGGATTGGCGGATTGTGGATCGCAACTTTCGCGTGGCAGTTGCAGAAACGATCACTGATGCCGATTAACGATCCACAAATCGAGCAGGCTTTGCAGCCGGCGCATGAGCATTGACCGTTTAGAGGCGGGCTACTGCCCGCCAACAACGAACAGGCGGGCGGTAGCCGCCTCTAAACGATGATTTGATTTATGGCAGAGAAGCACGTCACCGAGACCCCGGACGTTTCGTACATCAAGAACATCGATGTCACGCACGAAGTGAGCGACGTTCATGTTCCGGCGATCACGAAATTTGTCGCCGCGCTGGCGATGCTGATGGTGTTTTCGTTCTTCCTGGTTTGGGGAGTCTTTCGGATGTTCCAGGCGCAAACTGTTGAGCCGCCGCGGTCGCCGATGGCGCTGGGCGAAAAGGATCGCTTGCCGCCCGAACCGCGTTTGCAAAGCGCGCCCGGCTTTGCCGAGGAACTGGATAAAGCCGCGCAAGCCGGCAAAGAAAAACGCGCGATAGAGGCGAACGAAATCACGAACAAAGCTCCCGCGCCGAAAGGTCCTCTGTGGGAAATTAAAGTCTTGCGCGAGCAGTGGAACGATGTGCTTGAGCACGGCCCGGCCGATCAGAACGGCCAGCGATACGGCATGCCGATCGAGCAAGCGAAGGAAGAAGCGTTGAAGCAGTTGAAGGTGAGAAATCAGGCGGCAGACAGCAGTAAGCAGACGGATAAACGTGAACCATAGTCGAAAAACAACTCAGTCCGCGCAGCGGACGAACGAAAATAGCCCAGCGATTTATCGCTGGGAGAGCAGGGCAAGACTAGAATCCCAGTCCGCGAAGCGGACGACAGAGGGTTCGTGTGACGGTGTATTTTCTGTCGCCCGTTTCACGGGCTCCGGAATCAACTCTCTCGCGAACCCAGCACTGAAGTGCTGGGCTATTTTCACGCGTCCGCTTTGCGGACGATGGGCGCGAATATTCATCCGTCTGCCTGTTGCCGTCTGCCTCCTGCTTTCTGCCTACTGCCTTCTGGTCTTCGCTCAGCCCGGCGTGCCGCAGCCAAACTCGCCTTTGTATGGCGGGGGCAGTAACCCCGGCCAGGTCTCAGCCGGACTGCCGCCGGTGCTGAAAAAAGTCGGCATCGATCAGAAGCTTAATGATCAGCTTCCGCTGGATGCGGTATTCAAAGATGAGCAAGGTCAAGAAGTTCGGCTTGGGCAATTTTTCAAAGGCAAGCCGGTAGTGATCGCGCTCGTCTATTACACCTGTCCGATGCTTTGTAATCAGGTGATGAACGGGATGCTCGGATCGTTTCGGCAAAACTCGTTCAATATCGGAGAAGACTTTGAAGTCGTGACCGTCAGCTTTGACACCAAAGACACGCCGGCGATTGCAGCCGCAAAGAAGACAACTTACATCGCCGGGTACAACCGGCCGAGCGGCAACGCGGGCTGGCATTTTCTGACAGGAGACGACGCCAACATCAAGCGGCTCGCGGACGCAGTTGGCTTTCGCTACGCGTGGGACGAACAAACGAAGCAGTTTGCGCACGCCAGCGGCATCATGATCGCGACGCCGGAGGGGAAACTGGCGCGCTACTTTTACGGAATCGACTACCCGGCGCGTGATGTGCGGCTCGCTTTGGTCGAAGCCTCCGCAAACAAAATCGGAACGCCGGTCGACGCCCTGATGCTCTACTGCTACCACTACGATCCGTCAACAGGAAAATACGGCGTGGTGATTATGAACGTCATTCGAGTAGCGGGTGTGCTTACGATAATCTTGATCGTTGGGTTGCTTTTGATTCTGAGAAAGCGCAGCGCGAGATCTATGAGATTGAGAGAGACGCATGCAGCTCCGTAGGAGCAAAATATTTATAGCCACAGTGCGCCACAAAAACACGAGCTCCGTAGGAGCGACATGTTGCGGTAGCAGTAAATGCCGCTCCTACGGAGCTATAAGAACGTTGACAATTGGTTTCTATAAATATCACGTCCCTACGGGAATGATTGATTAAATGCAGTCCTGGTTACCTGTTCCTGAAAGTGCTTCGACGTTGTCCGGCGACGTCGACGCTTTGTACTTTTACATTTGGGGCGTGACGATTTTCTTCACGCTGCTGATTTCCGTCGTCGTTATCTTCTTCGTCATTCGTTATCGCCGCCGCAATCCGTTTGAAATTCCGCGGCCAATCGAAGGCTCGCACAAACTGGAAACGCTGTGGTCGGTGATTCCGCTGCTGATTGCGATCACGTTCTTTGTGTGGGGGGCGAAACTTTATTTCGCGCAATACAAACCGGCGCAAAACGCGATCGAAGTCTACGTGGTCGGCAAACAATGGATGTGGAAGTTTCAGCATGCTACCGGGCAGCGCGAAATTAACGAATTACACGTTCCCGTAGGTCGCAAGGTCAAGCTGATCATGACGACTGAAGACGTGATTCACGATGTCTTCGTGCCCGCGTTTCGCATCAAGGCCGACGTCGTGCCCGGCAAGTACACGACGGAATGGTTCGAAGCGACCAAGCCGGGGACTTACAACTTTTTTTGCGCTGAGTATTGCGGCATGAATCATTCGGGCATGCGCGGCTATGTCGTCGTGATGGAGCCGACTGAATATGAAAACTGGTTGAGCGGCAACGCCGGGCAAACATCGCCGGCGGCCGCCGGACGAAATCTTTTTGAATCGCTGGGTTGCATTTCGTGTCACGGCGCGAATGCCGAAGGCGGCCGCGGCCCGGCTTTGCTGGGCGTCTATGGCAGCAAAGTCGTGCTGAATAACAACTCGTCCGTGACGGCGGATGAGGGCTACATTCGGGAATCGATTTTGAACCCGCAGGCGAAGCTCGTCACCGGCTTTGGTCCAATCATGCCTTCATTCCAGGGGCAGATTAGCGAGGAGCAATTGTTGGATGTCGTTGCCTACATTAAGTCTTTGTCTACGACGAAGCCGGAACAGGCTACAGCGAAACCGGCGCCATCGGCCACGCCGAGTACGGGAGCGAAGCCGAGCGCGACACCGAAGTGAAATTGGTGCGCGGCCATGAACAAGCGGCTCTGCCGCAGCACAGTGCGGAAAGCTAATGGCTTCCGGACGATGTGAATAGAAATATTCCGAGGCTATGCCTCGAGAGCTTGTCGAGGCATAGCCTCGACTGAAGATAATTAAGGGTCCGCAACGATAAGGCAAAGCCTTACCGCACTGGGCGGTGGCAAAGCCACAAAGCTAGAATCGCTTTTATTATTCACATGGAAGAATTCGAAATACCAAAACAGCCAGGCTCGAATTATCTCAACGCTGAGTACGGGCTGAAGTCGTGGCTGCTGACAAAAGATCATAAGCGCATCGCCCTGCTCTATCTCGGGGCGATCAGCTTCTTCTTTTTCATCGGCAGTCTCTACGCGATGGCCATTCGTCTTGAATTGCTTACTCCTCAGGGCGACCTGATGCAGTCGAGCACTTATAACAAGACGTTCACGCAGCACGGGATCATCATGGTTTTCTTTTTCCTGATCCCGTCGATACCGGCGACCCTGGGAAACTTCTTGATTCCGATGATGATTGGCGCAAAGGACCTCGCCTTTCCGCGCATCAATCTGTTGAGCTGGTACATCTACATGATTGGCGGCGTGATTACGATTTACGCGCTGCTCGCCGGCGGCGTCGACACCGGCTGGACGTTCTATGTTCCTTACAGCACGACGTTCTCGAATTCTTACGTGATTGCGACCGGCCTGGGAATTTTCATAAACGGCTTCTCGTCGATCCTCACGGGCTTAAATTTCATCGTCACGATTCACACCATGCGCGCCCCGGGGATGACGTGGTTCCGGATGCCGCTGTTTGTCTGGGCGCATTACGCGACAAGCCTAATCATGATTTTGGGAACGCCGGTCGTCGCGATCACGATTCTGCTCGTCGCGCTCGAGCGTCTGGCGCATATCGGAATTTTTGATCCGGCAGCGGGCGGAGATCCGGTCTTGTTCCAGCATCTGTTCTGGTTTTACTCGCACCCGGCGGTTTACATCATGGTGCTGCCGGCGATGGGCGTCGTCAGCGAGCTGATCGCAAACTTTTCGCGCAAGAATATTTTCGGCTATAAGTTCGTCGCCTTCTCGAGTCTGGCGATCGCCGTGCTCGGTTTCCTCGTTTGGGGCCATCACCTTTTCGTCGCGAGCCAATCGGTTTATGCGGGAATGATTTTCTCGTTCCTGAGTTTCACGGTCGCAATTCCATCTGCGATTAAAGTTTTCAATTGGACCGCCACGCTTTACAAAGGATCGATCTCGTATGACACGCCGATGCTTTACGGTCTCGGCTTCATTGGATTGTTTACGATTGGCGGATTGACGGGAATGTTTCTGGCGTCGCTCGCGACTGACGTGCATCTGAGCGACACCTATTTTGTCGTCGCGCACTTCCACTACATCATGGTCGGCGGAACGCTGCTGGCGTATCTGGGCGGGCTGCATTATTGGTGGCCGAAAATCAGCGGGCGCATGTATCCCGAGGGTTGGGGAAGATTTTCCGCCTTGATTGTTTTCGTGGGATTCAATCTGACGTTCTCGCCGCAGTTCCTGCTGGGTTATATGGGCATGCCGCGGCGATATCACACGTATCCGGCTGAGCTCGTGTCGTGGCAAGTGCTGCACGTGTTGTCGACTGCGGGTGCGTCGATTCTCGGCGTCGGCCTGATGATTCCGTTGGTCTATCTTGCCTGGTCACTACGCTATGGGCGGATCGCGGAAGCGAACCCGTGGCATTTGCCGGGGCTCGAGTGGCAGACTGCTTCGCCGCCGCCGACGGAAAATTTCTTAACCACGCCGATCGTGACGCACGAGGCTTACGAGTTTGCGCCGCCGGAGCACAAGGAAGTTGTCGGGAAGTTCGAGCGACAACAACCGGCAGAGACTTGATAAAGCAGTTGATTTCTTACCACGAAGACACAAAGACACTAATAAACATTAAGACACTTTGTGACTTTGTGGTGAGCATTTAAGAGAAAATGCCTGAAGGACTAGCAGCAACACACGATCATCCGTCGCATCCGGCGCTGCAGCATCATTTCGAGAACATGGAGCAGCAGCGCGAGGCGGGTACCCTCGGGATGTGGGTTTTTCTCGTCACGGAAATCATGTTCTTTGGGGGGATGTTCCTGGCGTACACGTTGTATCGCTTTGAATATCCTGCGGCATTCGTCAGCGCCAGCAATCATCTCGACATAAAACTTGGCGCCATCAACACCGCCGTCTTGATTGTTAGCAGTTTCACGATGGCGACTGCGGTTTACAGCACACAGGTCGGCCGTCAACGCACCACGATTATCTGCTTGATCCTCACAATGATTTTGGGCGCCACGTTTCTTGGCATAAAGGGGATCGAGTACCACGATAAGTACAACGACCATCTGATTCCCGGTCAGTTAATTCCATCGCGACCATTCGCCCCAGAAGTTGCAAAACCCGGCGATACTGATCCGCACAAGCTGCACCTGATCGAAGGCGCGACGGTGCAAAACGTCCAGTTGTTCTACTGGATTTATTTTGCTATGACGGGAATGCACGCGCTGCACATGATCATCGGTCTCGGCATTATGACAGTGATTTTAATCATGGCCTGGCGAGGAAAATTTAGTCCCGAGTATCACGCGCCGGTGGAAATCTCGGGACTATATTGGCACTTCGTGGATATCATCTGGATCTTTCTGTTCCCCTTACTCTATTTGCTGGGCAGACACTTGGAGGGCCACGGTTGATGATTGCGGATTTCGGTTTGCTGATCTCTGATCACTGACCTCTGGTTTCTGTTTTATGAGCGAGCACATAGTCCAACCGCGAGTTTATTTGATGATCTTTCTGGCCTTGATGGCCGGCACAGGGTTAACTGTCGTCGCGGCTTTCTATGATTTTCCTGGTCCGCTGAACGCAGTCGTCGCGCTGACGATTGCCGTAATCAAGGCGACGCTCGTCGTTCTCTACTTCATGCATGTGCGTTACAGCGGCCGTTTGATTTGGCTGGTGATCGGATCGGCGATTTTCTGGCTGGCAATTATGTTTGCGCTGACGATCAGCGATTACTGGACGCGCACGTGGTTTGTGCCGATGTAGAACTCAGAGTGGCCGCGGATGAACGCGGATAGGCGCAGATAAGAAACCTGGGGAAATAAATTTACGTCGCGTTCGCCGAATGATTTGTATGTCTAATCCGCGTTGTTCGCGTCCATCCGCGCCTGGGTTTATTCCGCAAGAAACATCTGCTTGTCTCTTACGTTGATGATGTGGTGGCAGCTTTGACACCTTAGCTGTAGCGTTGCATCAGACGTTCTGATCGTCGCCCCACAGTTCGGGCAAGGAGCCTTAATTTCTGTTGACTGGAACAAATCCCGCAGCATAAAGACGGGAATGATTAATCCGGCAACCAGCAGTGGAATTCCAAAAATCAATCCGAGGCTCGTGCCTTGTCCCACCGTCAGGCTGATGATCAATCCAGCGATGAATAATACCAGTCCGACCGCGACGCTGAACGAAAATCCATAGGCGCTATCAAACGTGCGGCGCGGCTTGGCCTCGACCGTCTTGTTTGCTTCCATCGAGAACGTCCCCCTGCTCAGATTTTCAAGGTTTTAAGGTGTGAAAGATTCTTACTCCCGCGCGCAGTCCTTTGTCAATCCACTCGGCGCGTTTGAGGGAACAGGTGCGAGGCTGCTAAACTCTCCGGTTTTAGTTAGGCAAGAATTCACAACCATGAACATGCAGAACGAAAATTCCTTCGAACAATTTCTAAGTCAAAAAGATGAAGAAGCGTGGTCGGCTGCGCTGGCGACGCTGCTGCGATCGATTCACGAAGTCGATCGCAACGCGACGCAAATTTGGTTTGCGTTTTACCCGCTGTCATTGTGGCAGGCGCTCGCACACGCCGAAGATCGCGAGCGGCTCGCCCAGCAACTGCTGCTGCAAGGCGATTATGATCTGAAGCATCAAATCGACCGTTCGCATGCTTTTCTTTACGGACATCGCTTTTGGCCGCAGGTGAAGAAAGCTATCGAGCAACATGCAGACTCTTTCGGTCAGTCCAGCTCAATATCATTGGCTGATCAGATTCTGACTGTCGCGCGTCGCGTCGCCAATGATTTAAAGAAAGACGAATCGCTGCTCAACGGAATCACGGCAGTCGCTTTCATGACGCTTCAGCAGACCGGGCTTGCGGCTTTCACCGCGGCGCCGGGAACGATTCACATCGATCGCAAACACGCGAACAAATCTCCTGAGAAAATCCTGCGCCACCGCGCGAAGGATGATAGTCAGGGCTTGCTGGGCTTTCTGCGCACCGTTAACAAGCAATTCACGATCACGCATGACGAAAACGACGATAAGGCGAAATACAAATTGAACGACGGACAGGATCTCGCCTGGGGCGCCGCCGAAGATCGATCGCGTGACTGGGTCACAATCGATCCGCGGCGCAGCGAGGGCCCAATCCCTGTGGAATGTCGTTCAGCTTCTTGCGGAACTTGCTGGGTGGGCGTGCTGGGCGGCGCTGAAAAGTTGGCGGACGTCGCGGCCCGCGAAGGAAAAAAGATCAAAGAGTTCGGCTACATCGACACCGCTGAGCCAAAGCCGCTGATTCGTCTCGCGTGCCAGGCGCAAGCCGGAGGAGCTATCTCGGTCGTCATTCCGCCGTGGAATGGACAGTTTGGAAAGTACCTGCGGTCGCTGAAGAATACTGAAGAGCGAGCCCCCGGCGCCCAACCAGCCGGCGGTCGTATTGAACAAACCGACGCCGTGAATTAG